>ERZ1673962.352-NODE-352-length-33924-cov-38.998908_pt1 | contig 33924 bp, 27 predicted proteins | sample MGYA00580188_ERZ1673962 | MGnify/ENA primary metagenome ERZ1673962 (study PRJEB41334, sample SAMN05608104) | rock metagenome | biome: terrestrial subsurface; feature: shale formation; material: shale | place: USA: Pennsylvania ... | reverse complement strand
GAAGTATCCGGCCAAGAAAAATGCCAGTCAGTGTTAACTGACTGGCATTACGCCAATCGGCGGGGCTTTTTCATTCATCCAATGCTGCCGGTCGGAAACCAGTGGCCAGTGGCCTCAGGCTCAGGCTTCGGCAGGCTGCTCGAGGCGGGCGCGCAGCGCGTCCTTGAGCTTGGCGTCCATGGTCTTGAAGGTGTCTTCGGTGGTGGCCCAGTCGATGCAGGCATCGGTGATGGAGACGCCGTATTCCATCTTGCTGCGGTCGGCATTGATCTTCTGCGCGCCCCAGTTGATGTGCGACTCGACCATCAGACCCATGATGGAGCGATTGCCCTCGAGGATCTGCTGGGTGACGTTCTCCAGCACCAGCGGCTGCAGGCCCGGGTCCTTGTTGGAGTTGGCGTGGGAGCAATCGACCATCAGGTTGGCGGTGACGCCGGCCTTGGCCAGTTCCTGTTCGGCCAGCGCGACGCTGACGCTGTCGTAGTTCGGCTTGCCGTTGCCGCCACGCAGCACGACATGGCCGTAGGCGTTGCCACGCGTGCGGATGATCGCGACCTGACCGGCCTGGTTGATGCCCAGGAAGTTGTGGCCGTGGGACACGGACTGCAGGGCATTGACGGCGACATCCAGCGAGCCGTCGGTGCCGTTCTTGAAGCCGACCGGGCACGACAGGCCAGAGGCCATCTCGCGGTGGGTCTGGGATTCGGTGGTGCGGGCGCCGATGGCAGACCAGCTGATGCAGTCCTGCAGGTACTGCGGGGAGATCGGGTCGAGGGCTTCGGTGGCCAGCGGCAGGCCCATCTCGGCCAGCTCGACCAGCAGGCCGCGCGCGATGTGCAGGCCTTCCTCGATCTCGAAGGTGTCATTGAGATGCGGGTCGTTGATCAGGCCTTTCCAGCCGACGGTGGTACGCGGCTTCTCGAAGTAGACGCGCATCACGATGTAGAGGCTGTCCTTCACTTCCTCGGCCAGCACCTTCAGGCGGCGCGCGTAGTCACGGGCGGCGTCCAGGTCATGGATGGAGCAGGGGCCGACCACGACCAGCAGGCGCGGGTCTTCACCGTCCAGAATGCGCTGGATGGTGCGACGGCCTTCGATGACGGTCTCTTCGGCCTTGGCGGACAGCGGGATGTCCTGCTTGAGCGCTTCGGGGGTGATCAGCACGTCCTGTGACAGGACGTTGAGGTTGTTGACGTGTTGTTCTGACATGACAGTGTCCTGAGAGGTGTGCGGTGTGCGGTCTGCATGGCTGCTAGCAGAGTCAGACGGGCGTCTTCGCGCCCGCCATCCGTGTTGTGCGTACTGAATGACGTCCATGGTATCTGCTGCATGCCGGCTTGTCAGCGCCCTTGGGTCAAATTTAATCAACTGTCAAGCTGGCTGGCGCTGACTTGAGGCTCGTGCGACTCAAGATGAGCGTAAATCGTAAAGAAATCGTTACGCTTTGACGTGTCAGCGTCGCCAAACGCTGTCATGACGGGAGTGAACACGCAAAACCTGAGGCTTTGACGGCATGGCGTCTTGCCGTACAAATGATAAACAGGAACACTGTGCGTTGATTTTGGTCGCGTCAGCGGGCCGTCGGGCGCTTTTTCGCCCCGCGCCAGGCATCGCATCCATCACAACGAATATCAAAGGGGCCGGATAACGCATGCGCGAGTCGCAATTCCTGTCAGGTGCTGATGCCCCGGGGATTCCTGATGTGGAGTCCGCAAGCGGTGCCTCCACTCCCGCGGAGGGAGCGAGTGAATGAGTGTCAATGAAACGGACCAGCAGTTGGTCGAGCGCGCCCAGAAAGGGGATAACCGCGCCTTCGATCTGCTGGTCAGGAAATATCAGCACAAGATTCTCGGCCTGATCAGCCGTTACGTACACGATCATTCAGAAGTGCAGGATGTCGCCCAGGAAGCCTTCATCAAGGCCTATCGTGCGTTGCCCAACTTCCGGGCCGAGAGCGCCTTCTATACCTGGATGTACCGGATCGCCATCAATACGGCCAAGAATCATCTGGTCTCGCGGGGCCGTCGTCCGCCGGGCACCGACATGGATATCGGCGATGCCGAGGTGGTCGATCAATCCGGTCGCCTGTCGGACATCGAGACGCCGGAAGCTGCCATGGCGCGCGATGAGCTGGAGAAGGTCGTCTTCGAGGCCATCGAGAAGCTGCCTGAAGATCTGCGCACCGCCATCACGCTGCGCGAATTCGATGGCCTGTCCTATGAGGATATCGCCGAGGTGATGCAGTGCCCGGTGGGCACGGTGCGTTCGCGTATCTTCCGCGCGCGTGAAGCGGTCGACAAGGCGATCCAGGGGCTGGTCAGTCCCGCCACGGCGGTGTCTGCCGTCGAGTGACGTCGCTGTTCTGCGTCGCCCCTGTGAGAGAAGAGCCACAAAAATTTTGTTGGTTAAATTCAATCAACTCAGTGGCTTGGCGAAATCTTGCAGCTAAAGTGAATGTTTTCTGAACGAATGGCGGAACAATCCGTGCGGCGCGTGTTCTTACTGTTCAGTAGTCATGTAGCTCAGCGACTGCGTGCATGAGCGCTGGAAAGTTGAGTGGTGAGGGGCAGGGCACGAAAGCCCCTCTTCCACGGCGCAGTAACGCTGTTTGCCGTTGGCCCGCTCGGGTCATCAGCCGCCATGGTGAATGACGCCATTTGTTGCCAGGAGTGCAGATTGAAGTCGTCGTTCAATCTGACGAGTGTGAGGGTATTTACGCATGAATCTGAAGACCACCGAGTCCGTGAAGGAGTCGCTGTCCGCGCTGATGGATGCGGAGGGTGACGAGCTGGATCTGCGTCGTGTCCTCAAGGGGCTCGATGAGTCTCCTGAGGCTGCAGACACCTGGCGCCGCTATCACCTGGCGCGCAGTGCCATGCATCGTGAGCGTGAAAGCACCTTTACTCTGGATATCGCGTCGGCGGTCAGCGCCGAGGTCGAGCTGATCTCCCGCGAGGCTCCCGCGAGTGCAGCGCCCGTGGTCGAGCGTCGCAGCCTGTTCTCCTTTGCCGGTTCCGCGGCCATCGCGGCAGGCGTCGCGGTGATGGTGATCACCGGCGTGCAGGTCTTCAATGGCGGTGACAATGGGGTGCCCGGCGGCGTGAACAGCGGTGCAGAGCTTGCCAGCGGTTCTTCCGTCAACCAGGGCGGTTCAGCCATCCAGGGCGGCACCGTGCGTCAGGTCAGCCAGCCGTCAGTGAATGCCGAGGCGTCTCAGTGGGTGCAGCCCGGCGCCAACAGCGGCTTGATGCAGGTCGGCGTGACGCCCTCCAGCTCGCGCCCGATGTTCATGGCGCCGCAGAGTGGCAGCTATGATTCCGGCATGTCGTCCAGCAATGTCGCCGCGGCGGATCTCGCCCAGCGTCGTCTGCTCGAGGCCTACCTGAGCCAGCATTCCTCGCGTGGCCCGGTGCCGGAGCGCAGTGAGTGGATCAGCCTGCAGGATGTTGCCCAGTAACATTCGCTGGATGACTGGCTTGCGCTGGCGTCGCTGCCAAGGCAGATGAAAGCAGCATGGATGGACAAGAAAAGAGGGGCAGCCAATGGCTGCCCCTCTTTTCTTGTCTGTATATCCTGGTTGCGCCCACATGACCTGGTCGCGCCCGGCCAGCGTCGTCACTTGCCGGTGTGACCACGCTCGGCCTCAGTCATGCAGATAGCGATCTGCCGTCTGGATGTAGAGTGCCTCAACCTTGGCGCGCGCCCAGGGCGTGCGGCGCAGAAACTTGAGGCTCGAGTTGATGCTCGGGTCGCTGAGGAAGCAGTTGATGGGAATCAGCTCGCCCAGGGTCTCGAAGCCGTAGTGGTCCACCAGCCAGGTCAGCAGTGCCTTGAGGGTGACGCCGTGCAACGGGTCCAGGCGGGAAGTGGATGGGGGTGCGTCGCTCATGCGGGCTCCTGTTGATAGTATCGTGGGCGCTTATCGGGCCTGAGGCGCGTGAAGTGCCGCCGTGAATGACGCTATTCTACGCGTATGTGTCGCCAGTGCGCGGCGAGTTTTTGCAGGAGTCAGCAAGATGATGCAGGAAGAGGGGCAGGTCACGGGGCATGGCAAGGAAGGCGTCTGGGTCGAGACCCAGCGTCGCTCCACCTGTGGTGCCTGCAATGCGCGCAGTAGCTGTGGCAGCGGCCTGTTGAGCCAGTTTTCGCGTCGCAAGCCGCATCGCGTGCTGATCCATGTGCCGGCAGGCGAAGACTTGCCGATGGTGGGTGAGCGGGTGGTGATCGGCATCGATGAGTCGGCGTTTCTGCGCAGTGCGGGTCTGCTGTATGGCCTGCCGCTGGTCAGCGGCATGCTGGGGGGGATCGTGGCCGAGCAGCTGGCGGGCGCTGGCACCCTGGCGGTGCCGTTGGGCTTCGCGCTCTCGTTGGCGGCGGGCCTGATGGTCGTGCGCTGGCATGCCGCACGTCCTGAGCGCCAGGCACTCTACCGGCCACGCTTGATGCGTCGTCTCGGCATGGACGCGATGGCGATCAAGGCGCTGTAGTCGTCGTGCTCAAATGAGGACATGCTCAAGTGATGACGTGCTCAAGTGATAGCGGTAGTCGACTCTCTCGGCAGATCGGGGGAGTGACTTGCGTAGTCGGCAGGTGTCGTCGACAGTCTGCATCGGGCTGGCATCGGCACCTGTCGGATGTTGGCGACGCATGGTTGCGTCCAGCGCGGCACCAATCGCTGAACTTCAACGACGCTTCGACGTCAATGAGAAGGACGCCGCCAGCGATGTGACGCTGCCATCGTCAGTAGTTGCGTGATTGCACGCCTGATAACAAGTGATGACAGGACGTACCAGGAGCCGCACTGATGAAATCCCTTTCCCGCCTGATGGTACCTGCCTTGGCCATGGCTGCCCTGATGGGCTCCCAGCTGGTTCAGGCTCGTGAATTGCCCGACTTCACCCAGCTGGTCAAGGACTCGGCGCCCGCGGTGGTCAATATCGCGACCACCACCGAGATCCAGCGCAGCTCGGGGCCGGTGTTCCGAGGGCCCAATGGCGAAGAGATGCCCGAATTCTTCAAGCGCTTCTTCGGTGATCAGCTGCCTGGTCCGGGCCGCGGGGGCGTCGAGAAGCGCTCTAGTCTCGGGTCTGGCTTCATCATCTCCGATGATGGCTACATCATGACCAATGCCCACGTCATCGACGGTGCCGATGAGGTGATGGTGCGCCTCAACGACCGTCGCGAGCTCAAGGCGCAGGTGGTCGGTGAGGACAAGAAGACCGATATCGCGCTGCTCAAGGTCAAGGCGGAAGACCTGCCGACCTTGCCGATGGGCGACAGTGATGCGCTGGAAGTCGGCGAATGGGTGGCCGCGATAGGCTCACCGTTCGGCTTCGATCATTCCGTCACCGCCGGTATCGTCAGCGCCATCGATCGCACCCTGCCGTCGGACGCCTATGTGCCGTTCATCCAGACGGATGTAGCGATCAATCCGGGCAACTCCGGTGGGCCGCTGTTCGATCTCGATGGCGATGTGGTGGGCATCAACTCCCAGATCTATACCCGCTCCGGCGGCTTCATGGGCGTGAGCTTCGCGATTCCGATCAATGTGGCGATGGATGTCGCCGACAAGCTCAAGACCGATGGGCGCGTGGATCGCGGCTGGCTGGGCGTCGTCATTCAGCCGGTCTCCAAGGACCTGGCCGAATCCTTCGGGCTGGACCGTGCGCGCGGTGCGCTGATCGCCGATCTTGATCCGGACGGCCCTGCCGCCGCCGCTGGCCTCAAGAGTGGCGACATCATCACCGCCGTCGATGGCAAGGCGGTCGAGAGCTCGGCGTACCTGCCGCGCATGGTCGGCGCCAGCTCGCCGGGCGATTCGCTCAAGCTCTCCATCCTGCGCGATGGCAAGAGCCAGACGCTGACCGCCAAGGTCGGCCATTGGCCGGGCAGTGAGCAGGCGCATGCCGGCAAGGCCAGTGACGACAAGCAGGGGCTGGGTGTCGCGGTGGCAGAGCTCGACAAGGCCAGCTTGAACGAGCTCAACCTCGATCACGGGGTGCGCGTGATGGAAGTCGACCCGCAGGGCGTGGCTGCCGAGGCAGGCATCAGCGCTGGCGATGTGCTGGTCGAACTCAATCAGCAGCCGTTGACCAGCGTGCAGGCGCTGCGCGATGTGGTCGCCAAGCTGCCGACCAACCGCCCGGTCTCGCTGCGCCTGGTGCGCAATGGTCGCCCGCTGTACATCGCACTGCGCATGCGTGCCGACAGCGACAAGTAATTCCGCCAGCGCCTGACGCAAGTGTCAAGAACTTGAGCGGCGAGCGCGTAGGCAACAGAAGGTGACCGCCACCGCATGACGGCGGTCACTCCGGTAGCAGACGGGGCGCACGGGCGACTGTGCGCCCCGTCTGCTACCGGGCGGCCCTGCGGTTCACCCGAGTTCAGGCGGGTTGTGACAGGGCCGGAGGGGCGCAAAAGGCAACGCCTTCTATCATCGCTTGTGGTCGGACTGTACAATGCGTGCAATTCGATTTCCGTCGTCTCCCGTGTTGGCCGTGTGATTTCACGGAGACGGGCACAAATACAGAGCAGTGATCCATGACCGAACGCGTAACGCCGCCGTCCTTGAAGCATATCCGCAACTTCTCAATCATCGCCCACATTGACCACGGCAAGTCGACGCTGGCTGACCGCATCATCCAGCTGTGCGAAGGCTTGAGCGACCGTGAGCTCAAGGAGCAGGTGCTTGACTCGATGGACATCGAGCGTGAGCGCGGCATCACCATCAAGGCGCAGTCGGTGACCCTCGACTACCACGCTGACGATGGCAATACCTATCAGCTGAACTTCATCGATACGCCGGGGCACGTCGACTTCTCCTATGAAGTCTCGCGCTCGCTGTATGCCTGTGAAGGGGCGCTGCTGGTGGTCGATGCCGGCCAGGGCGTCGAAGCCCAGTCGGTGGCCAACTGCTACACCGCCATCGAGCAGGGGCTCGAGGTGCTGCCGGTCCTCAACAAGATGGATCTGCCGCAGGCGGACCCGGAAAAGGTCTCCCAGGAGATCGAGGAGATCATCGGTCTGGACGCGACGGATGCCTGTCAGGTGTCGGCCAAGTCCGGCATGGGCATGGAAGCGCTGCTCGAGCGTCTGGTGCGTGACATTCCGCCGCCCAAGGGCGATCCGGAAGCACCGCTGCAGGCGCTGATCATCGATTCCTGGTTCGACAACTACCTCGGCGTCGTCTCGCTGGTGCGTATCTTCGACGGTACCCTGAAGAAGGGCGAGAAGATCCGCCTGAAGTCCACCGGCCGTGACTGGGAAACCGGCGCGATCGGTATCTTCACGCCCAAGCGCAAGGAAACCGGCGTGCTGCGCGCCGGTGAGGTCGGCTTCATCGTCGCCGGTATCAAGGACATCATGGGCGCGCCGGTGGGTGACACCATCGTGCACACCAAGACCGCCGACAAGGTCGAGCGTCTGCCGGGCTTCCAGAAGGTCAAGCCGCAGGTCTATGCCGGCATGTTCCCGATCAGCTCCGATGACTACGAGGACTTCCGTGACGCGCTGCAGAAGCTGGCGCTCAACGATGCCTCGCTGGACTACGAGCCGGAAAACTCCGACGCGCTGGGCTTCGGTTTCCGTGTCGGCTTCCTCGGCACCCTGCACATGGAGATCATCCAGGAGCGTCTGGAGCGCGAGTACAATCTCGATCTGCTGACCACCGCGCCGACGGTGATCTATGAGGTGCTGATGGACAACGGCGATGTGCTGCCGGTGTCCAATCCGTCCAAGCTTCCGGACATGGCCAACGTCGATGAGCTGCGCGAGCCGATCTGCCGCGCTACCATCCTCGTGCCGCAGGAATACGTCGGCAACGTCATCACCGAGTGCGTCAATCGTCGCGGCGTTCAGCTCGACATGCAGTTCCTGGGTAGCCAGATCCAGCTGATCTATGAACTGCCGATGGCGGAAGTGGTGATGGACTTCTTCGATCGTCTCAAGTCCATCTCCAAGGGCTATGCGTCACTGGATTACAGCTTCGAGCGCTTCGAGGCGGCCAAGCTGGTGCGTCTGGACGTGTTGATCAACGGCGATCGCGTCGATGCACTGGCGGCGATCATCCACCGTGATCACGCACATGGCCGTGGCCGTCTGCTGGTCGAGAAGATGAAAGAGCTGATTCCGCGTCAGATGTTCGATGTGGCGATCCAGGCTGCCGTCGGTGGCCAGGTCGTGGCACGCTCCACCGTCAAGGCGCTGCGCAAGAACGTGACCGCCAAATGTTACGGCGGCGACGTCAGCCGCAAGAAGAAACTGCTCGAGAAGCAGAAAGCGGGCAAGAAGCGCATGAAGCAGGTCGGCCGGGTGGAAATTCCCCAGGACGCCTTCCTTGCCGTGCTCAAGATGAACGACTGAGGCAGGCCGCCGTCTGGCGGCTTGCCACCAAGACCCAGGGCAGACAGGGACAACGATGGATTTCTCGCTTGTATTGGTGATTGCCGTAGCGGTAGCCGGCGTGGTGTGGTTGATAGACTTGGTTGCCCTGCGCAGTGCGCGCAAGGCGCGTGTGGCCAAGGCCGAGGCCTCCGTCGAAGGAGAGCTGGACGCTGGCACGCGTGAGAAGCTGGCGCGTGACCCGTGGCCGGTGGACTATGCCAAGTCCTTCTTCCCGGTACTGCTGCTGGTACTGGTGGTGCGCTCCTTCGCATTCGAGCCGTTCCAGATTCCGTCCGGCTCGATGCTGCCGACGCTCAAGATCGGCGACTTCATCCTGGTCAACAAGTATGACTATGGCCTGCGCCTGCCGGTGGTCGACACCAAGGTGCTGGAAGTCGGCGAGCCGGAGCGTGGCGATGTGATGGTGTTCCGTTTCCCGGAGGATCCGTCCACCAACTTCATCAAGCGCGTCGTCGGCCTGCCGGGCGATACCATTCGCTACGAAGGCAAGCAGCTCTACGTGAATGGTGAGGCCATCGACAAGACATTGAATGCGCGCAACTCCAGTGAACAATCCGGTGAAGACCTGCTGGATGAGACACTGGGGAAACACGCCCATCAAATCTACAATAACCCTCAGGACCCCGGCCCGCAGATGCGCGAGATCCGGGTGCCGGAAGGCATGTACTTCGTGATGGGTGACAACCGTGATCACTCCAACGACAGCCGCTACTGGGGCTTCGTGCCGGAAGAGAACATCGTCGGCAAGGCGGTGGCGGTGTGGATGCACTGGAAAGAAGGGTTCCCGGACTTTTCCTCGGTACGCCTGATTCATTGATCAGTGCATTGACCGGGCCGCCGAGAGGCGGCCCGGTCGTGTCTGGCAGGGCCACATTGGCCCGCCGGCCTTATCAGTGCGGATTTTCGACATGAGACGATGCGTCGTGCCTGCCATGTCAACCTGCTGTTCATCATGTCGGACCCGTGGCCACAAGCTTGCGGGCAGCGCGGCTGACGAATATCGGATTGGGATGGTGGCAATCGGCAACTCCTCAAGCCGCGTAGGCTTCGGGCATCGCGAGACATGTCGAAGACGACAGGCATCAGCCAGCATGACTGATGCACCATTCGACAGGACGCCCGCGGGCGTCAGCGACAAAAAGAGAGTAGGGAGACCTGTGAGTAGCCCGCTGAATGCCTTTGTAAAGCGTATCGGCCACACCTTCGAGGATGCGAGCCTGCTGGAACTGGCTCTGACCCATCGAAGCTATGGTGGCCAGAACAATGAGCGTCTCGAATTCCTTGGCGATTCCATCGTCAATTTCGTGATCGCCGAAGCGCTGTTCCTGCGCTTCCCCCAGGCCCGTGAAGGCCAGCTGTCACGCCTGCGTGCGCGCCTGGTCAAGGGTCAGACCCTCGCGGAGCTGGCACGTGAATTCAATCTCGGCGAGAACCTGCGTCTGGGCTCCGGCGAGATGAAAAGCGGCGGTCACCGTCGCGAGTCCATTCTGGCCGATGCCGTGGAAGCCGTGATCGGCGCCATCTATCTGGACGCCGGCATGCAGGTGGCACGTGAACACGTGCTGCGCTGGTACGCCACCCGTCTTGAAGCGCTGAATCTTCAGGACACCCAGAAAGACCCCAAGACGCGTCTGCAGGAATTCCTGCAATCGCGTCAGGCGGCACTGCCGCGTTATGAGGTGACCAGCGTCGAAGGCGAAGCGCATTCGCAGACCTTCAGCGTCGATTGCCACGTCGAGATGATCGACACCAAGACCACAGGCGTCGGCTCCAGCCGTCGTCATGCTGAACAGCAGGCGGCCGAGTTCGCGCTGCAACTGCTCGAACCTGCCCGCGGAGGCCGCTCATGAGCCATACCCCAGAAGACAACGTCACCCCGAGCGGCGACGCCCCTGATCACTCCACTGATAACGGCGTCGGCACGCCGGATGCCCTCGAGGGCATGCTGGCCGCCGCCGGTGTCAGCGATCAGCCGCTGCCGGACACCCGCTGTGGCTTCGTCGCCATCGTCGGTCGCCCGAATGTCGGCAAGTCGACGCTGATGAACCACATCCTGGGCCAGAAGGTCTCGATCACCTCGCGTCGTCCGCAGACCACGCGTCACCAGGTGATGGGTATCCACACCGAAGAGGGCACCCAGTGCGTCTTCGTCGATACCCCGGGGATCCACATCATGCAGCGCGATCGCAACAAGGCGATCAACCGCTTCATGAACCAGGCCGCCACCCAGGCGCTGCGTGACGTCGATGCCGTCGTCTTCATCGTCGACCGCACCCGCTGGATGGAAGAAGACCAGATCGTGCTCGAGAAGCTGGCCCACGTGAAGGCGCCGGTGATTCTGGTGGTCAACAAGATCGATTGGCTCAAGGACAAGACCACCCTCGCGCCCTGGCTGCAGAGCCTGCAGGAGCGTCGTGACTTCGCGGCCATCATTCCGATGTCGGCCAAGAACGGCACCAACATCGATCTGCTGCTCGAGAACGTGATGAAGCGTCTGCCGCAGGGCGAGCACATGTTCGCGGACGACCAGATCACCAACAAGAGCTCTCGCTTCCTGGCCTCCGAGCTGGTGCGCGAGAAGGTGATGCGTCAGCTGGGCGATGAACTGCCTTACCAGATGACCGTCGAGATCGAGGAATTCAAGACCGATCAGCGCGGCACCCTGCACATCAGCGCGCTGATGATGGTCGAGCGTCAGGGTCAGAAGAAGATCCTGATCGGCGAGAACGGTGAGCGCATCAAGAACATCGGCCGTGAAGCGCGTCTCGAGATGGAGCGCGCCTTCGACGCCAAGGTCATGCTGAACCTGTGGGTCAAGGTCAAGCGTGGCTGGTCGGATGACGAGCGTGCCCTGAAGAGTCTGGGTTACACCCACGACAAGGACTGACGACGCCGCGCGAGCGGTGCAGGGCGGTGACGACCCCAAAGGGTCGCGACTGTCATGTGCCGCCCGTCGCTGATCCGATGTTCTCGCGGCCTCTGCCGCGCACCGCCTGGCCCTGTCCAGGCGGTCTCGTTTCTTGCCAGCCCCTCTGCCAGTCCTTCTGCCAGCTTTCTGCCAAGCCACCGTCTGACGTGAGCCTGCCTGATGACGCCGCAACCGGCCTTCCTGCTGCATCGCAAGCCTTACCGTGAAACCAGTGCTATCATCGAATTGCTGACCCTCGAACACGGACGGGTGCGCGCGGTGGCGCGTGGCGTTCAGCGCCCGGGCAGCAAGGCGCGTGCACGACTGCAGCCGTTCACGCCCCTGCATGTCACCTGGCGAGGCGAGAGCGATCTCAAGACTCTCAACCTGATGGAGACCGGCGGCAGCGCCAGTCTGCTGGCGGGCGAGGGGCTGCTGTGCGGGTTCTACGCCAATGAGCTTTTGACCCGCACGCTGCCGGTGGAAATGCCGGTGCCGGAGCTGTTCGCGCTCTACTCGCTGACATTGGATGAGGTGGCACTGCCCGCCAGACGCGCGCCCGCGCTCAGGCGGCTCGAATACAGCCTGCTGGAAGCGCTGGAGCAACTGCCGCAGTTTCGCGCCCTGGATGACAGCCCGCTGATGCCGGATGTGCGCTATGACTATGTGGTCAGCGAACGTCGCTTTCAGGCGCAGCCGCCAGGTGCGGCGGGCATCGAAGGGCGCGCCCTGAAGTTGCTGGCCAGTGAAGACTGGGGCCATACAGGGCTTGCCCGTGAGAGCCTATGGCTGGCGCGGCGTGCGCTGGCGCCGCTGCTGGGGAACCGTCCGCTGCGTTCGCGCGAGTTGATGATGCAGCTGACGGCCAGGCGGCGTCAGAGTCGCCTGGCCGACTGACGCCGTCAGGCGTGGCGACACTGTCCGGCTGTGGCGTGACGCATGATAGTATTGCGCGACCTGTCTTCGGCATGGCCCTCGTCGCCATGCCTGTTCTCTTGTTCATCGTTAGGAGCTGATCATGCATCCGCTGCGCATCCTGCTCGGGGTCAACATCGACCACATCGCCACACTGCGTCAGGCGCGTGGTACCCGCTATCCGGACCCGGTCCAGGCCGCGCTGGTCGCGGAAGAGGCGGGTGCCGACGGTATCACCGTGCACCTGCGTGAAGACCGTCGCCACATCCAGAAGCGCGACGTGCGCATTCTGGCCGAGGTGCTCAACACGCGCATGAACCTCGAGATGGCCGTCAGTGAAGAGATGCTGGCGCTGGCCGAGGAAGTCCAGCCGGCCAACGTGTGTCTGGTGCCGGAAAAGCGCGAAGAGCTGACCACTGAAGGCGGACTGGATGTCGCCGGTGATCTGGCGCGCATCACTGCCGCCTGCGAGCGTCTGGCTGCGGCGGGCTGTGAAGTCTCGCTGTTCATCGACCCGGAGCCGGAGCAGATCCGTGCCGCCTTCGAAGCGGGTGCGCCGGTCATCGAGCTGCATACCGGTGCCTATGCCGATGCCACGGGCGAGACGGCGCGTGTCGAGTTCGAGCGCATCGCGGCCGCCGCGGAACTGGCCAACGAGCTGGGGCTGGTGGTCAATGCCGGTCACGGCCTCAACTATCACAACGTCGAGGCGATCGCGGGTATCTCCGGGCTCAATGAGCTGAACATCGGTCACGCGATCATCGCGCGCGCCATGTTCGTCGGCCTGAAGGAGGCCGTCATCGAGATGAAGCGTCTGTGTATCGCAGGCCAGGAAGCGGGCCTGATGGCCGCGCTGGATGCGCACGATCATGACCATGACCACGAACACGGTGATGACCATGAGCATGTGCAGGGCTCAGGCTGCTGCGGATGATCGTCGGCATAGGCACGGACATCGCGCGTATCGAGCGCTTCGAGGCAGGCATGGCGCGCCACGGCGAGCGCTTTGCGCGCCGATTGCTGGGGGAAGAGGAGCTGGCGCGCTTTGCGGGTCACCCTCAGCCGGCGGCTTTTCTGGCCAAGCGTTTCGCGGCCAAGGAAGCCTTCGTCAAGGCGCTGGGCACCGGCCTGCGTCAGGGCATGCGCTTCACCCAGATTCAGGTGGTCAACGACGCCCTGGGCAAGCCCTCGCTCAAGCTGTCTGATGAGGCGGAAGCCCTGACCGCGCGGGCGGGTATCCGCCATCTGCATGTGTCGATCAGTGATGAGCGTGATCAGGCCATCGCCTTCGTGGTGCTGGAGCGTTAGCCCTATTCGGTCTGGCGCTGGATCGCGTCTCTGAACACGGCGCTCGAAACGACAACGCCACCCCTGCCTCGCGGCAGCGGGTGGCGTTGTCGTTTGTGCGGGGCTGGTCTTTCAGGACTGGTTTTTCAGGGCTGTTTTTTGGACTGGGGCTCGCTTGTCTGGGGCTTGCTTACCGATGACGAGCCTGTGTCGGATGGCTCAGTGGGTGCGTCCGAGGGCGCGGTGGCGGGCGGGGATGAGGGCTCGACAGGGGGCGCTGTCGGCGTCTCAGGCGTCTCACCCGCGGGACTGGCCGGCTCAAGTGGCGCGGCGAGCAAGGCCTTGGCCTCGTCGCTGTGCGACCACTGGATCAGGCTGTCGATGGCCGCGAACAGGGCATCGACATCCTCTTCCAGCTGCGACAGGCCGCTGACGCGGATGCGGGTCTCCAGTGCCTCCACCAGTAGTGCCAGACGTGGCACGCCACAGTAGCGGCAGGCGCCGTTGAGATAATGCACGCCATCGAGCATCGCCTCGTTGTCACGCGCCTGCCAGGCGCGGCGGATCCTGGCCTCGCTCTCCGGCAGGCTCTCGATCAGCAGCCCCAGCATCTCCAGAGCCAGGGCCTCGCGGCCACCGGCCATCTCCACCCCCAGCGCCATGTCGACCACCGGCAGGTCGGCGTCCTGCTCCAGGCTGAGCTGACTCTTCGCGGCAGAGCGGGGCAGCGCCGCTGCCGGCGGCGAGGACTCGGCCTGGCTGGCAGCGTCTTTCACTCCCGGCGGCAAGGCAGACGCCGCCTGACTGCGAGCAGGGCTGCGCGGTTGGTTGCGTTCTGGACTGCGCGATTGGCTAGATGACCGCGCGGCCTGCGGTGGCGGGTTCAGCGAAATGCCCAGATGACGGCTGAGCAGGTTGGCCAGCAGGCCCTCGTCGATGGGCTTGATCAGGTAATCATCCATGCCTTCCGCCAACAGCTCTCGCCGTTCATGCGCCAGTGCATGGGCGGTGAGGGCGATCACCGGCAGGTGGCGGTTGCCCTCGCGATGTTGATGGCGCAGTGCCTTGGTGGCTTCCAGTCCGTTCATGCCCGGCATCTGGATATCCATCAGGACGGCATCCACGACCTGCTCCTGAGCCAGCGCCAGCGCCTCTTCGCCACTCTGGGCGGCCAGGGTGTCCAGCCCCATGTCGGTCAACAGCTCCTCGGCCAACAGACGGTTGGAGGGGTTGTCGTCGACCACCATCACGCACTTGCGAGGCTGCGCAGGCGTTTCCTGACGCGCAGGCTGGGCGGTGAGCTCAGGCTGCGGACCGGCTGACGTCGTCTTGGCAGGCGTGCTGGCTGGCTTGGCGGCTTGCGCCGTGCTTACGTCCTGCTCACGTGTGGCCGGCTCGAACGAGGTGAAGGAGGCGCTGCGCGGCGCCTGAGTCGGGTCGCGGTGAGGTGAGTGCAGCAGATTGGCCAGCTTGTGGCGCATCTGCAGGCGCGTGACTGGCTTGCTGACCACTTCGTCGATGCCGTACTGCTGCAGGTTCTCGGCGTCGGCGGGCAGGGGCGCGTTCAGCAGGCCCAGCACGCGACACGGCAGATGCTTGAGGCGCGCGCCCCATTCATCCAGCCGTTTGAGATCACGGCTCTCCAGCGCGACCACCACCAGGTCCGGCTGCTCTTCGATGCCGACCAGCGTCAGTGACCAGCGGGTCAGCAGGTAACTCAGGGCGCGACGAGTGGCCGAGTGCGGCTCGATCAGGCAGATGCGTTGATGATCGAACACGACTTCGCGCGGGCGCTCCTCGATGCTGCTGACCGCCACCGGCACGCTGAACAGGAAGGTGGAGCCGTGGCCGGGCAGGCTGTCGACCTGGATCTCGCCGCCCATCTGCTCGACCAGCCGCTTGGAGATCATCAGCCCCAGGCCGGTGCCGCCGAACTGACGTGCCCGTGACGGGTCTCCCTGCGAGAAGGCCTGGAACAGGCGATTGCGCTGGGCGCTGTCCATGCCGATGCCGGTGTCTGCCACCGCGATCTTGAGGCGGGTGTTGCTGCCGGAGAGGTCATCCACCATCACGCGCACGATGACTTCGCCGCGCTCGGTGAACTTGACGGCATTGGCGACCAGATTCGTCACCACCTGCTTGATGCGTAGCGGGTCGCCCTCGAAGCGCTGCGGCACGTCGTCATAGACAAGCCCGAGCAGATGCAGATGCTTGCGATGGGCCTCCGGGGCATGCATGGCGAGCACTTCCTCGATCAGCGGCTCGATGTCCATCTGCACCTTCTCGAGCTCGAGCTTGCCGGCTTCGATCTTGGAGAAGTCGAGAATGTCATTGATCAATGACATCAGGCTCGAGGAGGCATTCTGCATGTGGCCCAGCCAGTCGCGCTGGCGGTTGTCCAGATCGCTGCGCCCCAGCAGGTTGCTGAAGCCGATGATGCCGTTGAGCGGCGTGCGGATCTCATGGCTCATGTTGGCCAGGAATTCCGACTTGATGCGGTTGGCTTCCAGCGCCTTGCGGCGCGCCATGTCGAGCTCGATGTTCTTGATCTCGACGGTTTCCATCGACTCGTGCAGGTCCTGGGTGGTCTGTTCGATCTGGTCCTGCATGTCCTCGCGGGCGCGCTTGAGCTGTTCGACACTGCGGTTGTAGTTCTCGGCCAGCTCACTGAGGTCGTCATTGCCTGCCACCGGCAGCTGGCGGTGAGTCTCGCCGCGCGCCAGGCAGGTCAGGGCCTCGCCAAGTTCATGCAGCGGCTGCAGCATGCGGCGCGAGCCATGGAAGGCCAGCAGCAGCAGCGCCAGCCCGAAGACCAGATTGGCCAGCCCGTAGCCGACCAGCAGCTGGTAGCGATGCAGCACCAGGCGGGTGTCGGAGGCCTCCAGCACCAGCCACGACATCTGCTCGCCGCGTTGCGTCTCGCGCCACGGATCGATGACCGGCATCACCATCACCAGCGAGTTCGGGTCCGAGGGGTAGGCCTGACTCTCGACCAGCGTGCTGGTTTCCGGACGCTGGCTGGGGCCGAGATGCAACAGGGCGCCGCCGTTGGCGGTGCGCAGCGTCAGGGCGCGTACGTCGCGCTGGTCGATCAGCATCTGGGCCTGCTCGTGCAGGCGCTGGTCGTCAGCGGCGAGGGCGGCGTTGGCCATGCCCGGCATGATGGCCTGCATGCTGGCCTGCAGGCGCTCCATCATGGCCAGGCGCTCACCGCTGATCTCGCGGTCCACCGCATACAGGCTGAACATCAGGCTGGTGGCGAGGGGCAGCAGCAAGAGGGCAAGCTGGAATCGGGTACGAAGCAGCATGGCAATCCATCGTCAAAGGGCGAACGAGCATCAGCGGCAAGCATACCTCGCGCTCTTGAGCGAAGCGATGGCGAGCGCCCTGACAGGGCTGGGCGGGAGCGATATACTGCGCGCATCATCTACACCCCGACGCGGCCCCCCGTTCGTCCTTGGTCCCGATGCCAGCGCCTGACCGCTGTCATTCGGCTGTCCGGGCGCGGCGTCTCTGGAGTCTGCCTCTCATGTCTCATCTCAGCGAAACCCCCGGTGACGCCACCCCTGGCGCGTCCGATTATCCCAGTCTTGCAGATGTCGTCGGCAACACGCCGCTGGTGCGCCTGACGCGCATCACCGCGGGCCGCAACAATGTGCTGCTGGCCAAGCTGGAGGGTCACAACCCCGCCGGTTCGGTCAAGGATCGTCCGGCGCTTTCCATGTTCCAGGAGGCGGAAGCGCGCGGCGAGATCTCTCCCGGCGATACCCTGATCGAAGCGACTTCCGGCAATACCGGCATCGCGCTGGCCATGACGGCGGCCATCAAGGGCTACCGCATGGTGCTGGTGATGCCGGCCAGTGCCTCCAGCGAGCGCAAGCAGGCGATGGGCGCCTACGGGGCCACGCTGATCGAAGCCGATGGCATGGAGCACGCGCGGGACCTGGCCGAGGCGATGATCGCGCGTGGCGAGGGCAAGGCGCTGGATCAGTTCGCCAACCAGGACAATCCGCTGTCGCATTACCGCACCACCGGGCCGGAACTCTGGCAGCAGACCCACGGGCGCATCACGCACTTCGTGTCCTCGATGGGCACCACCGGCACCATCATGGGCACCTCGCGCTATCTGAAGGAGCAGAATCCGGCCATCGAGATCGTCGGCCTGCAACCTGCCGAAGGCGCCAGCATCGCGGGTATCCGCCGCTGGCCTGCCGAGTATCTGCCGCGGATCTTCGATGCCTCACGCATCGACCGCACGCTGGATATCGGCCAGCACGAAGCCGAAGTCTGCATGCGCCGTCTGGCGCGCGAAGAAGGCATTCTGGCCGGTGTCTCCTCCGGCGGTGCGCTGGCGGGTGCGCTCAAGCTCGCCGAGCAGGTCGAGAATGCGGTCATCGTGTTCATCGTCTGTGACCGGGGAGACCGCTATCTCTCGACAGGCCTCTATACCCAGGACGACGACATGACTCAGCAGGACACGCCCCACAATGAAGCCGTCGCAGGGGAGCGTTCCTGATGGCGCTGCTCGGACAGAAGCGACCGGCGCGCAAGCCGACCCGTCGCGAGAAGGAAGTGGCCAGTCGTGGCACCCGCAATGCCAGCGACGCCGATAGTCAGTGGCTGACGGTCGACCGCCTGGCCCATGACGGGCGCGGCATCGCCCATGACGAGAGCGGCAAGACCCAGTTCATCGATCAGGCCCTGCCCGGCGAGCGCGTGACGCTGGCCATCCACCGCACGCACAAGCGCTTCAATGAGGCGCATGTGCGTGCACGTGACAACGCGGCTGACAGTCGCGTGACGCCGCCCTGTGCCTATTTCGGCAGCTGTGGCGGCTGTGATCTGCAGCATATGGCGCTGGATGCCCAACGCACCCATAAGGTGCAGGTGCTGGGCGAACATGCGACACGCAATGGCGTGACGCTGCCCGAGATTCAGCCGCTGGGCGATGATGAAAGCCGTTATCGCCGTCGCGCGCGTATCGGCGTACGCGTGACCGATGCCGGTGAGTTGCAGTTCGGCTTCCGGGGACGCGGCAGCAACCAGCTGGTCGATATCACCACCTGCAGCGTGCTGGTGCCGGAGTTGGACCGCCTGCTCGCGCCCCTGCGTGAGCTGATCGAAAGCCTCGAGGCACCCAAGCGTCTGGGCCATCTGGAGCTGACCGCTGCCGAAGGCCAGGTCATCGTGGTGGTGCGCCAGCTCAAGGCGGTGCCGCGTGATGCGCAGCGCTGGCAGGCCTTCGCCGAGCAGCATGGCCTGGTGGTCGGCTGGCGGGTCGGACGTGATCCGGTGGTGCTGGAGTGGCTGTCGGGTACGCCGAACGCCACGTATTCGCTGAGTGTCGGCGCAACGACGCTGCGTCTTGCCTTCTCGCCGGGCGACTTCGTGCAGGTCAATGCGGCACTCAATCAGCGTCTGATCGACACCGCCTTCGAATGGCTGGGCGACGTCAGTGGCCTCAAGGTGATGGACCTCTACGCCGGTGTCGGCAACCTGACTCTGGCGGCTGCCGCGGCCGGCGCCATTGAGGTGACGGGCATCGAGGGCAGTCAGGGCATGGTCGATCAGCTGATGGTCAATGCCGAAGCCAACGGACTGGCGCAGGTGAGTGCACGTCGAGCGGATCTGAGCAAGGCCCTGCCGTCACTCGAGGGTATCGACCTTCTGGTACTAGACCCGCCGCGTGATGGCGCTCAGCCTCTCTGCGAGGAGCTGGCACGTGATCTGCATGCTGGGAGGGTCAGCCGAGTGCCGCAGCGTGTGCTGTACATCGCCTGTGACCCGACCACGTTGATGCGTGATGCACGGCTGTTGCAGGACGCCGGTTATCGCGTCACGCGTGCCCTGATGGCGGACATGTTCGTTCACACGGCACATCTGGAATCGATGTTGCTGCTGGAGCGGGCGGAAGACTGAGGCGGTGCCCTCGGGCACTGTCATCAAGATGGCAAGATATTCAAGGACATAGGGTCATGGTCAAGGTGCGCGAAGATCAGCCGCTGACCGATAGCGGTGGTGTGGACATCCCGGTGTGGGTCGCGCGACTGCGCGAGGAAGTCCCGTCGGTGAATGCCGAGGTCATGGTGCAGGCCTGTGAAGTGGCGCTCAAGGTGGCGCGCGAGGCGGATGCCCGCGGTGACAAGCCGTGGCGCGAGCCGCTGCGCAGTTTCCGTTTCAGTCTCGAGATGGCCGACATCCTGTCGGAACTCAAGCTTGACCAACCGGCGCTGGTCGCGGCCGTGCTCTATCGCGCGGTGCGTGAAGGGCATCTGGGGCTTGAGGCCATCGAGAAGCATTTCGGCAAGGAAGTGGCCCGCCTGATCGATGGCGTGCTCAACATGGCCGCCATCAGTCAGCTGCAGGCGCCGAGTCATGGCATGGCGCAGCATGACCAGCAGGACAACCTGCGCAAGATGCTGGTGTCGATGATCGATGACGTGCGCATCGCGCTGATCAAGATCGCCGAACGTACCGTCGCCCTGCGTCATGTCAAGGATGCCCCGCGCGAGAAGCGCATGCGCGTGGCCAGCGAAGTCTTCGATATCTACGGGCCGCTGGCGCACCGCCTGGGCATCGGTCAGCTCAAGTGGGAGCTGGAGGACCTGTCCTTCCGCTACCGCGAGGAGGATGAATACAAGACCATCGCCAAGCAGCTGTCCGAGAAGCGTCTGGAGCGTGAGCACTACATCGCCGACCTGCTGGTCGAGATGCGCACTCTGATGAGCGAGCAGGGCATCAAGCACTTCGATGTCGCGGGCCGCGCCAAGCACATCTACTCCATCTGGAGAAAGATGAAGATCAAGCGCATCGCCTTCTCCCAGGTGTATGACGTGCGCGCGGTACGGATTCTGGTCGGCACCGTCAGCGATTGCTACACGGCGCTGGGGATCGTCCACTCGCGCTGGCACCACGTGCCGCATGAGTTTGACGACTACATCGCCAACCCCAAGAAGAATGGCTACCAGTCACTGCACACTGCGGTGGTGGGGCCGAGCAACAAGGTCATCGAGATCCAGATCCGTACCTTCGACATGCACGAGGAGGCGGAGCTGGGCGTGTGTGCCCACTGGCGTTACAAGGGTCACGATGTCGGCCACAAGAGCCGCAGCTACGAGGACAAGATCGCCTGGTTGCGTCAGGTGCTCGAATGGCAGGACGAAGTCGGCGAGAACGGCGGCCAGGAAGCGATCCGTCAGGGGCTGAGCTCCGACGTCGCGCCGGACCGCATCTACGTCTTCACGCCGGAGGGGCATGTCATCGACCTGCCCAAGATCGCCACGCCGATCGACTTCGCCTACCGCGTGCATACCGAGGTCGGCCATCGCTGTCGGGGTGCCAAGGTCGACGGGCGCATCGTGCCGCTGACCTACAAGCTCAAGACCGGCCAGCAGGTCGAGATCCTGACCGCCACCAAGGGTGGCCCGAGCCGCGACTGGCTCAACCCGAATCTGGGCTATGTGCGCACCTCGCGGGCCCGCGCCAAGATCCAGACCTGGTTCAAGCTGCAGGCACGCGATCAGAACGTCGATGAGGGTAAGGCGCTGCTCGAGAAGGAATTCTCGCGGCTGGCGCTGGAGAATCTCGACCGCGACAAGCTGGCCAACGCCGTCAATTACCCGACGCGTGATGACATGTACGCTGCCATCGGCGCGGGCGATCTGCGCGTCGGCCAGGTGCTGCATCAGGCCCAGCAGCTGTTCGGCGATACCGATGATCAGGAGCAGCTCGAGCGTCTGCTGCGCCAGCGCAAGCCGCAGGGCAAGGAAAAGCCCGACGCCGTCATGGTGCTGGGGGTCGGCAATCTGAAGACCACCATGGCCAACTGCTGTCACCCGGTGCCGGGCGATCAGATCGCCGGTTTCATCACCCAGGGGCGCGGCGTGACCGTGCACCGTCAGGACTGCCCGAACCTGATCCAGCTGCGCTCGGACGAGCCGCGTCGCATCGTCGATGTCGACTGGGGTCAGCGCTCGCGCAATCAGTATCCGGTCGATATCGAGATCCAGGCCTGGGACCGCTCCGGTCTGCTGCGTGATGTCACCAACGTGCTGAGCGGCGACAAGGTCAATGTGCTGTCGGTGAACACGCGCACCGATCAGCTCGACAACATCGCCACGCTCAAGATCACGCTGGAAGTCGAGAATCTCGATGTGCTGGGGCGCGTGTTCGCCCGCATCCAGCAGCTGCCCAACATCATCGACGTCAAGCGCCTGCGGGTCGGGGGCGACAAGGCATGAGGCTGGAGTCTGGTGAAAGTCGGGAACCTGGCGAAGAGACGGCCACGCCAGTCGATACGCGCTACACCCTCGATGACCTGCTGACCCTGATGGCCGTGCTGCGTGACCCGCAGTACGGCTGCCCGTGGGACAGCCGCCAGGATTACGCGAGTCTGGTGCCGCACACCCTGGAGGAGGCCTATGAGGTCGCCGATGTCATCGAGCGCGCCGCGGCCGATGCCAGCGTGCTCGAGGAGCTGCCGGCGGAACTGGGTGACCTGCTGTTTCAGGGCGTCTTCTACGCCCAGATCGCCAGTGAGCAGCAACGCTTCGATTTCCACGACGTGATCCATGTGCTGACCGAGAAGATGCTGCACCGCCATCCGCATGTCTTCCCGGATGGCACCCTCGCGTCGCGCCGGGAGGGCATCGCCACTCATGAGGTCGACGAAGGCTCGCTCAATGCGCAGTGGGAGTCGCTCAAGCAGCAGGAGACCGCTGACGCGCCTGCCAGCCAGACTGCCGGCGACAGCGTGCTGGATGGCGTGCCACTTGGCCTGCCGGCGCTGACGCGGGCGGCCAAGCTCTCGAAGAAGGCCGCGCGTTCGGGCTTTGACTGGCCCGACACGAGAGGCGTGCTGGCCAAGATTCGTGAGGAGCTCGGCGAAGTCGAGGAAGCTCTGGCCGAGGGCGATACGGCCCATGCGCGCGAGGAAGTCGGTGACCTGCTTTTCGCGGTGGTCAATCTCGCGCGCACCCTCAAGGCGGACCCGGAGCAGATGCTGCGCGCCACCAATGCGCGCCTCGAATCACGCTTTCGCCATGTGGAAGCCGCGATTGCCGGGCAAGGGCGCACGCTGGATGAGGCCTCGCTTGCCGAGATGGATGCGCATTGGGATGAGGCCAAGCGCCAGGAACGTGCGGCTGAGCAGGCGCGACAGGGCGAGGGTGCGACGTCAGCAGCACGTCCGGTGACGCCGCTGGTTCGGTGAGGGAGCGTCGTCACAGCGTATTGGGAAAAGGGCATTTGGAAAAATGTAGTAAGTTTACGCGATAGTCGGATTGTGGAGCCGAGGCCCGCGGTCGTATGCTGAGGGGAAGCGATCAGGACGCGAGTCTTGTCCTGCTTTCCGGTCTGCTGCGCCGCGGGTCTTTCCGTTTCGCGCCAGTGTCTTCACCAGCGCCAGGCCGGTATCTTCCCTCAGCAGGTTGTCATCAGGTGTCTTTGCGCAATGAGGGAATCTGTTGTCAGCTATCTGACTGTGTGCCCCTGGTGACAGGGGAAGATGACCGCGGCAGCACCGTCACTCCCAAGGAGGGTTTCATGAGTCACGACTTGCATGAATCGTTGCGCGATAACGTGCGTATTCTCGGTGACAACCTCGGCCAGACCATCGCGGCCGACCTCGGCGATGACTTCGTCGCACGCATCGAGCGCATCCGCGCCCTGGCCAAACAGGGCCAGCAGGGCGATCAGGCCGCCCGTCATGAGCTGATCGACTATCTGCGTGATCTGCCGGATGGTGATCTGCTGCCCGTCACCCGGGCGTTCAACCAGTTTCTGAATCTTTCCAACATCGCCGAGCAGCACTACCGTGGCCGCTTCAAGCGCGTCGAGGATTATCGTCCCGGCAGCCAGCCGGACCTCGGCGAGCTGATCACGCGCATTCGCGAGCGTGGCTTCAGTGCACAGAAGATCGTCGAGGAGCTCTCGGCGATGCGTGTCGAGCTGGTGCTGACGGCGCATCCGACGGAAGTCATCCGCCGCACCCTGATCCAGAAATACGATGCCATCGAGGGCTGTCTGACCCAGATGGAAGGCGCCTGTGATCGCCCGGAACAGGCGACCCTCGCGCGTGCACGCCTGACCGAGCTGATCAGCCAGGCCTGGCACACCGACGAGATCCGCCACGAGCGTCCGACGCCGGTGGATGAGGCCAAGTGGGGCTTTGCCACCATCGAGAACTCGCTGTGGCAAGCGGTACCGGACTTCCACCGTCAGCTTGACGAGATGACGCTGGACGCCGCCGGTGAGCGTCTGCCGCTGGACGCCGCACCGATCTGCTTCGCCTCCTGGATGGGCGGTGACCGCGACGGCAACCCCAATGTCACCGCCAGCGTGACGCGGACCGTGCTGCTGCTGGGGCGCTGGATGGCCGCGGACCTTTACCTGCGTGATCTCGTACAGCTCAAGTCGGAGCTGTCGATGTGGAAGTGCACGGCCGCCCTGCGTGCCGAGGCCGGCGATGTGGCCGAGCCCTATCGCGAGATCCTGCGCCGCCTGATCCTGCGCATGGAAAGCACGCGTGACTGGGCCAAGGCGGGCCTGGACGGCAAGCGCCACGAAGGCGTCGATATCATCGAGACCCGCGAGCAGCTGTATACGCCGCTGCTGGCCTGCTACCGCTCGCTGTGCGATGTGGGGCTGGACACCATCGCCAACGGCGCACTGCTCGACACCCTGCGTCGCGTGGCCTGCTTCGGTGTCACCCTGACCAAGCTCGATATCCGCCAGGAAAGCACGCGTCACGCGCAGGTCTTCGACGAACTGAGCCAGACGCTGGGGCTGGGCAGCTATTTCGAGTGGGACGAGCAGCAGCGCTGTGACTTCCTCACCAAGGAGTTGGCTGGCCGTCGCCCGCTGATCCCGCGCCATTGGGAATGCTCCACCGACACGCGCGAGGTGCTGGATACCTTCAAGGTCATCGCGCGCGAGCATCGCGAGGCGCTGGGCACCTACATCATCTCGATGGCCGGTCAGGCCTCCGATGTGCTGGCGGTGGCACTGTTGATGAAGGAGATCGGCGGTGATGTGCGCCTGCCGATCGCGCCGCTGTTCGAGACGCTGGATGATCTGGACCGCTCAGGCCCCGTCATCGACACGCTGCTGGGCATGCCGATCTATCGCGAGCAAGCCGGTGACCGTCAGGAAGTGATGATCGGTTACTCCGACTCCGCCAAGGATGCCGGCCAGCTGGCGGCCGCATGGGCACAGTACCGCGCTCAGGAAACGCTGGTGGAAGTCACCAAGCGCCACGGCGTCGAACTGACCCTGTTCCACGGCCGTGGTGGTACGGTCGGTCGTGGTGGCGGCCCGGCGCATGCGGCGATCCTGTCCCAGCCGCCGGGCTCGGTGACCGGCTCGCTGCGCGTCACCGAGCAGGGCGAGATGATTCGCTTCAAGTTCGGTCTGCCGGACATCGCCAGCCGCTCGATGGAGATCTATGTCTGCGCGGTGCTGGAAGCCAGCATGCTGCCGCCACCGGCGCCCAAGCAGCAATGGCGTGACGAGATGGATCGCCTGGCCGGTATCGCGCACAAGGCCTATGTCGGCGTGGTGCGTGAAGACCCGAACTTCGTGCCGTACTTCCGCTCGGTAACACCGGAAACCGCACTGGCACGTCTGCCGCTGGGCTCGCGCCCCGCCAAGCGTCGGCAGGATGGTGGCGTCGAGACGTTGCGTGCGATCCCGTGGATCTTCGCCTGGACCCAGATTCGCCTGATGCTGCCCGCCTGGCTGGGCAGTGGCGAGGCCTTCGCCACGCGCATGCAGGAAGAGGGCGGCCTGGAAGTGCTGCGCGAGATGATGAACGACTGGCCGTTCTTCTCCACCTACGTCGACATGCTGGAGATGCTGCTCTCCAAGGCCGACCTCTCGACGGCGGCCTACTACGAGCAGCGTCTGGTCGATGAGCCGGCCCTGAAGGCGCTGGGGCAATCGCTGCGTGATCGTCTCGAGCGCCTGGAGAAGGTGGTGCTGGAGATCCGCGATCAACAGGCACTGCTTGAGCATATGCCGCTGATCCGTCAGGCCATCGATGTGCGCAATCCCTACATCGACCCGCTGCATGGTCTGCAGGCCGAGCTGCTGCAGCGTAACCGCGACGCCGATGGCGCCATCTCCGCCGAGCTGTCACGCGCGCTGATGGTGACCATGGCCGGTATCTCCGCCGGTCTGCGCAACACCGGCTGATTCGGTTGATCCGGTGAACCAGCTGGCCCTGTTGATTTGCGCCTTGGCGTGAAGGGTTAGCCAAGGCCTATCAGCGAAACTAGAAAGCCCCCGTCAGGCATGCCTGGCGGGGGCTTTCTGTTATCTATCGGCCAACCCCTGGGGACTGTTCGCGCGCTGATCAGCGATCAGAATTCAGCGCTCAGCGACAAGAGTGCAGCGACATGCGGGGTCGCCAGGACTCACAGCAGGCCGCTGGCGCGCTCACCCACCAAGGGCATCAGGAAGCGTTCCCGCTGCCAGTCCTCATCCTGATCGAGCGCCACCAGATGCAGCAGTTTGGTGAAGGCCGCTTCCAACGTCATGTCATCGCCTGACCGCACGCCGACAGTGGCCAGGCCTGCGCCGGCCGCATAGTGGCCGATAGTGACCGGCCCGTGCGGACATTGGCTGATACCGGCCAGCAGCTTGCCTTCGCCACGCGCATCGGCCAATACCCCCAAAAGCTCGCTGTCTTCCGGCAGATTGCCGCTGCCCCACAGCTCCAGCACGGCGCCCTTGACCTCCGGGCGCATCAACTGCACACGCACGCTCTCGGCGCTGATGCCGGGGTAGAGCGGCAGGCGAATGATGCTGTCCTTGCCGAGGCGAGCATAGTCGGGCAGCTCGAAGGCGGGGCCTTGATCATCCATCAGGCGGCCGGGGTAGAGCACGACGCGGTCATCCACCCATTCGCCCAGCAGCGGAGCATTGGGCGTGGTGAAGCCGCGGTGGTCCTGGGTGTACCACTTGCGGGTGCACACGCCACGCAGCAACTGTCCGCCGAAGGCGACCACGACTTCATTGAGGGTCGGCTGGGCGGCGGCGGTGAGTGCCAGCTCGACATTGCCCAGCGCGTCACTGTGCTCGGCTTCCAGCGGCAACTGTGCGCCACTGACGATCACCGGGCGCGCGGTGCCCTTGAGCTGGAAGGCGAGGCTGGAGGCCGTCCAGGCCAGGGTGTCGGTGCCCTGAAGGACGACGAAGCCATCGAAGCTGTCGTAGGCGTCCGCGATCTGGCTGGCGATGGTGTGCCAGTCCGCCGGTGTCGCGGAGGAGGAGTCGATCAGCTGCGGAAACTCGCGCAGGGTGAAGGCGGGCAGACGGCCACGACGGCTGGGGGGCAGTTGTTCCAGTGCTGCGCGCAGACGTGCATCGAAGTCACCGGCAGGTACCAGTCCTTGTTCACTTTCCACCATGCCCAGCGTGCCGCCGGTATACAGCACCAGGATGTGCGTCTCGGGAGTCATCGTGTCCACCTGCCAGAAATGGGAAAGCCGGCATTGTAACGCATGCCGGCTTGCAGGGGAGCTGTCGGAGTCGGGCGTTCAGCCGCGACGCGATGGGGGCGCTCAGCTGATATTGCCACCGCCGATGCGCGCATCCTCCTGATGGGACATGGCGCTGATGCACATCACCCGTACGCCTTCGAGCATGCTTTCAAGACTCATGGTCGGCAGACGGCCATCGACACTCTGCTCGGGCAGCGCCGGGATATGCACGAAGCCGGAGCGGATGGGGCTATCCGCCAGATGACGCTGCACCCCATAGAACAGGTGGTTGCAGACGAAGGTGCCTGCCGTGTAGGAGACGCTGGCGGGAAGGCCCGCTGCCTGGAGGTCGTTGACCATCGCCTTGATCGGCAGGGTGGTGAAGCAGCCATCCGGGCCGTCGGCCTCGATGGGCTCATCCACCGGCTGGTGGCCACCGTTGTCCTTGATGCGATAGTCATCCAGGTTGATGGCGACCCGCTCCGGCGTGATGGCACTGCGACCGCTTGCCTGACCGAGCATGATCACGGTGTCAGGGGCGTGCTCGCCGATGGCCTTGATGACGCTGTCAATCGCGGCGTAGCGTGTCACCGGCACCCGGCAGGTGATGATCTCGAAGCGCTCATCGGGCTGGTCGTGCATGGCCAGTGTCTGACCGTCCAGTTGTTCGATGATCTTGAGGGCGGGATTGACGCTATCCGTGCCGAAGGGCTCGAAGCCGCAGAGTAGCAGACGACGCATGATGAAATTCCTTGGCTGGCATCGATCACCGCGGGTCACGGCTGGCGGTGGTCGATGCGCGGGTAAGAGTGGGAGATCAGAAGGCCAGCAGCATCAGGCTGATATTGGCGGCCAGCATGATCAGCGCAGGCAGTATCTGTGCGCGAATGATGTGGTAGCGGTCATCCAGTTCCAGCAGGGCGGCCGGCACGATGTTGAAGTTGGCGGCCATCGGCGTCATCAGAGTGCCGCAGTAGCCGGACAGCATGCCCAGCACGCCGACGATGGCCGGGTTGCCGCCATGCAGCGCGATGACCAGCGGATAGCCGATGCCGGAGGTGATGACCGCAAAGGCCGCGAAGCCATTGCCCATCAGCATGGTGAATACGGCCATGCCGACGCAGTAGGCAATCACGCAGGCGATCAGGCTGGTATCCGGCACCACGCTCGAGACCAGCCCGGCGATGGTCTGGCCGACGCCGGCCTGATCGAACAGCAGGCCAAGGGCGGCCAGGAATTGCGGCAGGATGGCGGCCCAGCCGATGGCATCGGCAAGACGGCGACCTTCCTGCATGCCGGTCGCCGGGCTCTCGCGCAGCAGCAGCAGCGCCACGGCAAAGGCCAGTACCGTTGCGACGCCCAGGCCGACCAGCGCACTCTGACCTGTCGTGAGGGTGTAAAGGAAGGTGCCGACCGGAATCACCAGCGCGGGGATGAACAGGCGCTACCCCAGGCGCTTGCGGCGCGCCTGACGCGCCTCATCGCTCAACTGGCCGTAGTTGCCGAACCCGAGCTGGCCGGTGGCAGCCAGCAAGGCCAGCGCCAGCATGGCAAGGCCGACTGCGACGTCGGGCAGCCATTGTCCAAACGCCAGGCTGATGCCGAAGATCATCCAGAAGGCACTGGTGCCGAGTCTGCGTGGATGTTCTCGATCGGTGAGTGTCAGCACGGCAAAGGCCATGATGGCGAAGCCGGTGATCAGGTAGAGAGCATCTATACCATTCATGAGTGGCTCTCCGTCGCAGAAGTGGTGAAGGTGTCCTTGCCTGGTGTCGCGTTGATCTGGCCGGAGGGTTGGGGGTATTCCTCGCGCAGCAGCTGTTGTTCACGGCGAATGCGTGCGTCCAGCCGGCGGCAGAGCACGAAGACCACCACCAGTGACACCAGCGCGGTGGGAATGGCATACAGCGCCATGTCGGCCAGGCTGACGCTGGCGCCACTCTTGTCGAGCACGCTCTTGATCAGCAACAACCCGCCGGAAGCCACGAAGATCAGCTGGCTGAAGAAGTTGCCGAAGTTCTCGCTGACGGCATTCAGAACGCGGATGCGTTGGCTCAGGGCCTTGAAGCGTGGCGAGCTCAGCGCCTCTTCGGGGAGATCACGTTCGGCGGCACCGACTGACATCGGGGCGACCAGCGGTCGGATCATCGCCGGGTGGCCACCGAGCTGCAGACCGAAGGCATTGGTCGCCTTGCGCAGCACCAGGTAGCTGAAGGAGATGCGCCCGGCGCTGGCGGCCCGCAGTTTCTGGACCAGATGTTCGGCCTGATCGCGCAGTCCATTGCGTTCGAGCAGTCCGATCACCGGCAGGGTGATGATGAACAGCGAGACGGCGCGGTTGTCGGTAAAGGCCTGACCGAGCGCGGCGAGAATTTCAGTGGGTGACATGCCGGCCACCAGGCCGGAGGAGAAACCTGCCACCAGCACCACCAGCACCACCAGCAGCGCATTGAGGCGCAGTGCCAGGCCGATGACGATGATGGCTACGCCGATCAATGACAGCATGAGGTGTCTCCCGAGCAGGGGGAGGACAATCGAATCCTTTCGAAGGACATGAGCATGTCCCTCTTGGTGTGAGATTGTTGTTATGAGGGTCTCGTTGCGAAGCAGGTCGAACATTGCCTGGCTGGTTGACCATGGCCGAGCAGTTCGAACATGGCAGTGCCGTTCGAACATGGCAGGGCGCAATGTTCGTTGCTTTACAACGAGAACTCAGAGGGTAGAGCGACACCAGAGGAATCCAAATGAGACATTCGGAATATATAAATTTCAACGACATATAGTATCGGTAAAATCTATCATCCAGGCATGAATGACAGATAATATTGATACCTTGGTGGGGCCTTGCCTCACCTAATGGGGGAGAAGATGTCAGCCATCGACCACTTCGGTGCAGCCATCCTCGCGCAGACAGATACGGCGACGCCTGCCGACCTGGAAGCCAAGCATGGCCGCGCTCAGCAGGATCAGCGCGAACAGCGACGCGATCACGCGCAGGTCGGCCGTGATTTCCAGCAGAATGCCGACGGCGAGTGGCCCGAGGGCGGCCAGCATGTAGCCGGTGCCTTGTGCCATGCCGGAGAGGGCGCCCGCCAGACGTGCATCGGAGGTGCGCAGCACCAGCAGCGTCAATGCCATCGAGAAGCTGCCCCCCTGGCCGAAACCGAGCAGCACGGCGAACAGCCAGCGCAGGGACAGTGGCCCGATCATCAGTCCCAGCAGGCCGATGGCGGTACAGGACAGCAGCAGCAGGATGGCGGGGCGCTGGTCGCGCCCCATGCGGCCGATCACGGGGGCCAGCAGGGCAGTGAGCACCTGTGCCATTACCGAGGCGGCCATCAGCCAGCCGGATTCGATATCGCTCAGGCCGCGTTGCTGGAGCAGGAAAGGCAGCCAGCCAAAGACGATATAGGCCAGGGAAGACTGGCAGCCCATGAAGAAGGTGACCTGGCGGGCCAGCGGCAGGTGCCACAGGCGGGGGGTGGCCTGCTGATGGCTGGTCATCTTCTCTGGCCACGGGTGGTGCATGCTCAGGCGCCAGGCGGGAAGCGCGATCACCACAAGCAGCGCCCAGCAGGCCAATGAGGCTTGCCAGCTGTCGAGAAGATTGGCCAGTGGCACGCTGAGTCCCGCGGCCAGCGCCGCACCAAGACACAGCGCCATGGTGTAAACGCCGGTGAACAGGTCGGCTCGCTCAGGATGCTCACGCTTGACGATGGCGGGCAGCAGGGTGCCGGCGACGCCGATGCTGCCACCACATAACAGGGTGCCGAGATACAGCAGCAGCGCCATGTCACTGGCCCGCAACCACAGGGCGATGCCGAGAGTGACCAGGGCAAGGCTGAGGGTGCGCTCTACCCCCAGGCGGCGGGCCAGGCGCGGCGCCAGTGGGGCGAACAGTCCCAGGCAGACGACGGGCAGTGTGGTGAGAAGGCCCGCTGCCAGCGTGCTCAGGCCCAGGTCCTGGGTGATGCGATCCAGCAGGGGCGCCAAGGATGACAGCGCCGGACGCAGGTTCAGAGCGACCAGAATCAGGATGAGCAGGAATAGGGATGCTGGCATTCGGCGCATGAGGAAACCTGAACGAGAGGACAGGTCTGTGAGAATACCGGCATATGCTCAAGCTGTCTTGCCGCGAACCGTTCTTCCTCCAACCGGACCCTGGACAGCAGAACGCTCGGCAGTTGCCGAGCGTTCTGTCTCTATGCACCTTTCTCAATGCATCTGTCTTGGCTCAATGTCCCCGTCGCGATTCGCCGCTCCTGTGCCTCAGTACTTGGGCTCAAGCTCCAGCTCACGTGACGGGCTTTCGATTCTGCGTGCTGCCGCGCGTTGACGCGTCGTGGCGCCGTCGGCATGCACATCGTGGCCGCGGGGAGCGACATTGCGCCATGCGGGCGTCTTCTGCAGGCGCTCGGCATTGGCGCGTGCCGTATTGGAGACTGGCTGGCGACTCGCCTTGGCGCGAATCAGGGTCATGTCCTCGGTGCTCAGCAGCATGCCCTGGGGCGTGCGCTCCAGCACGAGGTGGCCGCGGAAGTGCCAGCAGCGCATGGGGGTATGCGCGACACGATAGCGATGGCCAGCCACCTCCAGCGAGATGGCTTCCTTCGGCTGGCAGCCAAGGGGATGCAGAGTCACTTCCTCCAGCAGCACCAGACGATTGAAGTCGTCTGGCTGAAGTACCTGATTGCCATCATGCATGCGCACCGGGAAGGCATGGTTGTCACGCTGCAGCTCACGCCGCTTGTGACTGACGCTGCCGTTGCCTTCCACGATGCCGGCACCACACACATGCACGAGCTCGCCATCAATCTGTTTTGATGACGAGCACCTCGACGTGGCGCTGCTTGAAAAGATGATCACGCAGTGAGCGTAATGGCATGGCTGAAATCCTCATCTACACCATCCGTTGGCTGAGTATATCCGTCAGAGCCCGAGTCATCTCTCTGACCGGCAGGCGCTTCCATGCTGCCTGCCAAGTGATATCTCGCACTGATAGCCACATCATACGCCGTTTGTGAGCATTTTTCCCGAATCAAGCACCAGTCTGGGGATAAACCATCTTGTCAGGACGCAGCTTCATGACGCCTCTGTCAGCCAGATGGCTGAGGACACTGCCTACCCTTGTCGGGTCACTCGTACTTGCCCAGCACGGCCCGGCAGATATCAGCGAAATTGCGTGCTTCCGGCGGGTGCTCCAGATCGAGCCCCAACGCCTTGCCGACGCGGGAGGCGGCGACCAGACCGCGCACGCTGGGTTTGCCATCGTCGCCCTGCTCGGTCACCAGCAGGTGGGATTCGCCGCTCTGACGTAGTGTCTCGACCAGGTCCCCGACGTGGGCGCGCTTGAGCACGGCGAGAGGAATGCCCTGCAGCTCCGCGCGGGGTATCTGCACCATGTCGGTAGTGACTTCATCGCGCTGAACATTGAAGCGGGTCATGGCACGCATCACGACTCGGCCACCCTGCAGCTCACGCGAAGTCACCACGCCGGTGAAGGTGCCATCATGATCGTGGACCAGCAGCAGGCGCACCCCCGCCTGTTTCATGGTCGCCAGTGCCTGACCGATGGAGGCGCTGCCCTGAATGCTGCGACCGGCGGTGACGGCAAAGTCCGTCACCAGCTCACTGGCCGGGCTATCCATGGTGATGTCGCCGATCGGCTGCAAAGGCAGGCGAGCGGAGGTGACATGAGAGAGCGTTTCGACGTCGAGGGTGTGGTAAGCCGACGGTGCAATGGCATTCATGGACTGACTCCTGTAATCAGATGACGAGCATGTTCTGCGTACTATGAGTCAGGCGAGGGCCAGGAGTTTCCTGCACGATGGGTAACCTCAGGTTGCTACTGTCGCAACAGTGGCAGGGGTTTCGGTCTATGAAGTCAATATTCGTCGCTATCTGTGCGAGATGGGAAATGGATAGATTCCATTTAGGAAACAAAGGCTGCGCCCGGAAGGCCGACACTGACATGAGTCAGCAGCCTCCTTGCCCCTGACAGCAATGATGCCCACTGCACGAGGCGGGTGGGCATCATTGAGCCGATTCAGGGAGTTATCCCTTCATCAGGGGCTGGTGTTTACGCTTGGGCGCGTCACACCCACTGCTTGAGGTCGCCGCGTACGGCATCCAGGAAGGTGATGAAGTCCGTCTGGTCATCGGCGTCGCAACGGTCCACCTTGCAGGCCAGGTTCATCTTGGTGCCGGCGACGATTTCGTCATACACCTCGAGCGTGAGTTTCTCGACGCTGGCATCGGAGGGTTCCTGCTCGCCATCCAGCAGGCTGAACGTTGTCATCAGCGTGCCGCGAAGACGCGTTGTGCCGCCTTCCGCGACCACACGACGCACCTTGAGCCAGCCTTCGCGCACCATGATCTCACCCTGCGCATCGCGTTGCTTGTAGATGGTGCGATAGCATGCATTCTCGGAGACGCCCTTGGCGGCCATGCTTTCATAGGCCTTGATCATGCGCGTCGCCATGGTGCCAGCTTCGGCGATCTTGCGGCGGGCAGCACGATGTTCACGTTCCAGGCGATCTTGCTTGGAGAAACGCTGCCACAGGTGGAAGTCGCGTGTCAGAGTGGTCGCGTCCATTACAGTCTCTCTTCTCTAAAAACGGCGGGGAAAAGTGGGTGACGGCTACTGCCATGTCCAGGCGCTGATGGTGTCACGAAGGCGGGCGATTGTCTGCCCGGTTCTTGTCTCTGACGTCGAGGAGGGCCCGAGTGTCAGGTGGTCTGGGTCATGCAGGCTGGCGGCGAGATGTCAGCATTGCCATGCTCAAGAGTACCATTGACTGGTCACGGACTTTTTCCAGCCCGGTCATCATCACGACTGAATCTAGGGCTTAAATCTTCTCTCAACTACTCTGCAAGTGTAGTGGTCAAGTGTTTTTGGCCACCGAGCTTTGAGCATTCCAGTAGTTCTTT
>ERZ1673962.350-NODE-350-length-34143-cov-4.746010_pt1 | contig 34143 bp, 35 predicted proteins | sample MGYA00580188_ERZ1673962 | MGnify/ENA primary metagenome ERZ1673962 (study PRJEB41334, sample SAMN05608104) | rock metagenome | biome: terrestrial subsurface; feature: shale formation; material: shale | place: USA: Pennsylvania ... | reverse complement strand
TTCCGGCACCGGCGTCGTCGGCGAACGGGGAGTCTGGCCAATAGACCCGGCGTTGCGGATTCAGCGCCGGGGTCCCGCCCAGAAAAACGGAATTTTCCAGCAGGGCAGGGGTGAAGTGCAAACGGTTGGCGGGTCGCCAGGGATAGTAACTTAGAAAATTTCGCTCGGAGATATAGTAAAAACGGTTTGCCGCAGGGAAGGATTCATAGCCGGCCTGGAAACCGACGTTGAGGTCCAGCACCACCTGCATTTCTTGCAGGGTTTCGGCATCGACTTGCGAGGGATCTCCCAGACCGGTGAGACTGCCGACGTTTTTCCGGATGGTGGGATGATGCAGGGTGTCAAGGTGAAAGTACCCCTGGCGTTTGTCGTGCTGAAGACTGGATTTCAAGTGATGGCGGGAAGCAGACGACAGTTTTTGAGTGGGGCGTTTCAGGCGAGACTCCGCCATGGTGCGCAGCGCAAGGACATGGTCTGCGATCCTGGCAAGCTGACTGTCGATATGCTGTCTTCGCTCCGATAGACGGTTTGTCAGGGCAAGGTCGTTCCGGCTGTTGCCGGATTCAGCGCTTTTTACCAGAAACAGGCCGGCAAGCCCGCCTGCCAGCACAAGCGTAACCAGCATGAAGGTCGATAGCCGGTCGTGAAGCCTGGTCAGGCTGGATTGCTTTGACATGATGAATTGTTCAAACCCTGCTAAGCGAAAGACGGAACCTTCCGGAATCTTCTCATTAGATATAAATCTAAGCTATCTGAGGGGGAAAAGTAAAGGCCTTACGGCCCTTGGGCGGGGGAGGGGGGGCGACATACCATACTGTCGGATTGATCGGCACTAAAGATTCGAAGGCCCCTTTGCCTCGCCGGCAGGTGTGCCGAACAATTCGGCTTCGATGACTTTCACGGCGGAGGCGATATCCGGAACGATTTTCCAGGCTCCTGGAAAAGGAGCGTTCCGCGTCAGGACGCTGGGGATGACAAGGCAGCGCATGCCGGCCGCCCGGGCGGCTTCCAGTCCTCGGCGGGTATCTTCGATTACCAGACATTCCGAGGGATGCAGGCCGCTGCGGTCCAGGGCTTTAAGGTAAGGTTCGGGGTGGGGTTTGGTCTGGTGGAAGTTTTCGCGGGTAAGAACGAAATCGAATTGTTGCGGCAGGCCGGTATGGCGATGAATAAGCTCAAAATGGTCCCGTCTGGAACTGGTGACGATGGCCATGGCGACATGAGGACGCAACGCCGCGACGGCTTCAGGAACCCCCGGAAGGGGGCGCACGCCCGTTTCCAGCAACTTGCCGTAGCGGATGTTTTTGGCGTCGCGCAGGCGTTCGACTTCCCGTTTCGAGAAACCCGCCTTCCGGGCCAGACAAAGGCTGCTGCGCCCTTCTTGCAAGGTGATGCGCGCGTACAATCCCAGCGGCAGTGCGATGCCTATTTCCGAAAGGGTGTCGCGCATGGCCTGGAAATAGAGAGGCTCGGTGTCGACAAGGACACCGTCGTTATCCCAAAATATACCTTTAAGCATGTCTCGGATATTTCCCCCGATCGAACTTCAGGTTTCGCAGGGCAGAATTTTGACCGGTATCGTACACCCTTCCGCAAAATGCCGCGCATCGGCTTCGGAACCGATACCCCGACCGAAATGCATCGGGATGGCCAGCTTGGGGCGGATTAGTTTTGCCGCTTCGGCAGCTTCCGAGGCAGTCATGACATAGGTTCCGCTGACCGGCAGCAAGGCGACATCGCAGATAATGCCGGCCATTTCGGGGATCAGGTCGCTGTCGCCGGCGTGATAGATACGGCGGTCGTCCACGGTCAGTATAAAACCGACCAGACCGGCTTCCCGGGGATGATAGACGATTCCCGGGGAACGGAACTTGTTCAGATTATATGCCGGAACGGTTTCGACCATAAGGTCGCCTACTTCTCTGCGTTCGCCGACTTCCACGGTGCGGACCGGCTCAGGTAGCTTGGCTGCCGCCGCGGCAACGGTCATGATCACCGTTTCGGGTTTGCGGATACGCGCAACGTCGTCGGGGGAACAATGATCATAGTGGTCATGAGTGATCAAAATCAAGTCAGCAGGCGGGCCGTCCGGGATCTGCCAGGGATCGATATAGGTTACGAGTCCCCCGCCTTCGATACGAAAACTGTCGTGGCCAAGCCAGTGGATGCCGCGAAACATGCCTCTACCTCCCCAGTACAGATTGCCGAAATCCGCCCGTAACGCTGCGGGCGGGTGCAAATTCCACGGATAGGGCTATTATAGCAGAAGTCCGGAGTTGATACGTGTAGCCGGCACGAACCTTTTTGACCTTGAAATACAAACAGGTCTATAATTCTTCATAAATGGTTTTCAACAATGTTCACTAAAGGAGGTTTCCGTGAAAAAGTGGTTTTGGGCGGCAGGTGCAGTGATTGCTGTGCTGGTGGTTCTGGTGGCGGTCGGGGTTTCCAACCTCGGACCGATTATCAAAAAAGCGGTCAATAGCCAGGGGCCCGTGATTACCGGTACGTCTTTGCAGGTGGGCGATGTCGATATCGCGCTGTTGTCAGGGCGTGCCAGCCTGCAGGATTTTCTGATAGGCAACCCCGAGGGATTTGATTCTCCCTATGCGGTGTCGGTCAAAGCCGTCAAGGTCGATCTCGACGAAAAATCCCTGACGAAGGATACGGTAGTCATTGACCGCATCGAAGTTGTCGCTCCCAGCATCATTTTCGAAAAAACCGGGCGCAGTGATAATTTCAAGGCACTGTTGCGTAACGTGAAAAAATCCGTGGGCGACGCTGATACATCGAAGAAACAGACTTCGGACGAAAGTGGCAAGAAGTTGCTGATCAGGGAGTTTGTCGTGCGCGATGGCGAGGTTAAACTGGCCGTCAAAGGTCTCAAGGGTAAGGAGATCCGTGCCACCCTTCCTGAAATCCGTTTGCAGAATATCGGTCAGGGACAAGGTGGGGTAACGCCGGCCCAGGCCGCCAAGCAGATCTTCACGGCATTATACGGGAAAATTACTTCGGGTGAAATGACGGCCGCTTTGCAGAAAAGTCTGTCGGATATGCAAGGCGAGCTGCCCGATGTTAAAGGCGCAGCCGAAAAGGAGTTGGGGACCGCGAAGGAGCGAGCCGCGCAGGGCGTCGAAAGCGCCAAAGAGTCGTTTAAGGGATTGTTCGGGGAGTGATGTGAAAAACCGTTGAAATACGAAACGGGCCTGCCGTGGCAGGCCCGTTTTCTTATGGGGCTACCGGGGTTTGTTCAGCAGGCAGATCGAATTCGGCCAGAATGCCGGCAAAGCTTCGTTCGCTGGGAGAATAACAGCGATATCTGAAACTGTCCATTTTCAGATAGGCTTTCCCCTTGGCCGGTTTGTAACGGATCCGCATGCGCCCTTCGGCGGTATTGGTTTCGGAGGAGAGGTAGAACTGCCGCAGGGGCTCGTTCGGACCGAGGGTGAACTGGGTCAGGATTTCGTCGTTGATGGTGAATTGGATATTAATTTCCTTGCTCGGTGTCATCTCCCATTCGAGGTCGAAGCAGCCGAACATTTTGTGGCCGGACATTTCGCCGGCCATGACGGTTGTGACAAAAGCTCCTGTCAGCAGCAGGGTGCAAAGAATGATTTTCAGATATTGCATGACAACTCCCATAGATAATAATTCCGCCCGCCAGGACAAATTCGATGGTTTCGCAAAAACATCAAATATGGATAATAAACTTTCATAATCTACAATAAATGCCCTTTTCGAGGTAGTCTAAATTTGTAAATCTCCGGCTCCTCTTCGGCGGGCTCTCCGGCAAGTATCCGTCTGGAAAACCCGGATGGATACAGAGTAGTTTTCATATGGGAAAAGGACCGTTTCCGGATGAAAACCGGCAAGCTTCATGATGGAATCAAAGCAAGCAGGGGGTTGTGTCCATTGGGGCGGTCCTTGACGATCAAAGTGGTCACGGGATTACAGGAATGTTTTTGGAACAGCAGATCGTGGCCCAGGCATAACCCCATAGAAATATTCAATTGGGTGTCGGCTTTTGCCAACAGGCGCGCCTGGCCGATGGGATTGCAGGATACGCCGCGCCCATTTGCGGACACGGCTGCGCCCGGCAGTCGGCAGACCTTGCAGTCGACCCGTGTAACTTCGAAGCCTTCTCGAGACAATATTTCCTCAAGACGCAGCCCCGCACTTTTCACCGCGACGCAATGCGCGATTCCCAAGCGGGTATAGTTGGCAGCTCTGGCAAAACGTACGATTTCCTCGATCCGGCTCAATCCCTTGCCTTTGGCGGCATCGGCGAGTTCCATCATGTGCAGATCGGTTTCGCTGTAAAGATCCAGGCAGCGCTGCTGCTCTTCGTTTAATACAGGTTCTTCCAAAGGGGCGGTTTGCATAAAGCATTCTCCGGTGTCTGAATTATGCCGGCAAATTACGGGGCAGGAAAGGGTGCCGAGCATCAGTGAGAAAGCTTGCGTGATTGTGGGCGGGGCTGTCAAGGATAAAAGGGCGTTTCTCGGTGCTGAGTGCTGCGGGATGCGGGATGCGGGATGCGGATTGGGGTTTCTCGAGATCGACCGATTTCGGTTTGGTGGCCCTCCGGCAAATCCCGGAGGGCCACCAAGTAGAAAGGCGAGCTTATCGGTATTCGATGAGCCAGTCTGTGGCGGGTAGTTGCAGATGCACCTGCTGGAAGGTGGCGCCCAAATCCCCTTTGCTTTCGGCTTCCTGTCCGCGACAGGTGATGCGATATGCCTGGCACTGATCGAGTCCGGTGGCCTTCAAAAAGGCATCGGTTCGAATCATCATGGACACGACGCCGGTCAGGGCGCCGTTTTCGATAATCGGACTTCGCATGGCGATCAATCGCGGTTGCAACAGCGAACCGTGCCCGGGTTCGCTTAACTGGGGCGAAGGCGAGAGGTGCATCTGTTTCCAGAAATAATCGAGTTCCTCCACCTTTTTCAGGTCATAACCCCGAGCCAAAAAATTTCGCCGAAAATAGACCTGGCGGATGATGAAGTCATTGTCGATAAGGGTAGCGCCATACAGGCCGTCGATATCTTTTACCAAAGGTTTCATGATGTTTCGGAAAGTATCGGGTGTCGGATGTTGTGCGGCAGCGTTTGCCAGCTTCTCGAAAAGGCCGTCAAAGTAATGCTGCACCGATGTTTTCAGTTGGGGGGCTTCGGGAACGGCCATGGCCATGGCCGGTGCGGCCAGAAGCCAGAGCAGGGCCAACAGACCGATAAGACGCAAAAAGCGAGGCATCAGCAAAACTCCTTAGTTTTCCAGGTAAAAGATGGATATATGTCCGGCGTGGTGCGATACTTTTTCCACACGGGAAAAACCGGCGTCGTACAATGATTCGCGCAGACGGCCTTCGATGTTTTCCCGAATTTCCTCTTGTCGGAACAGCCAGTATCCCGACCATGCGCATAGTCTTCCCAGCAGGTTGGTCGGTGTATCCACGTCCACGATGACGGCGCGTCCTCCCGGTTTCAGAACCCGGCGCAATTCCGCAAGGGAGCGTTTTTTCAGGTCCATGTCAATGTGATGATAGAAAAAGGTAGAAGCCGCAGCATCGAAACGGGCTTCGGCAAAAGGCAGCGTTTCGGCCACGGCTGTCTTGAAGTGTACATTGACGATGCCGGCAGCTTTGCGCCGGGCAACGGCAATCATTTTGGCAGCGGCATCGATCCCGATGACCTGCTCCCGGCAGGACCCGTCCAGCCTCGCGGCAATCTGGCGTGTCAGTATGCCCGTACCGCAGCCGATGTCGAGTACCCTTTCGGTACCGACCAATCTCAGCAGTTCGATAGTCCGGCGCCTGTAACGGCCCTCCAGGCCGAGGGTCATGACCGGGGCCAACAGGTCGTAAACCGATGCGGCGTGATCCAGGGTTCTTCCGCGGGTTTCCGGGGGGGAGCAGTCGCGGTCAGCAGGCATGACTGAGATCCTCCAGGTCGAGTATGTTGAGCATCGAGCAGGCCATGTCGCGGTTGCGCTCATGTCCCAGGCTCAATCCGTTGTTGGCCAGAGTGCCGAGGGCTCCGCACAGGATGTCGAGCGCCCGTCGCAGAGTCGGCAGGGCGGCATGAGGGATTTCCCGATAAAGACGTTCGTCGAGGCTGATCTGACGGTTTTCCCAGACCTGCAGGATCGGATGCTCTTCGCAGGCCAGTATCGACAGTACGTAGTTGTGACGGCGTTCCACAAAATCTCGTGCCATGTCGCGCAAATCGTCCAGCAACTGGCAGCCGATCCCGAATTGCAGCAGGGCATCTTTGACGGCGCGCAGCCGGCTGCGGTCGAGGTGTGTGTCCAGGGTTTCGGGGCCGACGAAGGGTATGTGGAAAAGCAGCCCGGTTTTGAGAACATGAATGGTGGAAAGCACGTACTCGGGATCGGGCCGATGAACGATACCGCCTTCTTCCGAGGCTTCCTGTGCGGCGCTGGGCAGCAGGATCTGCAAGGCGCGATCTCCCAGCAGGGCAGACTTGTCGGCGGGGAGGATACCTTCCACCACCGCTTCCTCCAAGAGGTGGTGGAGAACGCGGTCCGCAGCCATGACGGCCACGACCTGGTTCATGATCCGGGAACGTCCGGCCATGGCCATGGGAACCACCACCTTGTCTTCATTATCGAGCAGGTTATCGGCGCTGGTGACCCAGATGCGGAACAGGTGATTGAGTTTTCCGTACAGCAAGCGTCTTTCAGGAGCAATATCCAGAATCTGGTAGGTCGCCTGAAACAGAGCGGAGAAGAGATTCCTGCGCCGTTTGTAATAAATGGCGGGGACTTCGCCCATGCGGACCCTGAATTCCTCGGGAGTGCCGGGGGGAGTGTCCAGAACCTCGTCGAGCAGCGCATAAACGGCACGCATGCTGTGACGTTGTTCTGCGAAAGCGCGCTGCATGATGCGCCCGGTCTCCCAGAGATCGAGCCAATTGCGGGGCGGTAAGGTGCGGAGGGGGTTCCATGTCATAAAGTCTACCTCGTTGCCGGATGGATGGATTTTCAGGCCGGTTGTGAATGAAGGCCTCTGACAACGATTGAGCAACAATCCTGCCACAATTGCAACTATTTGAAAATGCATTGATTTTTAAAAAGTTTTGCAAATTTATGTATAAAGATTTGAACAAATGGGATTAAACCAAATAAAAAATGTCGGGTTTTTGTACGTGGGTGAAAACGAAATTGCAGCGGGGCAGGTTCGGTTGGAATGTTGCCGGAGCGGGACTGTGTCGTGCCTTTAATGGTGTGGGGCGGAAATTCCGGGGCAATGGGCCGGCCCACCGTTTTTTTCGTTCCTGAGGATTAACGGGCCCTTGGGGGTGTCATACCTTCGATATAGCGATAAAGCCAGCCGCCCGTATAGAAAGTGATGCCCACGACCAGCAGACAACCGATGCGCACCGCGGGGGGTGCATCGGAAAGGTCGTGAAACAGAACCTTAAGGGCCGAAAAAGCGAAAAGCAGCAGCGATGAATGCCCCAGCATACGGTCTCGTAAGCTCAGGGACAGACCGAGGCAGATCAGGGCCAACACCCCCCAGACAAGGGAAACGCCCAGACTGTTGCGCAGGATTTGCCATGCGGCGGCCATGGCTGCAAAATGCCCGAGGTAAATCAACCCGCCCATTACGAACCGATTCATTCCCCGACGGCTGCGCAGCAGGGCATACCCCGCATAGAGTTCCAGAGCATGGAAAAAGGCGATGATCCGGTGTCCGGCGATTCTTGAAGACAACTCATTGCCGACGACCTGCATGTAGTTTGCCAGCCAGAGCAGGCCGAGAGCCGCCAGCAACGGCCAGTCCGAAAAAATGTTTCGGCGGTTGGCTCCAGCCCAGACGAGCAGAGCGGGCAGAGCCAATAGCGCTATCCAGGGACGCATACTGTGGGGGAGAATTTCCAGGTAACCGGCATGTATCAGCACCAGGCTTCCGTAACAGGTCAGGATCAAGCGTCCGCCCGGCAATTCGCGCTTTAATATCAAACGTGGTATCAGGTAGCAGGAGCCTATGACAGCAACGCTGGCCAGTGCAATCCAGGGGGCAAATCGTGGTATATGGCGCTCCAGAAGACTGTATTGCAATATGTAGAAAATCACCAACGCCGGGAGATGCAGTACGGCGCTGGATCGGTCGAGGGGGCGCCTGTGGCGGATGCTGAATAGAGCGGTACAAGCAAGAAAAATCGTCATCTGCAGCGTCTGGTAACCAAGGGCCGCCTGCCACTGATACCGAATGTTCCAGCGCCAGATGAGGTCGAAGCCTACAATGGCAAGATACAGGGCCAGCAGATAATAGCGCCGCTTGCCGACATGCAGGGAGAAGAGGCAGAAAACGATGCTCCATGCCGCGTAGTAAAGAACCAGCCGGCCAACCTGTTGAATCGGGATATCGAGCAGGAAGGGTGCCGAGTAGGAGCCCGCAATGGCAAACAGGGCATAGAGGTCACCATTGAAGATGTGGCATAGCCAGAGGGAGAGCATGCAGGTCAGGATCACGCCAGCGGCGGCGCTGCCGCTGGCGATGAAATGGTAATAGAGGTGTGCCCCGTAGACGGATAAAAACAGGATGACGATGCCGGCCGCCGGCAACAGGGATGCATATTGACGGTCCTTTCGGCGCAGGTATAATCCGGTTGCGATAAGTGAAAGACCGCCGGCGACGGCAAAGCCGATGCGCATTTGCGGGGAAAGGGCCAGCCAACCGCTTTCATAAGCCAGTTTGATCAGATACGCGGCGGCCGATACCAGGGCCAGGGCTCCCCCCCAGCCGAGCAGTCGAGCTATCAGGGTACCGGTATGCGATGGGCGTCGTCCAAGTCTTGACGGCGAAGATGTCACCGGGGAGGCTAGCGGTCGTTCCGGCTGGGCCGACGGTTTGCCGGTTTGCTGTGCCGGGGACCGGAAGGAAAAAGTATCATTCGTTGGTGGCGTGGGCGCCGTCAGGTTGAGGTGCCGTTCTATACGTATGAGACGGGATTCCAGTTGCGCCAAGCGTTGTTCCAGATTATCCATCCAGCTGTTCTCCAAAAACTGACGGCATGGAGACCGTCGATAGCATCCGATGCGACCGGTGGCGAGCTTACAAGGTGAAAGGGGCGAAAGCGATTGGACTATGCGAACAGTCCCAGAATACCGTAGAGACTGTTTTTTGCATCCCGATTATCGAGGAAAAGACGGTTCAATCGTTCGCAGGGAAAAGCGAGACAGTTAGCACAGATAGCCTGTCTGTTGCGCTGTGCGCAAAGACGGATGGTGCAATCTCGGGTGCAGAGGTCGGATGTGGGGGCGTCGGATCGGCACCCCCTACAGTTGCCGCCATCGGCGGTGGATGCATGAAAAAATTCACAATCTTCGCAATCGCGCCCACAATATCCGACCATGGTGGGAATTTCCTTTCTTCGATGAGATCGATGCAGAGTGGGAATGACATAAAATTTTAGTTAATTTATATTAGTGATTCGACAAATGCAATGGCTGATTCTGATAAAAATGAGTTCTATGGTATTTTGTGGTTTGCGTTTTTATATCGAGGAGTATGACGATATTTGCTTATATCCTCTGTTGACTTGTCGGAAAGGTTAGTCGTACTCTGCGTAGTCGTGAAAAAATATCGATTGTTCGATTGTCGTAGGCAAATCTACGTCTTTTAAAAGAAAATAAAGTGATCCACTTGAGGAGAATGTGAGGAATGGGATTCAGAAGCATTATTGAGCAGGCGGTTCAGGAAATATTCTCAAGTATGGTATTTCTTGATATAGAAGCCCTTGATGACGAACGGCTTGTTCCTATGGATGGCTCCATGGTTTCGGGTATGATCGGTTTGGCCGGCGATCTTCAGGGCAGCGTGTTGATTCATCTTCCCGAAAAAGTGGCCATTGCTGTTACGAATGCTTTTTTGGGGATTGAGATCGTCAGACTGGATGAGGACGTTAAGGATGCCGTTGGCGAATTGACGAATATGATTGCCGGCGGTATTAAATTCCTGGTGCCGGAAAAGTCGAAGGATATCGAATTGGCCATCCCTTCCGTCGTTTGTGGACAGGGCTACAGTTGTGAAGCCACCGGTCGATTCACACGTACTGCCGTATTTTTCGGATTGGCCTCGGGGCGTTTCGTCGTCGAAATTCAGATCAAGGATTCCGGCGGTTTATCAAGCCGATGAAGGGGGTCCCGAATCTGTAAAAATGAACGGGAGAAACAGCAGCGGTAAATCGGCTTGATAACGTGTGGTGGAGAAAAGATAGATCAAAGGCGGCCGGCAGGCCGCTTTTTTTCATTGGAGACGGAAATTCAGTAAGGAAATGACAAAACCGGCAAAACTTTATTTGCCGTCTTGGCAGTCAGGGCACAGGCGCTTGTAAATTTCGCAGCTTTTGAAATCGCTGACGCAGTACAAGACGGTTTTCTGGATGTTGCTGCTGGTCATTTTCATGAAGTAGCATTCCTCGTGCTCTTTTTTGACCAGAGGGCAAAGATGTTTTGCCGAGTTCATTGATGACAAGGTCGGAGCTTCTTTTTTGAATGCACAAAGCAAATGGTGTCTGAGGCTGAACGCGAGATAGTGTCCTTCCGGAAAGACAGGAGGGTCTCAACGTAGTTTTCATGTGGGGAAACCAGACAACCTTTCAGTTAAGAAAGTATTTGGTTTTTCTTAACAGCAACGTTTGTGCCAATCGTGTTTTGGAATGATCGGCGGTCTGAACGGGCCGAAAAGCAGCGAATAGAAGGTTTCCGCCGTACCTCGCGACTGGTCGTAAAGCCATGAGTGTAGCTTGCGCCCCGCAGGAGGGTCCGCATTATTGTGGCGGGCCACACCGAAAAAGTAACGCCGGGACCGGCAGGTGGCCGTTGAACCGGAATTTCCGGCTGATAAGAAAAAAGCGGCTTGGGCGGTTATAAAGGTAGGATGATCTGATGTCTTTGCCGGAATTTTTTCCGGTAAGGCTTGCTGTCGTCGTGAGGAATCCTTCCATTACTGTGTCAGCCAATGGAGGGCGTGTTCGCGGTCGAAGAAACAGTGCAAAGTATCCGTCTGGGCCGCCTGGTGCTGAAACAGGGACATGGCGGAAGCGCAGGCGCGGTGATGGTGCGAAAACAGCAAGGCCGTCCTTTTCGAATGCCCCGAAAAAAGCTGGTAGGCCAATTTGCCCAAGGGGTCGCCGGAGTCCTGGGAAGGCAGCGCCGGTATTTTGCGTTTGTCGATAAGGACTTTGTCGATTTTCTGAGCTTGGGCCAGGGCCAGCGTTTCCAGAAGGGCGCTGACGACATTCTGTTCGGAAAAGGGACCGTATATCTCCAGTTGAATGACTTCAGGGTCTTGAAGCGTGGTTATTTGCCATCCTGTAGGTGCCATGATGTTACTCGATATATGTTTTGGGTTGTTAGTGTCCCGTGCGGTTAATTCCGTCTTTCCATTCTGGCCCTTTTCGGCCTCGCCTGCGTTGCGCCAATTTGACTCAGCGCAGGGCCAGGCCGGCATTGGCGACGCCTTGGCAAGACCAGAAATGTCTCAGAATTATCTGACAGGACTACCCGCTCGGGATATGAGGTTCGATGCCTGATTTGGTCGGACATGTCAACGCAAAACCGGGGCCAGTTTTTCACAGGCCCCATGCACAAAACCGTATACGAAAACAGAGGTATAATTTTGTTGTGTGATTTTAGTTGATTACGAAAATGGAAAAAACCGGGGAGGCTTTTTTTGAACAGGGAAAAAGCTGCTACGAAAAGATGTTTCGAAATTCGGAATTTGCCATATTTTGAAACAGAGCTTTAAAAATGGGACAGTCTGAAACGCATTTTACCAAAAAACGACCGCATATATCGCTTCGGCCCACACTGAAAAGGTCCGGGCCGCAATAGAGCTTTGACAGGTTGTCGAAAAACAGACCGGAGCCGGGTGAGGGCGACTGAAATACGAGGGCTGTTTCATAAAATCCCTGATTTTATGAATGGGGCTGAATCTTGTTTTCGTCATGCGTCGTTGAAAAGACCATGGAGGCCTTTTTCAACATCCTGTCAAGGGTCACTCAGACCGCGCAGTCCTTGTCGGTAGCTACCTGGTTGCGTCCTCTGCGCTTTGCCAGATACAGAGCCTGATTGGTTTTGGCAATCAATTGTTCGTAGTTGCTGTCCTTGCCAGGCTGCATGCTGCCGACCCCGGCACTGACGGTGACCACGCCGCTGGCTCCTTCTCCGGTATGGGGTATTTGAAGCGCCTCCACCTGACAACGGATTTTTTCGGCCAGCGGATACGCGCTATCGGTATCGCTGTCGGGGAGAATAACGGCAAACTGTTCCCCGCCGAAACGGGCGATACGCACCTCGTCTCCCTGAGTACAATCAGTAATGGCCTCGGCGATTTTTTTGAGGCACTGGTCGCCAGCCTGATAGCCGTAGGTATTGTTGAATTGTTTGAACAGGTCCATATCGACCAGGATCATGGCCAGTGGTGTTTCTTTTTGTCTGGCGCGCTGCCAGAAGGAAGGCAGGGAAGCATCGAAACTGCGACGGTTGCCAATATCCGTCAGCGGATCCAGCATGGCCAGCCGACGTAAAAATTGCTGAGCCCGCCGTCTTTGTTGTACTTCCAGTTCGAGTTTGGTGTTGGTTTGTGCCAACTTCTCGGTGCGTTCGGCGACCCGCTGTTCAAGCTCTCCACGGATGATGCGCAACTGTTCCAGGGCGTCGGCAAGCTTTCGTGTCCGTACGTTGAACCAGTAAGCAAATGTGCCGAATTCGTTGCGGAAATTTTCATCCAGGCAAAGCATTTCCTCGGCATTGATATCCACAGCATTTTTCAATTGCTGGGTGATGCGGGCCAGGGGGCGCATCAACATGCGGTTCAGGGTGAGGAACGCTCCGATAACTGCCGCCGATACGCAGATGATCAGCGCAACCAACAAGGCATGATAAATGGCTTTGGCGGCGGACATGGCGTGACTTACCGGCGTAACGGTGACGATTTTCCAGTAGGTGCTGGGAACGTGGAAAATGGCGACGCTGGCAGGTTCTTTCAGCAGCAGGTCGTCGGAGGTTGTGAAATGTTTCAGCAGGATTTGATCCTCCGCGCCTGTTGGCCTCGGATTTTGCAACACCGCGGCGATCAGTTCCGCTTCTTTCGCAGATACTCCGGAACTATCGCGTGCGATGATCTCGGCGATGCGGTGATTATAAAGGTCGGACTGTTTGGTCTTTTTCAACAGCTCGTTGTTGATGTTCTTCAGAGCGTCAGCCAGAGGGGCGAAGCTGGGATGTTTATCGGCCAGGTCACGGGCAAAGATGTATTCGATATCTTTGCGACCGAACCTGTCACGGTTGCTTATGCGCGTGAGAGCCACCTCGGGAAAGGACAGAAATTTGCCGTTACGGTCGACGGCAAAGGCGTAACCCCCCATTTTTTTTGCCTGGGCATCGAAAAAAGCTTCAAGACCAGCCAGTTTGAGGTCGACGGTGACGACGCCTGCAAAACGACCCTTCCGGAAAATGGGGGCCGTACAGGTAACCATGGGAACAAATGTATGGGGGTCGACATATGATTTTGACCAGAAGACTTCGTTCGGCGCCAGAAAACGTCCAGGCACATACCACTCTTCACGATGATAACCGGGGCCTTTCGGATCGTTGTAATCTTCCACGAACTCTAGGGTGCCGGCGGCATTCCGCCCCCAGAAAAAACTGGCGCGTTCCCGCTTGGGATCAAAGGCATACGGTTCATACCATACCCCCCCGCCGATGATGTAGGAAGGTGGACCGAGTTCATCGATCAGGCGTGGAACGATCTGCATGTGAGCTTCGGCTCGGAGAGGAAGAGTAGCGCTGGTAGTGGCCAAAGACCGGGCCAGAGTTTCGGCAATCGCGATTCGCTCACCCAGTTGCGCAACCACGGTATTGCCGACCTGATTGACCATGCGCAGAGACTGCTCTTCCAAGCGCGGACGCCCGATCGTGTCCATGATGATGGTCAGGCTTAAAACCAGCACGGCAAGAAGCAGCAGAAAAAGAAGAGGCGTCCGAAACAGAAGACTGTTATACCAACGCACAGAGAAGGCGTTTTTTTGGTTCATGCACAACCTCTGCAGGGGGTGTTCTTGAAAAAATATGACGGTCTGTTAAGGAGAAATCACCGAATAAAAGTTCTGAAATCTCTGCTTGCGAAGCATACCATACTGTTTTGGCGTGAAGCACCCCTTTTTTCCTTGCATGCCGATTCTCCTGAAGAGCCAACGACTTAAAAGGATGATGGCCGGTTTCGCCGGGATTTTGGAAGACTGAGCAATAGCAGGTCAGGGTAATCCACTTTTGCCGGCATGAACAGCGGCATAATGTATGAGCTTTGCGAGGCTCCTGCCGGTTCCATCTCTGAGAATTATATTGACCCCATTTCCTATCTGCTGCTAACATAAGGCCGGTAAACGCTTTCCTTGCAAAAACGAAAAGACTCGTAAGCCCCGGAATGCATCCGGGGCTTTTATTTTGTTCATCCGTAGTTTCCGGGTGGACATCATCCCGTTGGAAAAGGACTCTATGGATTTCAAAACATTCAATTTTCATCCGCAGGTTGGCAAAGGCATTATCGCCGCGGGTTACAAGACGCCAACGCCGATTCAGGCTCAGGCCATGCCGTCCGTTCTTGCCGGGCAGGATGTCATGGGATTGGCTCAGACCGGTACCGGCAAAACCGCGGCTTTTGTCTTGCCGATCCTGCATCGCCTGAAGCGGGGGCCGCGCAGTCATGTACGCGCCCTGGTGGTTGCGCCGACGCGCGAACTGGCGGAACAGATACATCAGGCGATTGGCGAATTGGGGAGGTTTACCGGCCTGCGCAGCCTGACGATTTATGGTGGCGTCAACATTCGTTCGCAGATCGCCGGCCTCAAACGGGGCGCTGATATTGTGGTGGCCTGCCCCGGGCGTCTGCTCGATCACATCGGTCAGGGAACCATCGATCTTTCCGCGGTCGAAGCTCTGGTACTGGACGAAGCGGACCAGATGTTCGACATGGGTTTCTTTCCGGATATTCGGAGGATCCTGAAACATGTACCTGCTCAGCGCCAGACTCTGCTGTTTTCCGCTACCATGCCCGATGCCATTCGCCGCTTATCCCGCGAGGTTCTTGCCGATCCGGTGACCGTTCAGGTAGGCAATACCGCCCCGGCCGAGACCGTCAACCACGCTCTGTATCCCGTCGCGCAGCATCAGAAGACAGCGATGTTGCTGGAATTGCTGGCAAATGTCCAAACACACTCGGTGCTGGTCTTTACGCGAACCAAACATCGTGCAAAACGGCTGGGCGGGCAACTCGACAGGGCCGGTTTCCGGGCGACCTCGCTGCAGGGCAACCTGTCGCAGTCTCGTCGTCAGGCTGCCTTGTCGGGATTCAGGGATGGAAAATATAAAGTGTTGGTGGCCACGGATATCGCGGCACGGGGTATCGATGTGTCCCAGGTCTCGCATGTCATCAACTACGATATTCCCGATACCGCCGAGGCTTACGTGCACCGTATCGGTCGTACCGGCAGGGCTTCCCGCAAAGGGGAGGCCTTTACCCTGGTTACGGGGGCGGATAAGATCATGATCCGGTCGATCGAAAAGGTCCTTAAGACACCCCTGGAACGACGCACGGTCGAAGGTTTTGATTATGAAAGCCCTGCTGTTTCCCCCTCCGGGGAAAACAGCCGCGGGAACAATTCACGGCGTTCTCCCCGAGGCGTCCGGCCCCCCAGATCCTCTGCCGGGCGGGGTCGGGGACCGAAGCGTCCGCGGCGGCCGGTCGGCTCCTCACGGGGGCAGGAGGAGACGGCAAAAGGCCGTATCTCAGAACGTTAGACCTGCCCGGTCATATCGCGTACGATTTGCCAGAAAAAAGAGGGACCGGTGGCTTGACACCGGTCCCTCTTTGCAGGAAGGGGATGAGGACAGTCAGTCGCGCACCAAAGCGATGCGCAACCCCAGTGCGATCATAACGCCGCCGAAGATGCGGTTGATGAGGGTATTGAAGCGGGCCAGACTGCGCCTGACCACGGCATGCTGGACGAGCAGCATGAACAGAGACCATCCGCACAGCGACGTCAGTACAATGACCGTCCCATAGCCGATTTTGGTCCAGGTGGAATCCCCCGGAGCGATGAACTGGGTAAAGATGCTGAAGATATAGATGGTGACCTTGGGGTTGAGAAGATTGCAGAAAAAGCCGTCGCGCAACCCCTGCCGGCCCGATCTTTTCAGGCGATAATCGAATCCGTTCAGATTCAGGACGCCGCGAAACTTGAGAGCCTTGAGGCCGATAAATACCAAGTACCCGGCTCCCAGCAGGCGCACCGTATCGTAGACATAGACGTTGCGGGTGATCAGCCAGGCAAGGCCTGCCACCGACAGCGAGACATGAATCAGCAGCCCTCCGCAAATGCCCAGCACCGTGGCGAAACCGACGCGGCGCCCGCCGGTCAGCCCGTTGCGGATCAACAAAAGCATATCGGGACCGGGGCTGGCCATGGCGATCAGGGTGATGCCGGAAAGCAATGCGTATTTTTCCATCACGTTATCCTCGAGGATCAAGATATGGTTGGCGGAACCTTATTTGAAGCTGTCTATCTTAGCTTTTTCGCCAGACTGCGGCAAGCTTGTATGTTCGGATAAGGGGCTACCGGAGCTTTTGCAGAAGGCTGTCGCTTAAGGGTAGAGCGCACATTCATGCGACGGTCCCAAACGGTGTCGCAGTGATTTCTGTCTTATTTGAGAGGCGTATGTTTCGGAAAAAAGATGCGATCTTGCTGGTGACCAGTTATGGCACCATGGCTTTGGGTGTTTTCCTTCCGCAGTTGGCCGACCCGCTGCGATACGCACCGTTGATCTTTGTCATGGTGTTGCTGTTGTTATCGTTTCTAGCCATCGATTTGCGCGGGTTGCTGAGCCACGCCATGACGGCGCCGCTGGCCACCGCCGGGTTGCTGGCGGTAAAAACCGTATTGATGCCCCTGGCGGTATTCGCTTTTTTTCATCTGCTCTGGCCCGGGTATGAACTCGCCGGCTTGCTTGTGGCCGGGGCATCGACCGCGGTCCTGGCGCCGTTTTTCGCGAACCTGTTTGGTGCCGATATCGTCCTGACCGCCGGGGTGGTGATTCTTTCATCGTTGGTATTGCCATTCACGTTGCCGCCTCTGGTGGCGGCCCTTGCCGGTCAGGCCATGGAAGTGGGGCTGATGCCCATGATTCGGATGCTGGCGCTGATGATCTTCGTTCCTGCCTTTCTCGGCCGGGCCTGTGCCAGATGGTTGCCGCGCACGACCGAATGGTTGCTGGGGAGCAGTTATCCCTTGTCGCTGGTAGCTGTCGGAGTTACCAACGTCGGAGTGTTTTCCCGCTATTCGAGATTTTTCCTTGAACAACCGGGGCAGGCCCTGGAAGCCATGCTCGCCGGAGGGGTCATGGTGGCCTGTCTGATGATCCTGTTGTCTTGGGCCTGTCGCCGAGTGGTTGCCGAACTTCGAGCTACCTCCCTGGTATGTCTGCTGTTTCCCAATTACATCCTGATCCTTGCTTTCAGCTGCGAGTTTTTCGGACCGCGCGAGGCAACTTTTGCCGCTACCTACAGCGTACCGTTTTTTCTGCAATTGCTGTTTTTAAGAAAAGTTGCCGCTCTGGGTTCCTGATGGGGGTTCGCAAAAAGGGGCTGCCGCAAATCAGTCAATGACCGTGACTCTGGTGATGACGACCGGCTCCATAGGCACATTCTCGTATCCCTCTTTGTTTCCGACAACCACCCTTTCGATTTCATAAACCACATCCATGCCATCCACGACCTGGCCGAAAACGGCATAACCATACACCGCCGGATTCAGACCTGCGTGGTCGAGGTCGCGATTGTCTTCCGTGTTGATGAAAAACTGCGCGCGTGCGCTGTCGATATCTTCGGTTCGGGCCATGGCGATGGCGCCGGTTCTGTTCCTCAGCTTGTTGCGGGCTTCGCTGGCAATCGGTTCCCCGGTCGGCTTCTCTGTCATGTCGGGAGTCAGTCCCCCGCCCTGAATCATGAAACCCTTGATGACGCGATGGAAAATAGTGCCGTCATAATGGCCGCTTCGGGCATAGCTCATGAAATTTTCGACGCTCAAGGGGGCCTTGACGATATCGAGTTCCAGAAGGATTTCGCCAAAGTTCGTTTCCATCTGGATCAAGGGATTCGAGACACTCATGCTTTGGATACCTTTGCTGTTGTCGGGATGATCGGATACGGGCGTGTCGGTGCGGGATTATAGGGTGATTGCAGGTTCGGAAAAACAAAAATGTTCACGATCGCCGGCCTTTTGGGAAATCCCATTTCGGCTGTGGCCTGTGGCGGTACCATGTCTATGTGGAATCGCTTCTCTGGGGATGCTTTTTGCTGTCAAGGATATGCAACAGAGCCAAAAGGGGGTGGCGCCACAGCAGGCGCGGACCGGCGTACCGCATAATCTTGCGGAGCTCGGCCCGGTCCCGGGAGGCATGGCAGTTGTGGGGGCACCGGACGCAAACCGGTTTAGCGTTTTCGAAAGGGCAGAGATCGAGTCGCTTCCATGCATGCTCAAGCAGTTTCCGGCAGGCCGGACACAGGGATTTTTTGCCCCCGTGGTGCGCCTTGCAATAGAGTCGAAGCATGCAGGCCAGTGTTTGTTTTTCCCTACGAATGCGGTTGGACCAGATGTCTGGGGTCATGTGACTGCAATCTCGAAAGTAAAACCGACGTTGCCGAACCAGGTGTTGCGAAGGCGATGCTGCGAGAATAATGTTTCATATCATGATGCGGCGTGAAAGCGCAACGTTTCCTCAGGCTTGGAACGCGAAGGGATATTGCTTGCCGGACGGTTGGCGGACCATTTTAACGTTTGACAAGCTGAAAGGGCGTGGTTCAATTGACAAGGTTGTGGGTTGTTTTTTCGTCGGAAACGACCTTTTCCCGCGATTTCTGCGTCGGTCTGCTCCCCCTTGTATGGGCGGTGCAGCAGCTACGCCTGCATGCAAGGTCTTGGTTTTTACGGCATTGGGAAAATTGCCCGCTTCCTACATGAATACTACGCTGTGTCCCTCCGATATTTCCGGGCGGACACGAGTTGAGCGTTCAAACATGTTCAATGGGGTGAGTACATGCATATCAATGAAGTGCGGGCCCGCGCCAAGGCATTGGGCCTCAAAGGTGTCGGAAAAATGCGCAGAGCGGACATTATCCTTCAGATTCAGCGGGCGGAGAACCATACGGCTTGTTTCGGTTCCGGGCAGCGCAAATCCTGTCCTTATGAGGATTGCTGCTGGCGGGAGGATTGTTTGAAAATCTGACATTTCCAGGCAGATAACGACCATCATGGCCATTTTTGGGGCTGGGAAAATACCTTGCCGATCCATGCGGCCCGGTCGCGCATCGCTGCATCTTCGATTTTCCTGCGAAAGGCTCCGCCGGCAGCGACAAAGGTGGCAAGGTTTTTCAGGGCTGTCCTGAAATCCTCGATCATTTCGGCCGGTCCGGACAGTTGATCCAGAATTTCTCGCACGGACAATAGTTCCGTCTTGAGTCTATCCTGAAAGGATGCGTCGAAATCCCGAGGAAACTCTGCATAAAACTCATGCAGGTGCGAGCGAAGCAGCTCAAAAATTCCCTCGCTGAAGGGGGTTTTCCATTCCAGGCCGTATTCCAGGGCCCGCACGATATGTCGCTCGGTGATCCGCTCGGGAGATATAACCTCCGACGCTACCAGATACAACACGATGATAGGGCTCATGCCCAGTCTGCAGAGCTTTTCCTCGGTGAGGTTTTCCACGCTGAAACCGTCCTTTCGCATTCCTAAAATCAGTTAACCGTTCAATCGCCAGCCAGCCGGGCAGAGTCGTTGCAGAGGTCCCGGGGTATGGAATGAGCAAGGACCGGGCCAAAAAAAAGGGAGCGCACATTCCAACCGTTGCAGCTCCCTTTGCAAAAATTCATGTCTCTTTGTCAGGTTACGTTCAGCCGCCGCGTTTGCGTCCCCGCCAATCGTTGATGCTCCATTGCAACTGGGTCCACATGCCGCGCAGCAATGAGAGTTCGTCTCTGTCGATGCCGGCCTGGTGGATGATGCGTCGAAGACGATTCATCACGGCGGCAGGACGGCTGGGGTTAAGAAAGGCGATCCGGGTCAGAACCTGCTCCATCTGGGCGAACAAACCTTCGAGCTCAGCCTGGGGCAAGTGAGGAACTGGTGCCGGTTCGGCGTCGGTTTTGAGACGAGGTTGCCTGGTGAATTCATAAAGAAAGACCAGCACTGCCTGGGCCAGGTTCATGGAGGCGATATCCGGGGCGGTGGCGATGGCCGCGCTGTGGGTGCATGAGGATACTTCGTCGCTGGTCAGGCCCGAATCCTCACGGCCAAATACCAGTCCGATGCGTTTCTGCGGCGGCAGATCGGCGGCCAGACAGGCTGCATCCGCGACGTCGAGCAAAACGCCGCGCAGTTTTCCCGGCCGGCGGGTTGCGGCTATCGCCATCGGCAAATCGGCCACGGCCGAAACGAGGTCGGTATAGAGTCGGGCGCTGCCGAGTAAAGGTGCTGCCCGCACGGCAAATTTGCGGGCCTCGGGGTGCAGGTGCTGGCATGGATTGACCAGGCGCAGGTCATCGACACCAAAATTGCCCATGGCACGGGCCACCATACCGATATTCCCCGGGCTCTGCGGCTCGACGAGGACAATACTGATCCGTTTTGACAATGCAGAATTCATAACCTGCAGGATACCCTAAAGCCGAAATCTCAAGAAGTCCCTTTTTTAAATGTCATCGATGACCAGATCCGGAAACCGAAGGCGGTGGGCAAGGCATAAGACGGCGGGCCGGGTATGATTTATTCAAGAGCCGGGGCAGCAGGTTGGATGAAGTTGCCTGGCGCACGGAGCGGATGTCCCGTCGCCATTGTCACGCGCCTCACGTTTCGTGAGCCGTTTACGAAGGTGTTTTCGAAGCGGTAAATTGCGGGGTATGTACCCCGGATCCGGGCGGCAGTTGCATGAAGAGCGAATTCACCGATGATGTTATTCGGCGGGTAATCTCAAAACTGGAAGTCTGGCAGAGTCTGGGACGCTGAAGAAGGGCGATTGCGCGTTGCCGGGGCATGGGCTTTGCTGGTTTTGCCGACGCCCCGCCTGTCCGTCGGGTCCCGCGTGGCTTATCGAATTGCGACTTTTCGGCATGACGTTTTTGCCAGAGTCTCGCCGGCGAGGTCCCAGTCGACGATGACGACGGTTGAGGTCGGTGCGCTGAAAGTGAGCAGTCGACGTCCATCCTTGGCAACCACGCTTTCCGCTGCCGTGAAATCGAGGGTAAGATCGACTCCCGAGCGGTTGCAGACGATGAGTGGCAGGCCGGTGTCCAGCGAACAACGTTCCCATTCTCCATCGGGCCCATGAAAGCCGGGAGCCCAGGCTGCACTCGAAACAAGCAGCCTGGCTCCCTGTTTTTTCAAATGCCGGGCGATGCCGGGAGAAAAAGCATCTCCGCAGATCATGATTCCCACCATGCCGATCGGCGCAACCGAAATGGGGCAGGCTCGCTCGGCCGGATGGGACCAGGCTTCCGATCCCTTGCGCAATGTATTGATTTTTCGGTGTCGGCCGATGATTTTTCCATCAGAGATGACAAATACCGAGTTAAACAGGTTGCCGGTTTGCTCCTCACGCTCCGGGTGACCGAGGAAGACGGTCATACCTAGATCTGCCGTAAGCCGGCAAAGCTCTGCCATCCAGGGGTCCGGCTGTGGTTTGATCCAATCGGTGCCTATGCGGTCGGCAAAGGTATAGCCGCATACGCAAAGTTCCGGCGTGATGACCCATTGCGCACCCCGCGAAGCCGCGGCCTGGATTCCGCGTACCACCAAGTTCCGATTTCCCGGCACATCGCAGGGGGCCGGAGCGAGATGTAAAAAAGCGATGCGAAGCATGTTTCGATCATCAGGTCCCATGTCATTACTTCCCTGCCGCAAAGAGGTTGTGGTTTTTCAGTCCCCGGCTCAGCTTGTCGCGGAGGGTATCTTCCCCCGAGGATCGCGTCAATGTCTGAAATGTTTCGCTGTCAAAATTTCAAATATGCTAAAATTGAACTATAAGCATAAATGGAAGCCCTGGCGGCTGGAAAGGATAGAGGTTATGAAAAAAAATTATGAATGTGAACGATGCGGTGTCGTAACCGATAATCGTGATCATCTCTGTGTCCCCAAATCCGTGGACAATATACACAGTTATTGCGGCTTTGCAGGAGACGTTGCGAATATGTGTGACAGCATAAGGGAAAAAGCCGCATATACCTGCGTTACCTGCGGTCGCATGGCGGAGAAGGCCGAGATGATCTGCGAGACAATCAAGTTGCACTGAATTGATAAACCCTTATACTTTTGTGCTAAGGAGAAGGGGACAGGCATACAGCCTGTCCCCTTTTGTCGCATGCAGGACCGAGACATTCAGTATGGTGAGAAGGCAATATCGTCACCTTCGTGAAGCTCGGCATCCAGCGTGCTTTCCTTGTAATTTATGAAAATCAGCTTAATGTTGTCCGGTGTCAGATCGAGCTTCTCGGCAAGATCTTTGGCGGTAGCTCCGGCAGGCAAATCGTACTGCATACTGTCGTGGGGATCGCAGACGTTTTCCTTGGACAGGTCAAGCAGACATTTGACGCGTACGTTCATGATGCCGTACACCTCCTTTCGCATTTACTCTCACTCTCTTCAGTTTAGCATCTGGCATGGGCTGGCGCAAAATCTCTGCAGGCCGGAAGGAAAAGCGGTTCTTTTCAGGCCTGTCTCCTTTTTGATAGGCATCGATCTTGCTTCATTAGAGGTGGTTTTTGATAATTAGTTGTATTTTTGACGTTGAGTGCAGGGCGACATTCTTTGATCTTGCACAAGGGGGGGTGTGGTGAAAAAAGTATTGGTCGCAGAAGATTCCGGTTTTTTCGGTCGCATGTTGAAGAAAAAGCTGGAGGCGGAGACAGGAGCTCAGGTCTGTTGGGCGCAGACGATGCAAGAGGCCTGTCAATTTATTGAAGAGCAGCCGGATGGTTTTGCCGCAGGCATCGTTAATTTTCACCTGCCGGATGCACCCGGCGGAGAGATTGTCACAAAGCTTGGGGAACGGAATGTTCCGGTGATCGTATTTACCAGCGTTGTCAATAAACAGATTCGCGACAGGATATGGGAAAAGAAGGTTGTCGACTACGTATATAAGGAAGGTGCTCAAAGCCTCGATTACCTGGTTTCTCTGCTCAATCGTCTCGAAAGGAATCGCCATATCAAGGTTATGGTCGTGGACGATTCCGATATGCAGCGGCAGGTTATGGCCGACTTGTTGCGCGTGCACCGCTACCAGGTACTGGAAGCGGCGGACGGCAAAGAGGCCCTTGAGCTGTTGGCGGAACATCCGGATGTCAAACTGGTTGTCAGCGACTTCCATATGCCTCACATGGACGGTTTCGAACTGACGCAAAGCATTCGTAAAAGTCATTCCCGCCAGGATCTGGCCATCATAGGTATTTCGGCTCTTGGGGATAACGTCATGGCGGCCCGGTTTCTCAAATGCGGGGCGAATGATTTCATCATCAAGCAGCACTTTTTGACCGAGGAGTTTTATTGTCGGGTTTCCCAGAGCATCGAAAATCTGGAAAATATCCAGGCCATCCGCAAGGCCGCTGTCACCGACTTTCTCACCGGCGTTTCCAATCGTCGTTTTCTTTTTGACCATGGCGAGCGTATCTACAACCAGATGAGAAGCTCTTGCGCCTCGCTTTGTTGCGCCATGCTCGATATCGACCATTTCAAAAAGGTGAACGACAGTTACGGTCATCAAGCCGGCGACATGACGATCAAGCGGGTGGCCAAGCTTCTGCAGGATCAGTTGCCGGAATCGAGTATTCTGGCACGTATCGGGGGGGAAGAGTTCTGCGCCCTGGTGCCCGGCGGCAAGGACGAGGTTGTGGCGTTGTTTGAGCACATCCGCAAGGCCATATCGATACTTCCGGTATCCCTTTCATCCGACAATGAATCGATCCATATAACGGTCAGCGTCGGCATCAGTTCGGAACCGGGCCGCAACCTTCTCGACATGCTCAGCCGGGCCGACGCTTATCTCTATCAGGCCAAGAAAGAAGGGCGTGACAGGGTTGTGTGCTGATTCCCTTTTTCATCTGTGTCGGCAGCTTGCAAATCTGCAGCGGCTCGCTCAGCCGGAATGATATCGCAGCGGCGGTGAAAAAAGCGCTGGCGGGTCTGTTTTACGTGAACGGGGGGGAGTGCGAGATTCGGGAAAATTTCCTGCGCGCAGCGCGGAACAGCTCAGAAAGGTTTTGGGAGCCATAACGTGGGCAGAGTTTTGGCGGTACCGTCGGCCAGGGTCCATGCTGTGAAGAGGGTATCGGCGAACCCGCTTTCTTCACGGCATTGACCTTTTTCCTTGTTTTAAGCTATGATTTCGCTGTCCATCGGGCCTGCAGGGTCCGGTTTTTTTTCATCCACAGTACGAGGTTTCATAGTGAGCAAGAACCACCGCAAGGAAGTCGATCGCCGGCGTACATTCGGCATTATCAGCCATCCCGATGCCGGGAAAACGACCCTGACCGAAAAGCTGCTGTTGTTCGGCGGGGCCATCCAGATGGCCGGGGCTGTCAAAGCCCGCAAGGCGGCGCGTCATGCCACCAGTGACTGGATGGCCATGGAACAGGAACGCGGCATCTCGGTCACATCGTCGGTGATGAAGTTCAATTATCGCGATTACGAGATCAATCTCCTCGACACGCCGGGCCACCAGGATTTCTCCGAAGATACCTATCGGGTTTTGACGGCGGTGGACAGTGCTTTGATGGTTATCGACAGCGCCAAGGGGGTGGAAAACCAGACCCGGAAGTTGATGGAAGTATGCCGTATGCGCAATACCCCTATCGTGACCTTCATCAACAAGCTCGACCGCGAGGGACTGGAACCTCTGGACCTGCTCGCCGATATCGAAGAAACCCTGCAGATCGAGTGCGCCCCCCTGTCCTGGCCCATCGGCATGGGAAAACGTTTCAAAGGGACCTATAACCTTTATCGTAAGCAGTTGCGTCTTTTTACACCCGGCCAGGAAACCCGGCACGGGGATATGCTGGTTATCGAAGATCTCAACGATCCGCAACTCGATGAACTGCTTGGCAGCCAGGCCGAGCAACTGCGGGAGGACGTCGAATTGCTGGAGGGGGCAGCTAATCCTTTCGACCCCGAAGAATACCTCAAAGGCAATCAGACGCCGGTCTTTTTCGGCAGCGCCATCAATAATTTCGGTGTTCAGGAAATGCTTGACGCGTTCGTCGAGCAGGCTCCGCCGCCGCGTCCTGCCGCCACCACGACCCGTGAAGTGTCTCCCTACGAAGAGGATTTTTCCGGTTTCGTCTTTAAAATCCAGGCCAACATGGATCCTGCCCATCGCGACCGCATTGCCTTTTTACGCATTTGCTCGGGAACATTCCATCGGGGCATGAAGGTTCGCCATCATCGCATCGGCAAGGACGTGAACATCTCCAACGCCACCATTTTCATGGCGCAGGACCGCACCAACGTTGAGGAAGCCTATCCCGGCGACATCATCGGTATTCATAACCACGGTACCATCAAGATCGGCGATACCTTTACCGATAAGGAACCTCTCAAGTTCACCGGCATCCCCAATTTCGCCCCTGAGCATTTTCGCCGCGTGCGACTGAAAAATCCGCTCAAGAGCAAGCAGCTGGAAAAGGGGTTGATGCAACTCGCCGAAGAAGGTGCGGTGCAACTCTTCCGGCCGTTGCATAACACCGACTACATTCTCGGAGCGGTGGGAGTGCTGCAGTTCGATGTGATCATGGAGAGACTTAAAGCAGAGTATGGCGTCGATGCAATTTATGAAGGGGTGGAATACGCTACGGCGCGCTGGGTGCAATGCGATGAGCGCAAACTGCTTGAGGATTTCGAAAAGAAAAATCAGATAAACCTGGCTCGCGATGCCGAAGGCAACCTGGCTTATCTGGCTTCGAGCGAGTGGCGTCTCGGGCACACCATGGAACAATGGCCCAATATCGTTTTCAATAAAACCCGGGAACACAATTAGGCTGGGGCGAGGCGCGAGGTGTGCGTGACGCGAAAACCGTGAGGCTGGTGATTGGTGATTCGTAAATGCCTTTTTGGGGCCTGCCTTCTTTCCTTGTGAAGCCGCCGGCGGGCGAAACAGGCGGAAAACTGAGCGCGGTGAGCTTATCGCAAATTATGAAATCCTCTCAGCCTTTGATCCTTGATGCCCGGTATTGATATGAACCTGTTTATTCCGACTCTGCTCCCTTTCCAGGCCCTTTTGCATCCAGCGCTCTGACCTTTTCCGCAAAATCCGTCATCGAATCCGCCATCCGCTCGATGAGGTTCGCCCAGTGGGAAAGGAATTCCTCGCCGGGCGGGGTGAGTCGATAGAGTCTGCGGGCCGGCCCGGCCCCGGATACATCCCAGTCGCTGCTGACATAACCGGCGGCTTCGAGTTGCCTCAGGGTGCGGTACAGGGCGCCGCGGTCGATAACGGTTTCTCCTATCGCATGTTCCGGCAGTTCGCCGGCCAACTGGTAACCGTGGGCCTGGCCGAATTTCTTCAAAAGGTAAAGCACCACCGGTTCAATGAAGCGGGGCAGATTGCCGAAACCGGCCTGGGGCCCTCCCCAGCCATGGCGACAGGGGCCTTTTCCGCGTGGCATGTATGTTCCTTTCTGCTGGTCAATTCAAGCAAGGTAATCCTGAATCCTATCCAAACAATAAGCAAATTGCAAGCTTTGCCGATTTAGCCGATCGGAAAACGAAACTTTTCCCTTTCCCCACTCTCGTCTTTCCATGTTTTGCGAAGACATTATTTCTTTTTTATTGCCGGCCAATAATCTCACGAACTTCCGACAGTGCAATTCCTGCCCGAAAACTGAATATCATCAAAAAGTAAAAATTCACCCATTTGGGGGATGGATTTGATTTTATTATTGGCCTATCCTAACCCATTGTTTTGCACCGCTTGTGGTTGCATCGCCAGTTTTTCTCATTTATTCCGAAGCAGGAGGATAACTTTGAAATTTCGATCCATTCAAATGAAAATCACGATGCTGGCCGGTTGCTGTCTGGTGCTTACAGCCGGCGCCATTATCCTCAATTCGGCTATAACCCTTCGCGAGCAGACCATGAGAGTTGCGGAAAGTCGTGCCCAGGCCGCCGCAGAGGAGTATGCCGGCGAAATCCTTTCGAAGTTTGAAGATGCGCTGGCTTTTACCCGTGGGCTGGCCTCTGTTTTGGGGGCGACAAAAAATCGTATCATGCCGATTCAACTCGATCGTTATGAAGCTCAAGCCATGCTGCGCGAGTCTTTCCTGCAGAGTCCGCAGTTTTTTGGCGGCGGGACCGCCTGGGAACCCGACGCTTTTGACGGCAGGGATGCGGAGTATGTCGGAGATGAGAACTACGATGCCTCGGGGCGCATGATTTCCTATTGGTATCAGGATGATGAGAATGGCCTCAAATACGATATTCTGGTCGACTATGACAATCCGCAGGCGGGCACTTGGTATTTTATGCCCAAAAAATTGCGGCATGAAGTCCTTACCGAGCCGTATTCCTATCCCGTCGGCGGTGTCGAGGTTCTCATGTCCACTGTCGCCTCTCCCATCTTGGTCGACGGCACCTTTTACGGTGTGACGACCGTCGATTTCACTCTCGATTTTCTTCAACATCTGGCCGATGACGACACCCTTTACAACGGTGCCGGAAAAACGGCCATTATCACCAACGACGGAACGGTTGCGGGTATGACCGGTGTGCCCGAAGCCGGCGGCAAACCCTGGGCCGATTATGATGCCGCGGGGGCGGCTTATTATGATCGGCTCGTGGCGGGGGAAACGGTTCTCGATTGGAGCAAACGAGGGCTGGAGGTGTTCGTGCCTCTGAATCTCGGTGAGACAGGTACGCCATGGTGGGTGCATGTCATGGTTCCCCGGGAAGTGGCGTTGGCGAATGTCACATCGGTCATGTGGCACCAGATCGGCATTAGCGGAATATGCATTATCGCAGCTTTGTTGTTGCTGTGGGGGATAGCCCGCAGTCTCGCGATGCCGATCCGCAAGGGGGCGGCGATGGCCAAAGAAATTGCCCGAGGCGATCTGTCCCGCCGCCTGATGTTGAACCAGGAAGACGAAGTCGGCATGCTGGCCTGTGCCTTGAATGACATGGTCGAGTCCCTTCAGCAGAAGGCCGAGCTTGCCGAAGCTATTTCCAGGGGGGAGTTGGATATCGAGGTTCCGCTGGCATCCGAAAAAGACCAACTCGGCAAAGCCCTGCAATGCATGACCGAAAACCTCAATGATCTCCTGGCTCAGGTGCAGGTAGCCGGAGAACAGATCATGACGGGGGCATCGCAGATTTCCGATGCCAGTCAGTCCCTGTCCCGGGGAGCCACCGAATCGGCGGCGTCCATGGAGGAAATATCGGCATCCATGACGCAATTGACCTCCCAAACCACCAATAACGCGGAGTACGCCGAACAGGCCAAGAGTCTGTCCCTGAGCAGCAAACAGGGTGCGGAACAGGGGGATGCCCTGATGACCGAGATGGTGAACGCCATGAGGGACATAGAGATTTCCGGCAAGGACATTTCCAAAATAATCAAGGTTATAGACGATATCGCCTTCCAGACCAATCTGCTTGCCTTGAATGCCGCCGTTGAAGCGGCCCGTGCCGGTCAACACGGTAAGGGGTTCGCTGTTGTGGCCGAAGAGGTCCGCAACCTGGCCGCGCGCAGTGCCAAGGCGGCCCACGAAACATCGGATCTGATCGAAAGTTCCGTGCTCAAGACCCACAATGGGGCGGAGATCGCACAGAGAACGGCCGCCGCGCTGGCCGAAATCGTCGCCGCCACGACCAAGGTTTCCGATCTGGTGGCCGAGATCACCGCAGCCTCCAAAGAACAATCGCAAGGCATTCAGGAAATCAATCAGGGGTTGGAACAGATCGAGAGCGTGACGCAACAAAACACCGCGAATGCCGAAGAAACAGCCGCATCCACGGAAGAACTGTCCGGTCAGGCCCTGCAGATGAATCGTATGCTCGAAAAATTCAAGATTAAAAAAAGTGCGGTCGGAACACAGGTTGAAGCCCCCACGCGGGACGAGATCCTGAGATTGCCTGGAGATACCGCATAAACAGCGCATCCGAGTTCAGGATGTTTCGAAACACAAGGCCATCTCTTCGGAGGTGGCCTTGTGTTTCGGTCTGGGGAGCGAGAAAAAGGTAGGCCGGCAATATCCGAATTTGCTATCTTTTATTTTTTGCGAATCATTCTCCTTTTGTGTCATCAGGTTGCATTGACACTGAAATGAAAGCCCCGGTATGGAAAGGGAGTTATCCGAAGTGACCACGAAAAAAGAAATGCGCTCTCGCAGGATTCGTATAAAGAATGCACTGCAAGCTTCCCGGGCAACGACCGGTATGTGCGTGTGCGGCTGGGCGCGCACGGTACGGCGCGGTAAGGAAGTGACTTTTATCGCCTTGAACGACGGTTCCTGCCTGGCCAATCTGCAGGTGGTGCTTACCCCCGAAATGGAAGGGTTCGAATCGGCATCGCGTTGCGGCACCGGCGCGGCATTGCATGTCGAGGGAGATCTGGTTGTCTCGCCCGCCGCAGGACAGAGTTGGGAACTGCACGCCCGAAAGATTAAGATTCTGGGGGATACCGACAGCGACTATCCTTTGCAGAAAAAGCGCCACAGCTTCGAATTTTTGCGATCCATAGCCCATCTGCGACCGCGTGCCAACACTTTCAGTGCCGTGTTTCGCATGCGCAGCGCCCTGTACTTCGCTATCCACCGGTTCTTCCGTGAGCGGGGATTTCTCTATGTGCACACGCCGATCATTACCGCCAACGATTGCGAGGGGGCGGGAGAGGTGTTCCGTGTCACGACCCTGTCGCCGGAGCAGCCCCCTTTGGCGGAAGGGGACGTCGACTGGCGGCAGGATTTTTTCGGAGAAAGGACCGGGTTGACGGTCAGCGGCCAATTGCAGGGAGAGATGTTTGCAACGGCCTTTTCCGATATCTATACCTTCGGTCCCACTTTTCGTGCGGAAAATTCCAATACCAGCAGACATGCGGCTGAGTTCTGGATGATCGAGCCGGAAATGGCCTTTGCCGATCTGGCGGACGATTGCGCATTGGCAGAGGATTTTCTACGTTACCTGGTTCGTTTCGTTCTGGAGGAGTGTGCCGAGGACCTGACCTTTTTCCATCAGCGTATCGAGTCCGGGCTCATCGACAAACTCGAAAAACTGGCCGGGGCGGATTTTTCCGTCATGTCCTACAGCGAAGCCGTCGAGCGCCTGCAAAATGCCTCGACAGCCTTCGAATTTCCCGTCGCTTGGGGTGAGGACCTGCAATCGGAGCACGAACGTTACCTGACCGAGCAGGTGGTTGGCGGGCCTCTTTTCGTCACCGATTATCCGGCCGATATCAAAGCCTTCTATATGCGAAACAACGATGACGGACGCACGGTGGCGGCCATGGATCTGCTGGTGCCGAGGGTCGGTGAAATTATAGGCGGCAGTCAGCGCGAGGAGCGTTTCGAAGTGCTGGAGGGAAAGATGCGCAAGACCGGCATCGAACCGCAGAACCTGCGCTGGTATCTCGATACCCGGCGCTGGGGCAGTTGCCCTCATGCCGGTTTCGGTCTCGGTTTCGAGCGTTTGCTGATGTATGTGACCGGCATGGAGAATATTCGCGACGTGATCCCGTTTCCGCGGACGCCGGGCAATGCACGGTTTTAGTTTTTTAAAATCATAGGACCTATACGCCTTATACATACCTATAAGTCCCATGAATTTTAAACGAATCTACCGATCGAAGGGAAATAAGGATGGTGAAATACAAGGTGGTGGAGACCACCCTGGTGACGGACGATACTCTGGAGGATATCCTTAACGAGTGGAGCGCTAAGGGCTGGCACTACGATGGCATGCAGTTCGCCATGCGGGAGGCCAGCAAACGGCCCGCCATGGCGTTTGTGCTATTTACCCGGGAGGGGGCGAAAGATGCGTGATAGGTCAGTCGTCCCAGTCTTCCTCGTCGCGGTAGATGATGGTTTTTTTTGGATCCGAGGACGGCGTGGCTCCGCACAACTCGCACATCGGTTCCACCGGTTCATCGTCGAGAACCTCTTCGTAGGTCAGCTCAATCGGTTTGCCGGTGCAGGTGCAGTACCATTTGCGATAGACGGTCATGGTGCCTCCTTGTCGCATGGTGTTGCGATCCCCGGCCCGCTCCGGGCCACATCTTCATGGTACCGTTAACTATAGCAGAAAGGCAAAGAGGTTGCTGGGAGACAGGTTGCCCCTCGCTCCTTGCCCGCCTGTGGCGGGTTCCCTCCGTAGTACAGCCGCCGTGGGGGGCGGAAAAGATTCGCTGCGCTCAGTTTCCCGCCTTATCACCCATCGTCTGTACTCCTCCGGCTGCGTCACAGGGGGACTTAATGCCCAGAAGCGAAAAAGGCTGCAGGATATATGCAGCCTTTTTCGCTCGAACTTCGTTTTTCAGAAGGTGCTTTTTTAATAGGTCAATCCGGTTTTTTTGCGCACCTTGCGCATGATCTTGGAAGCGGCGTAGCGGGCTTTCCGGGCCCCTTCGGCCAGAATGCTGCGCAGGTGCTCCTTGTCGGCCAGCAGTTCTTCCCGGCGTCGGGTATAGGGGGCGAAAAAGTCCCGCACAGTTTCGAAAAGTTCCTGCTTGACTTCGCCGTAGCCGAGCCCGCCGGCCAGGTAGCGCTGGCGCAGGGCCTGCTCCTGCTGCTTGTCCAGAAACAGACGATAGATCTGAAAGACGTTGCAGGTATCCGGGTTTTTCGGGGCTTCGACAGGCGTGGGGTCGGTGACGATACGCATGATCTGTTTGCGCAGAGCCTTGTCGTCGAGGAACAGATCGATGGTGTTTTTGTAGCTTTTGCTCATCTTCTGCCCGTCGAGACCGGGAATGGTGGCGAGTTCGTCGTCGATGTCCGGTTCGGGGACCACCAGCACATCGCCATATTCGTTATTGAACTTGATGGCGATGTCCCGGGCCACTTCCAGATGTTGTTTCTGATCTTTGCCCACCGGCACCCGTTCCCCGCCGAATATCAAAATGTCGGCAGCCATCAGCACCGGGTAGGCAAACAGGCCGTGGTTGGGGGCAACGCCCTTGGCCACCTTGTCCTTGTAGCTGTGGCAGCGTTCCAGCAGCCCCATGGGAGTGAAGTTGGACAGGACCCAGGTCAGTTCCTGGACTTCCGGCAAGTCGGACTGTACCCAGAACACGCACTTCTCGGGGTCGAGTCCCAGCGCCAGGAAGTTGGCAGCCGCTTCAAGGGTGCCCTTGGCGAGTGCTTTGCCGTCAGCCACGCTGGTCATGGCGTGATAGTTGGCGATAAAGCAGAACAGCTCATGGTGCTGCTGGTAATCGATCATTTTTTTCATCATACCGAAGTAGTTGCCCAGGTGCAAAGAGCCGGAAGGCTGGATGCCGGAAAGAACGCGCATGGGAGGTACCTCTTCCATTGTAAAAAAGATTGAAACCGGCTGAAGATCAAAGGTCGAAGGGCAGTCGTTGTATGCCGGCCTTCGCAGGTTTTCAGGGAGTTTCAGCCTGTTGGCGAAAAAAAAAGCCGCGGTCCTGCGGCCGCGGCTTTTGCTGTTCAGTGCATCCGCGGACCGGTCGGTCCGCGACGCTCAATGCCGTTGACAGGCGCGCGAACCGAAAACAGGCTCGGTCCAGCGCCACCAAAGGCGATCGGTCAGGTTTTGCTGTTCGCTCATTGTTGTCATGATTCGAGAAAATAGCAATTTACGCTCATGCCGTCAACGGTGAAAATCACCTGTTTCCCTGCATGGAGCCAGCCAGTTGCAGCAACTGGGACAACTCGATGCCGCTGTCCTTAAGAATTTCCATGAAAACGGGAAAGAGTTGCAGTAAAAAGCCACTGTCCTGCATGGCGTCCCGGGCCAAGTCCGGCAGGGTCTCGAGGATAAAGGCCTTTTTTTCTTCCGGGCTCAGGTTGGATACGGCCTGTTTGATCTGTTCGACGGTCATGTGGGGTACGGCTCCTTGTTTCGCTGTGAATTGGATGGTTGTCAGTTTTGCCCGAAGGCGACCTTGTAGACATCGCGGTAATCCCGGGCGAAATGAACATGCAGATCTTCCCGCAGGTGATCCGGCAGTTCCTCGAATTCCTTGCGATTGGCTTTCGGCAGGATCACGGTTTTGAGCCCGATGCGTTTCACGGCGATGATCTTCTCCTTGACGCCGCCGATGGGAAGCACCTTGCCGGTCAGGGTAAGTTCGCCGGTCATGCCGAGCTTTTTGATCACCGGCTGGCCGGTGATCATGGACAGCAATGCGGTGGCCATGGTGACACCGGCCGACGGACCGTCCTTGGGGGTGGCGCCGGCCGGTACGTGCAGATGCACGAAGTGTTTGTCGAAAAATTCCGGGTCCGCGCCGTATTCTTCGAGGTGCGCCATGACATAAGAATAAGCGATATCGGAACTTTCGACCATGACCTTGCCGAGCTGACCGGTCTGTTTGAAACCTTTGTTTTTGCTCGGCATGGCAGTGGCTTCGATCTGCAGGGTGGCCCCGCCCATGCTGGTCCAGGCCAGCCCGGTTACCACGCCCGGGACCTCCTCGAAAACCTCTTCTTCGGTAAAAATCGGTTTGCCGAGGATGGTCTCCACGTCTTTTTTGGTCACGGTGATTTTGTCGGTGCGCCCCTGGGAAAATTCCATGGCGGCGTAACGCATGATCTTCTTGATGCGGTTTTCCAGGGTGCGTACCCCGGCTTCACGGGCATAGCCGTCGATGATGGCTCGCAGGGCATCCTTGCGGATGGTGATCTGGCTTTTTTGCAGACCGTGGTTTTCCAGCGCCTTGGGGATCAGGTAACGGCGTGCGATCTCCAGCTTCTCCTCGAGGATGTAGCCGGCCAGGCGGATGACCTCCATGCGGTCCAACAGCGGCGCCGGAATGGTGTCGAGCTGGTTGGCGGTGGCCACGAACAGTACGCTGGACAGATCGAAGGGGACGTCCAGATAGTGGTCGCGGAAGGTGCTGTTC
>ERZ1673962.347-NODE-347-length-34371-cov-58.942010_pt1 | contig 34371 bp, 34 predicted proteins | sample MGYA00580188_ERZ1673962 | MGnify/ENA primary metagenome ERZ1673962 (study PRJEB41334, sample SAMN05608104) | rock metagenome | biome: terrestrial subsurface; feature: shale formation; material: shale | place: USA: Pennsylvania ... | reverse complement strand
AGATGAAGGCCTTCGCCGACCAGCACGAAACCCCCTTCGTGGTGATCGACACCGAGACCATCAGCAAGGCCTATGACGATCTGCGCGGCAGCTTCGAGTTCGCCAAGATCTACTACGCAGTCAAGGCCAACCCGGCGGTCGAGATCATCGACCTGCTCAAGGACAAGGGTTCGAGCTTCGACATCGCTTCGATCTACGAGCTGGACAAGGTGATGTCCCGCGGCGTCGGCCCGGAGCGCATCAGCTACGGCAACACCATCAAGAAATCCAAGGACATCCGCTACTTCTTCGAGAAGGGCGTGCGCCTGTTCGCCACGGATTCGGAGGCCGACCTGCGCAACATCGCCAAGGCCGCGCCGGGCTCCAAGGTATACGTGCGCATCCTCACCGAAGGCTCGACCACGGCCGACTGGCCGCTGTCGCGCAAGTTCGGCTGCCAGACCGACATGGCCATGGACCTGCTGATTCTCGCCCGCCAGCTGGGCCTGGAGCCCTACGGCATCTCCTTCCACGTCGGCAGCCAGCAGCGCGACATCTCCGTGTGGGACGCGGCGATCGCCAAGGTCAAGGTGATCTTCGAGCGCCTGAAGGAAGAGGACGGCATCGTCCTGAAGATGATCAACATGGGCGGCGGCTTCCCGGCCAACTACATCGCCAAGACCAACGACCTGGAAACCTACGCCGCCGAGATCATCCGCTTCCTCAAGGAAGACTTCGGCGACGAGCTGCCGGAGATCATCCTCGAGCCGGGCCGCTCGCTGATCGCCAACGCCGGCATCCTGGTCAGCGAAGTGGTGCTGGTTTCGCGCAAGTCGCGCACCGCGGTCGAGCGCTGGGTCTACGCCGATGTCGGCAAGTTCAGCGGGCTGATCGAAACCATGGACGAAGCCATCAAGTTCCCGATCTGGACCGAGAAGAAGGGCGAGATGGAAGAAGTGGTGATCGCCGGCCCGACCTGCGACAGCGCCGACATCATGTACGAGAACTACCGCTACGGCCTGCCGCTGAACCTGGCCGCCGGCGACCGCCTGTACTGGTTGTCCACCGGCGCCTACACCACCAGCTACAGCGCGGTGGAGTTCAACGGCTTTCCGCCGCTGAAGGCCTACTACATCTAAGCCGCGCCGCCGGTTGAAGAACGCCCCGCTTGCCGGGGCGTTTTCATGTCCGGGCGCCGCTGGCGAGGGCGGCGCGGCGCGCGGCGTAGGCGGCGACGATATCCTCGAGTTCGGGGAGCGCCGCGGCACGCAGCGCCGTCAGAGCCGTGTCGATGAATTTAAGGTGGCCGTTCGCCAGGGCCAGCTGCAGCCAGTGGCGGGCATCGGCCAGGGCGCCTTGCGCCAGCAGCACCGCGGCGTGGCTGAACTGGCCGCGAAAGTCACCGGCTTCGGCCGAACGTCGGTACCAGGCGCGGGCGGCTGCCGGGTCAGCGGCGACGCCAAGCCCGTCTTCCAGACAGCGCCCGACCAGGTTCATCGACTTGGCGTGGCCAGCCTCGGCGGCCTGCCGGTAGAGGCAGTAAGCCGCCGGCATATCCTGCGGCACGCCGCGCCCGGTGGCCAACAGGTTGGCCAGGTTGTAGCAGCCCCAGTCGAGCCCCAGCGCGGCGGCGCGGCGATAGAAGGTCGCCGCCTCGGCGACGTCGGCCCGGCAACCCCAGCCGTGCTCCAGGCAGCGCCCGGCCATGTTGCTCGCCATGGCATGGCCGCGCGCCGCGGCGATGCGAAACCAGCTCAGGGCCAGTCGCGGGTCGGCCTCGATGCCGTGACCATCGAGCAGCAGCTGGGCGAGCAATGCCTGGGCGTGCGCATCGCCCGTGGCGGCGCCGTTCAGCGCCAGGCGTGCCAGGGCCCGGGGTTCGTCGCCAAGGGCACTGATGTCGACGGCCTCGCATCGGCGCAGGCGGTGCTCAAACATCGACCCAGCGGCGCAGCAGGTTGTGGTAGGTGCCGGTCAGTTGCACCAGGGATGGGTGGTCCGGCACATCGGCAGTCAGTTGCTGGATGGCCTGATCCATTTCGTAGAGCAGGGTGCGCTGGGCATCCTCGCGCACCAGGCTCTGGATCCAGAAGAACGAGGCTAACCGTGCGCCGCGGGTTACCGCTTCGACCTTGTGCAGGCTGGTGCTGGGATAGAGCACCATGTCGCCGGCAGCGAACTTCACCCGCTGCGTGCCATAGGTGTCCTGGATCACCAGCTCTCCGCCGTCGTATTCGTCCGGCTCGCTGAAGAACAGCGTCGCCGACAGGTCGGTGCGCACCCGCTCGGCGCTGCTGCGGACCTGGCGCACCGCATTGTCGATGTGATAGCCGAACTCGCCACCGGCCGTGTAGCAGTTGAACAGCGGCGGGAACACCTTGTTCGGCAGCGCTGCGGACATGAACTGCGGATGCTGCCAGAGCCGCTGCAACATCGCCTCGCTGATCTCGCGAGCCAGCGGATCGTCCTCGGCCAGCTGCAGGTTGTGTTTGGCGCGCGCCGACTGGTAGCCGGCGGTGACGCGGCCATCGAGCCATTCGGCCGCTTCGAGCGCGGCGCGGATGCGGGCCACCTCTTCTGCAGAAAAGACTTGGGCGATGCGTAGCAGCATGGGCGATACCCCTGCGAGTGATAAAAGTTCGCGTTTGCAGTTCTCAAGCGGGGGCGGAATGTATCAGAATATATTCTCAAACAATATGAATTATCGTTTTGCTTTGCATAACATTCTCAAGGATGCCTTCGTCGATGTCGCGTCAAATCCCGGAACCGAATTCCCCTCGCTTGTTTGCTTCTGCCTTGGGCGCCGCTGTCACTGCCCTGTCGCTTCCTGCTGCCGCCGGTGCCGGTCGGCCCGCCGACGAACCGGTGGCGCTGGACGCCGTGACCGTGGTCGGCGACCAACAGGAGGCCTACAAGGCCGACGAATCGGCATCCAACAAGTACACCGCGCCGCTGCGTGAAACACCGAAGTCGGTCACCGTGATCACCGACCAGGTGATTCGCGACACGGGCTCGCTGAGCCTGGTCGATGCGCTGCGTACCACTTCGGGCATCACCTTTGGTGCCGGCGAAGGTGGCAATCCGGCAGGCGACCGGCCGATCATTCGCGGCTTCAATGCCGAGAGCGACACCTTTATCGACGGCCTGCGCGATGTCGGCTCGCAGACCCGTGAGATCTTCAATATCGAGCGCATCGAAGTGAGCAAGGGGCCGGGCTCGGCCTATACCGGCGCGGGTTCAACCGGCGGCAGCCTCAACCTGATCAGCAAGACCGCGAAGCAGCAGGACTTCGGTGATGCCAGCTTCACCTACGGCTCCGACCAGACGCGCCGTTACACGCTGGACGTCAACCGGGTGCTGGCTGACAACGTCGCCGGGCGCCTGAACCTGCTCAAGCATGAAGCCAACGTTGCTGGGCGCGACGGTGTCGAGGTGCGCCGCTGGGGCGTGGCGCCAACGATTACCTTCGGCTTCGACACACCGACGCGGGCGACGCTGTCCTACTATCATCTGGAAACCGATGACATCCCCGATTACGGACTGCCGCTGACCGATGCCACTGCGCCCGACTCGGTGCGCAAGCCGGTCGCGGTCGATCGTGACAACTTCTACGGGCTGAGCAACCGCGACTACCGCGACAGCACGACCGACGCCGGCACGCTGAAGCTCGAGCACGACCTCAACGACAGCCTGACGCTGCTCAACACCACACGCGTGGTGCGCACCACGCTCGACTACATCGTCACCACGCCGAACGACTCGAAGACCGGCAACCTGTCGCAGGGCCTGGTCTATCGGGCCCCGAAAAGCCGCAATTCCACGTCCGAGGGCTGGGTCAACCAGACCGATCTCAAGGCACTGTTCGCCACCGGCGCGATCGAGCACAGCCTCGTCACCGGCGTGGAGATCAGTCGGGAGGGCGTTCACAATCGCGCCTACTTCATCAGCCCGGGCACCGCAGGCAGCACGTGCAGCCCGGCGCACGTGAGCAGCGGCGACTGCACCAGCCTGAGCAATCCGGGCCATGAGGCGGCGTGGACCGGCAGCATCACCGATAGCAACGCCTTCACCGATACCGATACCGATACCCTGTCGGCCTATATCTTCGACACCTTGAAGTTCGACGAGCGCTGGTCGCTGAACGTCGGGCTGCGTTACGACGACTTCGAAACCCGGGCCAGCGGCGTGACCGTCACGCGCGGTACCAACACCGTCGACGGAACGACCGAGCTGGAGAACAAGAGCCATTTCTGGAGCTATCAGCTGGGCCTGGTGTTCAATCCGCTACCCAATGGCAGCGTCTACGCGGCCTGGTCGACCTCGGCCAACCCGGTGGGTGAAACTGCCGGCGAGGGTGCCAGCAATATCGCCGTGGCGACCGAGGAGCTGACGCCGGAGCGCAACCGCAACTACGAAGTCGGCACCAAATGGGACTTCTTCGACGACCGTCTGGGTGTCACGGCGGCGCTGTTCCGCACCGAGAAGACCAACGCCCGCGTACTCGAAGCCGACGGCACCACGAACAACATTGGCGAAACCCGCGTCGATGGCTTCGAGCTGGGCCTCAATGGGCAGATCACGCCGAAGTGGAATGCCTTTGCCAGCTACACCTATCTCGACGGCGAGATCGTCGAAAGCGGCCGTGTGGATGTCAATGCGCGCCCTGGCAACGGTCCGGCGAATGTCGACTATGTGGTTGGCGGTGCCAACGGCAACGACATCCCGAACACTGCGCAGAACAGCTTCAGCTTCTGGAGCACCTACCAGTTGACGCCGGTGCTGACCGTCGGTGGCGGCGCCAACTATGTGGATTCGCGCTTCGGCGATGTCACCAACAGCGTCGAGGTGCCGTCGTACTGGCGCTACGATGCGATGGCGGCCTATCGCGTGAGCAAGCATCTGGATCTGCAGCTGAACGTGCAGAACCTGACCGACAAGCGCTATTTCGACCAGGTCTACACCAGCCACATGGCCCACGTTGCACCGGGGCGCACGGCGCTGTTGAGCACCAACTTCCACTTCTGATCGACGCAGACGAGAAAGGCCGCCCTTGGGCGGCCTTTCTTGCATCTGAAGTCAGGGCATGCTGCGAGGCAGCCAGGCGATCATCACCGCGCAGAACAGCGCCAGGGCGATGCAGAACCACAGGAAGCGCCGTTGACGGCGCGCGCCCGCACCGTCGGCAAGGGCTGGCAGGGGCATGCCGCAATGACGGCACTCGTCTTGCCCCGAGGGGTTGTCCCGTTGACAGTAAAGGCAGGCGGCCATGGTCTGTTTCCTCCGTAGCCGCAGGCTGTCACAGCCCGCGCTACACGCCCCATGACGGGAATCAAGTCACTCGAACTGTTCCAGGCGCTGTCGGTCGAGCACCGTGATCAGTCGGCCTTCCTGGGTGATGATGCCCTCGTCGATCAGGCGGCGGATGATCCGCGAGAAGGTTTCCGGCTGGATCGACAGATGCCCGGCGACCAGCTGCTTGGCCATCGGCAGCTCGAACGCAGTGGCCTCGGCGCGCGCCAGCTGGGTCATCAGGTAGCGCACCACGCGGTGCGTGGCGTTCTTCAGCGACAGCGTTTCGATTTCGTTGAGACGCTGATGCAGGCGTACGCAGAGCTTGCCGAGCAGGGCGAAGGCCAGGCGCTGGTTGGTCTCGAGCAGGCGCATGTACGCGGTATTGGAGAACCGATAGACCTGAGTCGGGCAGACCGCCTGGGCCGAGGCTACGTAGTTGGGCGTGTCCATCAGCATCATCGCCTCGGCGAAGGTCTGCCGGTTGCCGATCACCTCGAAGACCTTTTCCTGCCCGTCCGGCGTCAGGCGGTAAATCTTCACCGCGCCCGAGATGACGAAGTAGAAGGAGTGGGCCGGCTCGCCCTGGTGGAACAGGTTGTCGCCCTTGTCCAGGTTGAGCAGCTGGCTGGAGGCCATCAGTTCGTCGAGCTGCTCCTCGTTGAGCGGCTCGAACAGGTGATGGCTGCGGAGAATCTGGTGATGTACGCGATGAAGCACCATGCAAGGGCATCCTTTGTTCTAGGTCTGACGAGGCGCGCGTCGCTGACGATAGCACTGCGCGACGCGGTCTTTCGAGTTTGACGGCCGTCAGCGCCAGTGCGGTGCGTCGAACAGCTGCTGATAGCGGGCGAGCGCCGAGCGTGCCTGCCGCAGCGCGGCGTCGCGCGGTGCGCCGGGCCCGCGCAGCCGGTCGGCGGCGCCGAGAAGATTGCCGAGCACGCCGTGCAGCGTCGTGTCGGCGGCTTCGGGCAGGCGACAGTTGGCCACCAGGTAGGCGCCGGCGGCTTCGATTTCACCGGCGAGCACCGCGGCAGCCTGGTCGTCGGGTGCCCTGCCGGCGCTCTGCAGGGCATCGCGGACCCGGCTCATGCCCTCGCGCAGCGCCGCATCGGTCGCATGCCCGGCGCTGGCCGGCAGTGCCTCCTGCGCGCTGTGCTGGTGATGAGGTGCGGCCGTCGCGGCGGCTGCCATCGGGGTGGCCAGGCTCAGTGCCAGCGCGCTGGCGGCTGCCAATATCGAGGCCAGGGTCACGCCCCAGGCGAGCGGTTGGATCAGATGCTTCATCGGACGGCTCTCCTGGCCAGGCGGCGTGGTGCGCCGCCTGGCTCGGTTACTGCTGGGCACCGGCGAACAGGATGTTGTTCTCCAGGTGGATATGCTGCATGAGATCGTCACGCAGTTCTTCCAGGCCGCGGTACAGCGCGCGCCAGGTGTTGCAGGCATGCGCCGGCGGGGTGATGTCGTTGGTCAGCAGTGCCAGCTGAGCCAGCGCATTGCCATGCTGGTCGTGTTCGTAGCGCATCACCGAGATCGGGCCATCGGTCTGCGGGGTGCGCATGCCGCGCTGCAGCATGGGGAACAGCACCTGTTCCTCCTTGAGCATGTGGCTCTCGAGTTCCTGCTGCATGCACCAGAGGTGTTCGGCCAGCCCGTTGGGGCATTCGGGCTTGCTGCCGTGGACCTGCTCGACGCGGCTGGCGAGGCGGATCAGCTCCGGCAGCTGATCGCGGTGGCGCTCATGAAAGCGCGCGAGGATATGCTCGATCAGCTCGCCGGAACTGACCTGGCGCCAATCCGGGCCCTGCTGGGTGTCGCCCAGCGCGGCGAGTTCGTTGGCGATCTGCTCGGCATCCAGGCCGAGGCTGCTGGCGGCTTCGCGTAGCGGGACGTTGCCGCCGCAGCAGAAGTCGAGATGGTACTGGCGCAGCACCCGGGTGGCCCCGGGAATCGAGCAGGCCAGGGTCCCCAGGGTTTCATCGATCAGGTTCATGGCAATTTCCTGTGAGAGGTTGCGGCTACCAACGCAACCGGCATGCCATGTGTAACCCTTTGATAAAACAGGCTATTCAAGCTCGTGCTGGTGAACATTACCGTCTTCGGGTAGGGTTCTTGTCACCTTGCAAGGTAGTAATGACCATGATGGAAGAAGCCCTACTCGCGGACCTGATCACCGAACTGCCCAACGCCGTGCGGTTGCAGCGGCTCGTGCACACGCTGCAACAGCGCTTTCGCTGCGGTGCGGTCGTACTGTTGCGCCTGGACGACGACAGCCTGCGCCCATTGGCCGCCACCGGGTTGGTGCAGGAGGCCCTCGGCCGGCGCTTTGTGGTCGCGCAGCATCCGCGCCTGGCGGCAATTCTATCGCAGCGTGAACCGACCTGGTTCGAACCCGACAGCCGCTTGCCCGATCCCTACGACGGCCTGCTCGACGAGCACGTCGGTGAGCCGTTGCCGGTGCACGACTGCATGGGCGTCAGTCTGTTCGTCGAGGGCAAGCTGTGGGGCGCGCTGACGCTCGATGCACTGCATGCCGGGACCTTCGACGATGCCGCCCGCCTGGACCTGCAGCGCTACACGCTGATGATCGAGGCGGCCGTGCGGGTGACCCGCCTCGAACACGAGAACCGCGGCCTGCGCCTGGCGCGCAGCGATGTCTCCGACAGCAGCTTCGACCCGGGGGAGAGCGAGATCCTCGGGCAGAGCGAGGCGATTCGCGGTCTGCTGCGCGAGCTGCAGGTGGTCGCCGACTCCGAATTGCCGGTGCTGCTGCTCGGCGAGACGGGCGTGGGCAAGGAGATGTTCGCGCGCTGGCTGCACCGCCATTCGCGGCGGCGCAACAAGCCGTTGGTGCACGTCAACTGCGCGGCGCTGCCCGAGTCGCTTGCCGAGAGCGAACTGTTCGGCCATGTAAAGGGGGCATTCTCCGGCGCCACCACCGATCGCCCGGGGCGTTTCGATGCGGCCAATGGCGGCACGCTGCTGCTCGACGAAGTCGGCGAGCTGCCGCTGACGGTGCAGGCCAAGCTGCTGCGCACCCTGCAGAACGGTGAGATCCAGCGCCTGGGTGCGGACAAGCCGCGTCAGGTTGACGTGCGGATCATCGCGGCGACCAACCGCAACCTGCGCGATAGCGTGCGCGACGGCCTGTTTCGCGCCGACCTCTATCACCGGCTGTCGGTCTACCCGGCGCCGATCCCGCCGCTGCGCGAGCGCGGCAATGACGTGCTGATCCTCGCCGGGCATTTCCTCGAACTGAATCGGGCACGCCTGGGCCTGCGAAGCGTGCGCCTGTCGCCGGCGGCCGAGCGCGCACTGCTGGGCTATGGCTGGCCGGGCAACGTGCGCGAACTCGAGCATGTGATCAGTCGCGCGGCCCTGCGTCTGCTCAGCCGCGGCGCCTCGCGCAGCGAGATCCTCACCCTCGAGGCGGACATGCTGGACCTCGACAGCCATGTGCTGCCGAGCCTGGCGGTGGCCACCGAGCCGGCTGCGCCCGAGCCTGGTGACAGTGTGCTGCCGCTGCGCCAGACGGTCGATGACAGCCAGCGTCGAGCCATCGTGCGGGCGCTCGAGCTGTGCGGGGAGAACTGGGCTAAGGCTGCGCGGCTGCTCGATGTCGACCCGAGCAACCTGCACAAGCTGGCGCGGCGGCTGAAGCTCAAGTAGGCGCGCTCGTCGGCCCGCTGGCCTGGGCGGCGACTCCCGGCGCGCCGTAGTGGTCTATCTTCAATCTGCAACCTGCGAGGAGAACACCATGGCGCTGGACCGAGACGAATTCGAAGCGCTGCTCGACCAGGCGCGCGCGCATGCCGAGCTGGCGGTCAGCCAGGCCGACCCGCTGCACTACCGCGATGCCTTCGAGGCGAGCCTCAAGGCCATGCGCCTGCTGGCCGAGGAATCCGGCGCCTGGCGCCAGATGGTCGCCCGCGCCACCGAGGAATTCGAGGGCGACGAGGGCGTCTGAGCCCGTCGCGGGCCTGCCGTGGCGGGCCGTTCAACCTTGACCCCTATCAATGCTGGCGCCGAGCCGGCTCCCTAGACTGCCCGCTGTTTGCCATCAGCCGGGCGACGCTTGCGTCTGTCGCACGGCGCGCCCGTTTCCATACGTCTAGGAGTTGCCATGCACCTGGTCTGCCCGGCAGGAAGCCTGCCCGCGCTCAAGGCCGCCGTCCAGCAGGGCGCCGATGCCATCTACGTTGGCTTTCGTGACGACACCAATGCGCGTCATTTCGCCGGCCTCAATCTCGACGACAAGCAGCTCGACAAAGGCCTGCAGCTGATCCGCGAAAAAGGCCGCCAGCTCTATGTGGCGGTCAACACCTATGCCCAGCCGGAGGGCTGGTCGCGTTGGCAGCGCGCCGTCGATCAGGCCGCCGACCTGGGCGTCGATGCCTTGATCGCGGCCGATGCCGGCGTGCTCGGCTACGCCAGCAAGCGGCATCCGCAGCTGAAACTGCACCTGTCGGTACAGGGCTCGGCAACCAATGCCGCCGCGCTGGGTTTCTTCCAGGAACGCTACGGCATCAGCCGGGCGGTGCTGCCGCGGGTGCTGTCGCTCAAGCAGGTCAAGCAGGTCGCAGCGAGCAGCCCGGTGCCGATCGAAGTCTTTGCTTTTGGCAGCCTGTGCATCATGGCCGAGGGCCGCTGCCACCTTTCGTCCTACCTCACTGGCGAGTCGCCGAACCTCTGCGGCGTATGCTCGCCGGCCAAGGCGGTGCGCTGGAGCGACGAGGCCGAGGGGCTGACCTCCCGCCTGAACAATGTGCTCATCGACCGCTACGCCGAAGGCGAGTCGGCCGGCTACCCGACGTTGTGCAAAGGGCGCTTCATGGTCAATGGCAAGCGCTTCCATGCGCTCGAGGAGCCGACCAGCCTGAATACCCTGGACCTCATTCCCGAACTGGCCGCCATCGGCGTCACGGCGATGAAGATCGAGGGTCGCCAGCGCAGCCCGGCCTATGTCGAGCAGGTCACCCGCGTCTGGCGCGCCGCGCTGGACAGCTACCTCAAGGCACCGCAGCGCTACGCGGTACAGCCGGCCTGGCGCGTGGTGCTCGACGGGCTTTCCGAGGGCTCGCAGACCACGCTGGGCGCCTACCACCGCGCCTGGCAATAAACGAGGACACCACCATGAAACTAGCTCTCGGCCCCGTGCTGTTCTACTGGGATCGACAGAAGACCCACGACTTCTACGCCAGCATGGCCGATCAGCCGCTGGACGTGATCTACCTGGGCGAGACGGTGTGCTCCAAGCGCCGGGCGATGATGCTCGATGACTGGCTCGGCCTGGCGCGCGACCTGGCCGAGGCCTCGCGCGCGCAGCTGGTGCTCTCCGGCCTGACGCTGGTCGAGGCGGCCTCCGAACTCTCTGCCTTGCGCCGGCTGTGCGACAACGGCGAGCTGCTGGTCGAGGCCAACGACATGGGCGCGGTGCAGTACCTGGCGAGCAAGAAGCTGCCCTTCGTCGGCGGACCGGCACTCAACATCTACAACGGCCATGCGTTGGGCGAGTTGGTGGCCAGCGGCATGATCCGCTGGGTTCCGCCGGTCGAGGCTTCCGGGCAGCTGATCGAAAGCGCGCTGCGCCAGGCCGATGAGCTCGGCGTGCAGCGGCCGGAGGTGGAGATCTTCGCCTATGGCCATCTGCCGCTGGCCTATTCGGCGCGCTGTTTCACCGCGCGCGCCGAGAATCGGCCGAAGGACGATTGCCAGTTCTGCTGTCAGAACTACCCGGAAGGCATCCCGTTGCTCAGCCAGGAGAACGAACCGTTGTTCACCATCAACGGCATCCAGACGATGTCCGCCTCGGTCAGCAACCTGCTGGCCGATTATCCGGCGCTGGTCCAGGCCGGCGCCGACCTGCTGCGCTTGAGCCCACGGGCCGAAGGCATGGAGCAGGTCATCGCCGCCTTCGATAGCGTGCGTCAGGGCGGGCTGCCGCCACTCGCGGTGGACGGCTGCAACGGCTACTGGCATGGCCAGCCGGGCATGCTGCGTGCCGAGGAGGCCGGGCTATGCTGAAGCCGCGCACGCATCTGGTGAACCTCGGTAGCCGCCTGCTGCCCCTGGCGGCAAAGACGCCGTTCCTGCTCCAGCGTCTGGCGCTGGAGCGCAGCCTCAATCAGGTTTTCGCCGAGGCCCTGGCCGACGGCGCATTCGACGTGCTGGACGCACGCTGGATGAAGCTGGAGGTCTGCGATCTTGGTCTGGCCTGGTGCCTCACCTGCGCCAACGGCCGGTTGCGGATCGCCGAGCATGCGCCGGTGGAAGTGAGCATCCGCGGCAATTGGCGCGAATTCCTCCTGCTCGCCAGTCGCCAGGAGGATCCGGACACGCTGTTCTTCCGTCGTCGGCTGATCATCGAAGGTGATACCGAGCTGGGCCTGGCGATCAAGAATCTGATCGACAGCCTGGACCCCGATACCCTGCCGGGCTGGCTGTGGAAGATGCTGCAGGGCGCCGGCGAAGAGGTCGCAGCGGCCGGCCGGGCCCAGCCAGCCGGTACCTGACAGGGGTCAGTTGTTCAGCAAGCCAGCGGCCGGGGGCGCATGCGGTCGCTGGCGATGATCGCCTTCATGTCCTCGAACAGCGCGCCGACTTCCTCTTCGCTGCAATCCTGACGATAGCGCTTGCGTAGCCCGTAGCGGCTGAGCGTGACGTGCACATCCGGGGTGACGCCGTGCTGCGCCAGGCAGGCTCGCGCGCAGTGCAGCGGGCAGCCGTCGATGGCCAGGATGCGCCGGCCGGAGTTGGCTTTCCTGACCAGCGCCTCCACCCGTCCGCCAACGCCGGCAATGCAGGACATTTCCGCCAGCCCGGCGCGGTCGAGGCGAACCGCAAGGGTATTGGCCATCTGTGCGACGTTCGAGCAGCCCGAGCAGGAATACACCAGCGGTCCGTTGTTTGGCGTGGTCATGAGCACTCCCGATGCGTTGGCGAGGAGGGGGCAGTATCCGCATGCGGCCGGCCGGCGTGCATGACTGCAGTCAAGAACGGGCCGGCGCGTTATTCGTCGTGTGCAGCGAGGGTGTTCGCGTCGAGGATCTCGATGCGCCGACGCTCCACGGATATGGTGCCGGCTTCTACCAGGCGATGAAGGATGCGCGAGAAGGTTTCCGGCTGGATACCGAGCTTGGAGGCGACCAGACGTTTGGGCACGTCGAGGGTCACCACGCCGTCGCGCTCGCCGGCGGACTGCAGCAGGAAGCGCACCACCCGCCGGCTGGCGTTGGCCATCGTCAGGGTGTCGATCTCGACCATGCGTTGGTGCAGGCGCACGCTGAGGGTCGCGAGAATCTCCAGGCAGATGCCAGGCTGCTCTTCGAGGATGCGTCGGTAATGCGGGCCGTTGAGGCTGACCGCCAGGCTCGCTTTCAGCGCCGTGGCGCTGACCGGGTAATAGGGCGTGCCGCGAAACAGCAGGGCTTCGGCAAAGGAATCGCCGGCGCGCATCACCTCGACGAGCTTTTCCTGGCCGTCGCAGACCACCCGATGCAGCTTTACCTGACCGCTGAACAGATAGTAGAAGCGGTCTGCCTTGTCGCCCTGGTGGAACAGGGTGGCACCGGCCGGTAGCCGCTTGAGATTTGCCAGCGCGCAGACCTCCTGCATGGCGGCATCCGGTAGCCGGCTGAACAGGTGGTGGCTGCGCAGCGCGGTGATGAGGGACATTTCGGTAAGCATCGGTCCTCCCGGCGCACGAGATGCAGTTGATCGAGGGGCATGCTAGGAGGCTCGGCGGCTCGGCTTCCTTGACGCTGGACAAGTAAGCCGGCTGCGCCGATCTGTCGCGTTAAAAAAATTTCCAGCATCCGCAGCAAATTGACGGTCATCAATTTATCTGCGGCCTACCTCCCTACCATGCACAGCATCTTGTGTTTTCTGAATTAACAGCAACTAGATGTTGTGAGGAGCGAGGGGTGGACATGACTGTCGGAAAGGCACCGACGCGGCTGCGCAAACGCGATGGCAGGGACATGCCGTTCAGTACGGAGAAGATCGCGCGCGCGATTGCCGCCGCGGGCAGGAGTACCGGGGAGTTCTCCGAGCAGGCCGCGGCGACGCTGGCCGAAGCGGTAGCACAGCAGCTGAGCGGCGAACCGCATGTCGAAATCGAGCAGGTTCAGGACCGCGTCGAACGAGCACTGATGGCGGCGGGGTATTTCGACACGGCGCGCGCCTACATCGTCTACCGCGAGCGCCATGCGCGCCTGCGCCGCGATCGCAAGGCGGTGGTGGATGTCGCGGCCTCGATGAACGAATACCTCTCGCGCGAAGACTGGCGCGTACGGGCCAACGCCAACCAGGGCTATTCACTGGGTGGGCTGATCCTCAACGTGTCGGGCAAGGTCACCGCCAACTACTGGCTGGACGAGGTCTACAGCCCGGAGATCGGCACGGCGCATCGCGAAGGCGATCTGCATATCCATGACCTGGACATGCTCGCCGGCTATTGCGCTGGCTGGTCACTGCGGACGCTGCTCAATGAGGGCTTCAACGGGATTCCGGGGCGGGTTGAGGCCGGCCCGCCCAAGCATCTGTCCAGCGCGCTGGGGCAGATGGTCAATTTTCTCGGCACGCTGCAGAACGAGTGGGCCGGCGCGCAGGCGTTCAGCAGCTTCGATACCTACCTTGCACCGTTCGTGCGCAAGGACAACCTTGGCTTCGCCGAAATCCGCCAGGCCATTCAGGAGTTCATCTACAACCTCAACGTGCCGTCGCGCTGGGGCACGCAGACCCCGTTCACCAACCTGACCTTCGACTGGGTCTGCCCGGAAGACCTGCGCGAGCAGATCCCCTACATCGGCGGCGAGGAGATGCCCTTCGCCTACGGCGAGCTGCAGGCCGAGATGGAGCTGATCAACCGTGCCTATATAGAAGTGATGCAGGCCGGTGACGGCCTCGGCCGGGTTTTCACCTTCCCGATCCCGACCTACAACATCACCCACGATTTTCCCTGGGACAGCGAGAACGCCGAGCGCCTGTTCGAGATGACCGCGCGCTACGGGCTGCCGTACTTCCAGAACTTCCTCAATTCGGACATGCAGCCGAACCAGGTGCGTTCGATGTGCTGCCGCCTGCAGCTGGACGTGCGCGAGCTGCTCAAGCGCGGTGGCGGGCTGTTCGGCTCTGCCGAGCAGACCGGTTCGCTGGGCGTGGTGACGGTGAACTGTGCACGCCTGGGCTATCTCTTGCGCGGTGACAAGGCGGCGCTGCTCGAGCAGCTGGATGCGCTGCTGGACATGGCGCGGCAGAGTCTGGAGGTCAAGCGCAAGGTCATCCAGCACCATATGGATGCCGGGCTCTACCCCTACACCAAGCGTTATCTGGGCACACTGCGCAATCACTTCTCCACCATCGGGGTGAACGGTCTGCACGAGATGGTGCGCAATTTCACCGACGACACCGAGGGGCTGCAGACCGCTGCCGGTCGCGCGCTGGCGATCGAGGTGCTCGACCACGTGCGGGCGCGGCTGGTGCAGTTCCAGGAAGACACCGGGCACCTCTACAACCTCGAGGCAACGCCGGCCGAGGGCACCACCTATCGCTTCGCCAAGGAAGACCGCAAGCGTTTTCCGGACATCCTCCAGGCGGGCACGGCCGAGGCGCCGTACTACACCAACTCGTCGCAGCTGCCGGTGGGGTTCACCGACGACCCGTTCGAGGCCCTGGCGCTGCAGGACGAACTGCAGTGCAAGTACACCGGCGGCACGGTGCTGCACCTGTACATGGCCGAGCAGATTTCTTCGGCCGAGGCCTGCAAGAAGCTGGTGCGCAATGCGCTGTCGCGCTTCCGCCTGCCCTATCTGACGGTGACGCCGACCTTCTCGATCTGCCCGGTGCACGGTTATCTCGCTGGCGAGCACGAGTTCTGCCCGAAATGCGATGAGGCGCTGCTGCAGCAGGCCGAAGCGGCTCGGGCCGTCTGAGCTGCGACCCCATGCCCCGCAGCTCCGCACAATGCAGCGCTGCATACTCACACCCCAGCAAGTAAGGAGAAGCAACATGAGCCAAGCCAGCCAACTGCCCCAGGACCAGCGCCAGCGTTGCGAAGTCTGGACCCGCGTGATGGGCTATCACCGCCCGGTTACCGCGTTCAATCCGGGCAAGCAGTCCGAGCATCGCGAGCGCCTGCATTTCACTGAAGCAGCGGCGCGGTGACCGCAGCACTTCGCGTCGGGGGGCTGGTCCCCCTGACCACGCTGGACTTCCCCGACCATCTGGCCTGTGTGTTGTTCTGCCAGGGTTGCGGCTGGCGCTGCCGCTACTGCCACAACCCGCAGCTCATCCCGGCCTGTGGCAACGAGGAAAAGCCCTGGTCGGAGATCCTCGCGTTCCTCGAACAGCGCGTCGGCCTGCTCGAGGCGGTGGTGTTCAGCGGTGGCGAGCCGACCCTGCAGACCGCGCTGCCCGAGGCCATCGCCCAGGTGCGGGCGCTGGGCTACAAGGTCGGCCTGCACAGCGCCGGCATCAAGCCGAAGCTGTTCGCCAACATCCTGCCGCTGGTGGATTGGGTCGGTTTCGACATCAAGGCGCTACCCGAGCACAGCAGCGCGATCACCGGCGTGGATGGCAGCGGCAAGGCCAACTGGAAGAGTCTCGAACACCTGCTGGAAAGCGGCGTCGAGCATGAGTGCCGGACCACCGTGCACTGGCAACTGTTCGACGCCGACATGCTGTGGGACATGGCTCAGCGCCTGCGCCGGCTGGGTGTCGAACGCTTCGCCGTGCAGTGCGTGCGCACCGCGCGCATGCTCGACGAAGACCTCGCCGAGAGCCGTGCACCCTACGACCAGCAGCGCCTGTGGGAACGCCTGGATCGGCTGTTCCCGACCTTCGTGTTGCGCGGCTGATTGCCGGCGTCGATCGCGAGGACAGCAGGTGCCCTCAGCTCCAGCCCCAGAACTGCAGATACCAACCAAAGCCGACCAGCGCGCAGGCGGCGATGACCGGCGCGAAGGCGAGGAGTCGACGCAGGCCGTGGCCGCCGCGCACGCTGATGACCTTCCAGGCCAGAAGCAAACTCCAGGCGATGGCCCCGAACAGCAGCGCCGCGCGTGCCGGCTGCGCCCAGTCCAGGGCGAAGCCTTCGTAGCGCAGGAGCTTGACCGTCGTTGCGGACAGCCCCAGGAACAGGCCCGCACCGCCCAGCGGCGTCAGCGCCAGGGCCAGGTGCTCGAACACGTCGCCGCCGCGGCCCATGAGCCAGGTCGCGCCGCGCAAGAGCAGCCAGAGCGCCGAGCCGATTAGCAGCGAACAACCGAAGATGTAGAGCAGGATGACCGTGCCGTCGAGCCAGGTGAAGGCATCGTTGACCTGCGGGTAATGCGTCAACAGCCACCACGGGGCATTGGCTTCCAGTGGCCAGAAGATATCGCGCTCGACCAGCCATTCCGCGAGCGCCTGCTTGAGGGTGATGAACCAGGGGCTGACCGTCCACTGGAACGCGCCCATCGCCAGGCCGATCATGCCGAACAGCAGCAGCGTGCTGTCCCAGTGGCTGCGCGATTGCGAGCCGACGATGAGGATCTCTTCGTTCGGTGAGCGCGCGCTGAGCTGGACCGCGCCACGCTGCCCGCTGCAGCGGCCGCAGGCATGACATTCGCTATTGCCGCGCATGCGACGGATGTCGATCAGTGGGGCGCAGTTGGGCGTGGCCAGGTGCGGCGGCTGATTTTCCAGCCAGCGCTGCTCGTCGACCTTGTAGTGCAGCGGCGCCAGCCGCGAGAGCAGGCTGAACACGCCGCTGACGGGGCATAGATGGCGGCACCAGACGCGCTTGCCGCGTCCATAGAGAAAACCCACGACCATGGCTGCGACCGTCGAACCACCAAGGATCAACAGTGCCGCCTGGGCGTAGTCGTAGACGCTGATCAACTGCCCGTAGACAGTCGTGAGCACAAAGGCGACGGTGGGCCAGCCGCTCCAGCGGATCCAGCGTGGCGTGCCCCGGCCCAGGCCCTTCCAGCTGATCCACTCGCTGAGCGAGCCCTCCGGGCAGAGCACGCCGCACCAGAGTCGGCCGAAAAAGATCATCGACAGCAGGACGAATGGCCACCAAAGGCCCCAGAAGACGAACTGCGCGAACAGGGTCAGGTCATCCAGCATTCGTGCCTGCGAGGGTGGCAGGCTGAGAAACGCCGGCAGCACCAGCAGCACTACGTAGAAACCGACCACGATCCATTGCACGGTGCGAATCAGGCTGGCATGACGGCGCATCCCGTCGCCGAGTCGTGCCAGCAGGGGTGTCGCGCTGTTCATGCCGGCTCCGCGGCCAGCGAGCGCTGCGGGCGGGGGCGCAGCCACAGCCAGACTGCCAGCCAGTAGAGGGCCATGGTCAGCACGGCGGCGAGCGAAGGCATCGCGCGATAGCCGGTAAGCCCGGCGAGCGTGCTGCCCAGGGTGCTGCCGTCATCGAGCAGGGCAGAGGTGTCCCACAGCGGGTCACCCAGCAAGCCATAGACCTGCTCGGGCAGCTCCATGCCCATCAGCTGGCCGGCGAAGCGATCCAGGCCAGCCATCAGCAGGGCGCCGCCCAGCAGCAGGAGCAGTACCTCGCTGACCTGGAAGAAACGCCGCCAGCTGAAGAAGCGGCTGCCAGCCTGCAGCAGGCCATAGGTGAGCAGGGCCAGGGCGAAGCCCAGCAGGCCACCGATGACGAAGCCGGTGAGGTCCTGGCCTTGTTGCTGGTTGCCGATGCCATAAAGGAACACCACGGTCTCGCTGCCCTCGCGGCCGACCGCCAGCATCGCCAGCACGGCCAGGCCGATACCGTTGCCCTGGCTGAGCCGCTCGGCGGCGGTGTTCTGCAGGCTGGCCTTCAGCGTGCGCCCGTGCTGGTGCATCCAGCCGACCATGTGCAGGATCAGCAGGCTGGCCGTGACCAGCATGGCGCACTGAAACCACTCGCCGGCACTACCGGCCAGCCACTCGCCGGCCTGCAGCACTCCCCAGGCCAGCAGCAGGGCCAGGCCAAGGCCCCCGGCTACGCCGCTCCAGAGCATGCGCAGTGCGCCGCCTGCCGCCGGCTGCTGGCGCAGCCAGGCATGCAGGATGCCGATGACCAGCAGGGCCTCGACGCTTTCGCGCCAGACGATGAACAGGGATTGGCCCATGGTTGTCTCCTTGCCGGGACTACTTGGCGACGATCTCGCCTTGCGGGAGGTCCAGATGGAATTCGTCGAAGAACGGATAGCGGCCCGGCTTGAGCGGGTGGATCACCACGAAGGAGGTGACGCCCGGCGAGAGGACCTTCTCCACGCGAAGCGGCGTACTCTCGAACTCGGTCGGCCCGCTGCCGGCGTTGTGCACGACGATCTTGAAACGCTGGCGTGCCGGGACCTCGATGGTCGACGGTTCGAAGTGGCCGTCACGGATGGTCAGTTCGTAGGTCGGCAGTCCCGCCTGCGCGCCAGCGGCGAAGCTGGCGAGCAGCGTTGCGCATAGGGCGCGTCGCAACAGCGGGAGGGCCATCAGTAGCCGCCCTTCTTGCCGATGCCGGCATAGGTGAATTCGTATGTCAGCTCGCAGGACTCGAACCAGGGGCCGACGCCGGTTTCCTTGTCGGTATGACGGCCGAACATGGCATGGCCGGAGCCGGGTGGGAGGATCTTGTAGGTCAGCTGGTACTTGCCGGGGCCGAGCAGTTTGACGTTGTCGCCGTAATGCGGCCCGTCATTGGCGACCATCGGGTGGAAGTCGCCCTTGATCACTTCGTCCGAGCCCTTCTTGCGCAGCTCGTACTGGATGCCGAGGTAGGGCACGAAGCTGCCTTCCTGCCAGCCGTTCGGGTTGTTTTCCAGGGCGCTGATGTCGGCTTCCAGGTGCACATCGGACTCGGCCGCAGCGCGCATCATGCCGGCCGGATCCATCTCCACCGGTTGCAGGTAGACGGCACCGACTTCCATACCGCCGCATTGCTGCGGTTCGCCGATCGGGTATTCCTTGGCCTGGGCCAGTGGGGCGAGCAGCAGGGCGGCGGTGGCTAGCATGATCGGATGGCGCATGAGTGGTACTCCTGACGAGGTGTGACGCGAATGATCTCGCTTGCGCCTTCTAATGATAATGATTCGCGTCAATGTTGAAAGAAATAAATTGTTACGGCGACAACTTGTCGCAGACTTGCGTGCGGTGAAGCGGTGTGCAGACGGCGAAGCCGGGCCTGTACGCCGCTGCGCTGGCGAACCGGAGGGACGGCGATCCTCTAACATGATGCCCCTCGGTTTTCAGAGGCTGCCATGCAATCACCTGTCGAACTGGACGCTCGCACCGCTCGGGTCCTGCCCTGGCTGATCGCCACCGCCTTCTTCATGCAGACGCTCGACGGCACCATTCTCAATACGGCGCTGCCGGCGATGGCGCGCGACCTGGCCGAGGATCCGCTACGCATGCAGGGCGTCGTCATCGCCTACATGCTCACGGTCGCGCTGTTGATTCCCGCCTCGGGCTGGCTGGCCGATCGCTTCGGTTCACGGCGCGTGTTCTTTGTCGCCATTGCGCTGTTCACCCTGGGCTCGCTGTTCTGTGCGCTGTCGAGCAGCTTCAACCTGCTGGTCGTCTCCCGCGTCGTGCAGGCGATTGGCGGGGCACTGATGCTGCCGGTCGGTCGGCTGGTGGTGCTGCGGGCCTTTCCGCGCAGCGAGTTCGTGCGAGTGATGACGTTCATCGCCTTGCCAGGCATGGTCGGCCCGCTGCTGGGGCCGACGCTGGGCGGCTGGCTCGTCGAGTACGCCTCCTGGCACTGGATCTTCCTGATCAACCTGCCGGTCGGCCTGCTCGGCAGCCTCGCCGCGCTGCGCTTCATGCCGGATCTGCGTGGGCCGGAGCGGACGCGCTTCGATACGCTGGGCTTCGCCCTATTCGGTGCGGCGATGGTGTTGATCACCATCGCGCTCGAAGGGCTTGGCGAGCTGCAGCTGCCGCATGCGCGCGTCATGCTGCTGCTCGCGACCGGCGTCGCCTGCCTTGCGGCGTACTGGCTGCGTGCCGGTCGCATCGAGCAACCACTGTTCAGCCCCAGGCTGTTTCGCACGCGCTGCTTTGCCGTCGGCATCTTCGGCAACCTGTTCGCCCGCCTGGGCAGTGGCGCGTTGCCGTTCCTGTTGCCTCTGCTGCTGCAACTGGCGCTGGGTTATTCGCCAGCCGAGGCCGGGATGATGATGGTGCCTCTGGCGATTGGCGCCATGCTGACCAAGTCGATCGCACGTCAGCTGATCGACCGGCTCGGCTACCGACGCATCCTGGTCGGCAATACCTTGCTGCTGGGTGCACTGATCGCCAGTCTGGCGCTGTTCGACCAGCGTACTGCTGGGCCCTGGGTGCTCCTGCATCTGGGGCTGATCGGCATGGTCAACTCCATGCAGTTCACCGCGATGAACACCGTGACGCTGGTCGGGCTGAGCAATCGCGACGCCAGCAGCGGCAACAGCCTGCTCTCGGTAGTGGTCCAGCTGTCGATGAGCCTGGGCGTGGCCACGGCCGGTGCTCTGCTCGGAGGCTTCACCAGCCCCGGCGCGACGGGCGACGCCTTGCTGCACGCGTTTCGTCTGACCTTTCTCTGTGTCGGCGCCATGGCCATGCTCGCCTCGGTGCTGTTCCTGCAGCTGGACCGTATGCCAGCGCGCCCGGCTCGGGCGTCGGCCCGGCTGGATGTGGATGACTGAGGGGGAGCTATCATCCGCCCACTTCCTTGACATGTCGCGGTGTAGGCAGGTGCGCTTTCGAGCCGTATCAGCCGCGGTACGCCGCCGGTGCGCACCAATTGTTTACCTGTGCAAGTAAACAATATCGACCTGTCGTCAGTCTGGACATATCGTGGCGGCGTTGCGATTGGCGCATAGGGAGTGCGAGACAATGCCGATGAGTCTGTCCTGGATGGTCATGCTGTTTTCATCCTTCGCGGCGCTGCTGCTGATGTTGCTCTGCTGGCTGCAGTGGCTGCGCTGCAAGGCGCAGTGCGTCGAGCTCGACGTGTTGCGCGGGCTGATGCAGGGCGTGGGCGAGGTGATTCGCCGCCTCGAGCAGCAGAACGCCGAGCTGGCCGCTGGCCTGCGCGCTGAACGGGCGCAGGCTGAACAGTTGCGCCGCCAACTCCAGTTGTTGCGCGGCCTGGGTTAGCCCCTCAGACCTCCGGTCGGCGCATCTTGCGGCGCGCTGTGCTAAGGTCCGCCTCGCCGCGGGACGACCCGCCGGCCTGCCTGAGTTTGCGGGGACGACCCTGCCTGTGCATGGAGTTTGTAGCCATGAATATGGCCTGGATCATGCTGGTCGTCGCCGGCTTGCTGGAAGTTGCCTGGGCGTTGGGGCTCAAGGCATCCGAGGGCTTCACCCGCGCGCTGCCTACAGTCTTCACCCTGCTCAGCATGGCGGCGAGCTTCTATCTGCTCGCGCAGGCGATGAAAAGCCTGCCGGTCGGTACCGCCTATGCAATCTGGGTGGGCATCGGTGCACTGGGTACGGTACTGCTCGGCATTCTGTTGTTCGGTGAGAGCGCCGGGCTCTGGCGCCTGCTCAGTCTGCTGCTGCTGGTTGCCGGCCTGCTGGGCCTCAAGCTGACCGCCTAGCGCCGGTTGCGCTAACCGGGCGGGCACTTTGCCGGCCGCGCCTGGCGCGATATGTTGATCGAAGGATGCCGAGAAACGGGGCGGCCCCGCCCCGACCGGAGAACAACAGGAGCATTCCATGAAAACGATCGCCCAGGTGCTCAGCGCCAAGCAGATACAAGGAGTCGTCACCATCGCCCCGACCGACTCGGTGCTCGATGCACTGAGGTTGATGGCCGAGAAGAATGTCGGCGCGCTGCCGGTCGCCGATGCCGGTGGAAAGCTGGTAGGCATCATCAGCGAGCGCGACTACGCACGGAAAATGGTCCTGCTCGGGCGCTCGTCGTTTGCCACGCCGGTGAGCGCGATCATGACCTCGTCGCTGGTCACGGTGGAGCCGCGGCAGACCCTGCGAGAGTGCATGCAGATCATGACCGACAAGCACCTGCGCCACCTGCCGGTGGTGGAGGAGGGGCGCACGCTCGGCCTGCTGTCCATCGGTGACGTGGTCAAGGAAACCATGGCCGAGCAGGACAGCCTGATCCAGCAGCTCGAACAGTACATCCGCGGCGAGTAGCTGCCGCCGGGCCCCGAACCAGACGGGGTGAGGGACTGCATGCGGGTCGCTGCCACTTTCATTGCCGGCTGAGGAAAGCCTGACTACCGCGTTCGGGTTTTTCTTGATTGCTATCAAGCGGGTTTCGATAGGCGCCTTCTTAAACTGGCCACGCCAAGCCAATAGGAGGCGACCATGTCCGAGACCTTCACCAAGGGTATGGCCCGGAATATCTACTTCGGAGGAGGCGTGTTCTTCTTCCTGGTATTCCTGGGCCTTACCTATCACACAGAGCAGACTTTCCCCGAGCGATCGAACGAATCGGAAATGACCGAGGCGGTCGTGCGCGGCAAGGCAGTCTGGGAAAACAACAACTGCATCGGCTGCCACAGCCTGCTCGGTGAAGGCGCCTACTTCGCGCCGGAGTTGGGCAACGTGTTCGTCCGTCGTGGTGGTGAAGAGGCCTTCAAGCCCTTCCTGCACGCCTGGATGAAGGCCCAGCCACTCGGCGCCCCCGGTCGTCGTGCGATGCCCCAGTTCAATCTGACCGAACAGCAAGTTGACGATATGGCGGAGTTCCTCAAGTGGACTTCGAAGATCGATACCAACAACTGGCCGCCAAACAGGGAGGGTTGATTGATGGACGTCTTTGTTTCCGATTTCACTGGAGGGGCCACGAGATGAGCATCATCAATCCGCATCTCAAATTCCAATCGCAGGCCGTTGCCAAACCCTACTTCGTGTTTGCACTGATCCTGTTCGTCGGTCAGATCCTGTTCGGTCTGATCATGGGGCTGCAGTACGTCATCGGTGACTTCCTGTTCCCGCTGCTGCCTTTCAACGTGGCACGGATGGTTCACACCAACCTGCTGATCGTCTGGTTGCTGTTCGGCTTCATGGGTGCGGCCTACTACCTCATTCCCGAGGAAGCGGACCGCGAACTGCACAGTCCAAAACTGGCCATCATCCTGTTCTGGGTGTTCGCCGCGGCCGGCGTGCTGACCATTCTCGGTTATCTCTTCGTGCCCTATGCCGGGCTGGCGGAAATGACCAAGAACGAACTGCTGCCAACCATGGGGCGCGAGTTCCTCGAGCAGCCGACGATCACCAAGATCGGCATCGTGGTGGTGGCCCTGGGCTTCCTCTACAACGTCGGCATGACCATGCTCAAGGGTCGCAAGACCGTGGTCAGCACGGTGATGATGACCGGTCTGATCGGCCTCGCGGTGTTCTTCCTGTTCTCCTTCTACAACCCCGAGAACCTGGCACGCGACAAGTACTACTGGTGGTTCGTCGTGCACCTGTGGGTGGAAGGCGTGTGGGAACTGATCATGGGTTCGATGCTGGCCTTCGTCCTGATCAAGATCACCGGCGTGGACCGCGAAGTCGTCGAGAAGTGGCTGTACGTCATCATTGCCATGGCGCTGATCACCGGCATCATCGGTACTGGTCACCACTTCTTCTGGATCGGCGCACCGGGCGTCTGGCTGTGGCTGGGTTCGATCTTCTCCGCGCTGGAACCGCTGCCGTTCTTCGCCATGGTGCTGTTCGCCTTCAACATGGTGAACCGTCGCCGCCGCGAGCACCCGAACCGCGCCGCTTCGCTCTGGGCAGTGGGCACCACGGTCACCGCGTTCCTCGGTGCAGGCGTGTGGGGCTTCCTGCACACCCTGGCGCCGGTGAACTACTACACCCACGGTTCGCAGCTGACGGCCGCCCACGGTCACCTGGCCTTCTACGGTGCCTACGCGATGATCGTGATGACGATGATCAGCTACGCCATGCCGCGCCTGCGCGGGCTGGGTGAAGCGCCGGATGCACGGGCGCAGACCATCGAAGTCTGGGGGTTCTGGCTGATGACCATCTCGATGATGGCGATCACCCTGTTCCTCACCGCCGCCGGCGTGGTGCAAGTGTGGCTGCAGCGTCTGCCCGCCGATGGCGCTGCCATGTCGTTCATGAACACTGCTGATCAGCTGGCCGTCTTCTTCTGGCTGCGCCTGATCGCCGGAGTGTTCTTCCTGATCGGCCTGATCTGCTACCTCTACAGCTTCCGCCAGCGTGGCCGGGTGACCGTGGCTTCCACGGTCGCGGCTACCGCCTGAGTCGGGACGCAGTGAGCATCGACGGCCCGGCTGACTAGCGGGCCGTCGTCGTTTTCCAAGCGCTACGAGGTGATCACCATGGCATTCGCCATCGAAGTCGAAGAGTGGGTCGGTAGCGTCTGGCACCGTTTCATCACTCGCCGCGCCAGCCCGGACTTTCCCGAGGCACGCGTCGAACTGCAGGAGATGCAGCGGCCGTTGTCGCTATTGTTTCGCGCCATGGGCGGTGCCAGCGGTATCGGTGTCGAGGCGGCCAGTGCGCGCGACCTGCTGGTGCGGCGCAATCTCTTGCAGCAGGTCGCCGGCACCTGCAAGCAGCTGCCTGTGGCCTGGTGCGACAGCAGCAACCTGAGGCTGCCGGAAAGCCTGGCGGTCTATCCGGACCCGGCCCTGAATCGCGACCTCTATCGCTGGCTCGCACTGCTGGCCGCGCAGGCCGGTGAGATGCGCCACTGGGCGCGCGACAACCAGCGCTGGACGCAGCGCCTGCTCGAACAGTTCCCGGCAATGCGCTCGCGCTATCGCCGATTGGTCGAGGCGCACCTGCAGTTGCGTCCGGATCCGTCCGACCTGCCCCGTGGCGAGGCCGCCCTGGAGCAGGCCGTGTGTCAGGCGCTGCGAGAACCCGGTTGTGTCGTGCAGTTCCCGCGTAGCGAACGTGCGCCCTGGCCCGTACCGTTGTGGCTCTATCCGGCGCAGAACCTGGGCGAACCGCAGAGTCTGGATCAGGGCGCGGACGGCGAGGGTGCTCTGGAAAGTCCGCCTAACGGCCAGAGCCGACAGCGCAAGCGGGCCCGACGCGTCGAGGACAGCACCAGCAAGAGTGGCCTGCTGCTGTTTCGTCTGGAGAACCTGTTCAGCTGGTCCGAGCATGTCGAGCTGGATCGCTGCGGCGACGATACCGAGGACCTGGACGCCGCCCGCGTGGCCGAGGACCTGGACGAACTGGCCCTGTCGCGCCAGCGCATGCGCCAGGGTGGCGGGCTGAAACTCGACCTGGACCTGCCGGCGGCAGACTTCGACGACATTCCATTGGGCCCCGGAATCAAACTGCCGGAGTGGGACTATCGCAAGCAGAGCCTGCAGAAGGACTTCGTCAACCTCCAGATGATGCTGCCGCGGGGCGCCGAAGCGAAGCCGCTGCCGATACGTCTGGCGCCGCTGGCGCGGCGCTTGCGGCGTCAGTTCGAGCACCTGCGTACCGATCGTCAGTGGCTGCGCCAGCAGCCGCAAGGCTCGGAGCTGGACCTTCAGGCTTGGCTCGACTTCCACGTCGAAAGGCAGAACGGCCATTGTGCCGAGCGCGGTCTGTTCATGGAGCAGCGGCAGAATCGCCGTGACCTGGCCTGCCTGTTGCTGGCCGATCTCTCGATGTCGACCGATGCGCATCTGGATAACGAGCACCGGGTCATCGACGTAGTGACCGACAGCATGCTGCTGTTTGGCGAGGCGCTGTCGACTGTCGGCGATCAGTTCGCCCTCTATGGGTTCTCCTCGCTGCGCCGCCAGCAGGTGCGCATGCAGGAGCTCAAGAGTTTCCGCCAGGCCTATGGCGATGAGACGCGCGGGCGCATTCAGGCACTCAAGCCGGGCTACTACACGCGCATGGGGGCGGCGATCCGCCAGGCCACCCGTCTATTGGCCGAGTGCAAGCAGCGGCGCAAGCTGCTGTTGCTGGTGACCGACGGCAAGCCGAACGATCTGGACCTGTATGAAGGGCGCTACGGTGTCGAGGATACGCGCCAGGCGGTACTGGAGGCGCGTCAGCAGGGACTGCTGCCTTTCTGCATCACCATCGACCGCGAGGCCGGCGATTACCTGCCGTACATGTTCGGGGCCAACGGCTACACGCTGATCAAGGAGCCGCAACAGCTGCCGGTGCGTCTGCCGCAACTGTACAGGCAGTTGACCCAACGCTGAGCCAGCAGCGGCTGGTGAGGCCTCTGCCAGGGATAGGGAGAAAAGAAAGCCCGGCGATAGCCGGGCTTTGTTCATTCGGTTTCCAGCGGCTCCGGGATCGGAACCGGAACGGGTTCGGCCGCATCGACCTCGCGCTGGATTTCCTCGAGCAGCGAGCCCGGCGTCGGCCGCTCGGCCGGCTGCTGGGCCGGCTTTTCGCTGACGCTGGACGGCGTCGGCGAGGTGCCGAGAATCTCTTCGTCGCGGCTGACACCGGGCATGAAGTCGCCGGCCAGGCCTACCAGTTGATCGTTGCCGTCGAACACCAGGCTGACCCGCTCCTGCTGACGCTGGCTACCGCCAGGCTGGATACTGTAGAGGTAATCCCAGCGATTGGCGTGGAAGGTGTCGGTGATCAGGGGGTTGCCCATGATAAACCGCACTTGCTTACGGGTCATTCCGGGGCGCAGCTGATCTATCATGTCCTGCGTGACGACATTGCCCTGTTGAATGTCGACCTTATATACCCCAGGAAACGAACAACCGGCGAGTGCGAACAGGCCCACGAGCGTGAGGCTGGTCAGCATGAGCTTGGTGTTTTGCATCGGTGGGTGACTTCCACTATCTTGGCTGGGCAAAGAACCCGGATCATACCCGTATTGAAGGAGGCTGCGAAACAGCAGCAGCGAGAAAGCCAACCATGGTTGAGAACAACGAACTTCGTAAAGCTGGTCTGAAAGTAACCCTTCCCCGGGTGAAGATTCTGCAAATGCTCGACAGCACGGGCCAGCGCCACATGAGCGCCGAGGACGTCTACAAGGCGCTGATGGAGGCCGGTGAAGACGTCGGTCTGGCGACTGTCTACCGCGTTCTGACTCAATTTGAGGCGGCTGGCCTGGTGGTTCGCCACAACTTCGATGGGGGGCATGCCGTATTCGAGCTGGCCGACGGTGGCCATCACGACCATATGGTCTGCGTTGATAGCGGTGATGTCATCGAGTTCTTCGATTCGGAGATCGAAAAGCTGCAGAAGGAGATCGTCGCTCGCCACGGCTACGAGCTGGTCGATCACAATCTGGTGCTCTACGTGCGCAAGAAGGGCTGATCAGCGCGGTCGATACTGAAACCCCGCCCCTAATGGCGGGGTTTTTCATTTATGGCGGCTGCAACTCCTCTCGCGGCGAAGCGTTATGCCTGCGCGGTAGAGACCATTTGCCGGGCATGGGCCAGCGACTGTTCGGTCAGGTCGACCCCACCGAGCATTCTGGCGATTTCTTCAACCCTGGCGTCGCCATTCAGCTCGGCGACTGCGGTGCGGGTTTCGTCGACGCCGCGCGCCTTGTGCACGAACAGGTGGTTGTGGCCCTGGGCGGCTACCTGCGGCAGGTGGGTAACTGTGAGTACCTGGCCGCGCTCGCCGAGACGACGCAACAGTTGGCCGACAATCTCGGCCGTAGGGCCGCCGATGCCGACATCGACTTCGTCGAATACCAGCGTCGGCGTGCGCGAGGTCTGTGCGGTGATGACCTGAATCGCCAGGCTGATGCGCGACAGTTCACCGCCCGAAGCGACCTTGGCCAGGGCGCGCGGCGGCTGACCGGGGTTGGCGCTGACCAGGAACTCCACCAGTTCCAGACCGTGTGGCGGGTTCTCGCCCGGCGCGACCGGCTTGAGCACCACGCTGAAGCGCCCGCCCGGCATTCCCAGGCGCTGGATCTCGTCTTCCACCGCTTCGCCCAGGCAGGTGGCCGCCGCCTGACGAACGCGGCTCAGCTCTTCGGCCTTCTCGAGGTAATGCCGTGCGTAGGCTTCGAGCTCCTCGCCCAGACGTTCGACGGCCTCGTCATCGGCGTTTAGGCTTTCCAGCTCGCTCAGCAGGCGTTGCTGCAGCTCGGGCAGTTCGGCCGGCTGTACACGATGCTTGCGTGCCAGGCTGTAGATGGCATCCAGTCGTTCTTCCAGCGCTTGTTGGCGCTGGGGGTCCGCGTCGAAATGGTCGATGAAACGGTTGAGCTCGCCAACTGCTTCCTCGACCTGGATCTGCGCACTGGCGAGCAGGTTGACGGCTTCGCCCAGCGCGCCGGATTGACCCTGGAAAGCCGTCAGGCGTTGCAGGCTTGACGTGAGCGCCGATAGCACATTCCCGGCATCGTTCTCGCTACAGAGCTCCATGACCTGCTGGCAGGCGCCGAGCAGTTGCCCGGCATTGGCGAGGTTCTTGTGCTCCTGCTCCAGTTGCTCCAGTTCATGTTCGCCCAACGCCAGATTCTCCAGCTCTTCGAGCTGATAGCTGAGCAACTGATGGCGTGCACGTTGCTCGTCGCTCGCGTTGCTCAGGCGGTCGAGCGTCTGGCGTGTTTGCTTCCAGCGCTGCGCAGCGAGATGGACCTGCCGGGCCAGCTCCTGGGCGCCGGCGTACTCGTCCAGCAAGCGGCGATGCGTGTCTGGCTTGAGCAACGATTGATGCTCGTGCTGGCTGTGAATATCGATCAAAAGCTCGCCGAGCGCCTTGAGATCACCTTGCGGGCAGGGCGAGCCGTTGATGTAGCCGCGCGAACGACCTTCGGCCGTAATCACGCGGCGCAGGATGCACGGTCCGTCGTTGTCGAGGTCGCGCGCGGCCAGCCAGGCCTGGGCATCAGGGATATCGGCCAGATCGAAGCTGGCAAGGATATCTGCCTTGTCCGCACCCTGGCGGACCACGCTGCTGTCGGCGCGATCACCAAGTGCGAGGCCCAGCGCATCGAGCATAATCGACTTGCCTGCGCCCGTTTCGCCGCTGATCACCGTCATCCCTCGCTGCAGTTCGAGATCGAGGTGTTCGACGATGGCGTAGTTGTGGACCGACAGATGGACCAGCATGGCGGCGCTCCAATTGATGTGGCTGGCTATTTATACAGTGCTTTTTCGGCGCCCTTCAAGCACCGTCGAGCGCTGCATCGAGTCGGCTGCGGCGGGTGTGTCGCCTTTTTGCGCATATCTGCTCCCGGTGCCTTGAAGCGCTCTTCGCTGCCCCCATATAGCGGCACATGCGCGGGGGATGCCCCGCATTGAGACAGATATGGAGGAGCGCATGGCCGACGAGCAGAACCTGGATAACCAGCCCCCGGAAAATCCCGAAGCCGAAAACAGCGTGGCCGAGGATCTTGCCGCGCGCGTGCAGTCGCTCGAAGAGCAGCTCGCCGCGGCGCAGGATCAGTCGCTGCGCGTGGCTGCCGAGTTGCAGAACATCCGCCGACGTGCCGAGCAGGACGTGGAAAAGGCGCACAAGTTCGCCCTGGAGAAGTTCGCTGGCGACCTGTTGCCGGTAGCCGACAGCCTGGAGCGTGGCCTGGAGCTGACACGGCCGGACGACGAGACCAGCAAGGCGGTGCGCGAAGGGCTCGAGCTGACCCATAAGCTGCTGCTCGACACGCTCGCACGGCACCAGCTCGTGGCAGTCGACCCGGTGGGTGAACCCTTCAATCCCGAGCACCACCAGGCGATGGCAATGGAGGAGAGCATGCATGCCGAGCCAGGCAGCGTGATCAAGGTGTTCCAGAAGGGCTACCTGCTCAATGGGCGGCTGTTGCGGCCGGCCATGGTTGTTGTCAGCAAGGCTCCGGCAGACGCGCCGCCTTCGATCGACGAGAAGGCTTGAAATAGCGGGCGCAGGCCCCATCTGCTAGGCAAGCGAAATTAAAGCTTTATCCGGCGCCAGGCTGAAGGCGCGGACCAACCAAGATTCGGAGAGAGATATGGGCAAAATCATCGGTATCGACCTGGGGACCACCAACTCCTGCGTCTCCATCATGGAAAACGGCAACGTCAAGGTCATCGAGAACGCCGAGGGCGCGCGCACCACGCCTTCGATCATCGCCTACACCAATGATGGCGAAACCCTGGTCGGCCAGTCGGCCAAGCGCCAGGCGGTGACCAATCCGCAGAACACCCTTTATGCAGTCAAGCGTCTGATCGGTCGTCGCTTCGAAGAGGACGTCGTGCAGAAGGACATCAAGATGGTGCCCTACAGCATCGTCAAGGCCGACAACGGCGATGCCTGGGTGGAGGTGAAGGGCCAGAAGATGGCGCCGCCGCAGATCAGCGCCGAAGTCCTGAAAAAGATGAAGAAGACCGCCGAGGACTATCTGGGCGAAGCCGTGACCGAGGCGGTGATCACCGTGCCGGCCTATTTCAACGACAGCCAGCGCCAGGCCACCAAGGACGCCGGTCGCATCGCCGGCCTCGACGTCAAGCGGATCATCAACGAGCCGACCGCAGCGGCGCTGGCCTACGGCATGGACAAGGCCAAGGGCGACCATACCGTGATCGTCTATGACCTGGGCGGCGGTACCTTCGACGTGTCGGTGATCGAGATCGCCGAGGTCGACGGCGAGCATCAGTTCGAGGTGCTGGCCACCAATGGCGATACCTTCCTCGGTGGTGAAGACTTCGACATTCGCCTGATCGACTATCTCGTCGACGAGTTCAAGAAGGAAAGCGGCATCAACCTCAAGGGTGATCCGCTGGCCATGCAGCGCCTGAAGGAGGCGGCCGAGAAGGCCAAGATCGAGCTGTCCTCCAGCCAGCAGACCGACGTCAACCTGCCGTACATCACGGCCGATGCGTCCGGTCCGAAGCACCTGAACGTGAAGATCTCCCGTGCCAAGCTGGAGTCGCTGGTCGAGGATCTGGTCGAGCGGACCATCGAGCCGTGCCGCATTGCACTGAAGGATGCGGGCATCGACGTCTCCAAGATCGACGACGTGATCCTGGTCGGTGGCCAGACCCGCATGCCGCTGGTGCAGAAGCAGGTCGCCGAGTTCTTCGGCAAGGAGCCGCGCAAGGACGTCAACCCGGACGAAGCCGTTGCCATGGGTGCTGCCATTCAGGGCGCGGTGCTGGCTGGCGACGTCAAGGACGTGCTGCTGCTGGACGTGTCGCCGCTGACGCTGGGCATCGAGACCCTCGGCGGTGTGATGACTCCGCTGATCGAGAAGAACACCACCATCCCGACCAAGAAGTCGCAGGTGTTCTCCACCGCCGACGACAACCAGAGTGCCGTGACCATCCACGTGCTGCAGGGTGAGCGCAAGCAGGCGGCGCAGAACAAGTCGCTGGGTCGCTTCGATCTGGCTGACATCCCGCCGGCGCCGCGCGGCATGCCGCAGATCGAGGTCACCTTCGACATCGACGCCAACGGCATTCTGCACGTGTCCGCCAAGGACAAGGCGACTGGCAAGCAACAGTCGATCGTGATCAAGGCCAACTCCGGTCTGTCCGAGGAGGAGATCGAGCAGATGGTGCGCGACGCCGAGGCCAACGCCGAGGAGGATCGCAAGTTCGAGGAGCTGGTGACGGCGCGCAACCAGGGTGATCAGCTGGTGCATGCCACGCGCAAGATGTTGACCGAGGCTGGCGACAAGGCCAGTGCGGATGACAAGGCCAGCATCGAGAAGGCGCTGGGCGAGCTGGAAGCAGCGGTCAAGGGCGATGACAAGGCGGAAATCGAAGCGAAGATCGCTGCCGTGTCCCAGGCGTCCACTCCGCTGGCCCAGAAGATGTATGCCGAGCAGCCGCAGGGCGGCGAGACGCAGGCCGAGGCAGGCAAGTCGCAGGCGGGCGATGACGTCGTGGATGCCGAGTTCGAAGAGGTCAAGGACAACAAGTAAGCTTCCGCTTATGACCCCTGGGGTTTCCAGGGATGCGGCAGCGCCTCGGGCCTGCCGCTTTTCGCTCCAGCTCGACCGGCTGCCTCCGGTCGGGCCGACTGCCACGCGGGAGTTCACTCCCGCGTCGGCGTGTCTGGAGGGCATGAATTGAGGGTTCAGGAAAGTTATGGCCAAACGTGATTATTACGAAGTGCTGGGTGTCGAGCGCGGCGCGAGCGAGGCGGATCTGAAAAAGGCCTACCGCCGCCTCGCCATGAAGCACCACCCGGACCGTAATCCGGGCGACAAGGCGGCTGAAGAGGCGTTCAAGGAGGCCAACGAGGCCTATGAAGTGCTCTCCGATGCCAGCAAGCGGGCAGCCTATGACCAGTATGGTCACGCCGGGGTCGACCCGCAGATGGGTGGGGCTGGCGGTGCAGGTTTTGGCGGTGCCAACTTCTCGGACATCTTCGGTGACGTCTTCAGCGATTTCTTTGGTGGCGCCCGCGGAGCTTCGCGTGGGGGCTCCCAGCGCGGCAGCGATCTGCGCTACACGCTCGAGCTGGATCTCGAGGAGGCTGTGCGCGGCACCACGGTGACCATTCGGGTCCCGACGCTTGCCGAGTGCAAGGTCTGCAACGGCTCTGGCGCGAAGAAGGGAACCACGCCGGTCACCTGTACGACCTGTGGTGGTATTGGCCAGGTGCGCATGCAGCAGGGGTTCTTCTCCGTGCAGCAGACCTGCCCGCGCTGCCATGGCAGCGGCAAGATGATCTCCGACCCATGCGGCAGCTGCCACGGGCAGGGGCGTGTGGAAGAGCAGAAGACCCTGTCGGTGAAGGTGCCGGCTGGTGTCGATACCGGCGATCGCATTCGTCTGTCCGGCGAGGGTGAAGCCGGTACCCAGGGCGGTCCGGCGGGGGACCTCTATGTCGTGGTCAGCGTGCGCGAGCATCCGATCTTCCAGCGCGACGGCAAACATCTGTACTGCGAAGTGCCGATCAGCTTTGCCGATGCCGCGCTTGGTGGTGAGCTGGAGGTGCCCACGCTTGATGGTCGAGTGAAGCTGAAGATTCCCGAGGGTACGCAAACCGGCAAGCAGTTCCGCCTGCGGGGTAAGGGAGTCGCACCTGTGCGTGGGGGCGCGCCGGGCGATCTGATGTGCCGCGTCGTGGTGGAAACGCCGGTGAACCTGAGCAAGCGTCAGCGCGAGATACTCGAAGAGTTTCGCGCCTCGCTGCAGGGCAACACCTCCCATTCGCCCAGGGCCAGTGGCTGGTTCGAGGGTGTGAAGCGCTTTTTCGGCGACGTGTGAGTGCCGGCCGAAGGCTGCCGCGATGCGCGCAAGCCTTCGGCCTTCCGTGACCCTTGGAGCTATTGGATATGCGACGTATTGCAGTGATGGGTGCCGCCGGGCGCATGGGCAAGATCCTGATCGAGGCGGTACAGCAGACCGCGGGCGCGGCTGGCCTGACCGCGGCGATCGATCGCCCGGACAGCACCCTGGTCGGGGCTGATGCCGGCGAACTGGCGGGCATCGGGCGTCTCGGCGTGCCCTTGTCGGGCGACCTGGCCAAGGCCGTGGACGAATTCGATGTCCTGATCGACTTCACGCATCCTTCCGTCACCTTGAAGAATCTGGAGATCTGTCGTCGGGCCGGCAAGGCCATGGTGATCGGTACCACCGGGTTCTCGGCCGAGGAGAAGGAGCGCCTTGCGCAGGCGGCCAAGGATATTCCCGTCGTCTTCGCTGCCAACTTCAGCGTGGGCGTCAACCTCTGCCTGAAGCTGCTCGATACGGCCGCGCGCGTGCTCGGTGATGATGTGGATATCGAAATCATCGAGGCCCACCATCGGCACAAGGTCGATGCGCCATCCGGCACCGCGCTGCGCATGGGAGAGGTGGTGGCCGAGGCGCTCGGGCGCGACCTGCAGAAGGTCGCCGTCTATGGTCGCGAGGGGCAGACCGGCGCGCGGCAACGCGAAACCATCGGCTTTGCCACGGTGCGTGCCGGGGATGTGGTGGGGGACCACACGGTGCTGTTCGCCGCCGAAGGCGAGCGTGTGGAGATCACCCACAAGGCCTCCAGCCGCATGACCTTCGCCAAGGGTGCGGTGCGCGCTGCGCTATGGCTCGACGGCAAGCCGGCTGGCCTTTATGACATGCAGGATGTACTCGGGCTGCATTGAGCGGTCATCCGGCTACTCTGTCGGGGTGGACCAAAATAGGCTTTTTCTGTAAGCTGCCCGCTTTAGTGTGTCCACTAAAAGTTGCGCAGAAATGAATCAAACAAAAAAGCGGGATGACCTTCATACGTCATCCCGCTTTTTTACAATCTGCGTCTGCTCCAGCCTTGATCTACGGGAGG
>ERZ1673962.344-NODE-344-length-34650-cov-3.736580_pt1 | contig 34650 bp, 34 predicted proteins | sample MGYA00580188_ERZ1673962 | MGnify/ENA primary metagenome ERZ1673962 (study PRJEB41334, sample SAMN05608104) | rock metagenome | biome: terrestrial subsurface; feature: shale formation; material: shale | place: USA: Pennsylvania ... | reverse complement strand
GCTGAGACATGGAGGCACGGATTTCTTTCGTGCAAATTGCGGTGCCGATAGGCCGCATCACGAATGCTGGATTCAAATTGGAGTCAGCACAAAGAACAAGGGCTTAGCCTTTTGCGGCTAAGCCCTTGTTTTGTTTGGCTGGGGAACTAGGATTCGAACCTAGATTGACGGAGTCAGAGTCCGCTGTCCTGCCGTTAGACGATTCCCCAGGAAAACTGTCTCGAAGCGATCAGCGCTTGGAGTACTGCGGACGCTTGCGCGCCTTGTGCAGACCGACCTTCTTGCGCTCGACTTCGCGTGCGTCGCGGGTCAGGAAACCGGCGCGGCGCATGGGGCTACGCAGTTCCTCATTATAATCGACCAGCGCACGAGCGATACCGTGACGAATGGCACCAGCCTGCCCGGTGTTGCCGCCGCCGCGAACCGTGATCTTGACGTCGACGCGATCGGCCAGACCGGCGGTTTCCAGCGGCTGACGCACGACCATGCGTGCAGTCTCGCGACCGAAATACTCGTCCAGCGGACGGTTGTTGACGGTGATGTTGCCCGATCCCAGCGACAGGAAGACCCGTGCGGCGGAGGTCTTGCGACGACCAGTGGCGAGTTGTGTCTCCGACATGAGTCTAATTCCTACACGTTGAGTTCGAGGACTTGCGGCTGCTGGGCCTGATGCTCGTGATTGGGGCCGGCATAGACGCGCAGTTTCTTGAACATGGCGCGACCAAGCGGACCACGTGGCAGCATGCCCTTGACGGCGATCTGGATGGCACGCTCAGGAGCGCTCTGCAACAGCTTCTCCAGGTTGGTCGACTTGAGATTGCCGACGTAACCCGTGTGGTGATAGTACATCTTGTCCTGGAGCTTGTTGCCGGTCACGCGGATCTTCTCGGCATTGATGACTACCATGTAGTCGCCCGTGTCCACGTGAGGGGTGTATTGCGGCTTGTGCTTGCCACGCAGGCGGCGAGCCAGCTCGCTTGCCAGACGCCCCAGGGTCTTGCCCTCGGCATCAATCAGGTACCAAGCGCGGCGAACCTCGGCGGGCTTGGCGCTAACAGTCGTCGTCATGTTCCATCGCTCCGGGAGGGCCGCGCACGGTGATCAGCGCGCTGGCCGTGTAAATCGTTTGTCCACTACGGGAAAGACCGCGAAATATACGCGATCAAATTCGGGAGTGCAAGCCCCCGAATGCCAGAATGCCAATCAGTCGATCGCACAGGCTCTCTCGGGCGTGCGCGAACTCAGGTCGCCGTCCCCGAATCGGGCAGCCGCAAGCGCTCGACCACACGCCCGCCCTTCAGATGCTCGTTCAGGATCTCTTCCAGATCCTGCTCGTCGGCATAGGTGTACCAGACGGCGTCGGGATAGACGACGATGGTGGGTCCGTCGACACAGCGCCCCAGACAGCCGGCGGTGTTGACACGCACGCCGCTCGGACCCGATAGCCCCTCCTCCTTGGCACGGCGCTTGAGATAATCGCGCATGTTCGAGGCATTGGATTGGGCACAGCACTGGCGGCCGTCCTCGCGCCGATTGGTGCAGAAGAAGATGTGGTGACTGTAGCGCGCCATGGTCGAACCTGGGTCGTCGTGCTCGGTGAGCCGGGAGAGTGATTCAGTCGGGATAACGGTTTATAGGGTACCATGACACCCCGAACACCGCTCCTCCATGACGTCGATCCGCGCCCGCGCGCTGGTCGGTCGGGCGTTCCAGTCGAACGTCGTCCATCACTATCACCGCCAAGAATCCGCCTTGAATACTCCGGTCACTCTGTCGTCCGCCCGGTCGGCGCCCCGTCTCTCGAATCAGGATCTGCTCCGGCTCGCCGATCAGTGCGTCAAATGCGGACTCTGCCTCCCGCACTGTCCGACCTATGCCAAGACGCGCCACGAGGCCGACTCGCCGCGCGGGCGCATCGCGCTGGTCCAGGGCTGGCTGACGGGTCAGTTGGACATGACGCCCGGACTGGCCGCGCATCTCGACGGCTGCCTGCTCTGCCGCGCCTGCGAGTCGGCCTGTCCGTCGCTGGTCGCCTATGGGCGTCTGCTCGACGGCGCGCGGGCGCGGCACGTGGCCATGACGCCGACTTGGCGGCGATTCTGGACCGGACGCCGGCTCGGTGCGCTGTCGAACGCCCGGTTCATGGACGCGCTTGGGCGGCTGGCCTCGGTCTATGTCGGAACCGGACTGGCGCGGCTCGTCGAGATCGCGCGCCTGATCCGCCTCCGCGCGATCGCGCCCCGTCATCGGCTGCTCAGGGCGCTGGCCGTCACCGCGCGCCCGGTCGCGGCGCAGCCGCTCGACGACGCCGACCTGGATCTCTTCATCGGCTGCTCGGGGGCGAGCGCACAAGGCGGGGCGATCGCGGCCACGCGCCTCGTCTGCGAACGGCTCGGACTCCGGGTTCGAATCGCGTCCGAGGCGGTCTGCTGCGGCGCCATGCAGCGTCACAACGGTTTCCCGGAGGCCGCCGATCGCGCCCGCGAACAGTGTGCACAGGTCCACGGCGCTCGCCCTCTGGTCGGCGTCTCCAGTGCCTGTATCGCCGAACTGCGCGAGCATCCGGCGCTCACCCAGGCGCTGGAGGTTTGCGAGTACCTCGACCGCCGGATCTGGCCCGACGCGCTCGTCCTGACCCCACTCGCGCGCCGCGTGCTGGTGCACGAACCCTGCTCGCACCGGCGTCTGCTCGGGGGCAATGCCGCCGTCCACCGGCTGCTGGCACGGATTCCGGGCCTGGAGGTCGCACCGCTGCCGGACAACGATCGCTGCTGCGGCGCCGCCGGCACCTATCTGCTCCAGCAACCGGAGATGGCTGCCGCGCTGCTCGACGATAAGCTGATTCACATCCGCGACTTGAAGCCGGATATCATCGTGACCACCAATCCGGGATGCGCCCTGCATCTGCTCGCTGGGGTCCGCGAGTCCGGTCTCGCCATTGAGGTCTGCCATCCGGTCGAGCTGATCGCGCGCCAACTCCCGAGCACGTTCACCTGATTTGCGAGTTCTTTGACGATGACCAACAGCCAGCACACCGACAGCCGCCACTACACCCTGCTCGATCACCTGCTCATCAACACCGATCAGGCTCTGCGCACCGTCTTCGGCCGCCCACGCCTCACCGAGCGCCGCAATCCGGCCGCCGATCTGATGGAAGCCGATTTGCGCGCCGATCAGCGCCGGCATGTGGCGCGTCTGATGCGCATCAACCACACCGGCGAAGTCTGCGCCCAGGCGCTCTATCAGGGCCAGGCGCTCACCGCCAAACTGCCCGAGACGCGCCAGCGGCTGGAGCGCTCGGCCAAGGAGGAGAACGATCATCTGGCCTGGTGCGAGGAGCGCCTGGACGAGCTGGGCGACCGCAAGAGCCTGCTGAACCCGGTCTGGTATGCCGGCTCCTTCGCGCTCGGGGCGCTGGCCGGACTGGCGGGCGACAAATGGAGTCTCGGCTTCGTGGTCGAGACCGAGCGTCAGGTCGAGGATCATCTCGATGACCATCTGACCCAGATCCCGGCCCACGACGAGAAGAGCCGGGCGATTCTGGAACGAATGAAGGCCGACGAGATCCATCATGCCCAGGTCGCCAAGTCGGCGGGCGGAGCCGATCTGCCCGCGCCCATCCGTCAGGCGATGAAGCTGACTTCGCGCGTGATGACGCGCACCGCCTACTGGGTGTGAGGACGCGGCTCAGGACGCCTCGCGGATCTCGAAGTCGTGCGTGACGGTGGCTGTCGCCCCGAGCATGATGGAGGCCGAGCAGTATTTCTCAGCGCTCAGCCGGATCGCCTGCTCGACCCGCCTGGGATCGAGTCCGCGCCCGGTGATGACGAAGTGGACGTGGATACGGGTGAAGACCTTGGGATCCTGCTCGGCGCGCTCGGCCTCCAGCTCGACCACGCAGTCGGTGACCTCCTGGCGGCCCTTGCGCAGGATCAGGAGCACGTCGAACTGGGTGCAGCCGCCCAGGCCGAGCAGCATCATCTCCATCGGCCGCACGCCGACGTTGCGTCCACCCAGTTCGGGCGGCCCGTCCATCACCACGCCGTGCCCGGAGCCGGACTCGCCAAGCATGGCCACCCCATCGATCCATTTCACCCGCGCCTTCATCGCTCGCCCTCATTGCCGTTGATTGTGATCCGATACGTCTCGACCGCCCGTACCGGCGGGGCAGGCTAGCATAAGTTCGACAAGACTACCCGGCCTGCCTAGAATCCGGCTCAGTTCCGCCCACCCACGCACAGGTCGAGCGATGAGCACTCAGCGCGCACTGAAGGAAGAGCCCAGGTGGCTGAAGCCCTTTCTGGCGCAATGCAACACCAAGAGCTATGACAAGAACGTCGATTTCATCCGCCAGGGGCAGGCCGCCGAGAGCCTCTACTATCTCATCGAAGGCTCGGTCGCGGCCCTGATGTTCGACGAGGATGAACGCCGTGAGCTGATGCTGGCCTATATCAACAAGGGCGAGTTCATCGGCGAGATGGGGCTGTTCGTCCCGCAGAACACGCGCAGCGTCATCGTGCGCACCCGCACCCGATGCAAGGTGGCCGAGATCACCTATCAGCGCCTCGACCGCCTGCTCGAAGAAGAGCTGGCCGACGTGGCTAAGGAGCTGCTCTACAGCCTCGGCGCACAACTGTCGATGCGTCTGCAGATGACCAGCCGCAAGGTCGGGCATCTGGCCTTTCTCGACGTCACCGGACGCATCGCCGGCACCCTGCTCGATCTCTGTAAACAGCCGGATGCCATGACGCACCCGGACGGGATGCAGATCCGGGTGACGCGTCAGGAACTCGGACGCATCGTCGGCTGCTCGCGCGAGATGGCCGGACGGGTGATCAAGAGTCTGGAGGAACAGGGGCTGGTGAGCGTCAAGGGCAAGACCATCGTGGTCTATGGCGCACGCTAGAAGAACAGCCGTGCCAGCTCGACACCCGGATCGGGCGCGCGCATGAAGGCTTCGCCGACCAGGAAGGCATGAACGCCCCGACCGCGCATCCGCGCCACATCCTCGCCGGTCAGGATGCCGCTCTCGGTGACGAGTAGCCGATCCTCCGGAATCGCTTCCAGCAAACCAAGCGTGGTCTCCAGCGTCACCTCGAAGGTGCGCAGATTGCGGTTGTTGATGCCGATCAGCCGTCCAGGCACCGCGAGCGCACGCTCCAGCTCTTCAGCGTCGTGCACCTCGACCAGCACGTCCAGCCCCAGTTCATGCGCCAGCGCGTTCAGCTCGCTCAGTTGGGCATCGGACAGACAGGCGGCGATCAGCAGGATGGCATCCGCGCCGATCAGCCGCGCCTCGCGCACCTGATAGGGGTCGACGATGAAGTCCTTGCGGATGACCGGAAGCGCACAGGCGGCGCGCGCCTCCTGGAGATAGGCGTCGGCGCCCTGGAAGAAGTCCACATCGGTCAGCACCGAGAGACAGGCCGCACCGCCGCGTTCATAGCTCGCCGCGATCTCGGCCGGGTGGAAGTCGGTACGCAGCACGCCCTTGCTCGGACTGGCTTTCTTGACTTCGGCGATCACCGCCGGTTCACCGGCTGCGACCCGCGTTTGAAGCGCGGCGGCGAAACCACGCACCGGCCCGACATCGGCCAGCGCCGCGCTCAGATCGGCGTCTGAGCGGCGTATGCGCCGCTCGCTGATTTCCTCGATCTTGCGCTGAACGATCTTTTTCAGGATATCCGGGGTATCGGTCATGAGCCTTGCGTCATCTCTGAGGGTATCAATCGAAGCTCTTGGTCAGGGCGACCAGACATTCCAGACGTCGCTGCGCCTCGCCGCTGTCGATCACCTGAGCGGCCTTCGTCACGCCCTCGGCGAGCGAGTCGGCACGCCCAGCGGCATAGATGGCCGCACCGGCATTGAGCCGCACGATGTCGCGCGCGGGTCCGGGTTCACCGGCGAGCACGCTCAGCAGCAGCGCCAGACTCTCGGCCGGACCGGACACGCGGATCGCCTCCAGCGGCGCGCGCTGGAGTCCGAAATCCTCGGGCCGCAGGCTGTAGACATGGACTTCGCCATCGCGCAGTTCAGCCACATCCGTGCTGTCGGCGATGCTGATCTCGTCGAGTCCGTCGCGCGCGTGGACCACCAGCACGTGCCGGCTGCCGAGCCGTTGCAGCACCAGGGCGAGCGGCTCGAGCAACTCGGCGCTGAAGACGCCCAGCACCTGATTGGGTACCCGCGCCGGGTTGGTCAGCGGCCCCAGGACATTGAAAATGGTGCGCACGCCCAGCTCGCGCCGGGGAACGACGGCGTGCTTCATGGCGCTGTGATGACCGGGCGCGAACATGAAGCCGACACCGACCTCGCGCACGCAGTGGGCGACCTGCTCGGCGGTGAGATCGAGCCGGATCCCGGCCGCTTCCAGCACGTCGGCCGCGCCGGACTTGCTGGAGACCGAGCGGTTGCCGTGCTTGGCGACATGGCAGCCGGCGGCGGCGGCGACGAACATGCTGGTGGTCGAGACGTTGAAAGTGCCCGAACAGTCGCCCCCGGTGCCGACGATATCGACGGTGTGATCCAGTCCGTAGAGATCGACCCCGGTGGCCAGTTCGCGCATCACGGCGGCGGCGGCGGCGATCTCGGTCACGCTCTCGCCCTTCATGCGCAGCGCGACCAGAAAACCCGCAATCTGGGCCGGGGTGGCCCCGCCGGTCATGATGGTGCGCATCACCGCGCTCATCTCATCGCCACTGAGATCACGGCGTTCGATACAGCGCGTGATGGCGTCCTTGAGTTCCATGTCAGCGGTCCTCCAGGAAATTCTGGAGCAGACGATGGCCCTGTTCGGTGAGGATGGATTCGGGATGGAACTGCACACCCTGGATCGGCAGCGTGCGATGACGCACACCCATGATGCATTCGCGCGTACCATCCGGGTTCTGAGTCCAGGCCGTGACCTCCAGGCAGTTCGGCAGGGTCTCGGGTTCGATCACCAGCGAGTGATAGCGCGTGGCCCCGAAGGGATTGGGCAGAGCGTTGAAGACGCCTTGATCACTGTGATACACCGGCGAGGTCTTGCCGTGCATGACCTCGGGCGCCTTGACGATGCGCCCGCCGAACGCCTGACCGATCGACTGATGCCCCAGACAGACGCCGAGGATCGGCACCTCGCCGGCCAGACGCTCGATCAGGGCCACCGAGACCCCGGCCTCGTGCGGCGTGCAGGGTCCGGGCGAGATCACGACCCGCTCGGGCGCGAGCGCGACCGCCGCCTCGACCGTCAGCTCGTCGTTGCGGACGACCTTCACCTCGGCACCCAGCTCGCCGAAATACTGCACCAAGTTGTAGGTGAAGGAATCGTAGTTGTCGATCATCAGCAGCATAGACAGGGCATCCTTGGATTCTTGGGACGACGCGGCATTCTCGCCGAAACGCCCCGCGAACGAAACCGGCGTGATACGGCACTCGCCCGAACGTTCGCGATTCATGTTTCAATACCGGCTCGACCCGAACCTCGTTCCATTCCGCAAGCGTGAGAACAACCGATGGATGTCGAACTGATCGAGATCCAGGAATTCCTGGCCAGTCATCCGCCGTTCGATCAACTGCCCGAGGAGACGCTGGCCCGTCTTCCACGACGTCTGTCGGTGCGCTATTTCCGTCGCGGCACGCCCTTCCCGCCCGAGGCAACCGATTCGCCCTGTCTCTACATCCTGCGCCGCGGCGCGGTGGAGCTGCGCAACACGCGCGGCGAGTTGGTCGGCAAGCTGGCCGAGGGCGATCTGTGCGAACAACACTGCCGGATCTCGGAGGACGAACCACGTTTCCAGGGCAACACCGCCGAGGACACGCTCGTCTATGCCCTGCCCTGCGCGGATCTGACCGAGCTGCGCGCCGCGCATCCCGCCTTCGCCGAACACTTCGAGCAGTCGACCTCGCGCCGGTTGCGCAAGGCGCTCGACGTCGTCACCGAGTCGCCCGCGAGCGGCACCGGACTCATGACGGTGCAGGTGCGCGACATGGTCCAGCGCGCGCCCATCGCGACCCGTCCCGAGACCAGTATCCGTGACGCCGCACGCATCATGTCCGAGCACCATGTCTCCTCGCTCCTGATCATGGACGGCGAGCATCTGGCCGGCATGATCACCGACCGCGATCTGCGCAATCGCTGTGTTGCGGCGGGGCTGGCGACCGATCAGCCGGTGCGCGCGATCATGACCGAGAAGCTGACCACGGTCGACATGGATACGCTCGGTTTCCAGGCGCTCATCGCCATGACCCGGCTCAATGTGCACCATCTGCCGGTCGTGGAGAACGGACGGGTCGTGGGGCTGATCTCCTCGACCGACTTCACCCGTTTCCAGAGCGCCAACTCGATCTATCTGGTCGGCGACATCCATCGCGCCGACTCCATCGAGACCCTGGCCCAGATCGGAGCCAAGATCGCCGAGTTGCAGGTGCATCTGATACTGGGCGGAGCGACGGCGACCCAGGTCGGACAGGCGATCAGCGCCATCACCGACGCCATCACCCTGCGTCTGATCGAGCTGGCCGAGGCCGATCTCGGCGCGCCGCCCGTGCCCTATGCCTGGCTGCTGGGCGGCTCGCAGGCACGGCGCGAGCAGTCCGCGCACTCCGATCAGGACAACGCGCTCCTGATCTCAGACGAGGCCAAGCCCGATGACGACGCCTATTTCGCTGCGCTAGCGCGTTTCGTCAACGATGGACTCCATGCCTGCGGTTTCCTCTACTGCCCCGGCGACGTCATGGCAAGCAATCCCAAGTGGCGCCAGACGCTGCGGATCTGGAACAAGTATTTCTCCAACTGGATCCTCAAACCCGAGCCGATGGCGCTGATGCTGTCGAACGTCTTCTTCGACATGCGTTCGCTGCGCGATCCGAACGGACTGTGCGAGGAACTGCATGAGCGCATCATCGAGAAGTCGCGCGCCAACCGCATCTTCATCGCCTACATGGCGGCCAATGCGCTCAAGAACCGTCCGCCGCTCGGCTTCTTCCGCAACATCGTGCTGATCCAGGGCGGCGATCACGACCATACGCTCGACATCAAGCATCGCGGTCTCATCCCCATCATCGATCTGGCGCGCGTCTATGCGCTCTCGGCCGGAATCATGGAGAACAACACCAACGAGCGCCTCCAGACCGCCGCCGAACGCGGGGCGCTCAGTCGCGACGGCGCGGCCAATCTGATCGACGCGCTCGAACTCATCGCCACGCTGCGCATGCGTCATCAGGCCCAGCAACTGCGCAACGGCGAGAAGCCCGACAACTTTCTCGCACCCGACGCACTCTCGCCGCTGGAGCGCGGCCATCTGAAGGAGACCTTCGTCTTGATCAACACCATGCAGGAGTCGCTCGGCCAGCGCTATCAGACCGGGCGCTTCGCCTGATCGCCAGAGACTCGACACCATGCCGATCCTGACCGACTGGGGCCGACGCTGGCGCCACAGGCGCGCCCCACCCGGCCCGCTGCGCGACTATCTGGCCCAGCCTCTGCCGAGTCCGCGTGCCGACTACCGCGAAGTCGACTACCTGGCCATCGACCTGGAGACGACCGGACTCGACCAGCGTCAGGATTTGATCCTGAGCGTCGGCTATGTGGTGCTCCATGGTCCGGAGATCGATCTGTCGACCGCGCGCCATCATCTGGTGCGCATCGACCGCTCCATCCCCGAGGCGAGCGCCGTGATCCATCAGATCACCGACGACCAGGCCGCCACCGGGCGTGAGCTGGAGGATGTCCTGGGCGAAGTGCTCGCGGCGCTCGCCGGACGGGTGATGATCGCCCATCATGCCGGCATCGAGCAGGGCTTTCTGTCGCAGGCCTGCCGGCGCTGCTGGGGTCGGGGGCTGCCGCTGCGCCTCGTCGACACCCAGACCCTGGCCCATCGCACGCTGGAGCGACGCCAGATCCCGTTCAAAGCCTCGGATCTGCGCCTGCACGCACTCACCAGCCGCTACAACCTGCCGCGCCACGGCGCTCACAATGCCCTGAGCGATGCGCTCTCGGCCGCTGAGTTGTTCCTGGCCCAGGCGGCCTATCGCGATGACGGACGGCGGTTACGCCTGTCGGAATTTTTGTGCTGAGGACTAAGCAGGCGTCGACTCGGCTAGATCGTCGCTCAGTCGACGGTTTACTATTGTCGCGTTTCGACCTCGGGTCGACATCGTCGAGATTCCATCATCGGCGAGAAGCCGGCTCGTGCAACACACCATCGAAGAGATCGAGGAGATCAGATCCATGTCGGAAGAAAAGGTCTATCCGGTTCCTGCGGCGATCGCCGCCAAAGCCCACATCAATGCCGAGCAGTATGCGGCGATGTATCAGCGCTCGATCGACGATCCGGCCGGCTTCTGGGCCGAGCAGGCCGAGCAGTTCGTGACCTGGAGCCGGAAGTGGGACTCGGTCATGGACTACAGCTATCAGGCCGACGACCTGCACATCAAGTGGTTCCAGGGCGGCAAGCTCAACGTCTCCTACAACTGTCTGGACCGTCACCTGGAGACACGCGGTGATCAGGTCGCCATCATCTGGGAAGGCGACGATCCGAACGTGGATCGCAAGATCACCTATCGCGAGCTCCACGAGGAAGTCTGCCGCCTGGCCAACGTCCTCAAATCGCGCGGCGTGCAGAAGGGCGACCGGGTTTGCATCTATCTGCCCATGATCCCCGAGGCCGCCGTCGCCATGCTGGCCTGTACCCGCATCGGCGCGGTGCATTCGATCGTCTTCGGCGGCTTCTCGCCCGACTCGCTGCGCGACCGCGTGCTCGACTCCGAGTGCAAACTGGTCATCACCTCGGATGAGAGCGTGCGCGGCGGGCGTCACGTCCCGCTCAAGAAGAACGCCGACATCGCCATGCGCGAGTGCCCGAACGTCGAGACCGTGCTCGTGGTGCGCCGCACCGGCGGCACCGTCGACTGGGTCGAGGGCCGCGATGTCTGGTATCACGAGGCTGTCGCCGCGGCCGCCACCGAGTGCGCGCCCGAGGAGATGGACGCCGAGGATCCGCTGTTCATCCTCTACACCTCCGGCTCCACCGGCAAGCCCAAGGGCGCCCTGCACACCACGGGCGGCTATCTGGTCTATGCCGCCATGACCCACAAGTACACCTTCGACTACCAGGACGGCGAGATCTACTGGTGCACCGCCGACGTCGGCTGGGTCACGGGTCACACCTATATCGTCTATGGCCCGCTGGCCAACGGCGCCACCTCGGTCATGTTCGAGGGCATCCCGAACTATCCGGACATGTCGCGCTTCTGGGACGTGGTCGACAAGCACAATGTCTCCATCTTCTACACCGCCCCGACCGCCATCCGCTCGCTGATGCGCGCCGGCGAGGAGCCGGTCAAGAAGACTTCGCGCCAGTCGCTGCGCATCCTCGGCTCGGTCGGCGAGCCGATCAACCCCGAGGCCTGGGAGTGGTACCACAACGTCGTCGGTGACGGACGCTGCCCGATCGTCGACACCTGGTGGCAGACCGAGACCGGCGGCCATCTGATCACTCCGCTGCCGGGCGCCACGGCACTCAAGCCGGGTTCGGCCACCCGTCCCTTCTTCGGCGTGGTGCCGGCGCTGGTCGATCCGTCGACGGGCGTGCGCATCGAGGGCGAGGCTGAAGGCGCACTGGTCATCTGCCAGCCCTGGCCCGGTCAGATGCGCACCGTCTATGGCGATCATCAGCGCTACGTCGACACCTACTTCAAGCAGTATCCGGGCTACTACTTCACCGGCGACGGCGCGCGCCGCGACGCTGACGGCTACTACTGGATCACCGGCCGCATTGACGACGTGCTCAACGTCTCGGGCCACCGTCTCGGCACCGCCGAGATCGAGTCGGCGCTGGTGCTGCATCCGCACGTCGCCGAGGCGGCGGTGGTCGGCTATCCGCACGACCTCAAGGGTCAGGGCATCTATGCCTATGTCACCCCGATGGCCGGTGTCGAGCCGACCGACGAGCTGAAGAAGGAACTGGTATCACTGGTGCGCGGCGAGATCGGCCCGATCGCCATCGTCGACATCATCCAGTGGGCGCCGGGTCTGCCCAAGACCCGCTCGGGCAAGATCATGCGCCGCATCCTGCGCAAGATCGCCGCCAACGAGATCGATTCGCTCGGTGACACCTCAACCCTGGCCGATCCGACCGTGGTCGAGGATCTGATCGAGAACCGCGCCGTCAAGTAAGACGCGCGCTGCACACGGCCCGGTTCGTCCGGGCCGCGTTCATCGTCTCGAAGGGATTGGGTCGCAAGACCAAAAGGGATTTCAATTGATTGATTTAAAAACGCTTCAAGCCGCGTCTCACCCGCCATTCGGCTCGGATACGAGACCGGGACACCGGACGGCACTGTTTTTTCAGCATTGGACGCGGTTTGAACCCTTCATCTCCAGAGGTTCACTTTGTCATCGAGTTTTCGAGTTGGAGTCTTCGTCGACGCCGAAAACGTGCGCTACAACGGCGGCTATCAGATGCGTTACGACATCCTGCGCCGTTTCGCGGCACGTGAGGGCGGCGTGTTGCAACGTCTCAACACCTACATGGCCTACGATGCCGAGCGCGCGCGCGAGGATTACGAATACAAGAAGAAGGCCCATGCCTATCAGCAGATGGTGCGCGACTTCGGCTGGAAGATCACCGCCAAGACCGTGCGCCGCTATACCGACGACAACGGCAACGTCACCACCAAGGCCAACGCCGATCTCGACATGGCCGTCGACGCCATGCTCCAGGCCAACCGGCTCGATCAGGTGCTGCTGGTGACGGGCGACGGGGATTTCCTGCAAGTCGTCGAGGCGCTTCAGAACACCGGCTGCCGCGTCGAGCTGATCGGCTTCAAGAACGTCTCGCGTCTGCTCCAGCAGCGGGTCGATGCCTTCTATTCGGGCTTCGTCATCCCGGATCTGCTGCCCGTCCACTATGAGCCGCGCAACGAATGGGGCAAGCCCGGTTCCTGCGTGCGCGGGGTCTGTACCAAATGGTTCCCCGACAAGGGCTACGGCTTCCTGCGGGTCATGAATCAGATCTCGCCCAATCTCTGGATCACGGACCCGCGTGAGCCCGACTCGCCCTATATCAGCGTCTTCTGTCACGCCAACGAGGTCGCCGACGAGGTGACGGAGGATCTGCTGATGAACCGCGAAACCGTCCTGGAATTCTATGTCAACGAGAGCGAGCAGAAGGACAACGGGTTGGTCGCCAACAACGTGAGGCTCGCGTTCTCGGTCAACCGTTAGCGGGCACGCACCACACGGAGCCGCCGATGTCGAAGGATCAAGCCATGCTCAAACCCTCCGGACTGGCCTGGCGACTGGTCAAGGACCAGCTCATCTCCGAATCCCAGATGCAGGCGGCCTATCAGGAGGCACGCTCCAAGGGGCGGACCTTCGTGCAGCATCTGGTCGAAGAGAAGATCCTCGACAGCCGCCGCATCGCCATCGTGGCCGCGCAGGAATTCGGCGTCCCCCTGCTCGACCTGGAGTCCTTCGATGTCTCGAATCTGCCGCCCAACCTCGTCGATGAGCGGCTGATCAGCAAGCATCGCGCGCTGCCGCTGCTGCGCCGCGGCAACCGGCTGTTCCTGGCGCTCTCGGACCCCACCAGCGATCAGGCACTCGAGGAGATCCGGTTCCACACCGGACTGGCCACGGACCCGATCCTGGTCGAGGACAGCAAGCTCGGCGCGGCCATCCAGAAGACGATCCAGGCCCAGGACACCAACACCATCAGCGAGTTCGCCGATGCGGATCTGGAAAAGCTCGAAATCGAGGGTGGCGAGGAGGACGATACCGAGAATCTGGACGCCACCATCGACGAAGCGCCGATCGTGCGCTATGTCAACAAGATCCTGGTCGATGCCATCACCGCCGGCGCTTCGGACATCCATTTCGAGCCGTTCGAGAAGTTCTTCCGTATCCGCTTCCGTCAGGACGGTCTGCTGCGTGAGGTCGCCAACCCGCCGCTCAATATCGCCAATCGGCTGACCTCGCGCCTGAAGGTCATGTCGCGCATGAACATCGCCGAGCGGCGCGTGCCCCAGGATGGGCGTATCAAGCTCAAGCTCAGCCGCAATCGCGACATCGATTTTCGCGTCAATACGCTGCCGACCATCTATGGCGAAAAGATCGTGTTGCGTATCCTGGATTCCAGCTCGGCCCAGGTCGGCATCGACGCACTCGGTTTCGAACCCGAACAGCGCGACAACTTTCTCAAGGCCATCAAAAAACCCTATGGCATGATCCTGGTGACAGGGCCGACCGGCTCGGGCAAGACGGTCTCGCTCTACACCGCGCTCAACATCCTCAACGACCCGGAGATCAACATCTCCACCGTCGAGGATCCGGTCGAGATCCAGGTGCCCGGCATCAATCAGGTCAACCTCAATCCCAAGAGCGGTCTGACCTTCGCCGCCGCGCTGCGTGCCTTTCTGCGTCAGGATCCGGACATCATCATGGTCGGTGAGATCCGCGACCTGGAGACGGCTGAGATCGCGGTCAAGGCCGCTCAGACCGGACACCTGGTGCTCTCGACCCTGCACACCAACGACGCGCCCCAGACCCTGACCCGTCTGGCCAACATGGGCGTACCGCCGTTCAACATCGCCTCATCGGTGCTGCTGATCATGGCCCAGCGTCTGGCGCGCCGGCTGTGCATGCACTGCCGTGAAAAGGTGGATCTGCCGCGCGCGGCCCTGCTGGAAGAAGGCTTCACTGACCAGGAGATCGACGCGGGGCTGACCATCTATGGTCCGGTCGGGTGCGACAAGTGCAACAAAGGCTATCGTGGACGTGTCGGTATCTTTCAGGTGATGCCGATCTCTGAGGAAACCTCGCGTCTGATCCTGGAGGGCGGCAACGCCATGCAACTGGCCGAACAGGCCCGACGCGAGGGGATCGCTGACCTGCGCGCCTCCGGACTGCGCAAGGTCAAGGCCGGACTCATCAGCCTTGAAGAAGTCAACCGGGTCACCACGGAATAACCTTCCACGGAGCGCATCATCATGGCACTCGCCACAGCAAGCAAGGTCAAGCCAAAACCCAAGACCGAGGAGGCCAAGGTCTTCACCTGGGAGGGTACCGACCGGCGCGGGACGCGGGTCAAGGGTGAGTCGCGCGCCGCCAACATCAATGCGGTGCGTGCCGATCTGCGCCGCCAGGGCGTCAACCCGACCAAGGTCAAGGCCAAGCCCAAGCCGCTGTTCGGCGGCGGCAGGAAGAAGATCACGGGGCAGGATCTCTCCCTCTTCACCCGCCAGCTCGCCACCATGATGTCGGCCGGCGTGCCGCTGGTGCAAGCCTTCGACATCGTCGGACGCGGGCACGAAAACCCGGCGATGCAGGACATCATCCTCGCGATCAAGCAGGACATCGAGAGCGGCACGGCCATGTCGATCGCCATGGCCAAGCATCCGCTCTATTTCGACGATCTGGTGTGCAGTCTGGTCGCGGCCGGCGAGCAGGCCGGTGTGCTCGACGTGCTGCTCGACAAGATCGCGACCTACAAGGAGAAGACTGAGTCGATCAAGGGCAAGATCAAGAAGGCGCTCTTCTATCCGGCCGCCGTCATCGTGGTGGCCGTGATCGTCACGGTGGTCATCCTGCTGTTCGTCATTCCGCAGTTCAAGGATCTGTTCTCGAGTTTCGGTGCCGATCTGCCGGCCTTCACGCTTATGGTCATCGGACTCTCGGATCTGATCCGCGAATGGTGGTGGGCCTTCTTCGGCGGTTTAGGTGCCTTTGGTTACAGCGTCGCCTATGTCTTCAAGCGTTCGCGCGCGTTTCGCGAGATCGTCGACCGCGCCAGTCTCAAGATCCCGATCATCGGCGCCATCCTGAACAAGGCGGCCATCGCCCGCTTCGCGCGCACGCTCTCGACCATGTTCGCCGCCGGCGTACCCCTGGTCGAGGCGTTGCAATCGGTCTCTGGCGCAACCGGCAACGTCGTCTATCAGGACGCGGTGATGAAGATGCGCGAAGAGGTTGCCACGGGTCAGTCGCTGCAACTGGCCATGCGACAGCGCAACCTCTTTCCGCACATGGTCATCCAGATGACGGCGATCGGCGAGGAATCGGGCGCGCTCGACGACATGCTCGGCAAGGTCGCCGACTTCTACGAAGAACAGGTCGACAACGCCGTCGACAGTCTGAGCAGTCTGCTGGAGCCCATGATCATGGTCGTCATCGGCGGTCTGGTCGGAAGTCTGGTGGTGGCCATGTATCTGCCGATCTTCAAGCTGGCCGCCGTCGTCTAGTTCGTTTCAGGAGCCTTGCCAACACCATGTCCACACCCGCCTGGCTGGAACTGCTCCAGACGACCCCCTGGCTGCTGTATACGAGCGCCGTGCTGCTCGGACTCATCCTCGGCAGCTTCCTCAACGTCGTCATCCTGCGTCTGCCGCGCATGATGGAGGCCGGCTGGCGACGCGATTGCGCCGAACTCCTGAGTCCGGACGGGACGGCGCCGGAGACTGACGAGCCGCCGCTCAGTCTGTCGAAACCCGCCTCGACCTGCCCGAGCTGCGGGCATCGCCTCCGCGTCCACGAGAACATCCCCATCCTGAGTTATGTGTGGCTGCGCGGGCGCTGCTCGAAGTGCAAGACACGGATCAGCCTGCGCTATCCGCTCGTCGAGGCACTCACGGCGCTCCTGACCCTGATCGTGGTGATTCAGTTCGGCCCGACCTGGCAGGCGGCGGCGGCCCTGCTGCTCACCTGGTCGCTGATCACGCTCGCCGTCATCGACCTCGATACCCAGCTCCTGCCCGACAGCCTCACCCTGCCCGTCCTGTGGCTGGGACTGTTCCTGAGTCTGTTCGGACTCTTCACCGACAGCCAGAGCGCCATCATCGGCGCCGTCGCCGGTTATCTGAGTCTGTGGGTCGTCTTCCAGTTGTTCCGGCTCGCCACGGGCAAGGAGGGCATGGGCTATGGTGACTTCAAGCTGCTGGCACTGTTCGGCGCCTGGCTCGGCTGGCCGGCGCTGCCGCAGATCATCCTGCTCTCGGCGCTGGTCGGCGCCCTGGTCGGGATCGGGCTGATCCTGAGCGGCCGGCACGAGTCGGGCAAGCCGCTGCCTTTCGGTCCCTATCTGGCCGCCGCCGGCTGGATCAGTCTGATCTGGGGCGAAGCGATCAATGGCGCCTATCTGCGTCTGAGCGGACTGGCGTGAGCGCTGTGGGTCTGGTCGTCGCCCTGACCGGCGGCATCGGCAGCGGCAAAACCACCGTGGCCGACCGGCTCGCCGAGCTGGGCGCCGGAGTCATCGACACCGATGAGATCTCACGGGTGCTGACGGCGCACGACGGCGCGGCACTGGAACCCATCACAGCCGCCTTTGGACCGGACATCCGGCTCGCCGACGGCACGCTCGATCGAGCGCGGCTGCGCCGGATCGTCTTCAGCGACCCGACCGCGCGCGCGCGGCTCGAATCCATCCTTCATCCGCTCATCGAAGCGACCATGCTCGAACGCCTCGCGGCGCTCGAGACCGACTATGCCGTACTGGTGATCCCGCTGCTGTTCGAGACCGGGCAGAATCGCCACGCCGATCGTGTGCTGGTGGTCGACGTGCCTGAAGCAGTTCAGATCGCGCGCGTCATGCAGCGCAGTGGCCTGTCCGAGAGCGAGGTACGACGCATCATCGACAGCCAGATCCCGCGCCGGGAGCGCAACACCCGCGCCGACGATCTCATCGACAACAGTGGCACGCGCGTGGATCTGGAACCCCGTCTCCAGGAACTGCACGCGATCTACACCCGGATCGCTGCCAGGCGATAGCTTCATATACACGCATCGGCATCAAAATTGGATGCCATTCGTGCTTTTCGACCCAAAAAACTTGCTCGACGTGTAAAAATCGTTGTATAAACCGATTAGCGTCATACACGATTAGCCATGACGCCAATCGCGCTTGCAGCACAGTCTGTTTCGAATCACCTGACAAATCACCAACGAGACTGGCGAATCAAGCATTCACTCCTGAAACGGCATTCGAATCGGTTCCGAACCTGAACCGCATCAATCACGAACCGAGCTTCGGCCAAGACCGTTCCGGCAAGGCAAAGACCACGGTTCGAAGGGAGATTCAACGATGCACACATCACTGCCCGCGATCGCTCGCCCCACCCTGCTGGCCGCTGCGCTTCCACTGCTCGCCTTGACCTGGCAACCGGCCATGGGGGCCTCCGAATGCAAGGGACTGGCCCAGGACGCCTGCGTAACCAATGAAAACTGCCGCTGGATGGATGGCTATACCCGCAGGGACGGCATCCAGGTATCGAGTCACTGCCGTCTGTCCAAGCCACGCCAGAAAGATGCGGCTGAGATCCAGACCAAAACCGAGACTGTGACCGCAGAGGTCAAACCTGAGACGGTCAAGGCAGACCCCAAGCCCGAAACGGCGACCGACTGAACCGATCCAGGTACCCGTCCTGCGCGGCGGGTACCTGAAGCCGTCAGGTTCGGCTCGCCGCCGCCTCGTCCAGCAATTCGAGCCAATGCACGACGGGCGTTCGCGCCCCGCCGGCCAGATGGAGCTGACAGCCGATGTTGGCCGTAGCGATGATCTCAGGGGCATCCGATTCGAGTGCCGCGACCTTGTTATCACGCAATCGAGTCGAGAGTTCAGGCTGAGTAATCGAATAGGTTCCGGCCGAGCCGCAGCAGAGATGGGCGTCCGCAACCGCCGTGACCACGAAACCGAGGCGCTCCAGAATGGGTTCGACCACCTGCTTGAGCTGCTGACCATGCTGAAGACTGCATGGCGCATGGAACGCGACACGACGCCCCGCGCCCGGCGTCCCGAGCGCCGCCAGATTCTCCGCCCCCAGCACCTCGACCGGATCGCGCGCCAGGGCCGCGATCCGCGCCGCCCGCTCGGCATAGTTCGGGTCGTGCGCCAGCAAGTCTCCGTACTCCTTGACCATAGCCCCACAGCCACTGGCATTGACCAGGATCGCTTCGGCGCCCGATTCGATCTCGGGCCACCAGGCATCGATGTTGCGCCGCATGGCCGCCAACCCCGTCTCGCGGTCGTCGAGATGATAGGCGACCGCGCCACAGCACCCCGCCTCGGCCACCTCGACCAGATCGATGCCGAGCCGCGCCAGCAGACGCGCGGCCGCCGCATTGGTGCCGGGTGTGGCCACCGACTGCACGCAGCCGGCGAGCGCCAGCATCCGGCGCCGACCGGCGGGCTTCGGCCAATGACCGGCCGGCTGGTACTGTGGCACCTTGGCGCGCAGGGTCGCCGGGAGCAACGGCCGCAGGAGACGTCCCAGCCGGACCAGGGGTGCCAGACGCCGTGGGTACGGCACGACCGCAACCAGCAGCCGACGCAACCAACGCTCGTTCCAGAGCCGATCGACCCGCGCCTCGACAATGTGACGCCCGATGTCGATCAGACGCGCATAGCGCACGCCCGAGGGGCAGGTGGTCTCGCAGGCGCGACAGGTCAGACAGCGGTCGAGATGGGTCTGGGTGACGCGCGTCGGCGTCTGCCCCTCCAGTACCAGCTTGATCTGATAGATCCGCCCGCGCGGACCGTCGAGTTCGTCGCCGAGCAGTTGGTAGGTCGGACAGGTCGCGGTACAGAACCCGCAATGGACACAGGCCCGCAGGATGGCATCGGCCTCCCGGCCCTCGGGGGTACACAGGAATTCGGGCAGGATTTCGGTTTGCACGCCGGACCTCTCGTGGCTCAAAGATTGGCGTAGAGACGGCCCGGATTGAGCAGGCCATGCGGATCGAAGGCGGACTTGACCCGTCGATGCAACTGCATCAGCGGCTCGGGCAGTGGATGGAAGATCTCGCCGCTGCGATCCCCGCCTCGAAAGCACGTAGCCTGTCCACCGAGCCGCTCGACCTCGGCGCGGATGCTCGCCGCCTGAGCCTCGCTCCGGAGCCAGCGCTGAGAACCGCTCCACTCCATCCACTGCGGCCCCTCCAGATGCACAGCCGGCGCACCCTGGGGCAGCGACAGACGCCAGAGCGGGGATTCGCCCTGGCTGAAAAAGGCGAACTCCTGCTCACGCAGCCGGCGCCAGAACACTTCAGCCTCAGCGTCCGCCACCGGCTCGCCGCCGATCTGCTCAGCGGCCTCAGCGACCCCCTGAGCCGTCCCGGACAGACGTACCCTGAGCCGTTCGCCGTCGAAACAGGTCGCGCTCAACGGCCAGGGCCGAGCGCCCCAGCGCGTCATCCGCTCCAGCGCCTCGCCCTCGTTGCAGCTCAGCACCCGCGTGCGGGTCGCCGCCGGGATCGGCAGCACCTTGAGACTGACGTCCAGCAGAATCCCGAGCGTCCCGAGCGCACCGACCATGAGCCGTGAGACATCATAGCCGGCGACGTTCTTCATCACTTCGCCGCCGAACCGCAGGACCTCGCCGCGCCCGGTGAGCACCCGCGCCCCGAGCACCAGATCGCGTGCCGCGCCCCAATAGGGCCGCGCCGGCCCCGAGAGACCACAGGCGATGGTTCCGCCCAGGGTGGCGCCATGTCCGTCCGGACCGGCGAAATGAGGCGGCTCGAAGGGCAGCATCTGGCCCTGCTCGGCCAGGGCGGCTTTCAGCTCGGCGAGCGTCGTCCCGCAACGGGCGGTGACGACCAGCTCCTTCGGCTGATAGCTGAGGATGCCTGTGTGCCCGGACAACCCGAGCGGCTCACCACCACCCGCGCGACCGATGAACGACTTGGTATCGTTCCCCAGCAGTCTGAGCGGCGTCGCGTCGGCCACGGCCGCGCGCACGCGCTCCTGGAGTTCCTGTGTCAGATCAGTGCTCACCGTGTTCCTCATGGGACGTCCGAGTTTGGATTGGAGCGAAGCTTGAGATAGGGGCCGTCGAGCCGATCGCCAAATGCGGCCAGGATCGAACACCTCAATCAGGTGGTCCATGCCGTGCGTTCATCGCTGAGATGGCGTGTTGGGCACATGTCATGGCAGCGCTGATACACTGTTGAGCTGCTCGAAATGTTCCAAACCGATCGTACACTCGGATAAGGACCAGCCCTCCGCCATGACCACGCCAACAGCCTCGTCTTTCGTTCGCCACGGAGACCCGGCGCCTCGCGGACGCTGGCTGGCCGTGTGCTGGCTTGCCTGCGCGCCGGTTGGCCTGCCCGCGCTGGCGATGGCCGCATCGGACCACGTCCCCGATGTCATTGCCGACCGCTGTCCCGCGCCTATCGTCTGTCCGCCAACCACCTGCCCGGACATTGCCGGTCCCTCCGTTCCAACGCCATCGCCCAACGTGGACACGGCCTCGTCAACAAGTCGGCTCGCGCCCGGTCCGCGCGCGCCGGGTTGGCTGCTGGTTACGCTCCTGCTGGCGCTGATTGCGATCACGATGCTCCCATGGAGGCGGGGGCGCAAGATCCTCACCGGCGAGCGTTCGCCCGCCCGGAGTGAGTCGCGCCTGCTGCTACTCCTGGCCGCACTGGCCGGATTGCTCGGTGCCCTGGCCACGGTGCTGTTCCGCGAGGGGATGCATGGCCTGGAATGGTTGATCAGCGGTCACAGCGGCAGTCTGGTGGAGATATCACTCGCGTTGCCGCCCTGGCAGCGGCTCCTGCTGCCGGCCCTGGGCGGTCTGGTCGCCGGGCTGATCCTGCAGGAACTCGGTCAGCGACTGCGCGGACGTGGCACGACCGATTACATGGAATCCATCGCGCAGGGCGACGGCCGGATCAGTGTCCGGCACAGTCTGGTCAAGGCGCTCTCGTCGCTGGTGACGGTCGCCTCCGGGGGCTCGATCGGCCGCGAGGGGGCCATGGTTCAGCTCGCCGCGATGGTCGGCTCGCTCCTGGGCCGGATCGGCCGCCTGCCGTCCGATCCACGACGCTTGCTGGTGGCGGCGGGCGCAGCGGCCGGACTCGCAGCCGCCTATAACGCTCCGCTCGCCGCCACCCTCTTCGTCGCTGAGATCGTGCTCGGTTCCATCGCCATCGAGCACATCGGGCCGCTCGTCATCGCCGCCGTCATCGCCAGCGTCACGGTCCACGACCTCTTCGGTTATGCACCGGCCTACCGGATCCCGGAGTTTCATCTCGTCAGCGACTGGGAGCTGGGCCTCTATCTGGCGCTCGGCTGGCTCGCGGGACACGCCGCGCCGGTCTTTCTGAGCCTGCTGGAGCGCGCCCGCCACTGGTTTGGCCGGCTCCCCTGGCCGCTGGCCGGACGCATGGCGCTCGGCGGGCTGATCGTCGGTGCCATCTCGGTTTACGAGCCGCAGGTGTGGGGCAACGGCTACAGCGTGGTCAACACGGTTCTGCTCGCTCCGTGGGTCTGGCAGGCGCTGCTGACGGTGCTGGTGTTGAAGATGCTCGCCACAGCGGCGACACAGGGTTCGGGCGCGATCGGCGGTGCCTTCACGCCCACGCTCTTCGTCGGCGCCCTGCTGGGCGCGCTGTTCGGCACCCTGGTCCAGACGATCCTGCCCAGCGGCACAGCGCCACCGAGCGCCTATGCAGTGGTCGGCATGGGGGCGATGCTCGCCGGCACCACGCACGCCCCCTTGATGTCGATCCTGATGGTATTCGAGATGACCCTGGATTATCAGATCGTGCTGCCGCTGATGCTGGCGGTCGTCACCGCCCACTTCACGGCCCGCCGCCATGCCGGGGTCAAGCCGATGTACGCCGAATCGCTCCTGCCGCGCGACTCATCGGTGTGATGCGTCGAGGGAGGCATGGCTCCTGGAGCGCACATGGTCTGGGCCGCCAAGTCGTCGGCCTGAGCCACGGGTCGATCGTCGTACAGACAGGCGCCGAGGTGTCAGCCGACAGCCGATTCAGCATGCGTCGGATTCCATGGAGCGACCGAGATCCCAGATCTCGACGCGATTACGTCCGGCCTGCTTGGCGCGATAGAGCATCTGGTCGGCGGCGTCGAGCAGGCGTTCGAGGGTCATGGCCGGTCCATCGGCGATGACGACTACGCCGAGCGAAAGCGTTACCGAGACCGAACCGTTCGGGGTCTCGATCTGTCGTTCAGCGACGGCGACACGCAGGCGTTCGGTAGACGCACGCGCCGTTTGAAGGTCGGTCTCGGGCAGCAGGATCACGAATTCCTCGCCACCATAGCGGGCCAGGACGTCGACCTGACGCAGGTTGTCGTGAAGCGTCTGGGCGACGATGCACAGCACGGTGTCGCCGACGAGGTGGCCATAGCGATCGTTGACCGACTTGAAATGATCGATATCGATCATGCACAGCGCCATCGGGTGATGGTAGCGGAGGAAGCGCTGGTATTCCTGCTCGGCCAGGGTGAAGAAATAGCGACGGTTGAAGAGCTGCGTGAGCGGATCGAGGCGCGTGAGCTGGCGCAGATCCTCTTCCAGGCGCTTGGAGTCGGTGATGTCGCGGATGATCTCCATGGCACCGACGACCTGACCGGCGGCATCGCGCAGTGGCGCAACCCTGGCCAGGATCCAGGCGCCGCGTCCATCATGGAGTGCGTTGCAGAACCCCTCGGCCGTGAGGGTGTCGCCCTCGCGGGTGACATGGGCATAGCGCCGTTCCAGGTCGGCGTCTGACTGGAAGACCAGATCCATCAACTGCGGACGCCGCTCGCCATAGAAGGGGACGGTGTAGGCATAATCGCCGCGCCCGAGCATGGCCTCCGGCGGGATGCCGGTGATCTTGGCGATCGCCTTGTTCCAGATGATGACCCGCTTGTCTCGATCGATGGCCAGCAGGGCATCGGGCAGGAAGTCGATGACATCGGCCAGTTGGCGCTGGCTGTCGCGCAGTGACTGCTCGATCCGCTGATGGCGCTGGGTGATGTCGCGTCCGAGACTTTGGATCTGGACGAGCGCCCCGGCGCTGTCGCGCTGCGGAATGTGCGTGATCTCGCAGAGGCGAGGCACGTCCTTGATGGTCAACCAGATCTCGTGCGTGCACGCCCGGCCGGCCTGGAGTGCGGACCAGTCGGGTTGCCATAGATTCCCAGCCAACCCTGGGTCGAGCACATCTTCCAGACGCTGCCCGAGCAACCGCGACCGTTCGGTCTGTGCCAAACGCTCGAAGGCTGGATTGGCATCGAGACAGAATCCTCGCGCGTCCTGTAGCCAGACCAAGTCGCCAATCGCATCCATGGATGCCTGTTACACCTCGGGCAGAAAGGTCAGTCGGAATGTTACTCCAAATACGACTAAATCTCTTTCACTGCAACTGACTGGACGACGAACGGCTCGCTCAGACCGGATTCACGGAGCGCAACGCGGCGCGGATGATCTCCTCGGCGGTCTTGGCCCCATCGTCGACGGCGCGCGCCATGCGGTTGGCGTCCGGAGGCTTGTAACCGAGCGCGACCAGGGCGCTGACGGCATCGGCGAGCGCCTGATCCTCAGCAACGATATCAGCGGTGATCATACCGCTCGCCGACTGGCCAGCCGCAGACGGCAACGCCGCGCCGGGCGCGATCATCACCGCGCCGAGCCGATCGCGCATCTCGATGATGAGACGCTCGGCGGTCTTCTTGCCGATGCCCGGCAGTCGCGTCAGGGCGGTGGCGTCCTCCTGCTCGACGCACTGGGCAAAGCGTGCGGCGTCCATGCCCGAGAGGATGGCCAGCGCCATGCGCGCCCCGACGCCCGTCACCTTGATCAGCGCCCGAAAGAGCGCGCGGTCGCGCTCGCGGATGAAGCCATAGAGGGTCCAGGCATCCTCGCGCACCGCCAGATGGGTCAGGAGCGTCGCCGTCTCGCCCACCGCCGGCAGGTCGTAGAAGGTGGACATGGGGGCTTCCAGCTCATAGCCAACACCGTTGACGTCGAGCAGCAGGTGCGGCGGGTGCTTGGCCAGGATCTGGCCGCGAAGTCGTCCGATCATGCGTCAGGGTCTCCAGTCGCGCCAGGAGGCGGCGGCGCGCTTGCGGGCCGGGATGCCCATGGAGTGGGCATGACAGAGGGCGATGGCGAGCGCATCGGCCTCGTCCTCGCCAGGGGTTTCTGGGAGCGCCAGCAGCACGCGCACCATGTGCTGGACCTGTGACTTGTCCGCCCCGCCCGAGCCGACCACGGCCAGCTTGACCGACTTGGGGCTGTATTCGTGCACGATCGCCCCGCCCTTGAGTCCGGCGCACAGCACCGCGCCGCGCGCTTGGCCGATCTTGAGCGCGGCGGTCGGGTCGCGGGCGAAGATGAGCTGCTCGACGGCCATCTCGTGCGGCTGATATTCGGCGACGATGGCCGCGACCTGATCGAAGATCAGGCCCAGCCGGTCCGGCCAGGGATGCTCGCCGACACGGATGCAGCCGCTGGCCACGCGCACGCTGTGGTGCCCGTCGCTGTCGATGACGCCGAAGCCGGTGTTGCGCGAGCCGGGGTCGATGCCGAGGATGCGATGGCGTGGGGAGCGGGGAGCGGTCATGCGTCCTCAGACGTCGAGCGCCGCCATGATCTCGTCGGAGATATCGGCGTTGTGATAGACCTCCTGCACGTCGTCGAGATCTTCGAGCATCTCGACCAGCTTCAGGAGCTTCTCGGCCGTCTCAGCATCGAGTTCGACCTGGGTGGCGGCATTGAAGCCGATCTCGGCGACCTCGGTATCGAAACCGGCTTTGGTCAGCGCATCCTTGACGGCGGCGAATTCCTCGGGCGTGGTGACGACATCGAGCGAGCCGTCGTCGTTGACCACTACATCCTCGGCGCCGGCCTCCAGCGCGGCTTCCATCACCGCGTCCTCACTGGTTCCGGGCTGGAAGCTGATGATGCCCTGCTTGGTGAACAGATAGCTCACCGAGCCGTCGGTGCCCAGATTGCCGCCGCGCTTGGTGAAGGCATGACGGACCTCGGAGGCGGTGCGGTTGCGGTTGTCGCTCATGCAGTCGACCATGATGGCCACGCCGCCCGGACCATAGCCCTCGTAGCGGATCTCCTCGTAGTTCTCGCCCTCGGTGCCGCCGGCGCCGCGCTTGATGGCGCGCTCGACGGTGTCGCGCGGCATGTTGGCGCCGAACGCCTTGTCCATCGCCAGACGCAGACGCGGATTGGCGCCCGGATCACCGCCGCCCTCGCGCGCGGCGACCGTGACCTCGCGGATCAGCTTGGTCCAGACCTTGCCGCGCTGCTTGTCCTGCGCGGCCTTGCGATGTTTGATGTTGGCCCATTTACTGTGACCGGCCATGAGTGATTCTCCTGACTGTGAAAAGGCCCCGCGCCCGGCCCCGCCGGACGGCGCGTTGCATTCGAATGTTGGCCGCGCATAGTAGCATCGCGCCTCGCCGGACGGCCAAACCGAGCGCGCATCCGGCTGTGGTACTCTGGCCGTCCGTCCACGGCGATGGACCCATTCGACGAGAGCCAGCGGCGAGAGGTCTCCATGTACGCGACACCCGAAACCGGCGACGGCTGGATCACGCGCCTCATCGCGCGCGACGACGAGGGCTTCGTCGTCAGTGCGCGCTTTGCCATCACCCCGAGCTTCCGCGCCCTGATCGGCGGGCGCGAACGCGATCTGGTGTTCGCCGCGCGCAGTCGGCTGGCGCGGATGGGCATCAACATCCTGCCGCTCGGCGAGCTGGAGCTGAACGACGACCACGGCGACCTCCGGTTGCGCATCCTGGCGGCTATCGCCTCCTACGGCATCGGCGAACATCTGGAGCGCATCGTAGTGCCCGGACTGCGCGTGGGGCGCTTGGTGTTCTGTCCCGAGGACAACCGGCTCGACTCGGCGGCGATCCACCGGCTCATCCAGGACAACACGCTCCAGGTGCCGGCCGGGTTCTCGCTCGACGGCCGCGGCTATCTCATCCTGCGTCCCCAGCAGCGCCTCTATCGCTTCCAGAAACCGCTCACGCCCGAGGACGTCACGGCCATCGCCACCCATGCCGACGGCAAGGATCTGCTCAACCGCCTGCAAACACGCGTCGAGGTCGAGCACATCGAACTGCCGCCCAGGGACGGACTGGTGACGGCCTGTTCGATGTTCCTGCACCGCCATTACGTCGTGCTGCGCAATCTCGATGAAGCGCTCGGCGTGCATCTCCAGGCCACGGTGCTCGATCCGGTCTCCACACGCGGCACCAACGTCTATCTGGAATTCGTCAACCGCACCGAACAGCTCATCATCAACCCGAGCGTGGCCGCCTCGGTGCACGAGGCCATCCGCGTCGATCCCAAGCCGCGTTACTGGCACGGACGCGCGCATCCCGAGCCGTGCGCGGGCGATGAGGAGGCCACCGGCTGTCAGTCGCTGCTGGCGATCTTCGACCGGCTGGAGGCCGGCCCGGTGCGCGATCGTTACTCGCACCGCATGGCCGCCATCGTGCGCGATCCGGCCCGGCTCCTGGAGGGCGAGGAACCGGAACGACTCTGGACCCAGCCGCAGACGCCGCGCGACCCGCGCGGCGGCACCGACCTCTCAGCCGGACTGGTCGCCGAAGGGCTGGATCTCACCGCGCGTCTGGAGTGCGGCACCCAGATCCTGGCCGACCTGCCGGACGGAGCACGCGCCACCCTGCTCCTGGGCTACTTCCCCAATCTGATCGAACACACCCAGATCTGCGAGGCGGCGCTCCGGGGGCGCATCGGGCGCATCGTCTTCCGGCGTGCCTCTTTCGAGCACGGTCCCTTCCTGTCCTCACGTGACCATGGCCGGCTGGCCGACTACGAGGGTATGGGTCTCCAGGTCTTCTGGTGCAACGAGGCGCGCGGTCATGTGGTGCGCCATGTCTTCCGCGGACTGCGCGGCTACTTCACCACGCCCGACACGGTCGACCGCTTCCGTTCCTGCCTGATCTTCGCCGTCTATGGCTCGACCAAGCCGCTGTCCGAAACGGCAGCGGCGCAGATCGAACGTCTGCTCACCAATCTGCGTGCGCTCTTCGGCAGCGACATCGGCATCCTGACCGGCGGCGGGCCGGGAGCCATGCAGCAGGTCACGGACGTGGCGCACCGGCTCGGACTCCTGGTCGGCTCCAGCTTCATCGAGACGGTCGACCAGACGCCCAACGAGAGCGCCGAGTTCTACCAGACCTTCCAGGCGCGCAGCCGTCAGGCGCGCCAGCGCTGGTTCGAGATCGCCAGCTTCCATCTGTTCCTGGTCGGCGGCGTCGGCACCCTGGAAGAGATCGGACTGACACTCACCGACATGAAGCTCGGCGTGATCGAAACCGGCCCGGTGGTCTTCTTCGACAGCTCGGGGGGTGAGTTCTATTGGGAGGGACTGCGCCGGCAGCTCGAAGAGATGAAGCGTCAGGGGCGCGTGCCGTCCTGGCTGACCGATCAGATCCTGATGACGACCGACCCGGACGCCGTGCCGCGCTTCTACAAGCAGGCGCTGCGCCTTGGTTGAATCAGCCACCCTTTCGGGCATCGCACCGCGTCCGGCGTCCACCCGGCACAGGGCACGTGTTCATCCTGGAGTCGGCGACTTCGCGCGCAAGACGGATGACATCCGGCGTCGAAATCGGGACAATTCCAGGCCAGCCCGGCATACCGCTGGATCCATGTCCCGTTCCGCCGCGCGCCGAGGTCACATCAGGCGCGTGCCGGATCGGAGTCGCCTAAACAGTCACTGGGTCGCCTGGCGGGCCGCATCCGCCGGATACAAAACAAGGCCGTGTCAACATTGATTACCTTCGAACATCCGCTCAACGAACGTGTCCGCACCTTCCTGCGGCTGGAACACCTGTTCCGTCAACTGGAGTTTTTCATCCAGCAGGAAGACCCGCGTTCATCGCGCTGCGCCATCTGGGCGCTCTTGGATATCGTCGCCGTCACCACGCGCGCGGATGTCAGGAACGAGATCCTCAAGGAACTCGACCGGCTCACCGGCAATCTCAACCGACTCGCGACCCAGCGCGGCATCGATACGGAAGCGCTCAATGAGGTACTGGACGATCTGCGCCGCGTCACCGAGGGCGTCCAGCAGCTCAACGGCCCCATTGGTCATCGCGCGCGCGAGGACGAGTTCCTCAAGGCCATCGCCCAGCGCAGCAGTATTCCGGGCGGCACCTGTAGCTTCGACCTGCCGCACTTCCACTATTGGCTCATCCAGCCGACCGAGCAGCGCCAGACCCGGTTCAACGACTGGCTCCTGGATCTCAATCCGGCGATCGAGGCCATCCGGCTCGCGCTCTCGCTGATGCGTTCCAGTTCCGCCTCGCGTCAGGTGACGGCCGAGGGCGGCTTCTATCAGGAAGCGCTCGATGCCGTGGCGCCGGCGCAGATGCTGCGTGTGACGCTCGAAGCCGAGGCGGCGATCTTCCCCGAGATCAGCGGGCACAAGAACCGCTTCAGCATCCGCTTCATGAAGCCCGAACTCCAGGGACGCGCCACGCCGCACGCCGAGGATATCCAGTTCCGGCTCACCTGCTGTGTCTTCTGAGTCCATGGTCACGACGGTCGAGTGTCCGCACTGCGGCAAGCCCGTGCCCTGGACGCCGGACTCGCGCTGGCGGCCGTTCTGCAGCGAACGCTGCCGGTTGATCGATCTGGGGGACTGGCTGGAGGAACGCCATCGTCTCCCCGCCGATGACAGCGAGACGCCGGGTGAGGACGCCCCCGACTCGACGCAAGCGCCCGTTCGGCACTGAGCCGCTCCGGCGATCTTGGCCGGTTCAGCCTGGGGGCTTCAGGAGATCGGCGAACACACCCGAGCCGCCCCGGCCACCGTCAGCGTCGATCCAGAGATGAGGGACGTCGAGCGACCGCAGCCATTCGATCCCGGCCCGCCCCCTGAGCATGGCGATGGTGCTGAGACTGCCGGCGACCAGACAGCTCGCCGCGATGACGCTGACCGAGACCAGTCCCAGCACCGGCCAGCCGGTCCTGGGGTCGAGGATGTGGCCGTAGCGCCGACCATCGATGCGTAAGAAGCGGGCATAGTCGCCACTGGTCGCCAGCGCCCCGCCCGTCATGAGCACGCCCCCGAGGAGCGTCTCCGGCCGTTCCGGATCGCGAATACCGATGCGCCAGGGATCACCATCGGGGAGCGGGCCGATGACACGGACATCCCCGCCCAGATTGATCAATCCGTTCCGGATACCGGCGTCGAGACAGAGCGCGGCCGCGCGATCGGCCGCGTACTCCTTGCCGATGCCGCCGAAATCGATCTCCATTCCCGGCCGGCCGAAGCTCAAGAACGGACGTTTCCAGACCACCCTGTCCCAGCCGACCCGATCGAGCAGAGCCGCGATCGCCTCGGGTTCGGGCGCGCAAGCATTCTCGAACGTCCAGGCGCGCCGCAGCACGCCCGAGGTGATGTCGAACGAACCATCGCTTTCGCGATAACAGGTATCGGCATAATCGAGCAGTGCGGCCGTTTCCGCATCGAGCTCGCAACGACCGGCGACCGCCGCGACGCGATTGATGGCGCTCGTAAGGCTGTCGTCGCGGTAGCGCGAATAGCGCCGTTCCAGACGCTGGACATCCGCGATGACGAACTCGGCGACCCGGCGCGTCTCAGCCGCGTCCGGCCCGTGGAGATGCAGCTCGCAGGGCGAGCCCATGGCCTTGAATGCCACATGGTAGACCGGCATTCAGAACTCGAGGTGCAGATTCAGGCTGTAGACGGTGAAGCCATAGTCGGCGAACGCGCTGTCGGCATGTTCCTGAAGCCCATAGTCCGACTGACGATCGTAGAACTCGACCCCGAGATCCAGACGTGCCTGGCTCGTGACCTGTCGGGTCAGCTTGAGTCCGCCGCCGAGGGCGCCGAATCCGGCCAGACGATAATCGCTGCTGTAGTCGCCACTGGCCGGCAGGGTCTCGAAATAGCTCCGGTAGAAGTCCGCTTCGCTCTGAGTGTAATAGCGTAGCCGTGGAATCAGGTGCCAGCCCTGACCCAGCGGCTGGATCCAGGCGGCTTCCAGCGTATACGCCTCGATGCCCCAGTCGCTCCGGGAGTAGCGATAGTCCAGGTGCAGCGCCGCCTTGAAGGCGGTGAAATAGTGGTTGTAGCGTGCGAGCAGATTCCACTGACGACGGCTGTCGGGGCGCGACTCGTCGATCGCCTCGTTGGTCGACAGCAGATAAACGTTCTTGTAGGGATCGCTCAGATAGCCCTGGTCGTAGCCGAGGGCCAGATTGATTTGCAGCAGATCGTTGCGGCTGAGCACCTGGGTCAGTCCCAGCAGGACTTGATGCGCGTCCTTGTCCCCGGAGAAGTCGGGTTTGTTGAGTGGCGAAAAGGTATCCGAGGCCAGACTGTAACCAAACGCCAAGGTGGTCAGCCTGTCGTTGATCTCGCGGCGCAGATCCAGTGACAAGAACCGCGAATCATAGTCCTGCTCGCGTGAGACTCCGGCCCCCAGTCCCAGGCTGGTATCGCCACGATAGTAGTTGAGCTTGAAATCACCGGCGCTACGCACGTCCTGGAAGGTGTCCTCCAGCATGACCTGCCGGGCCGAGCCGAGACGGCAGTCACCCGTGTTCAACGGCGGTCGCTCGGGGCGCGTCCCGCTGGGTTCGGCGTTACCGGACGCGCCGCTGACACTGATGACCGGCGCGGTGAAGACACGACCGTCCTGGCAGCGGATCTCGGGGACATTGTAGATGGGCGAGGCGCCGGAGATGGTGTCGCGGACCGCGTTCAATGTGAGATCCAGGGCGTCCCCGAGCGGTAGCACGAGGCTCTGCTTGAGACTCTCGACGCGCATCCGTTCGCCGCCCTCCTCATAGTGGAAATAGCCGACGTCCCATTGGCGCTCCATCGGACTGGCGGCCTGCACACTGGACGCCAGCCCCGGCAGCGCGAGTGCCGCGCTGGTCAGAGCCGAGATCGTCTTGTTGGTTCCCGGTGCTCCGCCAGAGGCCGTGCGTGCCGTTGAAGATCTCTGGACAGGACGGGAGCCGTCGCTGCATTCAGCCGACTCGGTGAGCGAACGCAGCCGGTCAGTTGCAGCCACACCCACCTCCACCGACGCCATAGCCGCCGCTGACGGACTCCTTGGAGAAAAAGACGTGCTGGCGGAAGCTCGCCTCCAGTGGATAGGGTTCCAGCGCCATCTCGGGACGCGCGAGATGACCGCGCTCCCAGGGCGCGACCTGGGTCGCGCAGCCGGCCAGCAAGGGCGTCAGGAGCATCAGGGATCTGGACAGGCGGCGCGCGGTCATGGCGTCGATCAGGGCTCGGAGAGCAGTGATTCGATCCGGGCACGCAGACCGGCGGCATCACTGGTCTTGAAACCTTCGTGGACCTCCCGGATACGCCCCTGACGATCGATCAGATACGAGGTCGGCATGCCTCTCACCGCGTAGAGACGCGGACACTTGCCGGCCGGATCGGCGCCGATGGTGAACCGAACCGGGTGCCGTTGCAGAAAGTTCAGGGCTTCCTGACGCTCTTCGTCAAGATTGATGGCGATGACCTCGAATCCACGCCCGCCCAAATCCGACTGCAACTCGTCGAGAACAGGAAAGGACTTGGCGCAGGGAATGCACCAGGACGCCCAGAAATCGAGGTAGACCACCTTGCCGGGGAAGGCGGCCGGATCGACGCTGGACTGGCCCGTCAGCGTTTGCACGCGACAGCCGGGGGCGGGTGCATTCAGCTCCGCGGCCTGAGTCGCCATGGAGCCGAAGGCCAGCAAGCACAGTGTGAGAGCTGTGATCTTCATCCGATCCTCCGCCAGAAAACAGGGCTTTTCAGGGGATTGTGAATCGAGCGTGGGAGGACGCCTATTCAGCCCCCACTCGTGTTCGACGGGCGTCGACGGACACGGCCCAAGTCGACAATCGAACAATGGTCCCAATCGGCCGAAAATCCAAGTCTAGCGCACCGGCCACAGTCCCCGGATGGCGGCGATCCCCTGGGCGCCATGCTGGAAGGCGTCGTCCAGATCGTCCGTCGTCAGCCCGCCCAGCGCATAGACTGGCAACGGCACGGGGTCGACCCAAGCAGCGAAGGTGTCCCAGCCGAGCGGCTTGGCCTCGGGATGGCTGGCCGTGGGTTTGACGGGCGAGAGCAACGCGTAATCCAGACCCAGGTCGGCCGCGCGGGCCAATTGGACCGGATCATGGCAGGATGCGCCGACCAGTTCGCTCGATCGGCCTGGACGCTCGCGGAGCGTCATCAATACCTGACTGTTCAGATGCAGACCATGACGCGGAACGCTCGCGACCTCGGCGGGATCGCGATTGAGCAGCAGTTTCGCGCCCGTTCGGTCACAGAGATCACAGGCCGCCTGCGCCAGATGCGCATAGTCGTTCGCTGAAAGCGGGTGCGCGCGCAGTTGCACCAGACGCGCACCGGCCTCCAGAGCACGCCCCAGACGCGCCAGGAACGCATCGGGCCGGTCTGGTTCCTCGCCCGTGATCAGCATGAGCGGCGGCAGACGCAGCGCGGTGATGATGGGGCGGTCGGCGGCGGGAAAGGCGGCAGGATCCATGTCCTCGGGCGCCAGCCAGTCGAGCGGCTGGCCTTCGCGCCCGTGCGGAACGCCCGCATAGTCGTCCACCCGATGCACGTCGAGCAGGATATGGCGATCGCCATAATCGTGATGAACGCGGATCAGCGGACGACTGGCGCGCACCTGGATGCCGAGTTCCTCGGCGAGTTCGCGCGCCAGACCGGCTTCGGGCGACTCGCCCGGTTCCAGCTTGCCGCCCGGAAACTCCCAGAGTCCGCCCTGATGCACATGATCGGGGCGCTTGCCGACCAGGATGCGCCCGCTCGCGTCGGCAATGGCGCCGGCCATGACATGGATGATTTCAGGCATGGGCGCGACTCCAGAGCGTCCGTCAGACGGCCGAAGCCGCGCCCATTCCGCGATCAACTCCGATATTCGGCGTTGATGCGCACATAGTCGTAGGAGAAGTCGCAGGTGAGCACTTCGGAGTCCACCGTGCCGCGACCGAGTGCGACCCGGATCAGGATCTCGGACTCGGCCATGACGGCGGCACCGGCCTGTTCGGTGTAATCCGCCGCGCGCCCGCCCGCTTCGACGATGCGCACCTCGCCGAGCCAGATGTCGACATCCTCGATGATCAGATTCTCGACACCGGCCCGCCCCACGGCGGCCAGGATCCGCCCCCAGTTGGGATCGGAGGCAAAAAGCGCGGTCTTGACCAGCGGCGAGTGGGCGATGGTGTAGGCCACGCGCCGCGCCTCGTCGCGATCGCGCGCCTGCTCGACGCGCACCGTCACCAGCTTGGTCGCGCCCTCGCCGTCGCGCACGATGGCGGTGGCCAGTTCGACACAGACCGACTCGACCGCCGCTTGCAGGGCCGCATAGTCGGCGCCGGACGCATCGACGATCGGCGCATTGCCGAGCGCCCCGGTCGCGGCCAGCACGCAGGCATCGTTGGTCGAGGTATCGCCGTCGATGCTGATGGCGTTGAACGAGCCATCGGCCGCCGCCTTGAGACAGCCTTGCAGCACCTCGGGCGCCACGGCGGCATCGGTGGCGATGAAGGCGAGCATGGTCGCCATGTCGGGACAGATCATGCCCGCGCCCTTGGCGATGCCGGTGATGGTCGCCTGACGCCCGTCGATCTCAAAGGTTCGCGAGCAGAGCTTCGGCAAGGTGTCCGTGGTCATGATGGCGCGCGCCGCGTCCGGCCAGGCCGCCGCCTCGAACCGCTCCAGAAGCGCCGGCATGGCGGCTTCGAACCGCGCGACCGGCAGCGGCTCGCCGATCACGCCGGTCGAGAAGGGCAAGACCTCCTCGGGCCGACAGCCCGCCGCCTCGGCGAGCGCGGCGCAGCAGGCGCGCGCATCGTCGAGTCCGCGCGTGCCGG
>ERZ1673962.343-NODE-343-length-34677-cov-3.779244_pt1 | contig 34677 bp, 40 predicted proteins | sample MGYA00580188_ERZ1673962 | MGnify/ENA primary metagenome ERZ1673962 (study PRJEB41334, sample SAMN05608104) | rock metagenome | biome: terrestrial subsurface; feature: shale formation; material: shale | place: USA: Pennsylvania ... | reverse complement strand
CGAAGCCTGGGTGGAAGAACTCGACGCCCATTACTGGGCCGAACCGCAAGGGGGTTATTATTTCACGCCCAATGATGCCGACGCGCTCATCACCCGTATCCGCACGGCGCAGGACGATGCAACGCCTGCCGCCAACGGCATGCTGCCCGGCCTCCTCGTCAAGCTCCATGCGCTGACCGGCAAGCTGCATTATCTTGAGCGCGCCGATCAGATCCTTGCCGCCTTTGCAGGCGAGGCGGAGCAGAACGCCTTCCCGCTTGCCTCTTTCCTTGTCAGCCTAGACACCCGTCTCAACCTCGTGCAGATCGTGCTCATCGGCGAAGGCGATGCGCTGGCTCCTTTCCGCGCCGCCGCCACCCGCGCCCCGCTTGGCGATTATGTGCTTGAGGAACTGGCGCCCGGCGAGGACTTGCCGGATGCCCATCCCGCCAAAGGCAAAACCCAGCAGGGGGGTAAGCCCACCGCCTATATTTGCCGCGGCGATACCTGTTCCCTGCCGGTCACGGACCTGGCAGAGTTCGAAAAACAACTGGCCGCTGCCCGCTGACGGGCGCGCGCCGAGAAGCTAAGCTGCGCGCAGCAACACCCGAACCGGCGCGCCCTGCGCGGCCGCCGCCTCTAAAAGCCATAACAGGGAGATACACATGCCCGGTAATTTTCTGCCAGGACAGGACGTCACCATCAAAGGCCCGGACGGGGATTTTTCGGGCTATCTGTCCGTACCCAAATCCGGCTCCGGTCCCGGCATCGTCGTCATTCAGGAAATTTTCGGCGTCAACCAGGTGATGCGCGACATCACCGAATGGCTGGCCGATCAGGGATATGTGGCGCTCTGCCCCGATCTCTTCTGGCGCATCGAGCCCGGCATCCAGATTACCGATAAGACGGATGAAGAATGGAAACAGGCTTTCGATCTTTTCGGCAAATTCGACGTCGATAAAGGCGTGACCGACATTAAGGCGACGATCGATCATCTGCGCGCCCTGGATGCCTGCACCGGCAAGGTCGGCGCGGTCGGCTATTGCCTCGGCGGCCAGCTTGCCTATCTCACCGCCGCACGCACCAATGCGGATGCCGCTGTCGGTTATTACGGCGTCAATATTCAAAACCTGCTCGGCGAAGCCAAGAACATCAAAAAGCCCCTCGCGCTGCATGTGGCGGGTAAGGACGAGTTCGTGCCGAAAGAAGCCCAGGAACAGATCATCGCCGGGCTGCAGGATCACCCTGAGGTCACGCTCTACACTTACCCAGAGCGCGACCACGCATTCGCCCGTGAAGGCGGCGCGCATTATCACCCCGCCGACGCCAAAACGGCGAACACGCGCACACTCGATTTCTTCAAGAAAAATCTGGGCTGACGGCCAACTGACGATAAGGGAGGCAGGCGCCTCCCTTTTCCCTTTGCCGCGCCCCCTTCAAAGGAACCGCCCCATGATCAAAGCCATCCGCATTCACGAGACCGGCGGACCGGATGTCATGAAGCTCGAAGAGATCGAGCTGCCCGCCCCCGGCAAGGGCGAGGTCCGCATCCGCCACAAAGCGATCGGCGTCAATTTCATCGACACCTATCACCGCACCGGTCTTTACCCGCTGCCCCTGCCCGTCGGCCTTGGGCTGGAAGCGGCCGGCATTGTCGAAGAGGTCGGCGACGGCGTGACGAACCTGAAAGAAGGCGACCGGGTGGCTTATGGCGCAGGTCCCCTTGGCGCTTATGCCGAGGCGATCAATGCGCCGGCCAGCCGCATCGCCAAAGTGCCCGGCGGGGTCACCGATGAGCAGGCCGCTTCGCTCATGTTGAAAGGCATGACGGTCCGCTATCTCTTCAAGGAAACCTATCCTTTGAAAAAAGGCGACACGGTGCTTTTCCATGCCGCCGCCGGCGGCGTCGGCCTCATTGCCTGCCAATGGGCGAAGGATATGGGCGTCACGCTGATCGGCACTGCAGGCTCGGATGAAAAATGCGCCCTCGCCAAATCCCACGGCGCGGCCCATGTCATCAATTATTCCAAGGAAGATGTGGCCGCCCGGGTAAAAGAGATCACCGGCGGCAAAGGCGCGCCCGTGGTTTATGACGGGGTCGGCAAGGACACGTTCGAAATCTCGCTCGACTGCCTCTCCCGGCGCGGCCTCCTTGCCACTTTCGGCAATGCCTCCGGGCCCGTCACCGGGGTCAATCTCGGTATCCTCACCCAAAAGGGGTCAGTCTATGTCACCCGCCCCTCGATGATGGATTATCTCGTCACCGACGAGGAGCTTGCCGCCACCACCGCCGATGTCTTCGACGCGGTTGCCCGCGGCGCCATCAAGATCGATGTAAACCAGCGCTACGCCCTCAAAGACGCCGTCCAGGCCCATAAGGATCTGGAAGGGCGCAAGACCACCGGCGCAAGCGTGCTCCTGCCTTAAATAGCGGATCGGAGGAATTCGGTCCTCAAAGGACCAAAGATTCTCCAATAACGAAGATTGCAGATTTAAAAAGATTCACCCCGGGAAAATTCCCGGGGTGTTTTAACGTCTAAGTAACCGCAAGTTCCGGTCAGGTATTCATACTGTCGAAGAACTCGGCGTTGTTTTTCGTCTGCTTGAGCTTGTCGAGCAGGAACTCGATAGCGTCCACCGTGCCCATCGGGTTGAGGATCCGGCGCAGCACATACATCTTCTGCAGCTCGGCTTTGTCGATAAGGAGCTCTTCTTTCCGGGTGCCGGATTTGAGAATATCCATGGCCGGGAAGACGCGCTTGTCGGCGACCTTCCGGTCGAGCACGATTTCCGAGTTCCCCGTGCCTTTGAATTCCTCGAAGATCACTTCGTCCATGCGGCTGCCGGTATCGATCAGCGCCGTGGCGATGATGGTAAGCGAGCCGCCTTCCTCGATATTCCGCGCCGCGCCGAAGAAGCGCTTCGGGCGCTGCAAGGCATTGGCGTCCACACCGCCGGTCAGCACCTTACCCGAGCTCGGCACCACCGTGTTATAGGCGCGCCCGAGACGGGTGATGGAATCGAGCAGGATCACTACATCGCGGCCATGTTCGACCAGGCGCTTGGCCTTCTCGATCACCATTTCGGCGACCTGGACGTGGCGCACCGCCGGCTCATCGAAGGTCGAGGAAATCACTTCCCCCTTCACCGAGCGCTGCATATCCGTCACTTCTTCCGGCCGCTCGTCGATCAAGAGCACGATCAAATAGCATTCGGGATGATTGGCGGTGATAGAATGGGCGATGTTCTGGAGAAGCACCGTCTTACCCGTGCGCGGCGGCGCGACGATCAGCGCGCGCTGGCCTTTGCCGAGCGGTGCCACCATATCGATTACGCGGGCGGAACGATCCTTCAGGGTGGGGTCTTCCACCTCCATCTCGATCTTCTCATCCGGATAAAGCGGCGTCAGATTGTCGAAATGGACTTTGTGGCGGGTCTTTTCCGGCGATTCAAAATTGATCGTGTTGACCTTGAGCAGCGCGAAATAGCGCTCGCCGTCCTTCGGCCCCCGGATCTCCCCTTCCACCGTATCGCCGGTGCGCAGCGAAAAGCGCCGGATCTGCGAGGGGGAGACGTAAATATCGTCAGGGCCCGGCAGATAGTTGGCCTGCGGCGAGCGCAGGAAGCCGAACCCGTCCTGCAGCACTTCCACCACCCCTTCACCGATAATATCGATGCCTTGTTCGGCCAGTTTTTTCAAAATGGCGAACATCATGTCCTGGGTGCGCAGCGTACTGGCGTTTTCCACTTCCAGCTCTTCGGCAAAAGCCAGAAGTTCCGTGGGGGATTTGGACTTGAGATCCTGCAGTTTAATCTGCTGCATGAAGCTGACCTTGAGCTTGAAAGAAACCGCGTAAAGCCGTTTCGAATGATTTGAGAAGAAGTCTGAAGGCGGGAAGTTGGAACCCTTCACCTGGCCCGGCTGCTAAGCGGCTCATACGCCGCCAACGGCCAATACCTTGTGTGAGCTCTCTCGCGCTCTCACCTGCCGGCCCAGAAATGTTTTGAAATGCCTGTCCCGGAGATGAGCGGCGGCGCCACAAGAAACGGCGCGCCGGACCGTTGTGATCGGCCAACGAGGCAAATATACGTCAAAAGCCGCCGATTACAAACAGTCTCGGACGCACAATTGTGTCAAAAGGGCCGCACAATCACCATGATGACGATAAAAATCGTCAGGAGCGGCGGCACCTCATTGGCGATGCGCAGGAATTTCGATGTATGCGGGCGCTCATCGGCGCCGTAAAGCCGGCACCATTTTACCAGCACCCCGTGATAGGCAGACATGGCGATGACAAGTGTCAGCTTCACATGGAACCAGCCTTCGGAAAGAAGCGAGGGGAGGGTGAGAATAAGGAGGATGCCGAAGAGCCAGGTCGCGCCCATCGCCGGATTGACGATGCGCTTGAGCAGCAACTCTTCCATGCGCTTATAATTCTCCGAGAGCGCCGATCCTGTTTCGGTTTCGGAATGATAGACGTAAAGCCTTGGAAGATAATACATTCCTGCCATCCAGAAGATGACGGAGATGATGTGAAACGCCTTGATCCAGAGATAAAAGGGCTGCAGAAATTCCATCGTTCCGGTTTCGACTCTTTTAAGTTTTGATCCCTGGAGCCCGCCGGAAGCCTTTTCTTCCGTCAGGAAATCCCGGCAATGGCCCGGTCGGCCGTGCACACATGCCCCGGCGCATCTCCCGGGCAGAGCACGCCGGTGCTGGCGAGGCTCTCAAGCACCAGCCGCGCCAGCCCGTCGATAAAACCCCGCTCGGTGCCCACCGCCGCAACGCGCACGTAAGCCGGCACCCCGCTTTCACGCGCCAGTTTGCCATATTCGATATCGAGCTCCACCAGCGTTTCCGAATGTTCGGAGACAAAAGCGATGGGCACGACGACCAGCGCCTTACCCTCGGCGCCCGCCCGTTCGATTTCCTTATCCGTGGCCGGGCCGATCCATTCGAGCGGCCCCACCCGGCTTTGATAGCAGGTCTGACAGTCGAGACCCGGAATGGCGAGCTCCTCGACGATCGCCGCGCAGCTTTGCTCGACCTGGGCCTGATAGGGATCGCCGTCCTCGATGACTTTTTTCGGCAGGCCGTGGGCGGAAAAGAGCACGCGGGCTTTTTCCGGCCCGCCCGCTTCTTCGAGCGCCGGGCGGATCAGCCCGGCATAAGAAGAAATGAAACCGGGTTCGGTTGGGTAACAGCACACCACATGGACAGGCGCTTTCAGTCCGGCTTCTTTTGCCGCGCGCATCCAATCCTTGAATGAGGATTCGGTCGTTGTCGTCGAATAGTGCGGATAAAGCGGCAGAAGGACGATTTCATCGGCGCCCCAGGCTTTGACCTTTGCCGCCGCTTCATCCGAGAAGGGATGCCAATAGCGCATGGCAAGAAAGGTTTTCGCCTCGATCTCCCCTGCCGCGCCCTGGCCCGCCAATACTTCTTCAAGCGCCCGGCCTTGCGCCTCGGTCAATGGCACGAGCGGCGAGCCGCCGCCAAGCTCCGCGTAAATTTCCCGGGCAATTGGCGCGCGCCTTTTTGAAATCAGCTTGGCGAGCAGAAAGCGGAACGGGTTTGGAATACGGATAATCGCCGGATCGTTGAAGAGATTGAACAGGAAGGGCTGCACCGCTTCGGGCTTGTCGGGCCCGCCCAAATTCATCAGCACGATGGCAACTTTGCGCCGTCCGGTCATGGGATCGCTCACCTGAAATTACGGATGAAGTCCAAAAGCTCAGCCACATGCTCAGGCGGGGTTTGCGGCACAATGCCATGGCCGAGATTGAAGATGAACGGCCCATCTCCCAGCGCCTCGAGAATACGCGCCGCCGCCGTTTTCATCTCCTCGCCGCCTGCCACCAGCAGCAGCGGATCGAGATTGCCCTGCACGGGCCCCAAAACCTGCACATTGTCCCGCGCCCATTCAGGCGCGATGGCGGTGTCAAGACTGACGGCGCTCACCCCCGTCGCCTTGAAATAGTCCGCATAAGCCGGCCCTGCCCCTTTCGGAAAAGCGATGACGGGAATATGGGGCGCTGCCTCTTTCAGCCGCGCGCGGATCTGGCGCACGGGCTCGACGCACCAGCGCTCGAAATGGGCCGGCGGCAAGGACCCTGCCCACGTATCAAAAAGCTGAATGGCTTCCGCCCCGGCCTCGATCTGGGCGAGAAGATAATCGCCCGTCGCCTCGATGAGGAGATCGATCAGCACCTGAAATTCATCGGGCGCGCGGTAGGCCCAGAGCTTGGCCGCCGCCTGATCGGGCGAGCCGCGCCCGCCCACCATATAGGTCGCAACGGTCCAAGGCGCCCCGGCAAAGCCGATCAGCGCCGTCTCGCGGGGCAGTTCCTTGGAAAGCCGGCGCACCGTCTCGAAGACCGGCGCGAGATGCTCAAGCAGCCCGTCCTTGCTTAACGCGGAGAGCTCCTTCGAATTCGTCACGGGCTTCAGCACAGGGCCGATCCCCTCTTCGAACCGAACGTCCTGGCCGAGCGCATCCGGGATCACGAGAATATCGGAAAAGAGGATCGACGCGTCGAAGCTGTAGCGGCGGATCGGTTGCAGCGTGACCTCGACCGCGAAATCCGGCGTATAGCAAAGATCGAGAAAACTGCCTGCCTCTTTGCGCACTTGCCGGTACTCGGGCAGATAGCGCCCTGCCTGACGCATCATCCAGATAGGGGGCACATCGAAGGACTGGCCTTCCAGGGCGGCGAGAAATTTCTTCTTGGGCTCGGTCACATCATTGCCTGTTTGTCGCGCCAGCCTAAGGGAAAGAGCTGGCCATCTTGTTTCCCGTCTTGCTTACATGCTCGCGTCTTGAATTGCGAGCTTGCAGGTTGCCGCAGGCACCTGCCTCTTGCTGGCAGCGCCTTGGAAGGTTGCGTCCTTAAAGGCGCTTTTTGGAGGTCCCCGGTTTATCCACGAGTCCTCCTTCCATCTAAGAATCTATGAAAAGGATGTAGTGGGTAGTGGTTGCCTGTGGATGGTGAGGATCAAATTTGGTCCGGATTCCGCTCACATCAAGCATGAGGCTAAAATCTTCTCCGCCCCATGAGGCACGAATGTGCAAAAGCAAGCTTTCGTGAAAAAGCACGCCGGATTCCAACAGCTTGAATATAAGCGCGCGGACTGTGGAAAACGGGGATGGCCTGAATGAACCGGAGGCGGAATTTCATATCCGCACTTATCCTCTTTATCCCCAAGGGCACAGGCGCATCTGTTCAGAGAGGAACGAGTCTGTTCGCTGAAAAGGTCTTACCGGGGGCAAAAATTTTGGCGCCTGTCCCCTTCCCGCCTTGCCCCCGTTACCCACAGTTTTCCACAGGCTGCCCGCCTATATGCGCAAGTTCGTCCCGTGTTTGGCGCAAACCCGGCGGGCGGGGAAAAAACTGGCACCTCACGGTCTCAATCAGTAGCTTCTCTCCCAATGATGTTTCCCGGCAAGGCACGCTGCCTTACCGGGCTTAAGGACAGAGCACATGGCCGGACGGCGCGTCTTTCATCTTCATCTGGTCTCCGATGCGACGGGGGAAACCTTGAACGCAGTCGCCCGGGCGGCCTGCGCGCAATATGAAGATGTGCGGGCGATCGAACATGTCTATGCGCTGGTGCGCGGGCCCAAACAGCTCGAGCGGGCATTGGGGGAAATCGAGGAAGCGCCGGGCATGGTCATGTTCACCATGGTGAATGACGATTTGCGCGCGAAACTCGAAAAGCGCTGCCTGGAACTTGAAGTGCCCTGCATCAGCGTGCTCGATCCGGCGATCAATGCGCTCGGCTCGTATCTCGGCCGCGAGATTTCGCACAAGCCCGGCGGCCAGCACATTATGGATCAGGAATATTTCGACCGGATCGCGGCGCTCAATTTCACCATGGCCCATGATGACGGCCAGAGCCCCGGCGATCTCGATGAGGCCGATGTTATTCTGGTCGGTGTGTCGCGTACCTCGAAAACGCCGACCTGTATTTATCTGGCCAACCGCGGCATCAAGGCGGCGAATATTCCCCTTGTTCCGGACATTCCCTTGCCGGCGGAATTGGAAACGGCGAAAAAGCCGCTCATCATCGGGCTGGTTGCCAACCCCGAACGCCTCATTCAGATCCGCCGCAACCGGCTCTTGTCGCTGAATGAAAAAACCGAAACCGATTATGTGGACCGCGCGGCGGTGGCCGCGGAAGTCGCCCATGCCCGCAAGCTCTATAGCCGCAATGGCTGGCCGGTGATCGATGTCACCCGCCGCTCGATCGAGGAAACGGCGGCCGCCGTGCTCAATCTTTATACCCGCAAGGAGAATGCATGATGGGGGATCATCTGCCGCTCCTCCTGGCCTCTGCCAGCCAGGTGCGCGCCGATCTTTTGCAGGGGGCGGGCCTGCCTTTCGATATTTGCGTCTCGCCCGTCGATGAGGACGAGGCCAAACAGCGCCTTTCCAGCGAGCCCGATGCGCTGGCGATGGAGCTTGCGCGGCTGAAAGCCTGCGCGGTCTCCCTCGACACGCCTGCCACCCTTGTCATCGGCGCCGATCAGGTGCTTTCCTGCGAGGGGAAAAAATTCGACAAGCCCCGCGACATGAAGGAAGCGCGCAAGAACCTTTCTTTCTTTCGCGGCAAAACCCATACGCTGCATTCCGCCGTCACGCTGGCGCTCGATGGCGAGATCGTCTGGTCGCATGGGGACCGCGCGCATTTGACCATGCGCGATTTCTCCGACGCCTTTCTCGATCACTATCTGCGCCAGGCGGGGGAGAAAATTCTCAAAAGCGTGGGCTGCTATCAGCTCGAAAGCGTGGGCGTGCAGCTCTTCGAGAAAATCGACGGGGTCTATTTCACGATCCTCGGCCTGCCGCTTTTGCCGCTCCTGGAAGAATTGCGCGCCAGAAAAGTGATCCTCGCATGAGTGAGAAACCTGCCGGTACATCTTCCAAAGACCTATCCTCAAAGGACGGGACCAAACGCCGGGTCTGCGTCATCGGCTGGCCGGTGGAGCATTCCCGCTCGCCGCTGATCCACAATCACTGGATTGCGGAATACGGCATCGAAAACGCCGTTTATGAAAAACTCGCCGTGCCGCCGGAAGAGGCCAAGGAAACGTTGCAGGATCTCGGCGCGCGCGGTTTCATCGGCGCCAATGTTACCGTCCCCCATAAAGAGACGGCCTTTACCGCCATTCCCCGCCACGACAAAATGGCCTCGCGCGTGCGCGCGGTGAACACGCTCGTCAAGACAGATGAGGGATGGGAAGGGCGCAACACCGATGGCTACGGGTTCATCGCCAATCTGAAAGAAGGCGCGCCTTCCTGGCAGAAAAACAAGCCGGCCGTTGTCGTCGGCGCGGGCGGGGCCTCGCGCGCTATCATCGCCGCGCTTTGGGAAGAAGGCGTCAACGATATCCGCCTTATCAACCGCACGCGGCTGAAATCGGAAAAACTGGCAGGCGATCTCGGCGTCCCGCTTCTCGTGATCGATTGGGAAAACCGCAACCAGGCATTGCCGGGCGCCGGGCTTCTCGTCAACACCACATCGCTCGGCATGAAGGGAAGCGAGCCGCTGGATATCGATTTAAACGGGCTGAGCAAGGAAGCGGTGGTCACGGATATCGTCTATACCCCGCTCATCACGCCGCTGCTTGAAGCGGCGCGCGCGCGCGGCAATCCCATTGTCGACGGGCTCGGCATGCTGCTGCATCAGGCGGTGCCCGGTTTCGAAGCGTGGTTCGGCGTGCGCCCTGAGGTCACGCCCGCTCTGCGCAAGCTCATTCTGGACGATCTTGGACAAAAAGAAGACTGAACGAAGAAGAACGATATGAAAAACGATGTGCTCCTTATCGGCCTAACGGGCTCGATCGGAATGGGAAAATCGGAAACCGCCAAAATGTTCGCAAGGCTCGGCGTGCCGGTCTATGACGCGGACGCCGCCGTGCATGAACTTTATGCGCCGGGCGGCGCGGCGGTCGCCCCGCTGGAAGAAGCTTTTCCCGGCACGGTGAAGGACGGCATGGTCGACCGGGAGGAGCTTTCCAAGCGCGTGCTCGGCAAACCCGATGAGCTGAAAAAACTCGAAGCCATCGTCCACCCCTTGGTGGGCGAAGCGCAGCGCGCTTTCCTGCAAAAAGCCATGGCGGGTGACGCGCCCATGGTGCTGCTCGATATTCCGCTTTTGTTTGAAACGGGCGGGCGCGAGCGGGTGGATGTCATCGTCGTCGTCTCCGCCCCTTATGAAGTGCAGCGCGAGCGGGTGCTTGCCCGGCCCGGCATGACGGCGGAAAAATTCGATGCGATCCATGCCAAACAAGTGCCGGATGCTGAAAAGCGGGCGGGCGCCGATTTCGTCGTCGAAACCGACAAGGGCCTTGAGCACGCTTTCGAGCAGGTCCAAGAAATCGTGAATAAATTACAGGGCCGGCCCGGCAAGATTTTGCCCAAGATGCTGGCGCAAATGGGCTAGACTCGGGGGTGCGCGCGGGCAAGGCGAGATGAGGGGAAGCATGCGGGAAATCGTTCTCGATACGGAAACGACGGGCATCAGCGCGGCGGACGGGCACCGGCTGGTGGAAATCGGCTGCGTCGAACTCGACAATCATGTGCCCACCGGCCGCGTCTTTCATGAATATCTCAATCCCGAACGCGAGGTGGATGCGGGCGCGCTCGAGGTGCACGGGCTTTCCAACGAGTTCCTCTCCGACAAGCCGCTCTTTGCCGATATAGCCGAACGGTTTCTGGAATTTATCGGCGATGCGCCGCTCGTCATTCACAATGCCGCTTTCGATATGGGCTTTCTCAATGCGGAACTGAAACGGCTCGGGCGTCCGCTGCTCCCCAACGAACAGGCCATCGACACGCTGGCCATCGCGCGGCGCAAATTCGCCGGCGCGCAAAATTCGCTCGATGCGCTCTGCCGCCGTTTCGGCATCGACAATTCCAACCGCACGAAACACGGCGCATTGCTCGACGCCGAGCTATTGGCGGAAGTCTATCTGGAACTTGTGGGCGGGCGGCAATTCGGCCTCGGCCTTGCCGGTCAGAAAGATGCGGGCGGCGAGGCCGGTATGCGCAGGCTTTCGCACCTGCCCAAACGCGAGGCCCGGCCAAAGCCGCTTAACCCCCGCCTCAGCGACGCCGAGCGCGAAAGCCACGCCGCTTTTATCGCAAGCTTCGGCGCGCCCGCGCTCTGGACGAGCTCGAAAAACTAAAGGCCGTGCCGGGCGCTGGAGGTTTTACGCGTCGGGCGTTTCCTGGGCGCTCGCTTCGGCCTGTGCCTGTGCCATTTGCTGGCGGTAGAGACCGGAGAAATCGATCGGGTCGATCATCAGCGGCGGGAAGCCGCCATCGCGCACCACATCGGCAACGATCCGCCGCGCGAAGGGGAAGATCTGACGCGGGCATTCGATGAGCAGCACCGGCTGCAGGCTTTCCTGGGGAATGTTGGCGAGCCGGAAAATGCCGGAATAGACAAGCTCCACAAGGAAGAGCTGCTTGTCCTCGGACTTCGCATCCACATTCAGCTTCAGATCGACTTCATAGTCGCTTTCGGCCAGCTTGCGCACGCCGACATCCACATGAACGGAAATCTGGGGCGGGCCGCTTTGCTGAGTGAGGGACTGCGGCGCGTTCGGGCTTTCGAAAGAAAGGTCCTTGATATACTGGGTTACGACGCGCAGCTGCGGCCCGTTTTCTTCTGCCGCATTGGTATCCGTTTCACTCATGCCTGATCCGCCTCTCGATATGCAGGAAAGGAGGTTTGGCTAACACGGAACGGGCTGCCTCACAAGCGCGCAGCACTGTCTTGGAGGGGCGCCGGCTTAAGGCCGCCAGGGCGAATGGGGGTTGGGCCTGCCGCTGGGCTTGTCCTTGCCGGGGCGCTCCTCCCCGCCCTCCTCTTCGATGACTTCCCCCTCGATAATGGGCCCGCCGGAGCCGGGCTTGCCGCCGAAGGGATCGCCGGCAAAAGGATCATGGCCGGGAGGTTGGCCGCCGGGACCCGTCCGCGGGTCCCTACCGGGCCCTGCGCCATAAACATGCACCTGTCCCCGCACCATTAGCGCGCGCAAAATCTTTTTGCCGAGCGCCAGGCGGATCGAGGGCACGAAAAGCAGAAGACCGGCCGTATCGGTAATAAAACCCGGCGTGAGCAGCAAAATCCCGGCAACGGCAAGAAAAAGCCCATGCACCATTTGCTCCACCGGTACTTGGCCCTCGTTCATGGCGGCCTGCGCCTTGGCGAAGGTGGCAAGGCCTTGCGCTCTTAAGAGCCAGGTTCCCGCAAATGCGGTGGCGATGACGATGGCAAGCGTCGGCATGACGCCGATGGCGGCGCCTGCCTCGATAAAGACCGCGATTTCCGCGATCGGAACGCCAACGAAAAGAAGAAAAAGGAGTAGGGGCATAAAGATCAGGAACTTTCTGTCGTTTCATGGGCGCAGCGCCCGGCGGCGGGCTTTTCACGCCAAATGGGGCCGGAAAAGCCGCACTTTGCGCGCCTGCGGCAGCAAGGCGCACTTTTCTGCGGATAATCTGGCATTAGCTCGCTACTTGGCCTAGGTTATAGAGAACATATGTGGTGAAAAAGGGACCGCGCCAAGCACAGGACGGCGAGTGAGCCGTTGATAAGAGAAGACGGCGTGCGGGCTCTTTCGAAAACCACTGGCAAAAGCCGCTGGCAAAAGCCTAGAGACAAAGGCCTGGAGGCAAGAGCCGAAAGCAAGCGAGCGTTCGCGCGAAACCCCGCGCTTGAAACGCACCAAAGGAACGGTTTCATGGGAAACGGCTTCGACCTACTCAATATCATTCTGCTGATCGCCGCGGTTCTGGTGTTCTGGCGGCTGCGCTCCGTGCTCGGTCAGCGCACCGGTCATGAACGCCCGCCCTACGATCCTTATTCGGCCTCGAACGGGCGCGGCCCGCAGGAAGAAGCCGAAGGCAAAGCGGACAGCGATGGCAAGGTTATCCCGATGCCCGGCCGAGCCGTGCCACCTGCGCAGGAAGGCCCGCTTTCCGGGCGCTTGCAGCATGTCGAGCCCGGCGCCCAGCAGGGCCTGACGGAAATTGCCCTCACCGACCGCATGTTCGATCCGGAAGGATTTCTGGAAGGCGCCCGCGCTGCCTATGAGATGATCGTCACGGCCTATGCAGAAGGGGACCGCGAGACGCTGCGCCCGCTGCTCTCCGATCCCGTTTATGCAAGTTTCGAAGGGGCGATCAGCGCGCGCGAAGAAAAGAACCTGAAAATGGAGTTCGCCCTGGTCGGGCTGAAATCGGCGAATATCAAAACCGCAAAACTTGCCGATACGAAAGCGCGGATCGGCGTCAAATTCGTCTCCGAACAATCCACCGTCACGAAAAACGAAGACGGCATCGTCGTCGAGGGCGATCCGGTGACCGTGCATACCGTCACCGATATCTGGACCTTCGAGCGCGACACGCGCAGCCGCGACCCGAACTGGCAGGTCGTGGCGACGGAAGCCGGCGCCTGAGGCGATGATCTGCCGATGGGCCGCGCCGCGCCTTTTCCCTGCCAAACCGGCGCTTGCGGCTGCCTTGATGGCCGCTTTGGCGCTTGCCGCCTGCGCCGAGCAGGAAAAGCAGGCAGAGGCGCCTTCCCCCCAAAAAGGGGCTGAAGCGGTGGCGGAAACTTCTCTCACCCGGATTTCTTTTGCCGAGCTGCCCGGCTGGCAGGGCGATGATCATGCCGAAGCGCTGGCCGCTTTCCGCCGCACCTGCCCCGTCATAGCCGCCCGCCCCGCCGGCGCGCCGCTCGACCCGCGCATGGACGGCAAGGCCGGGCTCTCGGGTCTTGCCGGGGCCTGGGCGGGGGCCTGCGCCCGCGCCGGTGAGGTTGCCGCGAAAGAGGCCCGCGCCTTTTTCGAGACCCATTTCACGCCATATGCGCTGGAGGCGGGCGGAAAAGAGACAGGCCTGTTCACAGGCTATTATGAGCCGGAGTTTAAAGCGGCCCGTGCGCCGGGCGGCATCTATCAGACCCCCCTGCGCGGCAAGCCGGTCGATCTGCAGACCATCGATCTTGGCGCTTTCGATCCCGAGCTTGAAGGCAAACGCATCAGAGGCCGGGTGGAGGGCGCGCGTTTCGTGCCTTATCCCGACCGGGCGAGCATCGAAGCGGGCAATGTGGGCCCGGGCGCCGCGCCTTTCGTCTGGCTCGCCGATCCGGTGGACGCGTTCTTCCTGCATATTCAAGGCTCCGGCCGCCTTCTCATGGAAGACGGGACGGCCATGCGGGTTGGCTTTGCGGCGAAGAACGGGCGGCCCTATACGCCCATCGGCCGGGTCATGGCAGAGCGCGGATTCCTTTCCCGCGAAAATATCTCCATGCAGTCGATTCGCGATTGGCTGAAAAACAATCCCGAAAAACGCCAGTCGATCTTGAACGAGAACCGCTCCTATATTTTCTTCCAGGAAATCGAAGGCTCGGACCCTGAACTCGGGCCGGTGGGCGCGGCGGGCCGCCAGCTCACCCCCTGGCGCTCGCTGGCGGTGGACCGGGCGGTCCATGGTCTCGGCGCGCTGCTTTGGCTCGAGACGGCATTACCGGGCGGGGAGCCCTTCCGCCAGCTCATGGTGGCGCAGGATACCGGCTCGGCCATCAAGGGGCCGGTCCGGGGCGACATCTTCATGGGCTCGGGCAGCGCGGCGGGTGAGATCGCGGGCAAGATGGCAGGCGAAGGCCGGCTCTTTTTGCTCCTGCCGAAATCTGCGGGCGCTGCGGCGTCCTTGAGCCGCCCGCGAGGCTGAGATGGCCCGCAAGCGCCCCGCCCGCCCCCTGTCACCGGAAGAGAAAAAACTCTGGAAAGAGGTGACGGAGACCGTCATCCCCGCGCCGGGACGCATGGCCCCGCTGCCCGAGATGGAGGAAGACGGGAGAAAAGCCTCCGGTAAGGTCGATACGGAGGCGAATCCTTCTCCGAGATCTGCGGCCAAAAGCACAAGCCGGAAAGGCGGCGCGCCCTCTGCGAAGGTTCTGCCCTCTCAAAGACTCGCCCGGAGCGAAATTATCCGCCCTCCGAGCCCGCCGCCGCTCACCGGGCTCGACCGGCGCACCTCCCAGCGCCTCTCGCGCGGGCAGATCGAGCCAGAAGCCTTTCTCGATCTTCACGGCGAAACGAAAATGACCGCCGAAATGCGCCTTACCCGCTTTTTGCAGGATGAGCGCGCCCGCGGCACCCGCGTCGTGCTGGTGATCACCGGCAAGGGCAATGCCCCCCATTCCCGCCATACGCTGCACGGGCATGAGTTCTATCATGCGCCCGAGCGCAAAGCCGTGCTGCGCCAGCTCGTGCCCGACTGGCTGCACGGGGACCGGCTGCGCGGGCTCGTCGCCGGGTTCCAGCCCGCCCATCCCCGCCATGGCGGCGGCGGCGCGCTTTATGTCTGGCTGAGACGCAAGCGATGACCCCTTTCGGTGAAAAGCTCCGCGCCCATAGGGAGCGCAAGGGCCTCAGCCAGGCGGAGCTTGCCAAGGCGGTGGGGGTAAGCGCGGCCTATCTTTCGGCGCTGGAGCATGGATACCGGGGGCGGCCCGGCTTCGATCTCGTTCAGCGGATCATCGGCACGCTCGGCATTATCTGGGACGAGGCGGAAGAACTCGTCGCGCTTGCCCGTCTCTCTCATCCCAAGGTCACGATCGACACGGCCGGCCTTCATCCGAAGGCAACGGAAGCGGCCAATCTGCTCGCCAAGGAGATCCGGTTCCTGCCTGAAAAGGATCTCGATGCGCTTCTGCGCCTTCTCGAAAAAGCGCGCAAATCCGGGCCCGACTCGCGCTAAGCGGTAGATGGCGCAAGGCCGGATTCGTTTTCAGCGAAGAAATGTGAAGGCCGAGGCGCGCGGAACGATGATGCTCCGCCGCTTTTGAAGGCGGCGCGGATTCGCGCTTTGCGAAGGGTATGAGCGGGGCGGATTCACCAACTTATTCCGCTGCCGGATTGAAAATTGACCGGCCTAGAGGATAAAGCGCGTCAGATCCGTGTTTTTCGCGAGCTCGCCCACATGTTCGTCCACATAGGCCTTGTCGATGGTCACGGTTTCTCCGCTCCGGTCGGACGCCGTATAGGAAATGTCATCCAGCACCCGCTCCATGATCGTATGGAGCCGCCGCGCGCCGATATTTTCCACGCTGGTGTTGATTTCGGCGGCAAGCCCTGCCAGCGCGTCGATCCCGTCTTCCGTGAAATCGAGGGTCACACCTTCCGTTTCCATCAGCGCTTTATACTGCTTGATGAGGCTGGCTTCGGGTTCCGTCAGAATACGGCGGAATTCTTCCTTCGCCAGCGGCTGCAGTTCGACGCGGATCGGCAGGCGCCCCTGCAATTCGGGCAGAAGGTCGGAGGGCTTGGCGAGGTGGAAGGCGCCTGAGGCGATGAACAGAATATGGTCGGTCTTCACCGTGCCGTGCTTGGTGCTGACCGCCGTTCCCTCGATAAGGGGCAGGAGGTCGCGCTGCACCCCTTCCCGGCTGACATCGGCGCCCTGCCGGTCGGCCCGGGCGCAGATCTTGTCCACTTCATCCAGGAAAACAATACCGTCATTTTCCACCGAGCGGATGGCGTCCTGCACCAGCGCGTCCTGGTCGAGCAGCTTGTCGGATTCCTCGGCAATGAGAATGTCATGGGAGTCTTTGACATACATTTTCCGCGGTTTTGTGCGCCCTCCGAAGGCTTTGCCGAAAATATCGCCGAGATTGACCATACCCATCTGACCGCCGGGCATACCGGGTATGTCCATCATGGGCATACCGCCGGTGCTCTCGGTTACTTCGACCTCGATCTCCTTATCGTCGAGCTCGCCGGCCCGCAGCTTGCGCCGGAAGGCTTCCCGCGTCGCCTCGGAGGCCCCGGCGCCCACCAGCGCTGACAGCACCCGTTCTTCGGCGGCCAGATGCGCGCGCGCTTCCACTTCCTTGCGCCGCTTCTCCCGCATCAGCGTGATGGCGCTTTCCAGAAGATCGCGGATGATCTGCTCCACGTCGCGGCCGACATAGCCGACCTCGGTGAATTTCGTGGCCTCCACTTTAATGAACGGCGCTTCAGCGAGTTTCGCGAGCCGCCGGGAGATTTCCGTCTTGCCGACCCCGGTCGGGCCGATCATCAGAATATTTTTCGGCAGCACTTCCTCTTTCAGGGAGCCGTCGAGCTGCTGGCGGCGCCAGCGGTTGCGCAGCGCAATGGCGACGGCGCGCTTGGCCTCATGCTGGCCGACAATATAGCGGTCGAGCTCGGAAACGATTTCGCGGGGTGAAAAGCTGGTCATTTGAGTGCCTGGGAAGTGCCTGGTTGCAGAACGGCTGAATTTAAAAGCGGGTGGCGCGCGTCTAGCGGGCGGAGGGGAGTTTCTCCACCACGATATTCTCATTGGTATAGACGCAGATCTCGGCGGCGATTTTCATGGCGCGGCGCGCGATTTCCTCGGCGCCGAACTCGGTATCCATCAGCGCGCGGGCCGCGGCGAGGGCGAAATTACCTCCGGAGCCGATGCCGATTACCCCGGCCTCCGGCTCCAGCACATCGCCGTTACCGGTGAGAACGAGGGATGCTTCCGCATCCGCAACGATCATCATGGCTTCCAGCCGGCGCAAATAGCGGTCCGTGCGCCAGTCCTTGGCAAGTTCGACGCAGGCCCGGGTGAGCTGGCCGGGATATTGATCGAGCTTGGCTTCCAGCCGCTCGAACAGCGTCATGGCATCCGCCGTCGCCCCGGCAAAACCGCCCACCACTTTGCCGCCGGGCCCAAGCGGGCGCACCTTGCGGGCATTGCCTTTGATCACCGTGTCGCCGAGGGAGACCTGGCCGTCGCCCGCCACCACCACTTCGCCGTCCTTGCGGACCGTCAGGATCGTGGTGCCGTGCCATGAGGGAAGGGGCGAGCTTTCGTGAGGCATATGTCATGTCCGGGTGGTGGAAGGGCGGTGAAAGGCCGGGCCGGGAAACCGGCCCGCACGGCCTAACATGTGGCGCCCCTCACGCCAAGATCAAGAAGCGTTCCGCCCGGCACGCCTGCCCGGCAAGTCTTAAGTCAGGCCCACATGCTCGAACGGGCCCGGATCGCCGCCCAGCTCGCGCACCTGGTCTTCCAGCTGCTTGATGCGCGCTTCCAGCCGCGCGAAAGCCGGCTCCAGAAGATCCGGGGAATAGCGCGGCATGATGTGCTGATGGCAATTCGTGTCCCAGGCGTCCACCGTGATGATGATCGCCCACTCCACCGCTGCGTTATAGCCTTCCGGCTTCAGGCTGCGGATCAGCTCATTGTCGCGCTCTTCCACCCGCGCGCGGCCCCAGATTTTGACGCGCCGCCGGGTTGGATAATCCATCAGGAAGAGAAAGCATTTCGGATTGTCTTTCAGATTGCCGATGGAAATATATTGCTTGTTTCCGGCGTAATCTGCGAATCCGAGTTCATGTTTGTTCAGGGGGCGCAGAAAGCCTTTCGGCCCGCCCCGGTGCTGAATATAGGGCTGGCCCTCCGCATTGGCGGTGGAAAAATAAAACGAATCCGTATTCGCCAGCCTTTGGATCAGATCTTCATTCACTTCGCCGCGCCAACCCATGGTTTGCTCGTATCTTTCGTAGAATGTGCGGCTGCCCAGCCGCTCTTGTTCCGCCTTCACCGTGGGGGTGAAGCCGATATCGGTAATATAGCGGCGTTCCTCGCTCATAACGTGTCCTCCGTTCCTCTAGACCCAATAAAGCGGATAGGGGCGCCGGCCTGCGAGCCAATTCACGCCAATTCCGATCAAAACAATGAGAGCGCTGCCCGCGAGCACCGGATGCAGAAGCTGCGGCCAAGCCTCGGCAAGCCCTTGACCTGCCATCATGAAAACCAGCGGATCGGCGCCTGCCGGGGGGTGAACGGTGCGCGTGAGCTGCATCGCGATCAGCGCCAGCGCCATGCCCGCCGCAAGGGCCAAGGGCGCGGCGGGCAGCAGCCCGGCTAAAATGAGACCGATCATACTCGCAATCAAATGCCCGCCCACCACATGGCGCGGCTGGGCAAGCGGGCTTTCCGGCAGGCCGAAAACCAGCACGCAGCTTGCCCCGAAGGGCGCCATCAGCCAGGTAAGGCCGCTCCATTCGCTTAAAAGCCCGCAGGCCCCGATGGCGAGAAACGAGCCGAGCCCCGCCCAGGCGATGCGTTTGAGCGGCGGCACGCCGGGCCGCGCGGTGACGGGCGCAGAAGAGGAAGCGGCGTCGAAGGGCATGGAGGCACTCCTATCTGATACGGATTAGTCTATTTATATCCGCAAAAGATGTTTTACAAGACCGCTTCGTCTCATTAGACTGATTTTGTCAGGTGCCGATCCAAGGAGACGCGATATGCCCCGCCCTTCCCGCCGCGACGATGTCGTGGGCAGCGCCATGAAGCTCTTCGCCGAAGAGGGCTTTCATGCGGTGGGGATCGACCGCATCCTTTCCCAAGGCGGGCTTGCGAAAATGACGCTCTACCGTCATTTCGACTCCAAACAGGCGCTTATTCTGGCCTCGCTCGACGCACGCAACCGGCAGATCCTTGCCTGGTTCGGCCGCAAGCTCGCCGAAAGCGACCTGCCGCCGCCGGACCGCCCGCTCGCGCTTTTCGATGCGCTGGAAGAATGGATCGGCGGGCAAACCGAGCTCGGCCCTTTCAATGGCTGCATGTTCGTGCGCGCGGCGGGGGAGTTTCCGGATCTTGCCGATCCCATCCATAAGGCGGCGGCGGAAGCAAAAGAGAACCTGCGCGCGACGATCGTCTCCGCTGTGGAACTGGCGGGCTATCTGGAAGCTGAAGATCTGGCCGGGGAGCTCATGGTGCTGAAGGAAGGGGCGACCGTGCTTGCCCAGATTCACGGCTCCGCCGAGCCCGTTCAGCATGCGCGGCGCACGGCCCGTGCCCGTTTGCGTGCCTGGCTGCGCGCGTAAGGCAAAAAGCCGGAAACCGCGCTTTCTGAGCTTTGCGCGCTAAGTAAATGAGTCCAGGGCGAAATTCCGCCCGCCGCCAGATTCACCTTTGGTTAATTATAAGGCCTTGGGTCGCCTCCTTAATCTGGAATCGCGCGTTTTCAGGCCCCGCACGTCTTACACCGGGTTTTTATAGTTAACCTTTTCTAACCAATTGAGCGGCTAGCCTTTTTATCTTGCGCCCTGCCGTGCAAACCGGCGCGGGCAAAACCCTGTGGCGGCGGCAGGCCGCCCATGTTAGAAGCAGTCGAAACTGGCAGGCCTCAAGGCCCGCCGGGACACTTGAATGAAGGATGCTCCCATGCTCGCCGAGACGGGCGGCCGCACGGCCACGGTGGAACGCAAAACGAAAGAGACGGAAGTCTTCGTCTCCCTGGATCTGGACGGCACCGGCGATTACGACATCGACACCGGCATCGGCTTTCTCGACCACATGCTCGAGCAGCTCTCCCGCCACTCCCTGATCGATCTGAAAGTGCGCGCCGAGGGCGATCTTCATATCGACTTTCACCACACGACCGAAGATACCGGCATCGTCATCGGCGAAGCGCTGCGGCGCGCGCTGGGCGATCTGAAAGGCATCCGCCGCTATGCGTCCGCGCTCATCCCCATGGATGAGACGCTGACCCGCTGCGCCATCGATGTCTCGGGCCGGCCCTATCTCATCTGGAAGGTGAATTTCACGAAGCCGAAGCTCGGCGATATGGATACCGAGCTTTTCCGCGAATGGTTCCAGGCCTTTGCCTTCAATGCCGGGATCACGCTCCACATGGAAAACCTCTATGGGGAGAACAATCACCATATCGTGGAATCGAGCTTCAAGGCGCTTGCCCGTTCGCTGCGCGATGCGATCGAGATCGACCCGCGCAAGGCCGATGCGGTTCCCTCGACAAAGGGCATGCTGGGCACGAACGGCTGAGACATAACTGCGCTTTGCCGGGAGCCTTGCGGGGCTGGTCTTTTCGCTGGCAATCGCCTAAGTAAAGCGCGAAACCCGCAACGCACCGGGCGCGCTTTTCGGCCGCCCGCCGGATGCGCCGCCAAAGGTTCCGGATGAAGTTCTACACCGTCCATCTCAATGACGCGGAAACGCGCGAGACGCGCCAGATCGTCTTCGTCAAGGAAGGCATGGCCTGGCCGGCGCTTGCCGTGCCGCTGCTCTGGCTGCTTTATCACCGGCTCTGGTTCGAGGCGGCGGGCTATTTCGGTCTCTCGCTTCTTTTGACCGCGGGGCTCGTCTATCTCGGCTATGGCGAGCTTCCGATCATGATCGCCTCTTTTGCCCTCCAGCTTCTGGTGGCGGCGGAAGGCAATGAGCTGCGCCGTCTGGCGCTTGCCCGCAAAGGCGCGCGCTTTGCCGCCATCGTGCATGGGGGCAGCGAGGAAGAAGCCGAGGAACGTTTCTTCCGCGATTATGAGGGCGCCTTGCCCGCGCCGCGCGCCGCGCCCGCCTGGGGCCTGCCGCTGAAAGGCGGTGTCTGGCCGGCGGCAAATGAGCGGGCGGGCGCCAAGGGCCAAGCGCAAGGCGCGCCGCGGTCCCCGCATGGGCGGGAGCAAGGCGGCGGCAATGACGTGCTCGGCGTCTTTCCCGAACCTTCCGGATGGGGCAGATGAAAGTAACAATCGTCGATTACGGCTCGGGCAATCTGCGCTCGGCGCAAAAAGCTTTCGAGCGCATGGCGCGCGAAGCAGGCTTTGCCGCCGATATTCTCGTGACACCCGACCCGGAAGAAGTGCTGAGCGCCGACCGCGTGGTGCTGCCCGGTGTCGGCGCTTTTGGCGATTGCCGCCAGGGGCTCGGCAAATTGACCGGCATGATCGAGGCGCTGGAAGAAACGGTCATTAAAAAAGGCCGTCCCTTTCTCGGCATCTGTGTCGGCATGCAGCTGATGGCAAGCGCCGGGCATGAGCACGGCACGCATCCGGGCCTCGGCTGGATTAAGGGCGATGTCGTGCCCATCGAGCCTGCGGATGAAAGCCTCAAAGTCCCGCATATGGGCTGGAACGAGTTGCACGTCTATGGGGCGCATCCGGTGCTGGAAGATCTTGGCGCGACCCACGCCTATTTCGTGCACTCTTATCATTTGAAAGCGGCAAACCCGGGGGAGGTTCTGGCCGAGGTGGATTATGGCGGCAGGCTCACCGCCGTCGTTGCGCGCGGCAATATGATCGGTACGCAGTTCCACCCGGAAAAAAGCCAGATGCTCGGCCTGTCCCTCATCCGTAACTTCCTTCACTGGAAGCCCTAACGTTTTGGAGACCTGAGATGATCCTCTTTCCCGCCATCGATCTGAAAGACGGCCAATGCGTGCGTCTCGTGCACGGGCTGATGGATCAGGCAACGGTCTTCAACGACAACCCGGCGGCGCAGGCTCGCGCCTTTCAGGATGCAGGCTTTTCTTATCTCCACCTTGTCGATCTGAACGGCGCCTTCGAAGGCAAGCCCGTCAATGCCGGCGCGGTGGAGGCGATCCTGAAAGAGATCGACCTGCCGGTGCAGCTCGGCGGCGGTATCCGCGATATGGCGACCATCGAGGCTTGGCTTGAAAAAGGTGTGACCCGCATCATCATCGGCACGGCGGCGGTGAAGAACCCGGAGCTCGTCATCGAAGCGTGCAAAAAATATCCGGGCCGCATTGCCGTCGGTCTCGATGCCAAAGACGGGCGTGTGGCGGTGGAAGGCTGGGCGGAGGTGTCGGACCTCACCGCCTTGGATATGGCGCGCCGCTTTGAAGATGCCGGTGTGGCCGCCATCATCTATACCGACATTTCCCGCGACGGCGCGCTGCAGGGTCTCAACATCGAAGCAACGGTGGCGCTCGCCGACGCGATTTCCATTCCCGTGATTGCGAGCGGCGGTCTTGCCTCCATCGACGATGTGAAAGAGCTTTTGAAGACCGGCTGCAAAAACATCGAGGGCGCGATTTCCGGCCGCGCGCTTTACGATGGCCGTCTCGATCCGAAAGAAGTCATTGCGCTCCTGAAAGAGGCTGCCTGATGTTGAAGGTCCGCATCATTCCCTGTCTCGATGTAAAAGACGGGCGCGTCGTCAAAGGCGTCAATTTCGTCGGCCTGCGCGATGCGGGCGATCCGGTGGAAGCGGCAAAAGCCTATGACGCGGCGGGCGCGGACGAGCTTTGCTTTCTCGACATTACCGCGAGCCATGAAAAACGCGGCACCTTGATCGATGTCGTGCGGCGCGCCGCCGAGCAATGTTTCATGCCGCTGACGGTGGGCGGCGGCGTGCGCACGGTGGACGATGTGCGCCGCTTGCTGCTTGCAGGCGCCGACAAAGTCTCGATCAACACAGCCGCCGTCACCAATCCGGATTTCGTGCGCGAGGCAGCGGAGAAATTCGGCAGCCAGTGCATCGTCGTTGCCATCGATGCGAAAACCGTCGCGCCCGGCAAATGGGAAATCTTCACCCATGGCGGGCGCGAGCGCACCGGCATCGACGCGGTGGCGTTCGCGAAAAAAGTCGTGGCGCTCGGCGCGGGTGAAATTCTTCTCACCTCCATGGACCGGGACGGCACGCGCGAAGGCTTCAACCTGCCGCTGACCCGCGCCATTTCCGATGCGGTGCGGGTACCGGTCATCGCCTCGGGCGGCGTCGGCATGCTCGATCATTTGGTGGAAGGGGTGACCGAAGGTCATGCCAGCGCGGTTCTTGCCGCCTCGATCTTTCATTTCGGCGATCACACGATTGGCGAGGCGAAAGTCCACATGTCGAAAGCCGGAATACCGATGCGTCTTAGAGGCGCATCCGGCGCTGACTATAAGTCACGGCCGATTTCCGTTTGGCCCGTCTGCCCGCCCGCGTCATAGTCCTGTCATGTGAAATGGGGCATGTGAAACCAGGCAGGATGGGCCTTGCGCGAGATCGAACTGAAATTGCTGCTGGATACGCGCGCCCTTGCCCGCCTGCCGAAAACGGCCTGGGCCGGGCGGAGCAATCTCGCTGAAGTGAAGCGCAAGCGTCTGCGCTCCACTTATTTCGACACGCCGGATCTTCAGCTCAAAGCGGCGGGCTTTACCTTGCGGGTGCGCGAGGCGGGCCGCGACCTCATTCAGACCGTCAAGGCAAAGCCGCGTGGCACGGGCCTCGCCCTTGATCGGGCGGAATATGAAAGCCCGGTCGGCGCCTCAGCCGCGCTGCCCGATCTCAGCCTTTTGCCGGAAGAAGTGGCGGGCACCATCGAAAAGCTGTGCGGCGGCGCCCCGCCCCGGCCTGTTTTCACCACCGATATCCGCCGCCGTACGGCCCATCTCAAAATCCCGGACGCGCTGATCGAGCTGGCGCTCGATGAAGGGGCCATTCTTGCAGGCGCGGAAAAAGACCCCCTGCGCGAGCTGGAACTCGAATTGAAAGAGGGCGCGCCGCTTGCCCTTTACCGGGAGGCTTTGCTGCTTCTTGAGGAAGTGCCGCTGCGCCTGTCGCTTCGCTCAAAGGCTGAACGCGGGTTCAGGCTTGCCTCGGGCGGTGCAATTGCCCCGGTCAAGGCCGCGCCCATCGAGCTTCAGGCGGCGGCCACCGCCGGCGAGGCGCTGGAGGCTGCTCTTTCCAGCGCCCTTTCCCAGATCTTGGCTAATGAGCCGGCCATCATGGAAGCAGGCGATCCGGAAGGCATTCACCAGATGCGTGTCGGCCTGCGCCGCCTGCGCGCCATAATCGGCCTTTTGGGGGACCATTCCGAAGAACTGAAAACGCTTTCACTTCAAGCAAAACATTATGCCGCGGTGCTGGGCCGGGCCCGCGATCTCGATGTCTTCGAGGAGGAAATCCTGGCGCCCGTCGCCGCGCTCGATCTCCTGGAAACGGATCTGACGCCTTTGACCTCCGCGCTTGGCCGGGCGCGGAAGGCGGCTTGGCGGGACGTGCAAGCTGCGCTGAATGAACCTGAATTCACGAAATTTCTTCTCAGCCTTGCCTGTGAGACCGAGCGCTTGCGGATGGCGGCGCCCGTCGCCGCGCTTGCCGCCCCGGCACAGGAGGCCGGCGCCGCGCGGCTGGAAAAAGCGGCGGAGAAAGCGGCAAAGCTCGGGCGGAAATTCACGAAACTCCCCCCGCCCGAGCGCCATGAATTGCGCAAGAGGCTGAAAAAATTGCGTTATGCGGCGCAGGTCTTCGAGCCGCTTTTCAATGCCGGTAAAACCGCGCCCTATCTCAAGCATCTCGGCGCCTTGCAGGACAGTCTCGGCGCGCTGAACGATGTCGCGGCGGCCGAGGAGACCCTCGCCCGCCTGCCCATTGCCGCCCAGTACCGCACGGCGGGTGCCCGCGCGGGCGGCTTTATTCTCGGCTATCACGGCCACCGCGCCGAAGAGGACCTGAAGGCGGCGGGAAAACTCTGGAAAAAATTTGCGAAGGTCCCCCGTTTCTGGCAGGGCTGAAGCGTCCGCCGAAGCAGCGTCACCCATTGGCTTGAGCCTTAAAAGCCGCAGTTTTTAGGCAAAACCTGCCTGTTTTTGTCGTACTTTCTAAGAACCTTTCAGGCAAATTGGCCCATAGACGAAGTGCCCGGCTCTGGGGGGAGGCCGGCATGCCGAAGATGGGTGGCCGCTCCTCCATGACTGTACTTTCCGGATACCGGGTAACCCCCGAGCTCCTGCGCCGTTTGCATGTTCTCCATCGCCGCTATATTCGCGGCATGCGCGACGGGCGGCGCGCCGTGCTGAAAGACTGCAATCTCTCCGATCTCGTCATTACCGCTCATGACTTTTCCGATTCCGAATTCATTGCTTGCAATTTTTCGCGGGCGGTCCTGGTCGACACTCATTTCGAGCGCGCAAATCTTTTCGGCTGCTTTTTCGGCGGGGCGGATCTGACCCGCGCTAATTTTTCCCGCGCCGACCTGCGCGGGGCGAAATTCGACGAAGCGATCCTCACGCATACCGTTTTCAAGGAAGCGGATTTGCGCCGGGGCGAGGTGATCGGCACCGAGGGTAAACTGCTCTCCGCCCAGGCGGAAACCTCGTTCAAAAGCGCCCAGCTTGAAAAAACCGAGCTGTCGGGCTCCCGGCTCGGCGGGGCGGATTTCGCCGCCGCCCGGCTCAAGGGTGTGAGTTTTCAGAACGCCGATATGCGCTATTGCAGCTTCAAGGGCGCGGAAATGAGCGAAGTGGTGCTGCAGGGCGCCAATCTCATCGATGCGGATCTGCGCCAGGCCGCGCTCGATGAGGCAACGGAGCAAAGCACCAGCCTGATGCGGGCCCAGCGCGCCCGTCCCGGCCCTTCCGCCGACGATCTGCCGGGTATTCTCAAAGCCCATCTTGCCTGGGCCCAGAGCGGCGGGAAAAGGGGCGCGCGGGCCGATTTCAGCCAGATGGACATGAGCGGGCGCTATCTCGGCAAGGCGGTGCTGGCGGGCGCGGTTCTGCGGGGCACGGTGCTCACGGATGCCAATCTTTCCAATGCGGTGCTGGCCGCCTGCGATCTGCGGGACGCGGTCTTGCTGCGCACGGATCTGCGCGGCGCGGACCTGCGCGGGGCCGATTTGCGCGGCGCGCATCTGGCCAATGCGCTGCTTGACGATGTGCTGCAAGGCCGGATCGGGGAGGCGGGGCTCGCCACCCGCGCCTGAGGCGCGTCTTCCTGCTGGGCCTTCCTCCTTAGCGCCGGCCAGCCCTTTCAGCGCTGAAAAAGCGGCCTCAACATTGGGCCCATTCCCCCTTTGCCCTTCGCTGGCGCTTCTGCCACAAATCTGATACGAAGACGCGCCCCGCAAGGCGGGTTTCCCGCGGCTTTGGGCCGGTCTGGAACTCTAAAGTGAACTGAAGAGGCAGGATAAGATGGCGCAGGAAGCCGGTGACGGCCGTCAGCTCGACCGCTTGTTCGAGACCATCGCCGCCCGCAAGGGCGCCGACCCGGACGCGTCTTATACTGCCAAGCTCCTGCATCGCGGCGTTGAAAAATGTGCGCAGAAAATGGGTGAAGAGGCGGTGGAAACCATCATCGCGGCCACCGCGCGCGATAAAGCGGGCGTGATTTCGGAATCCGCCGACCTTCTCTATCATTGGCTGGTGCTTCTCGCCGCCTCGGACGTGACGCCGCAAGAGGTCTACGCCGCGCTCGCCCGCCGCGAGGGCACATCCGGCCTTGCCGAAAAAGCAGCGCGCCAGAAGACTGACAAGAACGCTGACAAGAACGCTGACAAGAACGCTGCGCCCAATAAAAACTGAAAGGGGCCGCCTTATGACAAGCGCGGAACACAAGTCGCCGGCAGGTCCGGGTGAGGCGCAAAGCGCTAAAGGCAAAGAGCAGGCAAGCGCGGAAGAAGCCAAGCTCCGCCTGACAAGCGATCTTTCCCCCTACCGGCATTTTGAAACCGCCGATTGGGGCGATCTGCGCGAGGACACGCCGCTCACCCTGTCGGAGGCCGATCTTGAGGTGCTGCGCGGCTGGGGCGAGCGCATCTCGCTCGATGAAGTGAGCCAGGTCTATCTGCCGCTTTCCCGCCTCCTCAATCTTTATGTGGGCGCCACCCAGGACCTTTACCGCGTCACCTCGCAGTTCCTGCGCCAGAACCACGCCAAGGTGCCTTACATTATCGGCATTGCCGGGTCCGTCGCCGTGGGCAAAAGCACGACGGCGCGTATTCTGCGCGAGTTGCTCGCCCGCTGGCCGAACCATCCGAAAGTCGATCTCGTTACGACCGACGGTTTTCTCTATCCCAATGCGGTGCTTGAAGAGCGCAACCTGATGGGCCGCAAGGGCTTTCCGGAAAGTTTCGACATCAAGCGCCTGGTGCGCTTTCTCACCGATGTGAAATCGGGCTGCAAGCGCGCGGCCGCCCCCGTCTATTCCCACTTCTCCTATGACATCGTGCCGGGGGAAGAAGTGGTGGTCGAGCAGCCCGATGTGCTCATCGTGGAAGGGCTGAACGTGCTGCAGGGCCCGCGCATTTCCGATGGCGGCGCGCCGGAGCTCATCGTCTCGGACTTCTTCGACTTCTCCGTCTATATCGATGCGGATGAAGAAGTGATCCGCGACTGGTATATCCAGCGCTTTTTGGATTTGCGCAAAACCTCGTTCCAGAATCCGGACGCTTACTTCCACCGCTACGCCAATCTGACGGATGAGGAAGCGGTGAAGGTCGCCGACGGTATCTGGACCTCGATCAACCTGGCGAACCTGCATCAGAACGTCCTGCCGACGCGCCAGCGCGCCGACCTCATCCTGCGCAAGGGCACGGATCACTCGATCAAGGACGTTTACCTGCGCAAGCTTTAAAGCAGATCTTTTTCGTCCGCGAGGTCTTTTAGCGAGGTCATGGGCCGCGGCCCGTAATGGCTGATGGATTCAGACGCTGCAAGCGAGCCGAGCTGGCCGCAGCGCACCGGGCCGTAGCCGCGCGCCAGGCCGAAGAGGAAGCCTGCCGCATAAAGATCGCCCGCGCCGGTGCTGTCGACGATTTTCGGAATTTTCACCGCATCCACCACATGCACCTCGCCGTCGGCGATGATGACGGAGCCGGCTTCAGAGCGCGTCAGCGCGGCGAATTTGCAATCCTTGCGCACCGCCTGCAATGCGGCGTCGAACTCATCCACCTCATAAAGCGACATGATTTCGGCTTCATTGGCAAAGAGAAGATCAACCTCTTCTTTTGCCAATTTGCGGAACTCATCGCGGTAGCGGTCGACGCAGAAAGAATCCGACAGGGTCAGCGAGACCACGCGCCCGGCTTCATGGGCAATGCCCGCGGCTTTGACGAAGGCTTCCTTCGCGCGGGGCGGGTCCCAGAGATAGCCTTCCATATAGGTGATGGCGGAGGCCTTGATCAGGTCCTCGTCGATATCGTCCGGGCCGATGCCGCCGGCAGCGCCCAGAAACGTGTTCATCGACCGCTGGGCATCCGGGGTCACGAGAATGTAGCAGCGCGCGGTGGAAGGCCCGTCTGTTGCCGGGACGGTGTCGAAATGCACGCCCATCGCTTTCAAATCGTGCTGGAAGACCTTACCCAGCTGATCGTCGCGGACCTTACCGAAATAAACGCCCTTGCCGCCCAGCGAGGCTATGCCCGCGATCGTGTTGGCGCAGGAGCCGCCGGAAACTTCCACCGCCGGGCCCATTTTCGCATAAAGCTCTTCGGCGCGCGGCTCGTCGATCAGCGTCATGCCGCCTTTCTGGATGCCGTTGGCGACCAGGAAGTCGTCCCCCGCTTCGGCGATAATATCCACAATGGCGTTGCCGATCCCGGCGACATCGAAGCGGGCTGTGCTCATTCCGTATCCTGTCCGTCAAATTGCGACTTTATGTTTGCTGGGGCGGCAGTATAGGGACGCAGCGCCAAGGAACAAGCGCCGATCCTCCTTATGCCGGGCCGGCTTGTCATCAAGGCCAAAGCCGCTAAGCTGGCCGCTCCCGCGCCCCAAGCTGAAAGCGGACAAGCGAAGGATAAAAGACCCGATGTTCAAAGCCGCGCTGACCGCCGTGTCGGATATTTTCTCGCCCCCCTTCCGCGCCGTGCTCTGGAAGTCGCTGGCCCTGACGCTGGCGCTGCTCGTCGCGCTGGGGTATGGCGCGCAGTGGGGCATCGCCGCCATTCCGGATATGGAATGGGCCTGGGCGAACACCACGGTCGATCTTCTGGCGCAGTTCATTCTCGTCATCGTGCTTGTCGTCATGCTGATGCCGGTCGCTTCGCTTTTTGCCGGGCTTTTTCTGGAAGAGATCGCAGGCGCGGTGGAAGACAAGAATTATCCTGCCGACCCGCCCGGCAAGGACCAGCCCTTCTGGCAGGGGCTCTGGCTTGCCTTGAAATTCACCGCCGTGCTCGTCGTGCTCAATCTTCTGGCTTTGCCGCTTTACTTCATTCCCATCGTGGGGGTCGCGGTCTTCTGGCTCTTGAACGGTTATTTGCTGAGCCGGGAATATTTCGAGCTTGTGGCGCTGCGCCATCTGGAGCCGAAGGAAGCCGCCTCCTTGCGCCGTACCTACCGGCTGCGGCTTTTGACGGCGGGCTTTCTGGTGGCGGCGCTCGCCAGCGTGCCCTTGCTCAATCTCTTTGTGCCGCTCTTTGCCACCGCTTTCATGGTTCATGTCTATAAGAGGATTACCCGGCTTGCGTAACTTGCCCTTTGCTTTTGCCGCCCCGCTTATGGCGACGGCCCTCATGCTTGCCGCCTGTGAAAGTCCGGGCCGCGCGCAGTTTGCCCCGCGCGCCGAGCCTGCGCCGCAGCGACAGGCAAGCGCCCCGCCTGCCCTTGACCCCGCGCCCGCGCCGGCCTCGCTTCTTGGCGTGGGGGCGCAAGGTATCCGCGCCAAGCTCGGCGCGCCCGATTTCGTGCGCAAGGAGCCCGGCGCCGAAATCTGGCGCTATGGCGGGGAAGCCTGCACGCTGCTCGTGATTTTTTATGAAGAGGGGGCTGAAATGCGCGCCTCCCATATCGACGCGCGCGCGCCGGGCGGCGGCGCGGCGGATAAAGGCGCCTGTGTCGCCTCCGTCAACAAGGCGCTGCAGCTTGGCGCCCGCCCCGCTTGAAGCCGGAACTGAGACAGAAACCTGAGGCAGCAACATGACGCAGAAGACGCCGCCTCTTTTCAATTTTCTGGAGGTGCCGCGCCCGGAAGCGCCGGGTGAAACGCTTGAGGTGCTGCTGACCCGCAAGGGCCTGCGGCTCGAGCGGATCGTCTCCCTCGGTCATACAACGCCTGAAGGCGAGTGGTACGACCAGCGGCAGGACGAATGGGTGATGCTGGCCGCGGGCCGCGCCGCGCTTCTTATCGAAGGCGAGGAAAAAGCGCGGGAGATGAAAGCGGGCGACTGTCTTCTTCTGCCCGCCCATTGCCGTCACCGGGTGACCTGGACGGACCCGGAAAGCCCGAGCGTCTGGCTCGCGCTTCATATCATGCCTGAGTGAGACCGGGCCTGAATGAAGTCAGGCCGCCGTCGTCTTTCCTTTGAAGCGGCACAGATCGGCGACGATGCAGGCGGGGCAATCGGGCTTGCGCGCCTTGCATGTATAGCGCCCATGCAGGATCAGCCAGTGATGCGCATGAAGTTTGAATTCGGCGGGCACGGCTTTTTCGAGTTTCTTTTCCACTTCGAGCGGCGTCTTGCCAGGGGCAAGGCCCGTGCGGTTGCCAACGCGGAAAATATGCGTGTCGACGGCGATGGTCGGCTCACCAAAAGCGACATTGAGAACGACATTCGCCGTCTTGCGCCCGACACCCGGCAGCGATTCCAAGGCGGCGCGGTCGCGCGGCACCTCGCCGCCATATTCCTCGATCAGTTTGCGGGAGAGCGCGATGACGTTCTTGGCCTTGTTGCGGTAAAGGCCGATGGTCTTGATCTGATCGCGCAGCTTCGCCTCGCCGATCTTTACCATTTTTTGCGGCGTATCGACGGTCTTGAAAAGCTTTTCGGTTGCCTTATTGACGCCGACATCCGTTGCCTGCGCCGACAGCGCGACAGCCACGACCAGCGTGTAAGGATTGGTGTAATTGAGCTCGGTCTTGGGTTCGGGCAAGGCCGCGGCAAGGCGCGAGAAGAACGTATGGATATCGGCTTTTTTCATGCGCAAAGCCTAGCCATTTCCGCCCCGCCCGCAAGCCTGATACGCGTGCCTCAGCCGCGCGGCGCAACCTCGACGGTCAGATGCGAAAGCTGCGGCAGGCCGGCAAGCTTCTGCTTGTAATAGGCGGGCGGCTCGGGCCGGTCCGTCTCGATGGAAAGGATCGCCGCCATATGCCCCGGCCCGACGCGCCAGAGGTGAAAATCGGCAAGCCTGTCCCCGTCTTCTTCGATGCGCCCGGCAATATGCGCGTGCAAATCCTCATCGGGCAGCGTGTCGAGCAGCACCGCGCCCGCATCGCGCATCAGCGTCCAGGACCAGCGCGCGATCACAATGGACCCGGCGATGCCCATAATCGGGTCCATCCAGACCCAGCCATAGGCGCGCCCGGCAAGCAGGCCCAGAATGGCGAGCACCGAGGTCAGCGCATCGGCAAGCACATGGAAATAGGCCGAGCGCAGATTGTTGTCCCGCGTGTCATGGGCGTGATGGTGATGCGCGTGGCCGTGATCGTGCCCATGCCCATGATCATGTCCGTGGCTGTGACCGTGACTATGCCCATGGTCATGCCCGCCCTGATGCAGCAGAAAGGCGCTGAGCAGATTGACGCCGAGCCCCAGCACGGCAACGGCAATGGCCTCGTTGAAACGGATAGCGATGGGGTCGATCAGCCGGGAAACGGATTCAGCCGCAATGCCGAGCGCGAACACCGCCAGAATGACGGCGCTGGCAAAGCCGGCGAGATCCCCCACCTTGCCGGTGCCGAAACCGAAAACAGGGTCATGCGCATGGCGGCGGGCATAAAGATAGGCCAGCGCCGCGATGGTCAGCGCGCCGGCATGGGTTGCCATGTGAATGCCGTCCGCCAGCAGCGCCATGGAACCGAAGGCGATCCCGGCCACGATTTCGCCGACCATCATGGCGGCGGTCAGCGCGATGACGGCCCAGGTGCGCCGTTCGTTGCGCGCGTGGTCGGCGCCGAGAAAAACGTGATCATGCGCGCCGCTCTCTGCCTTCGGGCTCTGCATGGGCTCTCCTTAAAGATATTTCGCGATCTCGCGGAACTTGGCGAGTTCCTCTTCCATCTCCGGCGGCAGCGGGCCTGTCATTTCCGTCAGGTGATGGTCGATGTGATGCAGGATCATGGTCTTCTTGCCGTTCTCCAGCGCCCGGACCACCGCCTGCATCTGCTGGGCGATGTCGAGCCCGTCCCGGCCCTCCTCGACCATGCGGATGACGCTGGCAAGGTGGCCTTGCGCGCGCTTCAGCCGTTTCAGGATGTCCGGGTTATTGGCGTGGCTCATGGGCCAGTCATATCCCCCTGGGGGGGATAAGTCAAACCCCTGTTTCGGCGTCTTGCGGCGGGGCTTGCCGCGCCGGGGGGCCGGGCCTATTTTCAAGCCCATGCAGCCCATGGAAGATCAGGCGCCGCTCCGCCCCCCGCTTTATTTCGATGCCGTGCTCACCCCGCACCGCTCGCTTTCGCCGCGCGGCTTTCTGGTCATGATGGGGCTGGTGGGGATCGTCAGTTTCATTTCCGGCATGGCCTTTTTGATGATGGGGGCCTGGCCGGTTTTCGGGTTTTTCGGGCTGGATGCGGCGCTTATCTATTTCGCCTTCCGCCTGAATTACCGCGCGGCCCGCGCTTATGAGACGGTGCAGATTTCGCAAGGCGAGGTGCGGGTGCGTAAGGTCGATGCGAAGGGCAATGTGACGGCCTGGAGCGCGCCGCCCTATTGGGCCCGTGTCGATTTGCATGAGGAAGAAGAGGCGGAGGAAAACACCCGCCTCTCGCTAATCTCCCATGGCCGCGCCGTGGTGGTGGGCGCCTTCCTTGCGCCTTTCGAGCGCAAGGAGCTCGGCGAGGCGATCCGCCAAGGCCTTGGCGATGCGCGCCGCGCCGGCACTCCCGTTTAAGAGCAGCGCTTAAGAATAATCCCGCTCGATCAGAATTTTCTTGGAGAGCACTTCGCCCTTATCGCTGAGCTCGTAAACGATGGGCGCGCCGGTTGCGATATTGAGCGCGATCACCTCCTCCTGGTTCAGCTTGTCGAGCTGCATGACGAGCGAGCGCAGCGAATTGCCATGGGCGGCAACGAGCACGCGCTCGCCTTTCAAGACGCGCGGCAGGATTTCCTTTTCGAAATAGGGCAGCACGCGCGCTGCCGTATCCTTCAGGCTTTCGCCGCCGGGCGGGGGAATGTCATAGGAGCGGCGCCAGATATGCACCTGCTCTTCGCCCCATTTTTCCCGCGCATCGTCCTTGTTGAGACCGGAAAGATCGCCGTAATCGCGCTCGTTGAGCGCCTGGTCGCGGATGACGGGCAGGTCCTCCTGGCCGAGTTCGGCCAGGATCAGATCGTTCGTGTGCTGAGCGCGGGTAAGCACGGACGTATAGGAGACATCGAACGTGTAGCCGGCCTCTTTCAGCGCGCGGCCCGCGGCTTTGGCTTCTTCGATGCCTTTTTCCGTCAGGTCCGGATCGCGCCAGCCGGTGAAAAGGTTTTTCTCGTTCCAATCGCTCTGCCCATGGCGGACCAGCACCAGCAAATTACCCACATTTCACTCCGTTCTATCAAACCGCCCGGATGGCTAAAGCTACGCCGGGCTCATCCTTCAAAGCTCTTTAAGGCCCAACACGTCGGCCATGCCGAAAAGGCCGGGGCCTTTGCCCTGGCCCCATTTGGCCGCCGCCACCGCGCCGCGCGCGAAAATCGCCCGGTCCTCGGCCACATGGGAGAGTACGAGGCGTTCTTTTTCGCCCGCGAAAATCGCCGAATGCTCGCCCACCACCGAGCCGCCGCGCAGCGTGGCAAAGCCGATATCGCCTTTCTTGCGCGCGCCTTTTTGCGAATGCCGGTCGAGATCGCTGACTTCTTTGAGGTCGGTGCCGCGCCCCTTCGCTGCCGCATTGCCGAGCAAAAGCGCGGTGCCGGACGGCGCATCGACCTTGTGCTTATGGTGCATTTCCAGAATTTCGATGTCCCAGTCCGCATCGAGAATGGCGGCCACCTGGCGCACCAGCGAGCTCAGCAGATTGACCCCGAGGCTCATATTGCCTTCCTTGATAATCGTCGCGTGGCGCGCGGCAGCGGCGATCTTGGCGTTGTCCTCCTCGGAAAAGCCGGTCGTGCCGATGACATGAACGATGCGCGCCTGGGCGGCCAGCGCGGCATGTTCGCAGCTTGCCTCGGGCACCGTGAAGTCGATCACCGCGTCCGCGTCCTTGAAAACGGCTAGG
>ERZ1673962.342-NODE-342-length-34692-cov-39.473511_pt1 | contig 34692 bp, 25 predicted proteins | sample MGYA00580188_ERZ1673962 | MGnify/ENA primary metagenome ERZ1673962 (study PRJEB41334, sample SAMN05608104) | rock metagenome | biome: terrestrial subsurface; feature: shale formation; material: shale | place: USA: Pennsylvania ... | reverse complement strand
GACCCTGACCCTGACCCTGACCCTGACCCTGACCCTGACCCTGACCCTGACCCTGACCCTGGCTCGCCTCACCGGCAAAGGGAGCAGGGGCCTCGAATTCCAGCACCCAGCGGCTCAGGAAGCTGGCCTGCTTGAGGCGATCGAGTGTCGCCAGCAGGCCAGGGCCGATCTCGATCGGGCGCAGCGCATCGCCCAGTTGCTCGCGCATATGCTGAGCGCTGCCCTCGCCACTCACCTCGGGATGCAGTGCGCCCAGCTGGCTGTCGCTGGCCACCGCCTGCTGACCTTCCAGACTCAGCCACCAGTCGAGAAAGGCCTCACCGGCCTCGGGGTGAGGTGCCTGCTGGGGGACGAAGGCTAGCCGGCGCTGAATCAGCACGTAGTCTTCCGGCACGATCACCACCAGCTCCGGATGGGCGCGGGCAAAGGTCACCGCGTAGGGGCCGACCAGGTTGTAGGCGATGTCCACCTCGCCGCTGGCCAGAGCCTCGAGCATGGCGCCGGTGGTGCTGACCAGTCTGGCATCGGCCTGCCCCATGGCGCGCACCAGCGTCCAGTAGCGCGGCGATTGACGGGCGTCTGACACGGCATAGGTAAAGCCGGAGCCGCTGCGGCGCGGGTCGTAGCTGATGATGCGGCCGCGCAGCTGCTCGCGGCGCGACTCGAGCAGGTGCCAGAAGTCGCGATGGCTGCGCAGCACATCGAGGGGATTGCGCAGGCCGTCGAGGTCCGCCAGGCGCTTGAGCGCATCACGTCGCGCCACCATCACGATCGGCTCGAAGCTCATCGCATACAGCTCATTGCGCCAGCGTGAGTTGGCCGGCCAGGCGGCCAGATTGGGGGCCTCGAGTGCCAGGGCGTGGCCCTGATTGGCGAGTCGGTACTGCAGCCCCATGGCCGAGGAAATCATCAGATCGGCCTGCGGTGTCAGCGGCGCCTGCAGGTACTGTGCTTCAAGCCCGAGGGCGGAGCGGTTGACGTAGTGCAGCACTCGCTCAGGATGCTGGCGGCTGTAACGCAGCAGCGGGCGAATCTCGGGCAGGTCCAGCGCAGCGTGAATGGTCAGGTCGGCCGCGAGGCTGGCGTCGCTGTCAGGCGCGGGCGGCGTGACTGGCTGACCGCCCTGCAACCACAGCGATTGATGCTCTTCGAGCAGCGGGTCAAACGCTGCCTGGGTCGCCGCCCGGGTCGCCGCCTGACTGACGGGGCTCAGAAGCACGGCCAGTGCCAGGCAGGCCGTCAGCCGTCCAGCGCGCTGTCTGCCCGGGCGGTGATGATCCGGGCGGTGATTGTCATGACCGTGATGGTCAGGGCGCTGCTGCTTGGTTGGCGGTCGTCTCGCTAGCATGCTGTGCCCCCTGTCTTTGCAGGCTTGCCGGCCTGTGCTGATTCATCATCCCCACCCACTCTCACCTCAGGCGCTGCACAGGGCGCCAGATGCAGACTGACGCATAGCCCGCAGGACGCGCCTGTCTCGTCTGTGCCGTTTGCGTCGGCTGCGCGAGTTGCATCGTCTGTGCGGGATGCAGAGTCAGCAGCCTGCGTCACGCTGCGTGCTGTCGCGTCGCTGAGCGTCAGGCGCGCGTCGTGATGTCGCGCGATGCCATCGACGATCGCCAGCCCCAGTCCGGCGCCTTCGTGATGCTTGAGCTCATCGGGCTGCTGCGCCGGCGCCTGATCATGACTGTCGGGCTGGGTGTTGCGGTGGAAGGGGCGCAGTACCAGCAGGCGTCGCTCGGCGTCGATGCCCGGGCCGTCATCCTCGACACTCAGCCGCCAGCGGCCCGCCAGTGCGGCGCTGTCCGGTTGCGTGAACGTGGCATCGCTCGGTGCCGCCATCCGGCTCAGGGTGAGTGTGACGGTGCGCGCGCCGTGCTTGCAGGCATTGTCGATCAGGTTGGCCAGTGCCTCCTCGAGCTGCCACTCGACGCCTAGCGTCCAGGCGGCGCCATCGATGTCCGGGGCGATCTCGAGGCCGAGGTCCACCCCGGCGCGATCACAGCGCAGGAACAGCCGGCTGACGGTGGCGCGCGCCAGCGCCGACAGCTCCAGCGGCACGCGCGGCGGCTGCACTTCAGGGTTGTTGAGGCGTGTCAGCGACAGCAACTGATTGGCCAGGTGGGCGGTATGGCTGGCGGTGGCCTGCATCTGGCCCAGCGCGGCATGCCAGGCGCTGGGGTCCTGCTGGCGCAGTGCCAGCTCGGCGTGCGCGGAGAGTCCCGCCAGCGGGGTGCGCAGCTGGTGCGAGGCGTCGCCGATGAAGCGCTCCTGATTGGCGCGCACGCGGCGCATGCGCGCCAGCAGGTCATTGATGGTGTGCTTGAGTTCCTCGAGCTCGCGCGGCAGGGGCAGGTTGAGCGGCGCCAGACTGCGCGAGTCGCGTTCGCGAATGGCGCGGCGCAGGCGGGTCAGCGGCGATAGCGCCAGCCGTACGCCGATCAACACCACCAGCAGTGCCAGCGTGGCCATGCCCGCCAGGCGCACCAGCGAGCCACTGAACAGCTCACGCGTCAGGGTGTCTCGCCCCTCGCGGGTATGGGCGACGCGAATGCTGTAACGCTGGCCGTGGCGTGGGTCATCGCCCCAGCCGCCCAAGCGGGTATCGAGGCTGCCCAGCCGCAGTGCCTGTCCCTGCCAGGCGATATCGCGAAACGACAGCTCGCCGCTGCGTCCAAGCGATTCCTGCGGGGCCAGGCGACCATTGGCGGCGCGATTGGCATCCGGCAGGTGGGTATTGCCGGTGACCTGCTCGCCATCGGCGTCCACCAGGCTGTAGAAGACGCGCTCCTGGGCGTCGGTGGCCAGCATCTCGAGGGCGGCGGGCGGCAGGTCGAGCCACAACTGGCCATCCTGCCATTTGACCTGCTCCGCGATGGTGACCAGCGAGGCTTCGAGCAGCCGGTCGTAGGCGCGGTCCGCTGCCTCACGCGCCGACAGGAAGGCCTGCACCAGCAAAAGTGTGCCCAGCGCCAGCAGAGGCAGCAGCAGCCAGCTCAGCAGGCGCCGATAGAGGCTGATGCTGCGTTTTGCCTCTGTCTGTGGGCGTGGTGAGGGTGCGGAATTCAAGCGCTGCCGTCCGTGGTCTGTTCCAGTAGATAGCCAAGGCCCCGGATGGTGCGCAGATTGACGTCGCTGCCTTCCAAGCGCTTGCGCAGGCGATGCACATAGACCTCGATGGCATTGTCGCCCACGGCTTCCTCCTCGCCGAAGGCCTCACGGGTCAGACGCGCCTTGTCCACCGGCTCGCCGGCATGCTGGATCAGGCAACCCAGCAGGCGCTGTTCACGGGGCGGCAGCGCCAGCGGGGCATCGGCGAGCAGAAAGCGTGCATTGAGTGGCTCGAAGGCCAGGCTGCCGAGGGTCAGGCGTGGGGCGATGCCAGGCGAGGGCGTCGGCTGCTGGCTGGCCTGCTGACTGGCCTGAAGAGTGGCATGGCGGCGCAGCAGGGCGCGCACGCGGGCTTCCAGCTCATCGAGCACGAAGGGCTTGGCAAGATAGTCATCGGCGCCCAGGTCCAGCCCGCGCACGCGATCTTCGATGGCGCCGCGCGCGGTGAGAATCAGCACCGGGGTCTGGCGGTCGTGCTGGCGCAGCGCGGCGAGAATCTCGAGCCCGGAAGCGCCGGGCAGGTTGAGGTCGAGCACGATCAGCGCGAAGCCGTGATCGTGGCGGGTCGCCAGGCGGGCAAGCGCCGCGGCACCGTCGGCCAGGTGGGTGACCGCAAGGCCCTCGGCGGAAAAGACGCTGCACAGTGTGCTGGACAGCAGGGCGTCGTCCTCGACCAGCAACAGGGCCGGGGGCGGTGCGGTGGCTAGGCCATGCGCTGAAGCGTCAGCCGCTGATGCGTCAGCCGCTGAGGGGAGTGAGTCGGGAGAAGTCATCCGGGCTCCGCAAGGGCGCGTCAGGTACGCGTCAAGAGTGATGAGAGTCAGGCACAGGGCCGGTCTGCGACCTGCAATGGCCGCTTGAAGGCGCAATATTGCCTCAAACAGGCAGCCAATGGCGCTTGCGCCAGCGTATCATTGGTGGCCTGTTTCGTGTCGCTGACAAGGAAGCCAGCATGCCATCCGTTCCGCTATTGCAGCGCCTCAAGGCGCGCGCCTCTCGTCTCTCTCCATCCCATTGGCTTACGGCTGTCACGTCGCTCAGGCCGCTGCTGACCTCGCTGGCGCTTGGGGTAGTGGGCGGTTGGCTGTTCCAGCTCACCGGCATGCCGCTGGCGTGGATGCTGGGGCCGCTGGTCGCCAATCTGCTGGGCGCGATGTCCGGGCTGAAGCTTGGTGTGCCGGACCGCCTGCGCAACCTGTTTCTGGGCGTACTTGGCCTGACGCTGGGCGCGCGCGTCTCGCCGGAGCTGGTCTCGCACCTTTCCAGCTGGTGGTTGTCGGCGTTGCTGTTGCTGGCGGGGGTGTGGGCTTCGACGCTGGCCTGCGCCGCCTGGTATCGCCGCTGTGGTTTTGACGCCACCAGCGCGTGGTTCTCCTCGGTGCCCGGCGCGCTGACGGCGATGGTGGTGATCGGCGAGCGCATCGGGGGTGATCCGCAGCGCATCGCGGTGGCGCAATCGTTGCGGGTGCTGCTGGTGATCATGATTCTGCCGCCGCTCTATTGGGTGCTGGAAGGTGCGGCGGGCACGCCCGGCATCGGTAGCGATGTGGCGGTAAGCGGCCTGTGGCTGATCGCGGTGCTGCCGATTCTGCTGCCCCTGGCCAGGCGACTGCGCATTCCCAATGCCTCGCTGCTGGCGCCGTTGTTGCTGGCACTGGTGCTGTCGCTTGGCGACGTGGTGCGTTTTTCGCCACCGGTGTGGGGCACCGATGTCATGCAGCTGGTGCTAGGTTGCGCCATCGGGGCACGCTTCAAGGGCCTTACGCCGCGGGTACTGGTCGGGGTGATGGGTCAGTCGGGCGTGGCGACCCTGATCTCGCTGTCGGTGCTGGGCTGCTTTGCCGAGCTGATCCATCAGCTGATGGGCGTGCCGCGTGACGTGGCCTTCCTCGCCCTGGCCCCCGGCGGTATCGGCGAGATGGCGCTATTGGCGGTGGCGCTCGATCTCGACCCGATCTTCGTCGCCTTTCACCATCTTCTGCGCCTGATCGTCCTGATGCTGTTGCTACCGGTGATGGCGCGTCATTTCCGTCACCGCCGAGCGCGTGAGGCGACGCAATAGCCCGTGGCGTGATCTCCCCTTGTGAGGGCGGCGATGCGCTGTTATAGTGTGCGCCTTGATCACGCCAAGTGCTTGAAGTTCAAGCGATTGGCTCGGTAGTTCACCGAATGATCATATTTGTGGTGGCCCTGTCGGTCCTCCCGCAATGCTAGGCTGCAAACCCCGCCAGGCCCGGAAGGGAGCAACGGTAGTGGCTGACGCGTGTGCCGGGATGTGGCTGATGGGGCCGCCTCCATTTCAGGGCCCTGAAAGTGGCTGCTCGTGAAATGTCCGCATCATCCCGCCTGCTGCGCAACGCTCTATCTCAAGCCCTCGCAAGCCCTCGCAAGCCCCTGCAAGCCCTCGCAAGACCTTCGCTTCACGCTGCCTGAAGCCTTTCGCCACACCCTCGCTGTCTGCACCGGTCATCTCCTGCCTGTCCCGAGCCCCGCTTGGCGTTTCGTCGTGCCCGCAATTCGGGGGCGCACCACGCCTGTCATCCGGCCTCGCGCCCTCAATCCTGCTGCGCAAGTGGCATCGTGCTTTGAAGCCACACGGCAAGTCGCTAGAATGAGCGCATTCTCAGCGAGGCCTCGTCATCGGTCTCCGTCTGTCGACCGTCGGGGGTGAAGCCCAGCCGGGTCGTGCAGGTTTCAGCTCATGTTTCAGATCGCCCAAGGAATGCCCCGCTCAATGAGCTATCAGGTATTGGCGCGCAAGTGGCGCCCGCGCAATTTTCACGAACTGATCGGTCAGGAGCATGTCAGCCGTGCGCTGGTCAATGCCCTCGATCAGGGGCGCCTGCACCATGCCTATCTGTTCACCGGGACCCGCGGTGTCGGCAAGACGACGCTGGCGCGCATTCTGGCCAAGTGCCTGAACTGTGAAGAGGGTGTCAGCTCCAGGCCGTGTGGCGTGTGTGGCACCTGTCGCGAGATCGATGAGGGCCGCTTCGTCGACCTGATCGAAGTCGACGCCGCCTCGCGGACCAAGGTCGAGGACACGCGTGAGCTGCTGGACAACGTCCAGTACGCGCCGACCCAGGGCCGCTACAAGGTGTACCTCATCGATGAGGTGCACATGCTGTCGACCCACAGTTTCAATGCGCTGCTCAAGACGCTGGAAGAGCCGCCGCCCCACGTGAAGTTCCTGCTCGCGACCACTGATCCGCAGAAATTGCCGGTCACCATCCTGTCGCGCTGCCTGCAGTTCACGCTCAAGAACATGCCGCCGGTGCGCGTGGTCGAGCACCTGTCCGACATTCTCGCCCGCGAGGAAGTCAGCTTCGAGGAAGACGCGCTGTGGCTGCTCGGCAAGGCCGCCGATGGTTCGATGCGTGACGCCATGAGTCTGACCGATCAGGCGATCGCCTTCGGCCATGGCCAGGTGCGGCGCGAAGATGTCGCCGCCATGCTCGGCACGCTGGATCACCGCCATGTGCTGGCGCTGCTGGAGTGCCTGGCCTCGCTGGACGCCGCGAGTCTGCTGGCGGAGGTCGCGACACTGGCCGAGCAGGGGCCGGACTACGGCGGGGTGCTGGACGACATGGCGTCCGTCTTCCACCGTCTGGCGATTGCCCAGATGGTGCCGAGCGCACTGGACAACGGGCATGGCGACCGTGATGCGCTGCTGGCGCTGGCCAGCCGTTTCACCGGTGAAGACGTGCAGCTCTATTACCAGATCGCTCTGCAGGGGCGTGGCGACATGGCCAACGCCCCGGATGCGCGAACCGCGCTGGAAATGACGCTGCTGCGCATGCTGGCCTTCCGACCGCAGGGCGTGCCGCGCCCGGCGCAGACGCCGCTGCCGATGACCGGCCAGGCGGAGGGTGCGAACGCGCCTGGCGCTCAAGCCTCGGCGCCTGTCCAGCAGGCTCCGGTTCAGCAAGCTCAGGCTCAGCAGGCTCCTGTTCAAGAAGCTCCGGTTCAGCAGGCACCAGTCCAGCAGGCTCAGCCTCAGCAAGCACCGGCAGCCCCGATGGCGCCCGCGCCCCAGCCTGCTGCACCAGTGGCCGCGCCAGCGACCGAAGCACAGCCGCCGATGGTCGACGAGCCGCCCCCGTGGGCGACGGAGGACGTTCCGCAGGGCGCCCGGGATGCCGGCTTTCGCGACGTAGCGCAGGACGCGCCCCAGCCTGCGGCCGCGCCGGTGTCGGCGCCAGCGGCAGAACAGGCAGCAGCCCCCGCACAGGCGCCCGCTGCGCCCAGTTCGGCGATGTCACGCCTGAGTGCCGCCTTCGGTTCCGCGCCGGCACAGCCAGAGGCTACTGAGTCATCGGCCCCGCAGCCTGTTGAAACAGTACCAGCAGCACCGCAGCCCGCTGAAGCCGTACCAGCAGCGCTAGAGCCCGCTGAACCTGTACCAGTAGCGCCGCAGCCCGCTGAATACTCAGCGCCAGCACAACCCGAGCCCGTTGCATCGCCGGCGCCTGAGCCGGTCGTGTCTGAGCCGGTCGCAAACGAGCCGGCCGTGGCAGCGCAACCGCTGCCGGAGCCTGCTCCCGCACCGGAGCCGGCACCCGCGGCTGCTCCCACGCCGGCGCCGAGTGCCCCGAGTGCCGATGGTCGCTTGAATCACGCCGCGTGGCTGGAGCTGTTCCCCGCGCTGGGGCTGGGCGGCATCACGCGCAATATCGGCGCGCATTGCCTGGTCGAGCACGATGACGGCACCCACCTCAAGTTGAGGCTGGACCCCGCCCAGTCGGCGATGATGGCCGAAGTCCATCAGGATCGTATTCGCAAGGCGCTGGCGGGCCAGGGCGTGGAGCGTGTGCTGGAGATCAGCGTCGCGCCGCTGCCGGAAGGTCTGGAAACGCCGCACAGTCGTCGCATTCGTCTGCTGGGTGAACGTCATGCGCGCGCGGTTGAAGCCTTGCGTGCTGACCCGCATATCCAGTCCATGGAGCACCAGCTGGGCGCACGTCTGATCGAGGAAAGCGTCAACTCCTTCGAGCCGGACGATTTCTGACGCTCTGGGCAGTTTCGACCGAGTGTCGGCGGTGCCGGGCATCGCTGACGCTCTCCCGGATTCGCGGTGCGTGTGCCGACAAGGCACGCACACCACAGGCCGGAGGTGCCACGACATGGCACCTCCGCCAGACAGCATTTATCGTTAGGTCATGTTCAACACGTTATTGATGAGGTGAGCCATGTTCGGTGGAAAAGGCGGTATGGGTAACATCATGAAGCAGGCGCAGGAAATGCAGGAGCGCATGCAGAAGGTCCAGGAAGAAGCCGCCAAGGCGGAAGTCCAGGGTGAATCTGGCGCGGGCATGGTCAAGGTCACCATGAACGGTCGTCATGACGTCGCGCGCGTCGAGATCGATCCGAGCCTGATGGAAGAAGACAAGGAGCTGCTGGAAGATCTGCTGGCGGCCGCCGTCAATGACGCGGTGCGCAAGGTCGAAGTCAATTCCAAGAAGCAGATGGAAGAGGCGACTGCTGGCATGAACCTTCCGGCCGGCTTCAAGATGCCGTTCTGATGGGATTTTCGCCGCTGGTAGATCAGTTGCTGGATGCCTTGCGCGTGCTGCCGGGCGTTGGCCCGCGAACGGCACAGCGCATGGCGCTGCATCTGCTGGAGCGTGATCGCATGGGCGCCGACCGTCTGGTCGGCGTGCTGGGCGAGGCGCTGGAGCGCGTCGGCTATTGCGCGCGCTGCCGCACGCTGACCGAGGAAGAGGTCTGTCAGCTGTGCCTGAGTCCGCGGCGTGATGAGCGCGTGCTGTGCGTGGTGGAATCGCCCGCCGACCAGCTCGCCATCGAGGGCGCGGGTGGCTATGTGGGGCGCTATTTCGTGCTGCACGGCCATCTGTCGCCGCTGGATGGTATCGGGCCCGAGGATATCGGGCTGGATGCGCTGGAAACCCGCGTCCGCGAGAGCCAGATCGAGGAGCTGGTGCTGGCCACCAACCCGACGGTCGAGGGCGAGGCCACCGCACATTACATCGCCGAGCAGCTTCGCGATGTGCAGCATGGTGGGCAGCCGCTCAAGCTGACGCGTCTGGCCTATGGCGTGCCGATGGGCGGGGAGCTGGAATACGTCGATGGCGGCACGCTCAGTCGTGCCTTCAGCGGCCGTCTGCCGTTCACCCTCGGCGAGATCTGATGCGATACCGGTGCCGACGCTGTTTGGCACCGGCATCAAGGCAACTTCGGCAACTTCGGCAGCTTCGGTAGCAAAGCAGCTTCGGTATCAAAGCAACTGCAGCAGCACGTCTGCGGGCGTGGTGGTCAGGAACCACCACGCCCGCAGACGTTTACCGCCCGGTGTCTGGCGAGTGCCCGTCACCTTCAATTCCCGCTTGCCCGGGCAAGCCTGTCACCACGAGATTTCCTTGCTGATGAGTGATCAACCCGCCACCGCACTGCTGTCAGAACTCGATTTCGAGGCCGTCTGGGTCGAGACCCCCGAGGCGCTGGCCGCTGCCTGTGCAGAACTGGAAGGCGCCGATTGGCTGGCGTTGGACACCGAATTCATCCGCGAGTCGACCTTCTTCCCGATTCCGGCACTGGTGCAGCTGATGGCTGCCCGTGACGGCGAGCTGCCCGGTGCGGATGGCAAGACGCCGCGTATCTTCCTGATCGACCCCACGGTGGTACCGGCCAGCGAGGCGCTCAAGCGTCTGCTGGGGGCAGAGGGTCCGCTCAAGCTGCTGCACGCCTGTGGCGAGGACATGGAAGTCTTCCTGCGCTGGGCGGGCGTGGCGCCGACGCCGCTGATCGATACCCAGATCGCCGAAGGCCTGACCGGCGGCGAAGCCTCGATGGGCTATCAGCGTCTGGTCGAGCGCGTGGTGGGCGTCACCGTGCCCAAGGAAGAGACGCGTTCCAACTGGCTCAAGCGTCCCTTGAGTCAGGCGCAGTGCGATTACGCCGCGCTGGACGTGCTGTTCCTGCCGCAGGTGTGGTCCGAGCAGCGCGATGCATTGCTCGAGCTGGACCGCATGGCGTGGCTTGAAGAGGATTGCCGGGACCCGGGCAGCAGCGGTGGTGCCACGCCGGACCCGGAGTACTGGAAGCGTCATCGCAGCCTGTGGAAGCTCTCGCCGCGTGGCCTGGCTGCCTGGCAGGTGCTGTGTGACTGGCGCGAGGAGCAGATTCGTCTGCGCGACGTGCCGCGTTCACGCCTGCTGGCCGATGCGCAGCTGTTCGGGATCTGCGAGCGACTGCCGACCAATCGCTTCGAGCTGGCCAAGGTCGATGGCATGCATCCGCCGCAGATCAAGCGCCACGGGGACACCGTGCTGACGCTGCTCAAGGACGTGGCGATGATCGATGACAGTCAGCTGCCGCGCGTGCCGCCGTCGCCGTTGGCGCCGGAGTGGAAGAACTGCATGAAGCGCCTCAAGCGTGAGGTCAATGTGGTGGCGGAGGCACAGCAGCTCAAGCCTGAGATTCTGGGCAAGCGCCGTGACATGGAAGCGCTGGTGATCGCCGATTACGAGGGCGAGCCGCTGCCCTTGCCGCAGGGCTGGCGCGGTGAGCTGCTGGCCGCGCGCCTGGCCAAGGCGCTCGAGAGCTGACGCCCGCCGCTTTCGTGGGCCAGACTGCAAGGGGCATGCGTGAGGCTCGCGCAGCCTGGCATGCCAGCAATACAGGTCAGAAACAGGCCAGAAACCGGTAGTGAGCTCTCGGGTCATGCCCGTGACGCGAGAGCTCGCTGATGCGCACAAGCGCTGCAAGATGATGGGTAGCCCGATGACAGACGACAAGATGATCTGCGAGATCTACAAGAGCGCCAAGAAGGACGAGATGTATCTCTACGTCGAGAAGGCGCGTGGACTCAAGGATGTGCCGGAATCCCTGCTGGGCATCTTCGGCACGCCGACCCCTTTGATGACACTGCTGATTCGTGCCGACAAGCCGCTGGCGCGCGTTGCCAGCACCACGGTGCTCGAGAAGATTCGCGAGCAGGGCTTCTATCTGCAGATGCCGCCGGCCAAGGAAAATCTCCTCAAGGAGATTGGCGTGACGCCGCCGGAAACGCATTACTGACGCCCTGTCCGGCAGACAAGACCGTACTGATGAAACGACCCTGCTGCCCGGCAGGGCGAGGAGAGCAAGATGAGCGATGTTCCGCAGCCTGACGGCGGAAAGCGTGAGCGTTTCTGGGAGCGCCACGCACTCTCGGAGCTGAATACCGCCGAGTGGGAGGCGCTGTGCGATGGCTGTGGCCAATGCTGCCTGCTCAAGTTCGAGGATGAAGACAGTGGCGATATCGCGGTACTCGATGTCGCCTGTCGCCTGCTGGATGTGCGCAAGGTCAGCTGTCGCGATTATCCCAATCGCGCCACGCGCGTGCCGGGCTGCATCCCGCTGGATGTCGAGACGGTGGGCAAGCTGCGCTGGTTGCCGGAAACCTGCGGCTATCGTCGCCTGAATGAAGGCCGTGAGCTGCCCGAATGGCACCCGCTGTTGACCGGCGATGCCAAGAGCGTCAAGCGCGCCGGGGTCTCGGTGTCACGCTTTGCCGTCTCCGAGGCGTCGGTGCGCCAGCAGGACCTGGAAGACCACATCATCGCGATCATCGATCCCGAGAGCTGAGGCGCGCCGCGGGCGCGTGGCAGATTTCAGGTGGATGCCTTTAGAAAGCTCAGCTCAATGAGCTGCGCTTTTTCGTTTCTGGCATTTCGTGTCTGGCAGTTCGAGTCAGGCATTCAGTGGCCTTGTATTTGACGCCTCTGACCCTCAGTCACGGCTTGATCTGCTAGATAAGATAATTTGCATAAGCTGATTTGCATGAGCTGATTTGCATGGCCGAGGCGCGTGCACGCACTCGGCCGCGCAATGTCTGGTTGTAAATAAATGAACGTTCATTTATTTTGTGAGGATTCGCTCAAGACCAGATCAGACTAGAACTGACCAAAACAGACCAGAACAGAACAGAACAGAACAGAACAGAACAGAACAGAGGCAGACGGGCCATGCGCCATCGTGATGAACACAAGCAGCAGGCGTTGCTGGAAGCCACGCTGCATGAGGTGGCCGAGCATGGTTTTGCCGTGACCTCCGTGGCGCGCATCGCGCGTGCCGCCGGCATGTCGCCCGGTACGCTCTATCTCTACTACCGCGACAAGGATGACCTGCTGGAGGCGACCTTTCGCGAGGTCAGCCGGCGCATCATCGCGGTCGCCATCGAGGCCTTCCAGGCCGAGCCGGCAGGGGCATTCGAGGCCGAGCCGTCAACGCTGTCGCCGGCCGCCCAGCAGCTGAAGTCGGCACTGTGTCGGGTGTGGAATGCCCTGGTGGCGCTGGGGCGCCGTCAGCCTGCGTTGTTCCTCTTTCACGATCAGTTTCTGCACTCTTCCCATATGCAGGACGCCCTGAGGGTGGCCAATCAGGAGCGCGCCGCGCCCTTGCTGGACGCCTTCGCGCTGGGCCAGCAGTCCGGCATCCTCAAGCAGATCGATCTCGCCCTCATCGAGGTGTTCATGTTCCGGTCGATCTACAGCCTGCTGCAGGGCTCCAGTTGCCAGTTGCCGGCCATCAGTGATGCCAGCTTCGACCAGGCCTTCGAGATGGCCTGGGACGCGATCGCGCTTCGCCAGTGAGGGCAGCCAGCCCCGCAGCGCACGCCGGACAGATGACAGATTTTCGCTTGTGCCATTTTATTCCAACGACTCAAGGGCCCGCTGATGAAACTTCGACCTGGTGCCAAGCCACACCTGCGTACTCCTTTCGCCTGGCGGGGAGGCCGCGTCCTTCAGCTGTTCGCCGGACTCGTGCTGGCCCTCGGGCTTGCGGCCTGCAGCGAGGCCGAGGCCCCGCTGGAGAAGCAGAAGGTGCATCCGGTCAAGTTGCTGTCGCTGTCGGATGAAGGCGGCGGTGTCATCCAGCGCTACCCCGGTGTGGTCGAGGCCTCGGAGCGCTCCAACCTGTCGTTCCGCATCGGCGGTGAGCTGCGCGAACTCAAGGTCCAGGCCGGTCAGGAGGTCGAGAAGGGCGAGCTGATCGCGCGCCTGGATGATCGCGATGCCAGAAGCGAGCTCAACAATGCCCGCTCCAGCTTCAATCTGGCGCAGGCGACCTACAAGCGCATGAAGTACTCGGTGGAGAAGGGCGCCATCAGTCGGGCACGCTTCGATGAGGCGCAGGCCGAATTCCAGTCGGCGCAGGCCCAGTATTCCCAGGCGCAGGACCAGCTCAGCTACACCTATCTCAAGGCACCCTATGACGGGGTGATCGCGCGCGTGCCGGTGGACAACTATCAGGTGGTCGCCGCCCAGGAAACCATCGCCGTGCTGCAGCAGCCGGGGCAGATCGACGTGATCTTCAACATGCCGGAGCGGCAGGTGCGCGCCATCGATCGTGAGCGTGCCGAGGCCGGGCGCCTTGAGGATGCCGCCCTGGCCTGGGTGCGCTTCGGCAGTGGCGAGTCGCGCTATCCGGCCCGTTACAAGGAGCACGACACCAGTGCCAGTGAGGGCTCGCTGAGCTATGAAGTCACCCTGACGCTGCCGGAGCCGCAGGACATCACCGTGTTGTCAGGCATGAGCGCCACCGTGGAGCTGGACATGCAGCAGCTGACGGCGGCGACCCAGGGCCAGTGGCGCGTGCCGATCGAGGCGGTGGTCACTCAGGAGGAAAGCCCGAACCAGGCCGTGGTGTGGCGCTATGTGCCCAAGGACGGTGACGCCCAGGCGAGCGCATCGATCAACAATGACGCCACCACGGACACCGGCTCAGACGACGGCAAGAATGAGGGCAAGAGCGAAGGCAAGCAGCAGGAAGCTGGCGCCCAAGGCACCGTCGAGGCCGTGCCCGTCACGGTACTGCAGGCCACCGGCGAAGGGCTGGTGATCACGGGAGAACTGAGTGCCGGTGACCGTCTGGTCACGGCGGGCGCCAGTCGCATGGAAGCCGGGGAGCCTGTGCGTCCCTGGGTCAAGGAAGCGGGGCTCTGATCCATGGTCGATTATTTCCTGAGACACAAGGTCATCAGCTGGATGGTCGTGCTGCTGCTGTCGGTGGGTGGCGTGACCTCCTTCTTTGGCCTCGGCCAGCTGGAATTTCCCGAGTTCACCATCCGCAATGCGGTGGTGATTACCCAGTATCCGGGGGCGACGCCCAAGCAGGTGGAAGAGGAAGTCACGCTGCCGCTGGAGAAGGCGATCCAGCAGATTCCCAATCTCAAGCGCGTCAGCTCGGTCAACAGCTCCGGGCTTTCCCAGATCACGCTGGAGCTCGAGAGCAGCGTGCGCGAAGGCGAGATGCAGCAGTACTGGGACCTGCTGCGCCGCAAGATCAATGACGCACAGGCGAGCCTGCCGCCCGGCAGTGGCTCCTCGATCGTCAATGACGACTTCGGCGATGTGTTCGGGCTGCTCTACAACCTGAGCGGCAAGGGCTATTCGGCGCATGATCTCGAGGACCAGGCCGACTTCCTGCAGCGCGAGCTGACGCTGGTGGAGGGGGTCAAGAAGGTCTCCATCGTCGGCGTGCGCAGCGAGCAGGTCATCGTCGCGCTGGATCGTGATCGCATGCAGGCGCTGAACATCTCGCCGGATCAGCTCGCCAACCTGCTCAATGCCCAGAACGTGGTCGGCGACGCCGGACGGATCCGTCAGAACGGCCTGTCGCTGGAACTGCAGCCAAGTGGCGAGTTCCAGAGCGTGCAGGACCTGGAGCGTCTGGTGGTCGGTCGTCCCGGCAATGGTGGCCTGATTCGTCTCGGCGATATCGCCTCGGTCAGCCGCGAGTACACCGAATCGCCGTCGCGCCTCTATCACACCGATGGTGAGACGGCGCTGTCGCTGGGCATCTCGTTCGCCTCTGGCGTCAATGTGGTCGAGGTCGGTGCGCTGGTCGACAAGCGTCTTGGCGAGCTTGAGTCGCGCATGCCGCTGGGCATGGAGCTGACCACGGTCTATCACCAGCCCCAGGTGGTAGATGAGGCGGTATCCGGCTTCTTGATCAACCTGGCCGAGGCCGTCGGCATCGTGATTCTGGTGTTGCTGGTATTCATGGGAGTCAAGAGCGGCGTGCTGATGGGGCTGGTGCTGTTGATCACCATTCTCGGCACCTTCGTGATGATGTCGATTCATGGCATCGAGCTGCAAAAGATCTCGCTGGGGGCCTTGATCATCGCGCTGGGCATGCTGGTGGATAACGCCATCGTGGTCACCGAGGGCATGTTGATCGGCCTCAAGCGTGGCAAGACCAAGCGCCAGGCCGCCTTCGAGGTCGTCAACCAGAACCGCATGCCGCTGCTGGGGGCCACGGTGATCGCGATCACCGCCTTCGCGCCCATCGGTCTGTCGCCGGATGCCACCGGCGAGTTCGTCGGGTCATTGTTCTGGGTGCTGTGCTACTCGTTGCTGTTGAGCTGGATCACCGCCCTGACGCTGACACCGTTCTTCTTCGACATGTTCTTCCGCGAAGCGCGGGAGACGGCAGGCAGTGACACGGACGAGAATCAGGAGGAAGACCCCTATCGTGGCGTCATCTTCCGTGGCTTCCGCAGCCTGCTGAGCTGGGCGATTCGCCTGCGCTGGCTGACCCTGGGGGGCGCGGTGGCGTTGCTGGTGGCGGCCGTGATGAGCTTCGGGCAGGTCAAGAATGCCTTCTTCCCGGATGCCTCGACACCGCTGTTCTTCGTCGATGTCTGGATGCCGGAAGGCACCGATGTGCTGGCGACGGAAGCGCGCATCGCGGACCTTGAGCAGCAGGTGCTCAAGATGGACAAGGTCAATCATGTCACCAGCGTCACCGGCGGGGGCGCCCAGCGCTTCACGCTGACCTACTCGCCGGAAGACAGCTATGCAAGCTTCGGGCAGCTGATCGTCGAGACTCAGGACCGGGCCAGCCGCGAAGCGCGTATGGAAGAGGTGATACGCCTGGTGCGCGCTGAGTATCCTGAAGTCGAATACAAGGTGCAGGCATTGCAGGTCGGGCCCTCGGCCAAGGCGAGTCTCGAGGCGCGCCTCTACGGCGAAGACCCCGCAGTGCTGCGTCAGCTGGCGGGCAAGGTGCGTAGCGTCTTCGAGGAGGAGCCGCTGGCCGGCAGCATCCGTCTGTCATGGCGCAATCGCGTCAATCGCATCGAGCCCGAATTCCTGGATGATCAGGCGCGGCGTGTCGGCGTGACGCGTGACTCGTTGCATCAGGCGCTGCTGATCAACAGCGACGGCGAGAGCGTCGGTGTCTATCGCGAAGGCTCCGAGCTGATCCCGATTCTGCTGCGTGGTGAAGAGCGTCAGCGCTTCGACCTCGACACCCTGGCGAGCCTCAATGTCTGGAGCGATGAGCAGGAAACCTACGTGCCGGCGGGCTCGGTGATGGGGCCGCTCGAGACAGAGCTGCGCGACCCGCTGATCAAGCGTCGCGATCGTCAGCGCATGCTGGCGGTCTACGCAGAGCCGATGCCGCTGTCCGGCGAAACGGCCGCCAGCGTACTGGGGCGTATCCGTCCCAAGATCGAGGCCATCGAGCTGCCCGAGGGCTATCACCTGGAGTGGGGCGGCGAGTACGAAACCTCATCCGAGGCTCAGGAGGCGCTGTTCTCCTCGCTGCCGATGGGGCTGCTGGGCATGTTCGTGATCACGGTGCTGCTGTTCTCCAACCTGCGTCAGGCGCTGGCCATCTGGTCCATCGTGCCGCTGACGCTGATCGGTATCGTCAGTGGCCTGATCGTGTTCGGCGCGCCGTTCACCTTCATGGCGCTGCTCGGCACCTTGAGTCTGATCGGCATGGTGCTCAAGAACGCCATCGTGCTGGTGGAGGAGATCAACGTGCAGCTCGATGAGCAGGAGGATCGCTTCCAGGCGGTGGTGCAGGCGGCCGTCAGTCGTGTGCGGCCGGTGTCGATGGCGGCCATCACCACCATGCTGGGCATGATTCCGCTGTTCCCGGATGCCTTCTTCTCAAGCATGGCGGTGGTGATCGTGTTCGGGCTGGGCGTGGCGACCCTGCTGACGCTGGTGGTGCTGCCGGTGGCGTACTGCGCCTTCTTCCGCATCCCGACCGGCAACAAGTCCATGAAGACATCCTGATGTGATGATAATGCGGTAATCTTGGTCTGCGCTGTCTGCGGCCACCCACACCACGACGCCCGATGACAGTGCCATTGTCATCGGGCGTCGTGGTGTGGTTCGTGCTCGCTATCCTGCGTGAGGGGCATCGCCGCAAGCCCCTTTCCGTTACACTATGCGCCGCCGGTTGCGAGTTGCCCGGTCGCAAGTGTTGCGTCAGTCGAATCCTATCGAGTCGTGAGGTGTGCCTTGGTCGAACCCCTGAGTGCCTGGTGGGGGCAACAGCTGGTGTTGTGCGGTTGGGGTTTCAGTGCAGCGCCGGAAACGGTGTGGACACCGGCCCAAGCGTGCGCGCGTCTGAAGGCCCAGGAAGTCCCGGATGCGGGCGAGTTGGGATGGCGTCTGCTGGAGGCCTTCCCCAATGACACCCCGGACCCGCTGCACCAGCTGGAGGCGTTGGAATTGCTGGCGCTGGCACGTACTGCCGGCTGGCTGTCAGAGGTGCGCACGCGTGCCTGGCTGATACGTCTGCTGACGGCGATCGGCGGGCGTTTCACCTCGCTGGATGACTGGCTCAAGGCTCTGGCCCATTCGCGCAGCGATGCGGGCTGGACGCGAGGCGATGACGGCTTCTTCGAGGCCAGCCTCGCGCTGTCTCAGTTGGAGCACGAAGACGCCGGCGTCACCTGGCCGCGTCTGCAGGAGGCGCTGGAGGCACAGCCTCCGGTGGCGGTTACTGAGCTCTGGCCTCAGGGCGAGCGCGACCGGGTCTGGATGGCGCGCGCCATCTTCTCGCCGTGGCTCGGCGGTCAGACGCTGACCACCGATGACAGCGGCCCGCACGAGGACGGTGCCAGCGGTTTTGACGCCGCGGCGCACTGGCCGGATGTCACGCGCTGGCTGGCCGAGACCTGGGCGATCACCGGGCGTGATGAGCTGATTCGACTGTTGCTGTGGCTGGCCTCGCAGGGCCATCGCTATGGCTGGGACATCGACAACGCACGCCTGATGACGGCCAGCGACAGCGAGCGTGCCAAGTGGCTGGATGAGCTGGAAGCGGATGCGGCTCAGGAAGAGGCCGAACGCAAGTCGGAAGGGCGCAAGGGCGCCCCCGCGCATGCCTCCTCCAGCATCGACGTCGCCGATGGCGGGCTGGAAAAGCCCCCGTCACCGACGGCCTACGGCGAGCTGCTGCTGCAGTATCTTGATCGTGGCGAGCCGCTGGAATTCGCCGCCTGGGACTGGCTGCGTCTGGTCGATCTCGCCTTCGCCGGGCTATGTGCCGGCTGGCTGAGTCGTGAGGAGGGCGAGGACTTCGCCGCCCACGGCATCGACCTGCTGGTGCGCCGCTATGCTGACTGGCAGGGCGTGGCCCGCGCCTATCAGCGCGGTCGCAGTCTGTTCGAGGGTGTCGATCTGACCCGCGACACCGAGAGTGACTGGCGTCCGTTGATGGCGTCGCCGCTGACGCCGCTGCGTTGCGAGCTGCATGCGCTGCTGCCTGCCGCCCAGCGTGACCGCTGCCGCGCGGCGATTCGCGCGTGGCGCAATGACAGCCGCCACTGGGTGCTGGCCATCGCCAGTATCCGTGAGCCAGACCTGCTCTATCGTCAGGGGCTTGTCGCCGAGGTCGATGCGGCGCGCCGCGAAGAGGCACGCCAATATCTCAACGAGACGCTGGCGCTGGACACCCGCGATGGCGTGCAGGGCATGGCGCGCTTCTGGCTGCCGGCGCAGGCGCATCATCTCAACCAGCTGGCCGCCGATGCCGCGCGTGGTGCCTTGCCCGATGCCCAGACGCCCTTCGGGCGTGCCGATGCCGTCGAGCTGGAACGCCGTCAGCGTCTGGCCGTCTGTCATCGCTATCCCGCCAGTGTGGTGATGGCCGAGAAGTACGCCTTCTATCTGTTGATGGTGCAGGACAGCGGTGATTTCCCGGCCGATGAGCTGGCCCAGTGTGCCGAGCGTCTGCGCAGTGCTCTGTGTCGCTACTACCCGGACGCCATGCGTCTGCTGGAAGCCTGGGCGGTGTGGGAATCCGCGGTGCCGGAACTCGAGGATCATCCGCTGGTCAACGAGATCCGCTGGCATCTCGATGACCCCGGCAGCCTGTTCCATTGGCTCGACTGGCGCGCCAGCGACTGGCAGGAGCCGGGGCTACGTCCGAGTCTGGATCGCTTCACGGCGCTGGCGCTGAGCGGTCCGCTCAATACGCCGTGCTGGGGCGAGCCGATGGTCGAGTATGGGCGGGGCGTCGAGGAGCTCAGCGGCTGGCTCGAAGGCCATTACGGCCTCGTCAATGCCGAGGCGCTCAAGGGCTTCCTCGACTTCCTGCGCGATGCCGGTGATCGGGACGAATACCAGATCAATTACGGCCCCTACACCCTCAATCGCGCCCGCCTCGACAATGAGATCGACGTGCTGGAAAGCGCCGAGCGCGGCGATGATGAGCAGGTGCATCTGGACCGTCTGCGTCGCGTCAGGGACAACGAGGCGCGCTGCAACGAGCTGGACATGGCGGCGTGGGACATCGCCCAGATGGTGGACCTCGCGATTGCCGGGCGCCAGCTGGGCTGGCTGGACGATGCGACCTTCACCGCCTATCTGGACAGCGCCTATGCGATGGCGCGTGACCACTACGGCAGCTGGAAGGAATATGCCCGTGGGCTGTTCGCCGGCTATGCCTTCTTCATGGGCGACACCGACCAGCGTGACAGCTTCCTGCGCGGCTTCCGCGATGCGCTCATCCAGGGGTTGACGGCGGCGCCACCGCTGGCGGGTGCCTGGTCGAGTCTCGATTTCCCGGGCGCCCGCCCGGGGCATTGGCCGGCGTTGCATCTGGATGTGCTGAGCGGAGACGCTCGCACGCTGCACTGAGCGGGGGTTCAATTCAGGTTGGGTGAGCGGCAGGGGGCACTTTCTCTGATGCTTTGGTCTAACTTGTGCGGCAATGGCATACGGTTTGCGGAAACATGAACTACTATCCTGCGAACGACTCGAGTTTGTCATCTGACTGTCGACATCGTGTTGCAAGGTGTGCTGCTGCCTGAGTTGGCCCACCTTGTCAGATAGTCGCCGTATTATCCCTGATCGATCAACGATCATCGTCATGCATCAATGGTTATCGCCGTCCGCAAGCGCTGCTCACCTTCACCCTTCCAGCGCCGGGCCCACGACGAGGAATGCTGGATGCGCCACGCGTTATTATGCTGTTTTCTGATCCTGCCACTGGGTGTGGCAGGCTGTGCCAGTCACTCAACACCGTCCAATGATGTGGCCTACTACGATGTGGACCTGCCGGAACTGCCGAAGCTCAAGCGCTATCGCCAGTCCGCGTCCCAGCCGGCCGCCGAGTCGCAGGACTTCGCCATGTCAGGGCCGAGCATCCGCGATGTCCTGCTGGAAGAGCATGACCGCTGGGCCGGGACGCCCTATCGTCTGGGGGGCACCAACACCCGCGGCATCGATTGCTCCGCCCTGATGCAGCATGTCTTCAGTGATGGCTTCGGCATCGATCTGCCGCGCACCACCACCGACCAGGTGAAGCGTGGCAAGCGCATCGACAAGTCGCAGCTCAAGCCGGGTGATCTGGTCTTCTTCCGTCCCTCACGTCGCTACAACCATGTGGGGGTCTACGTCGGCAACGGCTACTTCCTGCATGCCTCCACCTCGCGTGGCGTGAAGCTGTCGCGGCTCGACAATGTCTACTGGTCCCAGCACTACTGGCAGTCGCGTCGCCCGATGCCCTACGAAGCCATGCAGATGAAGCTGGCCATGCGCAGCCAGTGAGTTGATCACGCGTCGCACTGAAACAGACAAGCGCTGACACAGACAAGCCCTTGAATAGACAAGTGTCTTGTTCGACAACACCCGGCCCTGGCCGGGTGTTGTCGTTTCTGAGCCCAAGCAAATGTCAGCCTCTGCTCAGGAAGGGGGCTTCAGCGTAGTGCTGCTTGCCTGATCATCAGCGCTCAAGGCGTCCGGGGTGGGCCTCCCGGTTGCCGAGTGTTCAATGACGAAATCGACCAGCGCCTGCTCTGCACGCGACAGGCCGCGCTCGCGGCGCCAGGCGAGTGACAGCTCAAGCCAGGCGGGCTCATCGAAGGAGACGGCGGTCAGGTTGTTCTCTTCACGGTCGTCCTCGACCACACGCTTGAGGAAGGTGGTGATCCCGAAGCCGCGCGCGACGATCGCCTTGTTGAGGGCGATCAGGTTTGATTCGAAGGCGATGCTCGGCGCGAGACCATGCTGGCTGGCCAGGCGCTCGATGAAGTCGCGATGGAAGTAGCCGCGCTTGAAGACCACCAGCTCCTCGGCGAAGAACTCCTCGACGCTGATCTGCGCGCGGGCGGCCAGCGGATGATCGTTCGCCAGGCAGACCACCATTTCCTCGCTCAGGAAGTGGCGTCGAATCAGGCCATGGGTGTCGGTGCCGAGCTGATCCTCGACGATGACACCCAGGTCCAGCTCGGCATTGTCGATCATCCGGCGCAGGCTCAGGGTGCCGCCCTCGATCACGCTGAGCTTGATGTCGGGATAGCGTGCCTTGAATGCCATCAACAGGGGCGGGAAGTAGTAGGAGCCGAGCATCGAGGAGACGCCGATGCGCACCTCGCCCTTGACCAGCCCCTCGAGCTCCGCCATCGCCAGTGCCGCGCGCTGTGCCTGTTGCAGCAGGGGTCGGGCATGCTCGAGCAGCGTATCGCCGGCCGGTGTCAGGCGCAGACCGCGTGAGCCCCTGACCAGCAGTTGCGTGCCCAGCCGGCTTTCGAGCCCGGCGATCGACTGGCTGACCGCTGACTGAGCCAGGCTGAGTGCCTGAGCGGCAGTGGTGAAGCTCTGGTGCTCGACGACACTGACGAATATCACCAGTGCACGCAGATCGAAGGGCAGTTTCATCGCGGGGTCCTGTTGATAGTGAGGTGCTTTTCAGCGCGGAGTCCTTTATCAGCGCAGCTTCCTCTCGGCGCAGTTTGCGACATCCCTGTGTCGCCACGGCCATCAGCTTTGCTGATGGTCAGCATCATGTCGAGCTATTTTACTGATGCGAGCGCGCGGCGCAGACTGGCGCCATCCCCATGCTTGATTGAGTGCAGGTACCTGATGGCTTCATCGCTTTCCGCGTCTTCTTCCCCCGATTCCCCCGCCTCGGTCTCTACCGCGCAGTCCGAGCTGCCCGAGCCGCTCAAGGCGCGCGGGCGTGACTGGCGGCGCATGACCCAGGCACTGTGTCTGGGCTCCTTCGTGGTCTTCATCAACCTCTATCTGGTGCAACCGCTGCTGCCGCTGCTGGCGACGGATCTGGGCCTGAGCTCGCTGCAGGCGAGTCTGTCCCTGTCGGTGAGCACCCTGACGCTGGCCCTGGCACTGCTGGTATTCGGCCCGCTGTCCGATGCGCTGGGGCGGCGGCGTATCCTGCTGTGGACCCTGGCCGGCGGGGTGGCCTGTTCAGGGCTGGCACTGTTCGCCGAGGGCTTCTGGTCGCTGCTGGCGGTGCGCGCGCTACAGGGCTTTCTGCTCGGCGGCCTGCCGGCGGTGGCAGTGGCGTACATGAGTGATGAGATGGAGCAACCCGCCTTGATGATGGCGGTGGGGCTCTACATCAGTGCCAATTCGCTGGGCGGCATCTCGGGGCGGGTCGCGGGGGGCGTGATCGCGGAGCACTGGGGCTGGCAGGCCAGCTTCGCCGCCATCGGCGGCGTCAGCCTGCTGGTGCTGGGGGCGTTATGGCAGCTGCTGCCGCGCCAGAGACGCTTCGTCGCCCAGCCGCTCAAGCTGAGCAGCATGCTGGCAGGCTTGGGTCGCCATCTGCGCAACCCTCGGCTGTGGCCGGTGTTCCTGCTCGGCGGGCTGAATTTCTTCATCTTCGTCAATCTCTACAGCTACATGACCTTCCGGCTGAGTGAGGCGCCCTGGTCGCTCAGCAGTCAATGGCTGGGGCTGTTGTTCCTGACCTATCTGGCGGGTACCTTCGGCGCCTCCCAGTCTGGCCGGCTGGCACGGCGTCTGGTACCGGGAGGTGCGGCTGAGAACGGTGAGGCCGCGCTGGCGATCGCTCAGCGACGCGGTCAGGCGCTGACCATGATGCTGGGCACCGGCATCGTGATGCTCGGCACGCTGCTGACGCTGAGTCACTCGCTGATCGGCATGCTGATCGGTCTGAGCCTGAATGCCTTCGGCTTCTTCCTCGCGCATGCCACTGCCTCGGCCTGGGTCGGACGCAATGCCGAAGGCGCGCGGGCCAGTGCCAGTGCGCTGTATCTGACCGCCTACTATCTGGGCGCGAGTCTCGGCGGCTTCTGGCTGGAACCCTTCTGGCAGGCTGCCGGCTGGCCCGGGGTGGTGGCCGCCAGCGTACTGGTGCTGGCGGTGACCTTCTCGCTGGCGATCCTGTGCTGGCGCCGGGCTACCACGCAGTATTGAGCCTGAGAGCAGGGCTGATGGAAGATCAGAGAGCAGAGCAGACCGCAGAATAGAGAGCAGGGCACGTAAATCAGAGCACGCAAACGACAACGGCTCGCCAGATGGCGAGCCGTTGTCGTTCAGAGGGCCTGGAGGGCGAGATCAGTGCGCGGGCGAGTCGTCACCCCAGATCTCCTCCAGACGATCATCGCGGCCACAGCCGGCGCGGTAGAAGCGATAACGCACCGGGTTCTTCTTGTAGAAGTCCTGATGGTAGTCCTCGGCCGCATACCAGGGCCCTGCCGCCTCGATCTCGGTGGCGATGCCTTCGGGGAATCTGTCCTTCAGCGCATCGCGACTGGCCTCTGCCGCGTCACGCTGGGCCTCATCGAGGGGATAGATGCCGCTGCGGTACTGGGTGCCGACATCACAGAACTGGCGGTCCACCGCGACCGGGTCGATGTTGTGCCAGAAGACCTCCAGCAGGGTGTCGTAGCTGACCTTTTCCGGCTCGTAGACCACCTTGACCGCTTCGGTATGCCCGGTGCCGCCCGAGGAAACCTGCTTGTAGGTCGGGTTGTCCTGTTCGCCCGCGGTATAGCCGGAGGTGGTCGAGATCACACCCTCAAGCTTGTCGAAGGGGCCTTCCATGCACCAGAAGCAGCCACCGGCGAAGATGGCGACTTCCTGGCCTTGAGCGACACCTTCGGCGACGCCCTTGGGCGCGGTCTGCGGGTCGAAGGCATGGGCGTGGCCGGCAAGCAGCAGGCCGCCGAGCAGGCTTGCCAGTGGCGTGAGACGTCTGAGCGCAGGGAAGGGGATTCGCGTGTATCGGGTCATGGTGTCTCCGGGAAAGGCGTCATTCCTTCGAGATGAGTACACGGAAATCTCCATGTCTCGGTGAGCCGTGAGGTGACTGGCGCTGTTGAGTCCTCACTGCCTGTATAGGTTTCTACGCGAATAAACGTGGGATGGATGCGAACATGCAGAATGAAACGTTACCGTTGTCGTGATCAAGCCACTGCCATTCACCCCGCTACGCGAATCTGTGCATCCAGTCAGCGACATGCCTCGTAAGGACACGGTACATCCCAATAACATGCCCATGACGGCAGGAATCGAAAAGGAAATCGCCAGTGAATAAACGCAAGTTACTGCTTCTGGGCGCCATCGTCGCTGCCATCGTGGTGTTCTTCGCCAGCGGGGCACAGGATTACTTCACCCTGCAGAGCCTCAAGGCCAGCCAGTCCGAATTCCAGGCGTTGTTCGCGGAATCACCCTACAAGGTCGCGGGCACCTTCTTCGTCGTCTACGTGGCGATGGCGGCACTCTCGCTGCCCGGTGCAGCACTGCTGACGCTGCTGGGAGGCGCGCTGTTCGGCTTCGGCTGGGGGCTGCTGCTGATCTCCTTCGCCAGCACCATCGGTGCGACGCTGGCCTTCCTGATTTCCCGCACTCTGCTGCGCGAGAGCATCGAGAAGCGCTTCCGCCGTCAGCTGGAATCCCTCAACCGTGGCGTTGAGCGTGAAGGCGGCTTCTATCTGTTCACGCTGCGCCTGGTGCCGGTCTTCCCGTTCTTCATCGTCAACCTGGTGATGGGCCTGACCCGCATGCGCGTGGTCACCTTCTACGTGGCAAGCCAGCTGGGCATGCTGGCGGGCACCGCCATCTACGTGAACGCCGGGCGTGAGCTGGGCCAGCTGGAATCCCTGTCCGGCATCCTGTCGCCGGGACTGATCGCCTCCTTCATCGCGCTGGGCCTGTTCCCGCTGATCGCCAAGAAGATCGTCGGCGTGCTGCGCAAGCGCAAGCAGCAGGCGGGCTTCACCAAGCCGAAGACCTTCGACTACGACATGGTCGTCATCGGTGCCGGTTCCGCCGGACTTGTCACCAGCTATATCGCCTCCGCCGTCAATGCGCGTGTCGCGCTGATCGAGCGGCACAAGATGGGCGGTGACTGTCTCAATACCGGCTGCGTGCCCTCCAAGGCGCTGATTCGTGCCGGGCGTGCGGCCCATGAGATTCGTCAGTCCGCGCGCTTCGGAATCACCGCCAACGAGCCGGAAATCGATTTCGCCAAGGTGATGGGCCATGTGCATGACGTGGTCGAAAGTGTCGAGCCGCACGACAGTATCGAACGTTACGAAGGCCTCGGCGTGGAAGTGCATACCGGCAGCGCCATGCTCAAGACGCCCTGGGAAGTGGAAGTCGATGGCCGCGTGCTGACCACGCGCAACGTGGTGATCGCTACCGGTGCCCGCCCGCGTGTGCCAGCTATCCCGGGTATGGAATTGATCACGCCGCTGACCTCCGAGAACCTGTGGGACCTCAAGGAACAGCCCAGGCGTCTGGTGGTGCTGGGTTCCGGCCCCATCGGCATGGAGCTGGGTCAGAGCTTCGCGCGTCTCGGCAGTCAGGTCACCATCATCGAGGGTGCGCCGCGCGTGATGCCGCGCGAGGACGAGGAAGTCAGCACCTTGATGCATGAGCAGCTGGCCGGTGAGGGCGTCGATCTGCGCGTCAATTCCACCGCCACGCGCATCGAGGTGCTCAAGGGCAAGGACAGCCAGCCGATGCGTCAGCTGGTGGTCAGCTCCCCCGGAGGCGAGGAAAGCTGGATCGAGTTCGACGAGCTGCTGGTGGCTATCGGTCGTGAAGCCAATGTCGAAGGCTTCGGCCTCGAGGCACTGGGCATCGCGGTTTCCGAGCGCGGCACCATCGATGTCTCCGAGTCGCTGCAGACCCTGCAGCCGAACATCTGGGCATGTGGCGATGTCGCTGGTCCGTACCAGTTCACTCATGCCGCCGGTCACCAGGCGTGGCACGCGGCGGTCAACGCGCTGTTCGGTGGCCTGAAGACCTTCAAGGTCGACTACCGTATCATGCCGATGGTCACCTACACCGAGCCGGAAGTGGCACGTGTCGGCCTCAACGAGACTGAAGCCAAAGCGCAGGGCTATGACTATGAAGTGACCCATTACGCGATGGGCGAGAGCGATCGCGCGCTGGCCGAGCGAGCCACCGAAGGCTTCGTCAAGGTGCTCACCGAGAAGGGGCGTGATCGCATCCTCGGCGTGACGCTGGTCGGTGCCTCGGCAGGGGAGTGGCTGGCCGAATTCACCATGGCGATGAAGCATGGCATCGGTCTCAACAAGATCCTGTCCACCATCCATCCCTATCCGACGCTGTCCGAGGCCAACAAGGCCGCGGCGGGCATGTGGAAGAATGCCCACAAGCCGGAAGGCGTGCTCAAGGTGCTCGACCGTTACTTCACCTGGCGCCGCAACGGCCGCTTCGAGCCGACCAAGACCCTCGAGGCAAACCCTGCCGAGCGGACTGTGGCTGTCGAAAAACAGTAATTGCTGAATCATGCCGCGGGCCTGCAGGTGCAGGGTCGCGGCATTTTTCCATCAGGAGAAGCCCTTCATGAAGACGAATCATCTGGCGGGTCGCCGTCGTGCCTTGGCGCTGATGGGCGGCTCGCTGGTCTTGCTGGCCGGTGTCAGTGCCAGTCCCTGGGCCGCTTCTCTGGCGTATGCCGCAGACGCGCAGGCCGGGCGCGCGACCCCTGAGCTCGCCTCGCTCGAGTGGCAGGTGATCGCCGAGCACGCGCGCGGTCAACGTATCGACTTTCACGCCTGGGGCGGCAGTGAGGCGACCAACGCCTATCTGCGCTCCCAGGCCAAGACAGCGGCGGCGCGGCATGGCATCGAGGTGCGTCACGTCAAGATCGCCGATACCGCCGAGAGCGTCTCGACCCTGCTGGCCGAGAAGGCGGCCGGGCGCCGCGATGGCAGCATCGATGTGATCTGGATCAACGGCGAGAACTTCCGTGCGCTCAAGCAGGCCGAGCTGGTGTGGGGGCCCTTCGTCGAGCGCCTGCCCAACAGTGACTATCTGCTCGAGGAGATCGGTGCGCGCGATTTCGGACTCGCCACCGATGGTCTGGAGGCGCCCTGGGGGCGTGCGCAGCTGATCTTCATGTATGACACCGCGCTGCTGGAATCGCCGCCGCGCTCGATGCAGGCGCTGCTGGAGGTGGCCAGAGAGCATCCCGGACGCGTGACCTATCCGCAGCCGCCCAGCTTCCACGGCACCACCTTCCTCAAGCAGGCCTTGATTGAATTGATGCCAGTGGAGCAGCGCGAGGTGCTGGCATCTCCCGTGGCGAGTGATGCTCAGTTCGCTGAGGTGACCGCACCGCTGTGGGACTATCTCGATGCGCTGCATCCTTTGATGTGGGCGCAGGGCGAGCGTCAGCCAGCCGGTGCCGAAGAGCAGATGAAGTTGCTCGCTCAGCGCAGCGTGTGGATCGCGCTGACCTTCGTGCCCCAGGAAGTGGCCAATGCCCGTCAGGAAGGGCGGCTGCCACCGACCATCGAGCCGTATATCCATGACGGCGGCACCCTCGGCAATGTGCACTATCTGGCGATTCCGGCCAGTGCACCGCACAAGGCCGCAGCATTGGTGTGGATCAATCAGTTGATGTCCGCCGAGGCCCAGGCTGCCAAGGCCGACCCTTCACGCTGGGGCGATGACACGGTGCTGGATGTCGCCCGCCTGCCGCCGCAAGAGCGTGCCGCCTTCGAGGCCTTGCCACAGCTGCCCGGCAGCATGTCGCCCGAGGCGTTGGGCACACCGCTCAGCGAGCCACACCCGAGCTGGACCGATGCGTTGGAGGCCGAGTGGGCGCGACGCTATCGCAACTGACGCAATGGGTCGCTGATCGCTGGCGTGTCGCCCCCGCCACTGGTCATGCGCCGCTGACGCCCGCTCGCGTGCTGCGCTGGGGCGTCTTGCTGTTGCTGCTCGGCCCGACGGCGCTGGGGCTGGCCGGGCTGGTCGCGCCGGCCTTCGGGCTGTGGCCGACGCTGGGCTTCGAGGAGGTCTCGGCGGTCGCCTGGCAACGCTGGTGGGCCTTGCCCGGGCTGGCGGAGGGCTTTCGACTGACGCTGGTCAGTGGCCTCGGCGGCACGCTGCTGGCGGTGCTGCTGACCATGGGGTGGGTCTCGGCGGCGGCCGGGACTCGCTTCGGCGAGCGCATGGAGCGCCTGCTGGCCCCGATACTGGCGATGCCGCATCTGGCGCTGGCGCTGGGGCTGCTGTGGCTGGCCGCCCCGAGTGGCGTGCTGATGCGCCTGCTGCTGGCGCCCTTCGAGGTGCTGGTACCGCCGCAGTATCCGCTGCCGGATGCCCATGGCATCTCGCTGGCGGTCGGTCTGGCGCTCAAGGAGGCGCCATTCTTGATGCTGATGGCGCAGACGGCGCTGTCACGCCTGCCGGTCACGGCGCAGCTGCAGGCAGGCCAGGCACTCGGCTACAGCATCCCACAGCTGCGCTGGCGCATTCTGATGCCACAGGTGATGCGCGCCATCGCCTTGCCCATCGGCGCGGTGCTAGCCTACTCGCTGGCGGTGGTGGATGTGGCGCAGGTGCTGGGCCCGACGCGTACGCCGACGCTGGCGGTGCGCCTGATCGAGCTGTGGCGCGACAGTGACCCGACGGCGCGCCTGCCGGCGAGTGTCGGCGCCCTGATGCTGGCCCTGCTGGTGATCGGGATGATGGCGCTGGGCGCGACGCTGGGACGCGCTCTGCTCGCCTGGCATCGCGGCTGGGTACTGAGCCATCACCCGGAGCGCGCAAGCCGCCTGGCGCTGGCGAGCGAAGCCATGTTCGGGCGTGTCGCGCGCGGAGTACTGGGCGTGGTCACGCTGATCTCATTGCTCGCCTTCGTGGTGATCGGCGTGCAATCGGTGGCCAGAAGCTGGTTCTTCCCTGCACTGTTGCCGTCTCGCTGGGGCTGGGAGAGCTGGCAACAGGCCCTCGCTGGCCTGGGGGATGCCTTCAGCAACAGCCTGTGGCTGGCACTGCTGGTGGCGACACTGGCCGTCATCCTCAGCGTGGCGGTGTTCGAGCGTGAGCGGGAAAGTGGCCGCCTGCGTGGCTTCGTGGTCTGCCTCTATCTGCCATTGCTGCTGCCGCAGGCCAGCTTCCTGTTCGGCTTTCAGGTCGGCTGGTTGAGCCTGGGGGCCAGCCCCGGTTGGGCGGGAGTGGTGATCGGGCATCTGCTGTTCGCCTTGCCTTACGCCTGGCTGACGCTGGCCGGCCCCTGGGCACGCTTTGATACCCGACTCGAGCAGGCGGCACGCCTGCTGGGGCGTTCACGGCTCGAGGTGCTGATCGGTATCCGCCTGCGCCTGATGCTCAGGCCGCTGGCCATCAGCTGGGCAGTGGCCTTCGCGGTCAGTATCGCGCAGTACGTGCCGACGGTGGTACTGGGCGGCGGGCGTGTCCCGACCCTGACCACCGAGACTCTGGCGCTGGCGACGGGAGCCGACCCGCGCCTGACCGCGGTGGCCGCCTGCCTGCAGGCCTGTCTGCCGCTGGTGGTCTACCTGTTGGCGCGTGCGGTACCTGCCGGGCGCTCGGTCTCGCCGACGCGCGGCTGAGCGCCTGTCAGGTGCTGGAATGACGATGACCTCAACGATCTCATGGGAGTAGATGCAACATGCTGGACAAGTGGACCTCACGCTGGGTACAGCCGCCTCTGAAACGTCTTGCGAAAAGTGTGGCGGCGCGCGGTCTGCATCCGGATCAGCTGACCCTCGCGGGCTTCGCCATCGGCATGCTGGCGTTGCCGTTGCTGGCTTATGGGCATTTCGGGCTCGCGCTGGTCGCGATCCTGATCAATCGGGTGGTGGACGGGCTGGATGGCGCGCTGGCGCGGCACGCCGGCCTGAGCTCCGATGCCGGTGGCTTTCTGGATATCTGTCTCGATTTCCTGTTCTACGCCGCGGTGGTGGTGGGCTTCGCCCTGGCAGACCCTGCCGCCAATGCGATGGCGGCGGTGGCGCTGCTGTTCGCCTTCGTCGGCACGGGCTCGAGCTTTCTGGCCTTTGCCATCATGGCGGCCAAGCATCAGCTGGAGCGGCCCAATTTCACGCGCAAGGCCTTCTATTATCTGGATGGCCTGACCGAGGGTACCGAGACCATCGCCTTCTTCGTGCTGGCCTGCCTGATGCCACAGCATTTCGCATTGTTGGCGTGGATCTTCGCCGCGGCATGCATCCTGACCACGCTGACGCGCGTATGGGGAGGGTATGTCACCTTGCGAGCCCAGGATGAGCATCACAGCACCGACCAGAGTTGATGCGCTGCGAACCTGGCCTTGCTGATGATACGGCTCGTTACCTTTCTTACTCGCCTTGCTCACTTGCCTTGCTCGGGCGCCTCGGAGTCCTGCCAATGAAGATTGCTTCCCGTCAGTTGCCATCATTCCTGCCCCTGTTCGCGGCAGTCGCCTCCAGCGGCCTGCTGGCGGCGCTACTGCACTCGGTGGCCCACGCGGCTGACAGGAGTTTCTCGCCTGCGCAGATTCTTGCCTGGGGCGAGAAGACCTTCGAGGGCCAGACGGCCTATCGCGTGGTGGAGCGCGATGGCAGACCTGCGCTTGAAGCACGTGCCCAGGGTCAGGCATCCGCGCGTTTTCTCGAGGAAGATATCTCGCTGGAAGAGACGCCCTACCTGAAATGGTGCTGGCAGGTGGACAGCATCTACCCGAGCGTGAACGAGAAGACCAAGGGCGGCGATGACTATCCGGCGCGTCTCTACGTGGTCAACAAGACCGGTATCCTGCCGTGGCAGGTCGAAGCCATCAATTACGTCTGGTCCAGCAATCAAGCTAAAGGCAGCCACTGGGACAATGCCTTCACGGATCGTGCCGTGCTGCTGGCGGTCGAATCCGGCGACGAGAAGGTGGGGCAGTGGGTGGCGGAGGTGCGTGATCTGCGGGCTGATTACGCGTCACTGTTTGGCAGCAAGCCGAGCGAGATTGCCGGACTGGCGCTGATGGCTGACGGTGACAATGCCGGCGGTGATGCCACGGCGCTGTTTCGTGGCCTGAGCCTTTCCAGCGATGCCACGCCGCCCAGCTGCGGTGCCTGATCCGGAATCATGAGTGCTCAGGGCTGTGAAGAGAGGGCTGAGCCAGTCTGACAAGTGCGTCAAGCCAGCCAGGCCGACTCGAAGCCAGACACGAAAAAGCCCCGCGACTGATGACTCAGTCGCGGGGCTTTCGGTTCCGGCCTCCCACGGTGTGGGAGGCGCTCATCTGAGGCATCGCCCCGGATGAGGGAAGAGGCGGAGCTTAGTGCTCCACGCCGCCTTCGCCGTGAACGTGGCCGTGTTCCAGCTCTTCGGCAGAAGCTTCACGCACGTTGGTGATCTGCACGTCGAAGTTCAGGGTTTCGCCGGCCAGCGGGTGGTTGCCATCGACAGTGACAGTGTCGCCTTCGACCTTGGTGACGGTGACCATCAGCGGGCCGCCCTGGGTCTGCGCCTGGAACTGCATGCCAGCTTCGATGTCTTCGACACCCTGGAAGGCTTCACGCGGCACTTCCTGGACCAGGGCTTCCTGGACTTCGCCGTAACCTTCTTCCGGAGAGACGGCAACTTTCAGCTCGTCGCCGGAAGTCTTGCCGTCGAGTTCCTTCTCGAGGCCCGGGACGATGTTGCCAGCGCCGTGGATGTAGGCCAGCGGCTCGCGACCTTCGGAGCTATCCAGCACTTCCCCTTCGTTGTTGGTCAGGGTGTAGTGGAAGGATACGACGGCATTCTGGGCGATTTGCATGATGAGAGCCTTTCGATAGGTATATGAACGTCAATGGTAACGTGCCCCTGAGGTGACTGTCAGGGGGGGAAACTGGAAAAAAGCCGCGTATCACGTGGCTCCTGGCCCGCTGATGACATTGCCAGAGAGGCAATCCAGCGCACGTTACCTTGTCTTGAAAGTATAGGTGACGCTCGCAGGCGTGCATTTCAACCCTGAGGCAGGGTTTTTTCTCACCCCCGACGTCATCGGTGAAGAAAGGGGCAAAACGGTTGGATTATCAGGTGTCTGGCGGGGTTGCCCTGTCAGCGCACAGCGGCCTTGCTGCTGGCGGCCAGACAAGGTTGGGGCGATGGCTTGCGAGGGCCACAGGGTCTGGTTACTCTGCCTACTCGGATATTGCGGATTCTGACGCGCGGCCCGAGGTGGCCTCGCTCTGCACACTCTGTCCCGTCGCCTGACGGGAAATGACAACTCAGGCGCCATGCGACCCTATTTTTCAGGAGAGAATTTCGATGACCGTGACATTGATCTGGCTGGTGAGCTTCGCTGCGATCTTCATGCTGTGCTTGAACCGCTGGGAAGGCTCGCTGGGTGCCACCGTCAAGCGTGTCCTGCCGGAGGCTCTGAGCATCGATAGCGGTGACCGCTACGTCTGGGGCGTGGCCTTGGGTATTCTGGGTGCGACCTTCATCGTCAATCCCGTCTCCATGCTGATGGCATTGATCGTGCTGGCGCTGATCGTTCTGATCGGCGGCAAGCTGATCTGCTGGGGCATGAGCAAGGTCAAGATGCACTGATTCAACCAGCAGCAACCTTCCGGGAAGCATGACGTTTCCCGCAGACAGAAAGGCCGGGCTATCTGCCCGGCCTTTCTGTTTCTGCTCATCCATCACGTCTTGTCAGTGCTGCCTGCAGCTGAGTGCCGAGTCATAGCCAGGTCGAGAGCGTCAGCGAGCCGAATTGATCGCTCTCCTGCTGCGTCTCGAATTCGTGGGTGCGCCACACGTTGACGAACGCCAGCTGCCAGCGTTGCCAGCTGAGCGCGAAGCCTAGCTGCAGGTCGCCGACCAGTGGGCGACGGTCCACCGAGGCGCTGTCCTCGAAGCCATTGCCGTCCAGCAGCATGTTGTAGGCCATCGCGCGGCCCTCGATATTGGCGAACAGGTACCAGGCGAAGTCACCGTCGGGATGGAAGTACTGACGGCCGCCCTGGGCCGGCGCCACTGTCGGTATCCCGTAGCTGCGGGTCAGCCCCTGGCCGATGCGTACCCCGCCACCGACGCCCGCATAGGTGTAGAGATTGCCCAGCGCCACGGAAGCCGAGGGGCCGTACTCCACCTCCAGCCCCGCGGCCCTGGCCGGCAGCCATAGCTGCGTCTGCCAGCCGGTGCTGATCACCGGCTCGTTGTGCAGCTGGTGATCCCAACCCTCCGGCTCATCACTGCCGGTCAGCTTGTGTACCGCCTTCTGAGCATCCTTGGCGCCCGAGGCCGGGCCGACGATGCCGAGATCCAGATTGAAGGTATCCACCCGTCGCCAGTCATCTCCCTCTTCTCCGGCGAACAGCGAGACGCCACCGAACAGGTAGCCCGCGTAGGGGCGGTCATCCTGATCCGGTTGCTCTCGCTTGATGTCATTGGGGGTATAGATCTGCTGCCCGAAGCGGTAGGCCGTGGCGTCCAGTCGCGCCGCGCTGAAGCCCGGCACCCAGTCCGCGAATGAGCGTGACCAGTGCTGCTCTGGTGTCTTGAAGGTGTAGCTCAGCGCAAAGCCGTTGGTGTAATGGCCATCATCGCCGGAGGTGAGAATGTCGTTCTCGACCTTCAATGACAGCACGCCACCCTCGTCCTCGGCTGCCTCCACCATGGGGGCCAATGCCACCGCACCCAGCATGATCATTGCCATGCCCAGGCGCCTGGTCGTGAAAGGCAGTTGCGAGACAGGGCTCAATGCATGGGTAGCGGATAAACCAAGAGGGAGCGAGCACGACGAAGTGCCAGCAGCGGATGAAGTAGGACTATTGTTACCCGAAGTAGTGCGGGTGACCGACGATGACGAGAGCAAAGCACAGGCAGCAGTGGGACGCATGGCAACTCCTAGGGCGGAAAGTTGTACACAGAGTCTAGTAAAGCCGTAGGTGTATAACCTTGCACAAAAAAATGCATTTGTATAGGAGGCTAACATTCTGAGAGAGTGTAGTATCGCAGATAATAATATTGTTATATTATATTCTTTGTGGTATAAATTTTTATAAACTAATATGTAGATAAAAGGGAATTTATGTCTAATATTATTGAGCATGATGGCGATGATTTAAATGGCTCTTTATCTGTTGACGGTGGACAATCATCCGTCTCGTTAGAGACGTATCAAGCAATATATCAAAAAATAACAGGGCGGTCAGAAAAAACAGTACAAAAATATCATGATAATATTCTTGTAGACTTCTCTGAGCTAGAGCAGATGCACATGAAGGTTATGCAGTTATGTGATGTGCACACTATTAAGTGCTTGATCTTAAGTTTTCGTGTATCATCGATGCTAGGATTTCTGACACGG
>ERZ1673962.341-NODE-341-length-35075-cov-42.086408_pt1 | contig 35075 bp, 39 predicted proteins | sample MGYA00580188_ERZ1673962 | MGnify/ENA primary metagenome ERZ1673962 (study PRJEB41334, sample SAMN05608104) | rock metagenome | biome: terrestrial subsurface; feature: shale formation; material: shale | place: USA: Pennsylvania ... | reverse complement strand
CTGGTCGGTATGATCAGAGCTTAGCGCCTGGTCCGAATTCTGGGGTCCACTTCAGCTGCCAGCGCACGAGAGCTTCCGCGCCGCTGAGCCGGCCGCTGGCGAGGTCGATCTTGGGCTGATAGACGAGATGCAGCTGGCGCTCGGTCAGGGCATCATCCAGTTCATCGAGTGACAGCGGATTGCGTTGCTTGTCCAGCTCTGCCAGCAGCGAAGCCAGGTGCATGATGTCGAAGGGCTTGCCGAGCTGGCCCAGCATCTCCAGGCCGCTGCGCTTGCCCCTGGCGACCATCGCTTGCATGTCGTCGTTGTGACAGGCGCTCATCAGGATGATACCCGCCTCGACATTGCGTTCGCGCAGATAGCCGAGCACATCATCGCCGGTGAAGTCGCCCAGTTCGTAGTCCACCAGGATGAGGTCCGTCTCCAGACAGGCGGGATTGCAGGCGATGTCCTGCAGCCCTTCGCTCTGCGTGCAGTCGAACCCATGGGCGGAAAGCAGCCCGCTGATGAGTTCACGAAAATCCGGATCGTCGTCAATGATGAGTGCGTGTCGAGTCATGTAAGGCATCCTCAAGCGAGTGTCGGGAATACGCTCGCGCCGCTGTGCATGAAGTGTCTGCATGAGCAGTGCGCAGGCGAGCAGGTGATCCCAGATTAGCAATGCGGTTACATGATTCGCGGATATCGACACATTTGACGGCTTCTTTTTACATTCGAACTGTCAGGTCGATGGATAAGAGGGCGGGTAGTGTGAGCCGGCCAGGGAGAGGCCTCCAGGGTGAGCCAACCAAGAAGAGGCGGGGAGGGGCGGGGGTTAGCAAACAAGGAAGAGGCGGGTAGCTGGATGGAAGTCGCCTCACGCTCGCGCAGCCCCAGGTTCTCCAGGTGCCGCGCGAGCGTGTGTTACCTGAGGCTGATGACGCCACGCCACACAGGTGGGGTCAGCGTAGTCGATCGCAGTTGGGCTTCTCGCCGGCGGCGCGGGCCTGCTGATAGGTCGGCAGAGCGGTCTCGAGGCGCTCGTTGAGGGCCGCCATGCGCTGCTCATCACTCGGGTGCGTCGACATCCACACCGGAGGTTGTGCGCCACCGGCAGCATTCATGTTGGCCCACAGCTTGATGCTGGCGCGCGGGTTGAAGCCGGCTTCGGCCATCAGGTCCAGCCCCAGCAGGTCTGCTTCGGACTCGTGGGAGCGCGAGAACGGCTTGAGCACGCCATATTCCGCGCCCATGCCCAGCAGGCCCATGAGCTGATCGCCACCGGTGCCCTCGAGGCCGGCCAGTGCCTGGGTCAGTGACAGCCCGGCGGAGGTCAGCGATTGAGTCGAGACACGTTCGTTGGCGTGGCGCGCCAGCACGTGGGCGATCTCGTGGCCGATGACGGTGGCCAGCTGGTCCTGATTCTCGGCGACCTCCAGCAACCCGGTGTTGACGCCGATGTAGCCGCCCGGCAGCGCGAAGGCATTGGCGGAGTCATCCTCGAATACCTTGACCTGCCAGCCGCTGATGCCATAGCTGGCGGGCACCTTGGCGGTCAGCGCATCCGCCACGCAGCTGACGTAGGCATCCTGACGACCCTCCACCACCGGCAGCTCCTGCTGGTACTTGCTGAAGCTGGCTTCCCCCATCTTCTCCAGTTCCTGGTCCGAGTAGAGGGTCAGCTGGCTGCGGCCCAGCGGAGAGCTGGCGCAGGCACTCAGGGTGATGGACGCCGCAAGGGCCGCCAGCGGGAGTAGACGACGCAGGGCGCGGGGAGATGAGAGATCGAGCAATCCTGGCATTGGGGCCTCCTGGCAAGATGACGTGACAACCTTCGAGCGCACGGCAGGGCGACGCTGAACGTGCAAGAAACGTGCAGACAGCATAACCGGATAGGCGCAGTGGTGCAGTCAGCGAAATGATACGTTGCTGAGATCACAGCATCGTCAGGCCAGACGGCCCCGCCGGGCATGAGATACTGGGCGTGATCTGATGGGCCAGCCACGGCCCGGACCCCATGTATCTGACAGGGAATCACCATGTCGCCAGAGTTTGAACGCCGCCTCTCGCACCTGCTGGACCGACTCGAACCGATGCTGCCGCCGACGGCTGTCGAAGTGGACTGGACACGCGATGTCGCCGCCTTGTGGACCCGCCACCCCTTAGGAGGGCGCCTGACGCCGATCGCGCCGCGTGATGCCCTGACACTCGAGGACCTGCTCGGCATCGCACGCCAGAAGCGCGAGCTGCTGGCCAATACCCGTGCCTTCCTCGCGGGCAAGCCGGCTAACCACGCGCTGCTGTGGGGCGCCCGTGGCACCGGCAAGTCATCGCTGGTCCGCGCACTGCTCAATACCCTGGGTAGCGAGGGGCTGCGTCTGATCCAGATCGATCGCCACGACCTGCCGGCACTGCCGGCGCTGGTCGCCGAGCTGGCCCAGCAGCCGCATCGCTTCATCGTCTATTGCGATGACCTGTCCTTCGAGGGCAGCGATGACGCCTACAAGGCGCTCAAGAGCGTGCTGGATGGCACCCTGACCGGGCCGCCGGAGAACGTGCTGCTGTACGCCACCTCCAACCGTCGTCATCTGCTGCCGGAACATATGAGCGATAACCAGGCCACCCACATCGTCGATGGCGAGCTGCATCATGGCGATGCAGTGGAAGAGAAGATCTCGCTGTCGGACCGCTTCGGTCTGTGGCTGGCCTTCCATCCCTTCAACCAGGACGCCTATCTGGAGACCTGTCAGCATTGGGTGGAATGGCGTCTCGGCGCTGGCAGCTTCGATGAGGCCGCGCGTGGCGAGGCGCTGCGCTACGCCACTCAGCGTGGGGTTCGCAGCGGGCGTGCCGCCTGGCAGTTCGCCAATCTCTGGGCGGGGCAGAAGACGCTGGAGGCGTGAGTCCGGTGCTTGACGCCCTTGAGATGATTGCGGCGCTTGAGGTGCTTGAGGCATTAGTGCTCGCGACATGAAAAAGCCGCCCCTGCAGTCATCTGCAGGGGCGGCTTTTTCATGGGGCAGGCTGGCGGATCAGATCCGCTGGCGTGCCATCACGCACGGGAGCAGTTCACGCCATCAACGGCGCTGCTTGCGTTCCTTGCGAGCTTCCTTGGTACGCGCCAGTGAACGCTCTTTCGCGCGCTCGCGGTCATCAGCCCCCTGAGCGCCATCGAAGGGGTTGTCGCCGGAGCGGAACTCGAAGCGCATCGGCGTGCCCTTGACCTTGAGCACCTTGCGGAAGGTGTTGGTCAGGTAGCGCTTGTAGGCTTCCGGCAGACGGTTGGTCTGGTTGCCGTGCACCACGATCAGCGGCGGATTGGCGCCACCCTGGTGAGCCATGCGCAGCTTGATGCGACGGCCGTTGACCATCGGCGGCTGGTGCGCCTGGGTGGCGTCCTGCAGCAGGGTGGTCAGACGCTTGGTCGACCAGCGGGCCACGGCGCTTTCGAAGGCGCGGTCGATGGATGGGTAGAGGTCACCCACCGCAGTGCCGTGCAGCGCGGAGATGAAGTGCAGGTCAGCGTAGTCGGCAAAGCCCAGACGACGCTTGATCTCGGAGCGCATCTTCTCCTTGGCTTCGCTTTCCAGGCCATCCCACTTGTTGACCACCAGCACCAGGGCGCGGCCGCTGGTCAGCACGAAGTCGAGAAGGTGCAGGTCCTGCTCGACCAGTCCCTGGCGGGCATCGAGCACCATCACGGCGACGTTGCACTTCTTGATCGCTTCCAGCGTCTTGATGATGGAGAACTTCTCCACCACTTCGCGCACGTTCTTGCGACGACGGATACCGGCGGTGTCGACCAGCAGGTAAGGCTTGCCACGACGCTCGAAGGGAATTTCCACGGCGTCGGTGGTGGTGCCGGCCTGGTCATAGACGACCACGCGCTCCTCGCCCAGCAGGCGATTGACCAGCGTCGACTTGCCGACGTTCGGGCGACCGATGATGCCGATGCGCACGCCGCGATCATCCAGCTCCGGGTGCAGGTCCTCGTCTTCGCCTTCCTCGACTTCGGGGTAGGGCGAGAGCACCTCTTCCAGCAGCGTGGTGACGTTGCGGCCGTGCTCGGCGGCGATGGCGCGCGGGTCACCCAGACCCAGGGTCCAGAAGTCGGACTTGCCGATCTCCTCGTCCATGCCGTCGGTCTTGTTGACCACCAGCCAGGTCTTCTTCTGGTTGACGCGCAGGTGATTGGCGATGGCCTCGTCCGCCATGTTCAGGCCGGCGCGCGCATCGACCATGAACAGCACGATGTCGGCTTCGTCGATGGCGGCCAGTGACTGGCCGGCCATCATCAGGTCGATGCCTTCCTCGTCACCGCTGATGCCGCCGGTGTCGATGACGGTGTAGGGCTTGCCGCCGACCTTGCCGGTGCCGTACTTGCGGTCACGGGTCAGGCCGGGGAAATCGGCGACCAGAGCATCACGGGTCTTGGTGAGGCGATTGAATAGCGTCGACTTGCCGACATTCGGGCGGCCGACCAGGGCGATCACGGGGTTCATGGAATCTCACAGCATTCGCAGGGATAGCATCGATGCCGGCCCCGTACGGTCTGCTTCGAACCATGATGGCTGGAAAGCACCTTGTGCAGGCAGGGCGATAGCGATGATATCGGACTTGGGGCACTGGATGACGACGCAGGCGTCGCATGCATCCAGTATGGTCCGCCGACAGGGGGTTAGCACTGTCGGCGGAAAGATCTCGTGGCTGAATCAATGGCTGCGTCGTGCGGCAGGCCTGATCAGCGGGGGCAGCATTCTAGCATTGACAGGGAGTTGCTACCAATGGCGCATTACGACAACGGCAGCCAGATGGCTGCCGTTGTCTTGACGAGGGCTGAACGAGGGCTGCCGTTGTCTTGACGAGGGCTGAACGAGGGCTGAACGAGGCGCATGTCAGATTGCGGGCAGGCTGACATGCGCGCTCGATCAGTGGCTTACGGGGCTTCGAGGTCCAGCGCGGTCAGCTCGCCATCGTTGGTGTAGACGTAGATGCGCTTGCCTTCGGTCAGCGGGGTGATGCTGATGCCATCGCCCCCCACGTCATAGCGGCCGGCCATCTCGCCGCTCTGGGCGTCGATCAGGTGCACATAGCCTTCGTAGTCACCGACCACCAGCTTGCCATCGACGAAGGCCGGAGAGGTCAGCCAGCGGCCTTCCAGGTCTTCGGACTTCCACAGCACGTTACCCGTGTTGGCATCCATCGCCAGCACATGGCTGGCATTGTCGATGCTGAACAGGTAATCGCCGACCACGATGGGCGTCAGATAGCTGGAAGACGGCTTGTCCCACAGCGGCTCGCCGTTGCGGGCGTCCAGTGCGATCAGGCGACCGTTGTAGCTGGTGACGAACAGGCGACCATCCTGGGTCAGTACCGGCTGGCCATCGAGATCGACCAGCTGGTCCACCTCGGTACGACCGGCCGGCACGGCGACGCGCAGGTCCCACAGTTCCTGACCTGAGCGGTTGTCGAGCGTGACCAGCTTGCCGTTGGCGAAGCCCGCGAAGGTGACCGGCTGGATGACGCGCGGCGCGCCGGTGCCACGCAGCGTCAGGGCCGGAATCGTGGCCGAGTAGGCCCACTGCTCTTCGCCGGTGAAGCGATCAAGCGCGGTCACGGTGCCATCGACGCTCTGCACCACGACCAGCTCGTCGTTGTACTGCGGCGCGGCCAGCACTTCACTGGAGACACGCGTGCTCCATTCGATGCTGCCATCTTCCTGACTGACGGCGCTAACCTTGCCATCGCGCGTACCGACGTACAGGCGGGAGGCATCGGCATTCAGTGCGCTGGTGATGCCAGCCGGCAACCGTGTCTGCCAGATGTCGTCGCCACTGTCGGCAGCGAGGGCTTCCAGCTCACCGCCTTCGGCACCGACGAACAGCTTGTCGTTGGCGAAGATCGGTGACAGCGGATAGTGGGCACGGCCAAGGCCATTGCCGACCGATTCGCTCCAGACGGAATCCAGCGCGACCTGGCGATCGAAATCGACCAGCTCCTTGGGCGCATATTCCGGTTGGGCACTGCTGGCACAGCCGGCCAGCAGACTCACGGCCAGCAGCGAGGCCGGTACGCTCAGACGACGAGTGACGCTCATGAAGAAGACTCCGCAGCCAGATCGGCGAGTTTCAGGTCGAGACCGTAGACCGGCTGACCACTTTCCTGCGACAGGGTGCTGGCCTGCTGATAGGCGGCGATGGCCTCATCACGCTTGTCCTGTGCGGCCAGGGCATCGCCACGCACCGCAGCCGCCTGCGCTGCCAGCGGCGCCGGCGGGCTCTTGAGCAGGGCGAGTGCCGCGTCGTTGTCGCCGCGCTCGACATTGATGCGCGCCAGACGCAGGCTGGCCAGCCCCTGCAGGTAGCTGTCATCGCTGTTGTCGATCACGCTCTGCAGCGCCGTGGCGGCTGCGTCGAGATCGTTGGCCTTGACCGACATGCTGGCATCCAGCAGGTGCGCCATCTGGGTGTAGAGGCTGTCGCCGTGCTCGCTTTCCAGTTCGCCGATCAGCGTACGCGCCTGCTTGACGCCGGCGTCTTCCAGCTTGGGCTGGCTGACGAGGCTGATCAGTTGCTGGTAACGCACGGAGGCCGCTTCGGACTGGCTGGCGTCGTAGTTCTGCCAGGCCTTGAAGGCAAAGACACCGGCGCCGGCCAGTACGACACCGGCAATCAGTGACTTGCCGTTCTCGCTCCACCAACGCTTGATGGCTTCAAGCTGTTCTTCTTCGCTTCTGAGCTCTTCCGCCACGGGCGGTCTCCTTGACCTGGCCGGCATGCCGGCACTTGCATTCGTGAGGCGGAGAGCTGGCTCTCCGCCCGATATTCATTGGCAGTCTCAGGCGCCGAAGACGCTGTCGAGACGTTCGCCCAGCGCACGCTGGTTCAGCGTTTCCTGGTCGCGTTCCTCGCGCAGGAACTTGAGCGCCACCGTGCCTTCGATGACTTCATTCTCACCGAGAATCAGCGCGATGCGAGCACCGCTCTTGTCGGCCTTCTTCATCTGGCTCTTGAAGCTGCCGCCACCGCAATGCAGCACCAGACGCAGATTGGGCAGGGCGGTGCGCAGCTCTTCGGCCAGACGCATGGCTTCGCCTTCGGCCTGCTCGCCCATCGACATCAGATAGACATCGACGGTCTCGCGGACGTCCTGCGGTACCAGTTCCAGCGTCTCGAGCAACAGGATGAGGCGCTCGACGCCCATCGCGAAGCCGACCGCCGGTACCGGCTTGCCGCCCAGCTGTTCGAACAGGCTGTCGTAGCGGCCGCCGGCACACACGGTGCCCTGGCTGCCCAGCGCGGTGGTGGTCCATTCGAACACACTGCGCGAGTAGTAATCGAGGCCACGCACCAGGCGCGGGTTGATGACGTACTCGATGCCAGAGGCGTCGAGACGTGCCTTGAGGCCCTCGAAGTGCACGCGGGACTCTTCATCCAGGTGATCCCCCAGGCGCGGCGCGGCGTCGACGACGGCGGCCATGTCCGGGTTCTTGGTGTCGAGGATGCGCAGCGGGTTGCTGTGCAGACGACGCTTGGAGTCTTCGTCGAGGACATCCAGGTGCTGTTCGAAGTATTCGACCAGCAGGTCACGATAGGCGGCACGCGCCTCGAGGCTACCCAGCGAGTTGAGCTCGAGCGTGACGTGCTCCAGCAGGCCCAGCTGGCGCCACAGACGCGCGGAGATCAGGATCATCTCGGCATCGATGTCCGGACCTTCCATGCCGTAGGCTTCGACGCCCACCTGATGGAACTGACGATAACGGCCCTTCTGCGGGCGCTCGTGGCGGAACATCGGGCCGGTGTACCACAGACGCTGGATCTGGTTGTGGACCAGGCCATTCTCCATCGCCATGCGCACGCAGCTGGCGGTGCCTTCCGGACGCAGGGTCAGGCTGTCGCCGTTACGGTCGTCGAAGGTGTACATCTCCTTCTCGACGATGTCGGTGACTTCGCCGATGGAGCGCTTGAACAGCGCGGTCTGCTCGACGATGGGGGTGCGGATCTCGCGATAGCCGTACTGGCCCATCAGCGCTTCCACCTGGTGCTCGAAGTATTGCCATACCGGTGACTGGTCCGGCAGCAGGTCGTTCATGCCACGAATGGCCTGGATCTTGGTACTCAACGTTCTCTCCTGAATCCTTGCGCGTCTCCCCACGGCGCTCGCATGACGTCATGCAGGCGGGTGGGGAGACGAAGGCGCGTCACTCACGACGCGCAAGCCAGCCGAGACAAGCTCAGCTCTGGCGGATGATAGTGTCGGCCTCACGGGCCTCTTTTTCCGCGACCTTGTCACGGATGAGTCGCTCAAGATCGTCAACCAGGGTGTCATTGGTCAACTTGCTGGCCGGCTTGCCGTCCAGGTAGACCAGGTTGGCGGGGCTGCCGCCGGTCAGACCGACATCGGTCTCCTTGGCTTCGCCGGGGCCATTGACGACACAGCCGATGACCGAGACGTTCAGCGGCGTCATCACGTCTTCAAGACGTGTCTCCAGCTCGTTCATGGTCTTGATGACGTCGAAATTCTGACGCGAGCAGCTGGGGCAGGCAATGAAGTTGATGCCCTTGGCGCGCAGCTTGAGGCTCTTGAGCATGTCGAAGCCGACCTTGATCTCCTCGACCGGGTCCGCTGCCAGCGACACGCGGATGGTGTCACCGATGCCATCCATCAGCAGCATGCCCAGGCCGATGGAAGACTTGACGGTGCCCGAACGCAGGCCGCCGGCTTCGGTGATGCCCAGGTGCAGCGGCTGTTCGATGCGCGCTGCCAGGTCACGATAGGCGGCGACGGCCATGAACACGTCGCTGGCCTTGACGCTGACCTTGAAGTCCTGGAAGTCGAGGCGATCCAGATGGTCGATGTGACGCATGGCAGATTCGACCAGCGCCGCCGGCGTCGGTTCGCCGTATTTCTTCTGCAGGTCCTTTTCCAGCGAGCCTGCGTTGACGCCGATGCGGATCGGGATGCCGTTGTCGCGGGCGGCGCTGACCACGGCACGCACGCGGTCTTCGCGACCGATGTTGCCCGGGTTGATGCGCAGGCAGTCGACGCCAAGTTCCGCCACACGCAGGGCGATCTTATAGTCGAAGTGGATATCGGCGACCAGAGGAATGTTGCTCTGCTGCTTGATGCGACCGAATGCTTCGGCGGCATCCATGTCCGGCACGCTGACACGCACGATATCGGCACCGGCACCCTCGAGGCGCTTGATCTGCGCGACGGTGGCGGCGACATCGTTGGTATCGGTGTTGGTCATGCTCTGCACGGAAATCGGTGCATCGCCGCCGACGGCCACATTGCCGACATGAATCTTGCGCGAGACGCGGCGCTTGATGGGGGAGTGACTATGCATGGGATTCCGGATCATTCACCGAGGGTAAGTTTGGCGACACTGCCGCGCGTGACGCGCGTGAGGTCGACCGCTTCATTCATGTAACGCAATTCGACGCCAGAGGCATTGCCGATGGTCAGCGTGAAGGGCGGCTTGCCTTCCAGCGTCGTGCTGGTGCCGGCCTCGTTGTTGCCGCGCAGCAGGCGCTTGCCATCGGCATCACGAATGTCGGTCCAGGAATTGATGTTGAACGTCAATTCGAGCTTGCGCGGGTCTGCCGCCGGCGCAGCCTCTTCTGCTGCGCTCTCTTGCGAGATGTCGGCACTGGCATCGGCGACGGCACTCACGTCAGTGGCAGCGCCAGACGCTGACGTGCCAGCCTCTGCAGCGCCCGGCGCGGCCGCGGTTGCGCCTGTATCGAGCGCGTCAGCACTCTGCGCTGTCGCCTCGGACGAGGCTGCTGCCTCGACGGCAGACGCATCACCGGTGGCGGTAGCAGTAGAGGACGGCGCCGCTTCACTGGCAGAGGACTGTGAGAGCGAAAGCTCGATGGAGCCATCGGCGTTCACGACCGGTGCGGCGTTGTCCGCATCGCTGCCGCCTTCGAGGGCGGAGGTTTCCGCCGGCGAGGTGCGGCCATAGTCGCCACTCTGCCACCACACGTAGCTGAGACCGATCAGACCGGCGATGACCAGCAGGCTGACGAGTCGGAACAGGTACTTGCCCATCTTGCCCGGCGGGCGCACCGACGGCGTGGAACTGGGGGTGTAGCGCTCGGCTTCGGTGGTGCCGAACTGGGCATTGTACTGCCCGACGATCGCCTTCTCGTCCATGCCCAGCAGGCGGGCATAGGCACGCAGATAGCCGCGACGGTACGCGGCGATGGGAATCTGGTCGTAGTGGTCGCGTTCCAGGTCATCGACCAGGCTGGGGCGCAGGTTGAGCTGTGTCGCCACCTCATCACGCGACAACCCCTGATGCTCGCGCTCCAGCTTGAGGCGCGTGCCAGGCAGTGCATCACTGGCGTGCTGATCAGGGGCGGGTTGATGTTCGCTCATGGCGCATCCTTGTAAGGAAAAACTGTCTACCGAACGCACATCCGGGCGCTCTTCCGGTACTGCGGGAAACTGCTCCTGACACTGATGCTGGAGCATGCTGACTGATGCTGTCGCGCGATTGGCCGGGTGCTGCACGACTCGTTGATCATCATGCGAGTGAGCAGCGTGAAAAGCGATGACCCCCATGCCAATCGATGCGCACGAACACACGTTCGTCCGCGTCGGCACTATACCAAGCCCGCGCCGAGATTTTCACCGGCATTTCGGTCTTCTCGGTCCTGCTTGCGGCGACCCCGCCCATGAGGTGGCACCATCAGAGGCGTCGTTGCGCCTCGCTCAGGGAGTGCGAATCACCGCGCGACCGGATTCCCGTGTCATGACCTGCTCCAGCTGGCGGCTGTAGAGATCAGCCAGACGACTGTCGCCGCGAGCCGTGGCCACATCGACGGCCAGGGCGAGACTGTCGCTATCGGTACCTGCCAGGCGGAAGTAGCGGCTCAGCGCCGACTGGGCGGCGTCATTGTCGCCGGCGTCATGTGACATGCGTGCCACCGCCAACCAGGCCTCTGACTCACGCGGGTTGATCTTGACGGCACGCTCGAAACTCTTCGCGGCCTCGCTGGTCTTGCCCAGCTGCAACTGACAGCGGCCCAGATTGGTATAGAGCTGGCCACGATTGTCGTAGGTCAGGTCTTCCGCCGCGATCTCGAGCTGCCGACAGGCCTCGACGTATTCACCGCGAGAGTAGAGAAAGGCCGCGTAGTTGTTGCGCGCACGGGTAAAGGACGGATCGCTGGAAATGGCCTGATTGAAATAGTCATCGGCGAGCACGTTCTCACCCTGGCGCTGATAGATCATCGCCAGCCCGGCCTTGGCCTCGGCATTGCTGCTCTGCAGCTTGAGTGCCTTCTGGAAGGCGCTGTCGGCACGTTGCAGCTGATTACGACCCAGATAGGCCTCTCCGAGTTCCACGTAGGCGTTCGAGGCCTTGTTGTCATCCGGCGGGGCGTAGGGGTCGTTGGTTTCCACGCGTGTCGCGCAGCCTGCGAGGGTCAGGCCGGCAAATCCGAGGCACAGCAGCAGGGCTCTGGTGCGGCGAGTGATGCCGCGAGCAGCGGTGCGGATGTGGGAATCATGCTGGCAGGGGCCCTGGGTGACAGTGCCATGGGCGACAGGGTCATGCTCATTGGTGCGATGACGGGGCAGACGACTCGGCATGCAATCCTCGCGTGAATGAAGGCTCATGATGTGCCTGCGGGCGAGGGTCGCGGCAGGCAACAAAAGCGCCCCCATCAAAGCGCCGCACCTGCCACAAGTCAAGGTGGCAGGGCGGCGCATGGCTATGGCGATAGCGTCAGGTCAGGGCTGGCAGCCGCTCAGTCGGCGTCGAGCTGGATGGCGTTGATGTAACGCTCGGCGCGACGGGTGCGGTCCTTGACCTGACCGACCAGCTGGCCACAGGCGGCATCGATGTCATCGCCACGGGTGGCGCGCACCGGTGCGGTGTAGCCCAGCTCATAGAGACGCTGCTGGAAGCGCATCACCTGGTTGCGTGACGGCTTCTCATAACCGGAATGCGGGAACGGGTTGAACGGGATCAGGTTGATCTTGCACGGCAGTTCGTCGAGCAGCGCGGCCAGTTCCTCGGCGTGCTGGATCTGGTCGTTGACGTCCTTGATCAGGGTGTACTCGATGGTGACGATACGTGCGTCGTCACACTTGGCCAGGTAGCGATGGCAGGAGTCGAGCAGCGCGCGGATGTTCCACTTGCGGTTGATCGGCACCAGCACGTTGCGCAGTTCATCGTTGGCCGCGTGCAGCGAGATCGCCAGGCTGACGTCCATCTCGTCGCCGAGCTGGTCCAGCTTGGGCACCACACCGGAGGTGGAGAGGGTGACGCGACGCTTGGACAGGCCATAGGCGTTGTCGTCCAGCATCAGCTTCATCGCCGGCACGACGTTGTCGTAGTTCATCAGCGGCTCGCCCATGCCCATCATCACCACGTTGGTGACCGGACGCTTGCGGGTGTCCTTGCGGTCTTCGGCGCCGCGGGTGGCGACCCACACCTGGCCGATGATCTCGGCGGCGGTCAGGTCACGCTCGAAGCCCTGCTTGCCGGTGGAGCAGAAGCTGCAGTCCAGCGAGCAACCGACCTGGGAAGACACGCACAGGGTGCGACGGTTGCCGTTCTCGGACGGGATCAGCACGGTCTCGACATAGCTGCCATCGCTGACTTCCAGCACCCACTTGCGGGTGCCGTCCTTGGACTCGCCTTCATAGATGATGCCCGGCGCACGGATCTCGGCGACCTGCTTGAGGCGTTCGCGCAGCGGCTTGGCGAGGTTGGTCATCTCGTCGAAGCTGTCGACGCCTTCCTGGTGAATCCATTTCATCACCTGGGTGGCGCGGAATTTCTTCTCGCCGATGCTTTCGAAGAAGGCTTCCATCGCCGGTCGCGGCAGGCCCAGCAGGTTGGTGAGCTTGACGGCGGCAGGGGCCGCGGCATCGGTGGCAGTTGCAGTGGTATCAGTCATGGTATGGGCCGGTCGTGTCAGGGATGGGCAGGCGTCACACAAAGGATAGACGTCTGCAGGGCGACGCTGTCAGCGGAGGTGGCGATGGTTCGCAGACCTCAAGAGGCTCTCATCATCAGCGCAGTGCGCGTGGGCGTCACATGGCGTGGGGAGAGGGCGCTGCAGCGGCTTTCAGAAAAGCGTATCGGACCTGCTCAAGCGTCGAATCTGCTTCAGGGGGTGCATGCTGTCGCGCGACGCTTCAGCACGTCCGATACCACGACGGCCCCGCCTCGCAGGCAGGGCCGTCGTGTCATGCACGGCGGAAAGGCGCGTGCCCCTAAGGGCCGGGCTTCTCAGTCGTACAAGGCGAAATCAACCGCGCGGGCAGATTTCGTTGTCGCCGAAGAAGTAGGCGATTTCGCGAGCAGCAGATTCCGGCGCGTCAGAACCGTGAACGGCGTTGGCGTCGATGGAAGTGGCGAAGTCTGCACGGATGGTGCCGGCTTCTGCTTCCTTCGGGTTGGTAGCGCCCATCAGGTCGCGGTTCTTGGTGATGGCGTCTTCGCCTTCCAGCACCTGGATCATGACCGGGCCGGAAGTCATGAAGCCGACCAGCTCACCGAAGAAGCCACGTTCGCTGTGCTCAGCGTAGAAGCCTTCGGCCTGTTCCTTGGACAGGTGGACCATCTTGGAAGCGACGATCTGCAGACCGGCCTTCTCGAAGCGAGAGTAGATTTCGCCGATCACGTTCTTGGCAACGGCATCCGGCTTGATGATGGACAGAGTACGCTGAGTCATGGTGAATCTCCTGAGACAAGCTTTGAAGAGCCGCACGGCAGATGCCGAACGGCGGAAAACGGGCTCTGTCGGCATGCGCGCGACAAAAGTGGGCGGCATTATAGCGGCAAGTGCCACCGGCTGCATCCATCATGCCTGAGTCGCATGACGCACAGATGGCAAGCGCCTCGTCGGCATGGGCTGGCGAGGCGCTGAGGGTCGGCTCGGACGTTGCGCCTGGTCTACACGCTGAAGCTCTATTCAGACGCTGAGGGTCGGCTCAGACGCTGAAGCCTGGCCTAGACGCTGAAACTCTCGCCGCAACCACACTCGTCCTTGACGTTGGGGTTGTTGAAGCGGAAGTAGCGGTTCAGGCCGTCCTTGACGTAGTCCACTTCGGAACCGTCGAGCACGGTGAGGGCTTCGGTGTCGACATAGACGGTGGCGCCGTGATCGACGAAGACGGCGTCTTCCTCGTTGACCTCGTCAGCGAAGTCGAGCACGTAGCTGTAGCCGGAGCAGCCGCTGGGCTTGACCGAGACACGCAGGCCAAGGCCGTGGCCGCGCTCGGCCAGCACGACGCGGATCTGGTCGGCGGCGGAGGAGGAAATCGACAGATGTGCCATGAGCAGTCTCCCGGGTCAGGCGCGCAGCGACGTCAGGGCATGCCTGAGTTCGCCGAGCGCGGATTCGATGTCGGCAGCGGTGGTGAAACGACCGAAGCTGAAGCGCAGTGATGCCAGCGCCAGCGGACGGGGCACCCCGATGCCGGTGAGGACGAACGACGGTTCGACACTGGCGGAATTGCAGGCCGAACCGGTGGAAATCGCGATGCCGCGCAGTGCCATCAGCATCGCCTCGCCATCCACGCCCTCGAAGGCGAGATTGACGATGTTGGGCGCGCTGACCTCTATATCGGTATTGAAGTGCACGCCTTCAAGGCAGGCAAGCCCGGCGACGAACTGATCACGCATCGCGACGAGGTGCTGGTGATCGGCGTCGAACTGCTCGGCGCTCAGGCGGTAGGCCTCACCCATGCCGACGATCTGATGGGTCGGCAGGGTGCCGGAACGCATGCCGCGCTCATGACCACCGCCGTGGATCAGGGCATCGACCTTGATCTGCGGCTGGCGACGCACGTACAGCGCGCCGATGCCCTTGGGGCCGTAGGCCTTGTGGGCGGACAGCGACAGCATGTCGATGGGCTGACGGCTGACATCGATCTGCACCTTGCCGGGGGCCTGGGCGGCATCGACATGGAAGGCCGCGCCATGCGAGTGGGCGATGTCGCCCAGCGCATCCAGGTCATTCAGGCTGCCCAGCTCGTTGTTCACCGCCATCAATGATACCAGGATGGTGTCGCTGCGCAGGGCGTCGCGCAGGCTGTCCGGGCTGATGCGGCCGTCAGGCTGCGGCGCGATGCGCGTGACCTCGAAGCCTTCCTCTTCCAGCGCACTGGCGGTATCCAGAATCGCCTTGTGCTCGATGGTCGAGGTGATCAGATGGCGGCCACGCGCGGAATTGGCACGCATGTAGCCGGTCAGCGCCAGATTGTCGGCTTCGGTGGCACCGCTGGTCCAGACGATCTCACGCGGGTCGGCACCGATCAGCTCGGCGACCTGACGACGTGCGCCCTCGACGGCCTGCTCGGCCAGCCAGCCCGGCATGTGACTGCGCGAGGCCGGATTGGCGAAGGTGCCGTCCTGCGTCAGGTGACGCATCATCAGCTCGGCGACGCGTGGGTCGACGGGCGTGGTGGCGGCATAGTCAAGGTAGATCGGCTGGGACATGGTGACTTCCTGAAGACACGACAGACAGTGATGACGGTGAACGTGATGAAGGCGAACTCGAGGGTGACGGGGCGCGGCGAGCATCGCCTCGTCTGGCCGTGCTCAGCCTGGCTGGCAAACGCCGCTCAGCTGCCTTGCATGACGGTGATCGGTGTCGGCTCGCACGCCTTGCGCTGACGACTGGCGATCTGGCGAATCTCTTCGCGCGCGACCAGGTCGGCCAGGCTGATGCCGTCGAGAAAGCCGTGGATCTCGTCGGACAGATCACACCACAGATGGTGCGTCAGGCAGGTGTCACCGGCCTGACAGTCCGACATTCCCTGACAGCGTGTGGCATCGACTGACTCGTTGACGGCGTCGATGATGCACGCCACCGAGGTGGTCTCGAGTTCGGTATCCAGCAGATAACCGCCACCGGGGCCACGCACGCTCTTGACCAGACCTGCACGCCGCAGACGTGCAAACAGTTGCTCCAGATACGACAGCGAGATGCCCTGGCGTACGGAAATATCGGCCAGACAGGTCGGGCCGCAACTGGCATGCAGGGCCAGATCGAGCATCGCGGTGACGGCGTAGCGTCCCTTGGTGGTCAGGCGCATGACAGAGTCCGTGAGCAGATGGAGCCTGCGACGTTGAGGACGAGGCCGGGCGTAGTCGCCGCCTCTGGCGAGACGGCATATCAATGCGCCCCATTATGGTGGGGTGGTCTGGCGGGGTCAATCCCGACTGAATTGGTCAACTTTAGCCATGCTGACGTTCGGCGGGCTCCTGCGTATCGCTTGCCTGCTCGGTCGGCGGTTGCTCAGTCGGGGCAGTGCCCTGCGATGCGCTGGACGCAGCGCCCCCGGCCTTGGGCGAGGTGCTGCCCTGGGCTGCGGCCACGTCAGCGACGGTGGTCTCGCCACCGCAGGGCCCCAGTTCATCGATCAGCTGAGCGAAGTCAGCGTCATCGAGCTCCGGCAGGCGCCCGGCGCGATAGCTGGCATCCAGCTTGCGCAGCGTGCCGCACATCTGTTCGATGCGCTTGTCCACGGCATGCATGTGATCGAGCATCGCGTGCATGGAGCGCGCGACCGGATCGGGCATGTCCTGGCCCATGCCGTAGGCATCGAAGCCGAACTTCTCCTTCATGGCCTCGCGGCTTTCCGGGTCGACCGACGGCTCCTCTGCCACGTCCGGCTCGGCACGTTTGACGATCTTGCCGGGAATGCCGACGACGGTGGCGCCGGCAGGCACTTCACGCGTGACCACGGCATTGGAGCCGACCTTGGCGCCGGCACCGACGGTGAACGGGCCGAGAATCTTGGCGCCGGCACCGACGATGACACCATCGCCGAGGGTCGGGTGGCGCTTGCCGGCGTTCCAGGTGGTGCCGCCGAGAGTGACGCCGTGATAGAGGGTCACGTCATCGCCGATCAGGGCGGTCTCGCCGATCACGACGCCCATGCCGTGGTCGATGAAGAAGCGCCGACCGATGGTGGCGCCCGGGTGGATCTCGATGCCGGTCAGCCAGCGCATCAGGGTCGAGCCGGTGCGCGCCAGCCATTTGGCGTTGTGGCGCCATAGCCAGTGATTGATGCGATGGGCCACCAGCGCATGCAGGCCCGGATAGTTGGTCAGGACTTCAAAGAAGTTGCGCGCCGCCGGGTCACGGGCAAACACGCTATCGATGTCTTCACGCAGTCGAGTGAACATGGCGTGTCCTCAGGAAGTGCGGTTGGCCGTGTCGGCTTGTGCCAGGCGAACCTGCTTGTCCATCGCGGAAAGAATGCCGCGCAGAATGTTGATTTCCATGCTGTCCGGACGCGCGCGCAGATAGAGGCGACGCAGGCGTGCCATCAGCTGGCGCGGGTGTTCCGGATCGAGGAAGTCGACGCTGATCAGTGTCTTCTCGAGATGCTCGAACAGGCGCTCGAGGTCGGCATGGCTGGCCAGCGGGCTGTCCCAGTCGATACCGAACGGCTGGTCATCCTCGGCACGCGGCGTCTCGCCGGCGGCTTCCTGGTCGGCCAGCCACGCCTGGCGGCACTCATAGGCCAGCACCTGCACCGCTGCGGCCAGATTCAGCGAGCTGAAATCCGGGTTGGTCGGGATGTGCACGTGACGGTGGCAGCGCTGCAGTTCTTCATTGGAGAGCCCGGAATCCTCACGGCCGAAGACGATGGCCACACGGGCATCCGGCAGGCGGGCTTCATCGGCCAGGGTGGCACCGAAGGCGCGCGGCGTGATCATCGGCCACGGCAGGTTGCGCGAGCGTGCGCTGCAGCCGACCACCAGACTGCAATCCGCCACGGCCTCTTCCAGCGTCTCGTGCACCGAGGCGCTGGCGACGAGTGCATCGGCACCCGAGGCGCGTGAGGCGGATTCCTGGCATTGCACCTGACATCGCGGCGCGACCAGTGCGAGATCGGCCAGGCCCATATTGAGCATGGCGCGGGCTGCACCACCAATGTTGCCGGGATGGCTAGTGCCAATCAGGACAATGCGCAGACGTTCAAGCATGAGGACTTCCAGGATAGCAATTGAAGGGCGGGTCGGCCGACGCGGCTGGCGCAGTGCGTGATCCGCATACGCAGACTCAGCGATAAATCGCGCGTCAGGACCCGATATCCTAGCATGAAGCCGCGTCAGGGAGCAGTTTCCCGCCGGTGTTGAGGGCAAGAGCGGCCCGAGGGAGGCGCGCGCGGGCAGGGCGCAAGGACGCGACGCGCAGGCAGAGGGTGGTCGCAGGCGATGGCAGCTCGAGCCGAGCTCTGATAGACTACGCCGTCCCGTCATGTCGCAACATGTGTTCGCCCTCGCTGGCGCCGCGTGCTGTGGCGGCTGGCAGCCTGCATACATTGCACTATGCAGCGCGCCCCGCGCCGTATCAGGATTCCTGTACGGGCTACATGACCGCCTGATCTGATTGCACCCAGTTTCGCTCGATCCGTGTTGCGCCGCGTTGATGTCTCACGCGCCGTGGCACCCGTTCTTTAACAGCTCCCGACTCGTCAAGGCCTTGATCATGCATCCGATGGTCCAATTTGCGCTGCGTGCTGCACGCGGTGCCGCAGAGCAGTTCGTCCGTGCTCGTGAACGTATCGAAGTCGCCCGTGGCGACAACGATCTCGACACCTTCATTGCAGACACTGCACGTCGCGCCGAAGCGCACATCGTGCGTCAGCTGGAGCGCGGTTATCCGCAACACGGTCTCTCCGGCCGTTATACCGACCATCGCGATGGTGAAGGTCAGGGCTCTGACTACCACTGGCGCATCGAGCCGGTGCACGGTTACTCCAACCTGGCATCCGCGGCCTCCGGCTTCGCGCTGTCCGTGGTCTGCCTGTTCAAGGGCCGTGCCGAGCACGCCGTGGTCATCGCGCCGTTCACTGACGAAGAGTACATCGTCAGCCGCGGTCGTGGCGCCCAGCACTCCGGTCACCGTATCCGCGTGACCAACGCCACCTCCATCGAAGGTGCGCGTCTGGCGATGGGCCTGCCGGAAAGCTGGCAGCGTCCGCGTCACCTGCCGACCTACCTCTCCATCGTTCAGCAGGTCGGCCCGCAGGTCGAGATGCTGCGCACCAGCGGCTGTGCGCTGCTGGACGTGCTCGAGCTGGCCTCCGGCCGCGTCGATGCCGTCTATGTGCTGGGTCTGGATGCCGGTGACAGCGAGATCGTCAGCCTGTTCCTGAAGGAATGTGGCGCGCTGGCAGGCAGTGCCGACGGCACGCCGGTCGTGGTTGCCGAAGGCACCCTGATGGCCGCTGGCGCGCGTCTGTACAAGGCGCTGGCGCAGACCATGCAGCCGCACCTGTAAGACCCTGCAAGATGACGTGACCTGACAGCCCTCGGGGCCGTCTGGAGAACGAAAAAAACCCCACCTCGCATGAGGTGGGGTTTTTTTGTGCCTGGCGATCCGTGCCGGGCTTAACGAGCGGAGGCGCTTACGGCGCGCCGTCCTCGAACTGCTCCTTGGGCGGGGGGATCAGATCCACACGCTTCAGACCGACCACCAGCAACAGCGCCGCTGCCACGTAGATGGACGAGAAGGTCCCCGCGACCACACCGATGATCAGTGCGATGGCGAAGTTGTGGATCATGTCACCGCCGAGGAAGTACAGCGCCAGCAACACCAGCAAGGTGGTGCCGGAGGTGGACAGCGTGCGTGACAGCGTCGCGTTGATGGCGTCATTGAAGATCGACGGCATGTCATCGGTACGCGATTTGCGGATGTTCTCGCGAATGCGGTCGTAGACGATGATGGTGTCGTTCAATGAGTAGCCGATCACGGCCAGCACCGCGGCCAGTACCGTCAGGTCGAAGTCGAGTCCGAACAGGGCGAAGATGCCCAGCAGGATGATGACGTCGTGACCCAGCGAGATGAGTGCGCCGAGGGCGAACTTGTACTGGAAGCGGAAGGCCACGTAGACCATCACCACGGCCAGGGCGAGCAGCATGCCGAGACCGGACTGGTCACGCAGCTGATCGCCGACCTGGGCACCGACGAACTCGGCTCGGATCAGGTTGACGCTGTCACCGGTGGCCTGCAGATGCGCCACGATGTCATTGCCGATACCGGCTTCGAAGCTCTGCTGCAGACGCACCAGAATCTCGTTGCTGGCACCGAAGGTCTGGACCGAGACATCCTTGTAGCCGGCGGCTTCGAGTGTCTGGCGCACGCTCTCCAGCGCCGGTGCCGCCTGGTATTTCACTTCCACCAGGGTGCCGCCGGTAAAGTCGAGGCCCAGGTTCAGGCCATGAATCACAAGGGCGCCAATGGCCACGATCGTCAGCACGATGGAGACGATGAAGGCCGCGCGCCGCTTGCTCATGAAGTCAAACTGTCGCATCACGATGGCCCCTCAGATCCAGAGTTTCTTGAGTGTCTTGCCGCCAATGGCAAGATTGATGATGCCGCGCGAGACCATGATCGCCGTGAACATCGACGTCAGGATGCCGATGGACAGCGTCACCGCGAAGCCCTTGACCGGGCCACTGCCGATGGAGAACAGGATCACCGCGACCAGCAGGGTGGTGATGTTGGCATCGACGATGGAGGTGAAGGCGCGCTCGAAGCCGGTATGCACGGCTTGATGCAGCGGCATCTTGGAGCGCATTTCCTCGCGGATACGCTCGAAGATCAGCACGTTGGCATCCACCGCCATGCCCAGCGTCAGCACGATACCGGCGATACCCGGCAGGGTCAGGGTGGCGCCCAGCATCGACATCGCGGCAATCAGGATCGCCAGGTTGGCGGTCAGGGCCACGTTGGCGACGACACCGAAGGCCTTGTAGCGCGCCAGCATGAACAGCACGACCAGCAGCAGGCCCAGCTCGACGGACAGGATGCCGCGCGAGATGTTCTCGGCACCGAGGCTCGGGCCGATGGTGCGTTCCTGCACGAAGTAGATCGGCGCGGCCAGTGAGCCGGAACGCAGCAGCAGCGACAGCTCCTTGGCTTCCGTCGGCGAGTCGAGGCCAGTGATGCGGAAGCTGTTGCCCAGCGCACTCTGGATGGTCGCCAGGCTGATCAGCCCCTTCTCGGTGTACGGGATGCGCTTCTCGACCTTCTCGCCGTCTTCCATCACGGTGCGCGTGCGGGTCTTGTGCTCGATGAACAGCACCGCCATGTTGCGACCGATCGCGGCACGCGTGACGCGGTTCATGATCGAGCCACCGGTTCCGTCCAGGTTGATGTTGACCTGCGGACGGCCGCTTTCATCGAAGCTTGTGCTGGCGCTGGAGACGCTGTCACCGCTGATGATCACGTCCTTCATGATGTTGGCGGTGCGGCTCGGCTGGTTGCGGAACGCGAAGCTCTCCATCTCGCTGGCCGGCGTGTCGCTGGCCGCTTCCAGACGGAATTCGAGGTTGGCGGTGGCACCCAGTACGCGCTTGGCGGCGGCCGTGTCCTGCACGCCCGGCAGCTCGACCACGATGCGGTTCGGACCCTGGCGCTGAACCAGCGGCTCGGACACGCCCAGCTCGTTGACGCGATTGCGGATCGTGGTCAGGTTCTGATTGACCGCGTAATCCTGAATCTCCTTGACGGCGGCAGCGGTCAGGGTGAGGTCCAGTACGGCCCCACGCTCGACATCGCGCTCGTCGTATTCGAAGTTCTGGAAGTCGCGCGAGATCAGTGAGCGCGCCTTCGAACGGTCTTCCTCATCGGAGAACGTCAGGCTCAGGGTGCCGTCGTCGACTTCGCTGCCGCGGTAGCGGATACGCTCCTCGCGCAGGGTTTCCTTGATGGCGCTGGCGTTGACTTCCAGGCGCTGCTTGACCGCGGCGTCCATGTCGACTTCCAGCTGGAAGTGGACACCGCCACGCAGGTCAAGGCCCAGCCTCATCGGTGAGGCACCGAGGCTGGCCAGCCACGACGGCGTGGCGTCGGCCAGGTTCAGCGCGACGATGGCGTCATCGCCGAGCGTCTCGCTGATCAGTTCCTTGGCGCGCAGCTGCTGGTCGTTGCTGGTAAGGCGAATCAGGCCGGTGGAACCGTTGAGTTCCCCGGATTTGGGCGTGATGCCGGCGTTTTCGAGGGCACTGGTGGCGCGATCGAGGTCTTGCTGGTCGATGGCCTCGGCGCCGCTGGCGGCACTGATCTGCACTGCCGGGTCTTCGGGGTAGAGATTCGGCAATGCGTAGATCACGCCGACGGCAAGTACCAGGCAGATCACCAGGTACTTCCAAAGCGGATAGCGGTTGAGCATGGCAGCCCTGTCCTTGGTGGAGCGGGAGAGAAAAGCATGCTGCCGGCACAGGGGCCGGCAGCAGGAGGGATCAGATGGACTTGATGGTGCCCTTCGGCAGGACTGCAGCCACGGCAGACTTCTGCACGTTGACTTCGTTGCCTTCGTTCAGCTCCATGGTGATGAACTGCTCGCTGACCTTGGTGATGCGGCCAACCAGGCCACCACCGATGACGACTTCGTCACCCTTGGCCAGATTGCCGATCAGGTTCTTGTGTTCCTTGGCGCGCTTGGACTGCGGACGCCAGAGCAGGAAATAGAAAATGACCACGAAGCCGACCAGCATGACGATCTGGCCGATGGCGCCGCCGCCGGCGACAGCCGCTTCGGCTTCCGCGTGTGCGGCAGGAATCAGGAATTCCAGCATGTGTATCTCCAGAGGTTACGAGTGAACTGTTGTTATGCAATGAGCGTGATTCAGGCTCTTCTTCACGTCTGGCTCGAGTCGAATATCAAGACGACCGGAGGATTTGGCCCCCGGTCGTCATTCGCCTCGATCAGTCGGCCAGCGGCGGCACCGGCAGGCCGCGCGCGGCATAGAACTGTTCCACGAAGTCCTGCAATGTACCCGCTTCAATTGCACCGCGCAAACCAGCCATCACGGTCTGGTAGTAGCGCAGATTGTGGATGGTGTTGAGCATCGAGCCGAGCATTTCTCCACAGCGATCAAGGTGATGCAGATAGCCGCGCGAGAAATTGGTGCAGGTGTAGCAATCGCAGTCCGGGTCCAGCGGTGAGGTGTCACGCTTGTGGACGGCGTTGCGGATCTTGACGGTGCCCGTCGGCGTGAACAGGTGGCCGTTGCGCGCGTTGCGGGTCGGCATCACGCAATCGAACATGTCGACGCCACGCCGCACGCCCTCGACCAGATCTTCCGGCTTGCCGACGCCCATCAGATAGCGCGGCTTGTCTTCCGGCATCCACTCGGGGAGGTAGTCGAGAACCTTGATCATCTCGTCCTTGGGCTCGCCCACGGACAGGCCGCCGATGGCGTAGCCGTCGAAATCGATCTTCTTGAGGCCCTCGAGGGACTTCTCGCGCAGATCCGGATACATGCCGCCCTGGATGATGCCGAACAGCGCCGACGGCGAGTCGCCATGCGCGTCGTAGGAGCGCTGCGCCCAGCGTAGGGACATCTCCATCGACTTGCGCGCTTCATCATGGGTGGCCGGATACGGCGTGCACTCATCGAAGATCATCACGATGTCAGAGCCCAGCGAGCGCTGCACCGCCATCGATTCTTCCGGGCCCATGAATACCTTGGAGCCATCGACCGGTGAGCGGAAGTGAACGCCCTGTTCGGTGATCTTGCGCGTCTTGCCCAGCGAGAAGACCTGGAAGCCGCCGGAATCGGTCAGGATCGGCTTGTCCCACTGCGCGAAGTCATGCAGATCGCCATGCGCTTCGATGACTTCCGTACCCGGGCGCAGCCACAGGTGGAAGGTGTTGCCGAGGATGATCTCGGCGCCGATGTCCTTGATGGACTCCGGCGTCATGCCCTTGACGGTGCCGTAGGTGCCCACCGGCATGAAGGCCGGGGTTTCCACGGTGCCGCGCGGGAAGGTCATGCGGCCACGACGTGCACGGCCATCGGTCGCGAGCTTTTCAAAGCTCATGAAGCATTCTTTACGCATGGTGCTCTCTTTGCTTGGCGGCGAAACAGGCCGCAGCTGGTGTGTCGATGCCACTATGCCGCAGCATAGCGCGGGGCGCGTTAACTGCGCATGACACGGCCCTCGGCGAATGCCGGGGCCATGTCAGAAGAGGGGATTCAGGCGCGTTCCAGCAGCATGGCATCGCCATAGCTGAAGAACTGGTAGCGCTCTTCCACCGCCGCCTGATAGGCCGCCATGGTGTGCTCGTAGCCGGCGAAGGCCGAGACCAGCATCAGCAGGGTCGATTCCGGCAGATGGAAGTTGGTGATCAACAGATCCACTACCTGCCATTCGTAGCCCGGGTAGATGAAGATGTCGGTGTCGCCGGAGTAGGGGGCCAGCTCACCAGCGTGCGCCTTGGCGGCGCTCTCGAGGCAGCGCACGCTGGTAGTGCCGACGGCGACCACGCGGCGACCGGCGGCGCGGGCACGGGCGATCTTGTCGCAGGCTTCCTGACCGACCTCGATCCACTCGCTGTGCATGTGGTGCTCGAGAATGCTGTCGACGCGCACCGGCTGGAAGGTGCCGGCGCCCACATGCAGGGTAACGAAGGCGGTCTCGATGCCTTTCTCGGCCATGGCGGCCATGATCGGCTCATCGAAGTGCAGGCCCGCCGTCGGGGCGGCCACGGCGCCATCGCGCTTGGCATAGACCGTCTGATAGCGCTCGCGATCCGACAGCTCGTCATCCCGAGTGATATAAGGCGGCAGCGGCATGTGGCCGTGCTGGTTGAGCAGCTCGATCATCGGCGTCTCGCCGTGGAAGCGCAGCTCGAACAGTGCCTCCTGGCGGCCTTCGACCACGGCCGTGATGCCGCCTTCGAAGATCAGCTCGGTGCCCGGCTTGGGCGACTTGCTGGAGCGGATGTGCGCCAGGCCACGATGGGCGTCCAGCGGACGCTCCAGCAGCATCTCGATCTTGCCGCCGGAGGCTTTCTGACCATGCAGGCGCGCGGGGATCACGCGAGTGTCGTTGAACACCACGACATCGCCGGGTTCCAGCTGCTCGAGCAGATCCGGGAAGCGGCGGTGCACGATCTCGCCGCTCTTGCCATCCAGATGCAGCAGACGGCAATCGCTGCGCTGCTCTGACGGGTAGCGGGCAATCAGCTCATCCGGCAGGCTGAAATCGTAATCGCTGCGCTGCATCGGGCGCGCGTCGGAAGGTGTGGCAACGCCCGAGGCATCACCGGAATCGATACGTGACATGGCCAACCTGACACTCTGATAGCACGAGGCGCGTGGTGCGCTCCGTGGCATGCGTACATGCACAATGGGGAGATGCCGCCCTGAGACACTGGCGCTCTCGTCGCGAGCGCATGACTCCCTTTCTGCGGGTGGGGCAGTCAGGTGCGACACTCTCGAGGCCTTGGCTGTCTGGGCAGACGAAAAAGGTCGCTCATGATACCCAATGCCATCGTCCACGCGAAGCCCCGTTTGCGGGCGACACGCCTCAGCCCACTGCGGCGTAGGGTGTGAGGAAGCGCTCCATGTGTCTGATCTGACGCCAAAACTCGTTGACCTTGGCGCAATGTCCCGTATAATTTCGCCCCGTTGCCGGTGTGGCGGAATTGGTAGACGCAGCGGATTCAAAATCCGCCGCTTAATAGGCGTGTCGGTTCGAGTCCGACCACCGGCACCATCTTGAAAACAGTCGCTTACGAGCGGCTGTTTGCGTTTCTAGCTCCCTCCTTTTAGTGCTTGGTCGCAGTTTGGTCGCAGCCGGTCGCATTCAACCGCGGCAGCCGCGCTCCGATCTCATCAATGCCCTGCTCAAACATGTGAGAATAACGACTTGTGACGATCAGGCTGGAATGCCCCAGCAGGTCGCGCACCGTGGTCATGCTCTCGCCAGCCTGAGCCAGCATGCTTGCATAGCTATGGCGCAGATCATGAAAGCGCAGGTCCGGCCTGCCCATCGCTTTGCGAGCGTCTTCCCACGTCTTCCTCAATCGGGCGTAGGTGGTATCGAAGGGCAGGTCATGCAACCATGGCCGAGCATCTTCTGGTACAGGCACCACCCGGGCCTTGCCGGACTTGGTTTGATCTGGTCGCAGCAGGATGCGACCGCCGTGGATGTTCGAAGGCTCAAGTGCGAGCAGTTCGCCCTGGCGCAGTCCCGTCAAGGCTGCCAGGGCGATCACCTTCTTATCCACAGCGCGTGCATCCGGTATCGCTTCCATCAGTAGCGTCAGCTCTGCCGCGTTCAGATAGATATGCCGTTCGTTCTTCGGCGTCTTCTTCCGGATCTTGTCGCCCAGCGGCTGGTTGATCCAACCCCACTCGATATACGCCAGATTGAGCACCCGCTTCACCACCTGCAGGTGGTTGTTGATCGTGCTCTGAGCGCGTCCCGCCTTCCTCAAGTGGCTGGCCATTTCTCTGGCCTTGTCCACTGTCTCTTGTCCGATCAGCACGTCCTCGCCCATGTAGGCCGCCACCGGCCGGATAGCCTTTGCCTGGCTGGCGACGTCGTACTCATCGACCCACCGCTTTACGCCTTCGAGAAACGTGCGCCGCCGTTCGCGGCCCATCCGCTGGCCTTGAAACGCTGCTTCATTTAGTGCTGCTTCGCGTGCTGCGGCATACTCTCGCGCTTGCCTTTCGCCTTCTCGAGTCCCGTCAAACGTTGATTGATGTCGCTGACCCTGATGCGTTTCGGTAACGACCCATTTCCCGCGTGCTTCGCGGTATCTGACTGTGATTCCCATCGGTTGCCCTCATGCTCTGGGCTACGCTGGCAGGCACTAGCATATGCCGCCACCGCATCCGGCTCAAAGCGGATAGACTTTCCAAATTTCACGTAGCCAATCTGGTGCTTGTGGGTGTAGACCCAGCTCAGGCTCATGCTCAGTTGGCGGGCTACCGCCTCGGGGGTGAGAAGATTCACTGCCGTTGCCTCCATCAGTCACCTTGATACCGGCCCGAGCCATAGCCCATGGCCTCACGTTCTTGCTCTGCCTGTCGCGCCGCCTGGTATTGCTCCACGGCCTGACGCACGCCGGGCACCTTCATCAGCTGGGCATGTGCTTGTCGCCAGTGATCGCGGCGCCGACTGATCATCACGATCAGGTCTTCCAGTGGCAGCGCCTCACCATCGTCAGCAGCGTACCCAGTGCCATGGCAGTGAGCACAGGGCGAACGATGGAAGACGCCATGGAATGTGCCGCTGCCACCACACTGCGGGCACGGGCCATGTGCTGGCGGCTCCCACGTTGATTGCGATACCTGACGCATCTGGCCTCCCTGCGGGCACAAAAAAACCACCTCGTGGGTGGCCGTGATATTCGAGGTCGTCGACTCTCAATATGCATTGATTTACAAGGGATTATTGCTTGTCTTCATGTACTGGAGGGGGAGGTCGTCGACTCTTACGGTGTATGCTTTCATGCCTCACCCTCTGCCTGCTTGCGGTACTCGGCGGCCTTGCTCGCCAGATCTCGCTGGAGCTGGCCAAGGCTCGCGAACTCTTGCTGCCAGACTTCATCGCGAGCCATATCCGCCGCCTCCTCCAGCGCCTCAGCCTTCATGAGCGCGTCGCGGCGGGCGAGGGCGCCGCCTTCGTCATGTACCAACCCCGCTATCTTCTGCGCGATTTGATCTGCTTCACCTTCGCTCAAGGCGTAAGTCAGGCTGTCGGCCAGGGCCACCGCCATTGCCGACCAAGCCTCGCGCTCATTGCGCAGCTTGTCGCGCTCAAGCACCACCCCCTCAACCATTTCGACTATGGTCTGCGGGTCTTCGTTATCTTGCGCGCCCACCAATACGGATACCCGGGACAGGTATTCGCAAGCAGATGCCAGCATGCGTTTGGCCTCATCACGCTGCTTCTCCACCTCAAGCGCCGCCTCACGAAAGGCGTTCTTCTGCTCCACTGAGATCATCGGCATGTCGCGTAGAGTGGTCATTGCAGCATCTCCCCAATGTGCTTCATCAGCCGCTGCCGGGCTTTCTCTACCTGAGACGGCGTGAGAATGTCAGCGAACATCAATCGCGTAATGGCGTCGGCCTGGTTGTCCCACGCTTCTGATCTGCTGGGGGCGATGTCCACGCCCTGATCAGCCAGCTGCTGCGTGATGCTTGGCGCCAGCGCGCCCATCTGGATTTCCACTTGCTTGCTCATGCAGCCTCCTTGGCAACCGCCTTCATGACTTGCTTGACCGTGGCCGGCCCGATGCCCTTGATGGCCGTCAGCTGCTGCTCGATGCCATCTGCCTGAAGTTCGGCCAGCGTCTCGATGCCGGCATCTTCCAAGCGGCGCATCACCTTGGTGGGAAGGTCGAGGTCTTCGACGCGCAGCCGGTGGTTGTCGGCGCGCCACTTGGCGGCCAGGGTGCCGATGGCACCTTCCACGAATTCGGCGTAGTCGCCGGCGCGGATGCCGTCGATCAGCCCACAGAAGACGACGCGGGCTTTCTCTGCCTTGTTGAGCGGCTGGCTGCTGACCATGTACCAGCGATCCGGCTCATGGATATGCACCTGGTTGTAGGCCAGCTGCACGATGCACTTGCCGTCGTCACTCTTGATGGTGGCGTGGTTGCCTGCGTCACGTTGCTTCTCTCGCCGGGCTTCTGCGCGGGCCTTGTCCAGTGCCTGCTTCGTCTCGTGGCGGATCTGCTTGGCCTGCTTCTCGGTGGCGTCCAGCTTGGCGCGCAGTCGGTCGGCGCGGTCCTTGTACTGCTGGGCTTCCTTGGCGGCTTTCTCGGCCTGCTTGAGCTTGCCTTCAAGCGCCTTGCTGCGCTGGCGCTCTGCCATCAGCTCGGTGCGTAGGTCGGCATTGGTGCTGCTGTACAGCACCAGTGCCGTGCTGCCGCAATGAGGGCAGTGCTTGGTGGATGTCTTCACGGGGTGTCTCCGGAGGCGCTCAAGCGGCTTGCTGCAGCGCCTTGATGATGTGGCTGACCGGGGTAGGGCATACCGCGTTGCCGAGCAGGTGCACGGCGAGGCGGTGGTTGTCCGGTAGCTGATAGGTGTCGGGGAAGCTCATGGCCGACCGGCATTCCCACCGGCTGAGCATGCGCATGCGGTCGCCATCGACGATGGCCCACCGATCGCGTGTGGTGATGGTGCCGATGGGGCGATCCAGCGAGCGTCCTGTCTTGGTGTTGCCGTAGTAGCTGATCAGGAAGCGGTCACCGTGAGTGGCACGGCCAGCGCGAACACGCTCCAGGGTGGCGGCGGCTCGCCCGGGCTTCTCGATGGGCTGCCAGCGGCCTGATTCGAAGTCGATGAAGCTGGCGGCCGGCAGGTGATCGAGTGTCGGCAGGTTCAGCTTGAGCGGCTGGGCGGACTGGGTGAGTACCAGGAACATGCGGATGCGGTTCTGTGGGGCGCCGAGGTCAGCGGCATCTACCACATGCGGGCTGACGGCATAGCCCAGCGCCTGCATGGCCAGCACCCAGGGGCGGTAGAGCTGCCAATCGAGGAACTCGGGGACGTTCTCCACGAGGATGGCTGGCGGCCGGTGATACTCGGCAGCTGATACTACTGCCCAGGCAGTCGAGCGGCTGGCATCGTGCTGAGGGTTGCCGCTGGCCTTGCCTCTCGCCTTGCTGTGGCCCTGACAGTTGTGGACAATCACGCCCTCCGCGAGGCAGAAAGTATGGTCCTCCTCTACTTCTATATCGACGACAGGAAAGTCCCAAACCTCTTCTGACTCCACGCTCACCACCGATCGCCACACATGGTCACCCATGAACTTGGTCCGTGACTGAGCATGTGGATGCTTCTTTATGGCAATGCCCCAAGAGTCACGACAATTAACCTCGCGCCCTTCGATGATTGTCTTTCTGGCATAGTCTTGCCGGTGGACACTGCAGCTCCATCCAATCTGCCAGCAGAGCCGCTGTATTCCGCAAAGAAGTGAGTAAGATATTGACGTAGCGCGCCACTCGGGGTTTTTACGATCTTTCCTGGCATGCCCGTCAGCGGCCAAGTATCCGTCAATGATGGCCACGACAACCTCATGGCTGAATGAATAGGCTGCTTCAGGTATGAACTTGTTATGAGCCTTTTCACCAAATGAGGTCATCAGTGCGTGAAGGTGGGTAGAGCTGGTAAAGATGGCTCCGTTACCTGCTTTTCCCCATAGCCAGCTTTTAAGGCCGAGCTCATCAAGATAAGAGGCAATCCTATGCCTGTTTTCATCCTTATCGCCAAAGCTCCAGCCTATGCTGGGTCTGTCCTGACGGCTCTGGCCATCACCCAAGTAGTGGCCCACTAGCCACCATAAACCAAGGCTCCTCCCATCAATCTCAATCTTCAGCCCTGGTAACGATGAGGCGTGGGCTTTGCGGGAGTGGGACTTCACGGAAGTAGCATCTTGCTTCGTGAATGCCGGTATTTCTCTATTGCCTGTAGAGTAAGAAACTCTCTTCGGTTTCAGCGACTCAACGTATGAATTAGCGGCGCTTTCGTCGCTATCTGTTCTCGGAAAGGCAACATAATCGCCGGTCCTGATTTGATCCGCGCGAATAAATTCGGGCTTGCTGAACTTACTGTGCTTACCTCCTCTCCGGTTTATCCATACCCTGTGGTCGCAAGTCATAGTGATGGTTTCATGGGGAAGGCCGGATACCTTGAGCTTCATCATCTCCCCAGAAAAAGACTTCCTCCAGATATTTGTGACGGGCCTGGCCCGTCCTACATGTGTCATAACCAGGTCGCCTATGGAGAGTCTTCCGATGACTTTCTCTGCGCCGTTGCCCATAACGACCCTGCCGTCCTCTGGTATGCAGCAGGGTGACGCCAGCATCAGGTCATGCGCGGGCACCTGACTCCAATCCGCTTGATGCAGGTCCTGGCAGATGTGCGCTGCGTTCGGATGATTGCGGCTGTGCCACTCGACAGCATCCGGCCAGTGGTTGGCGGCCCAGGCCACATTGCAGCCGGCCATACTGGCGCCGGTGCTGAATCCACCGGCACCGGCGAACAGGTCGATGACGTTCATGACTTCACCTTGCGATGGCCTGCGTCGTAGAGCGCGCCCAACAGGTACTCTTCCGACAGTGCCCCGTGCAGCTCGCGCTTATGAGCGTCAGCCGCGGCCTTAGTTATCTGCTTCATGCTCTCTATTGCCTTCTCTCGATCGGGACGTATGGGGCGGAAGCTGGCTTCTAGATAGAAATCCAGCGACTTGTTGTCTCCGGCGTGGCTGATGGTGAATGCCGCCACCATTCCGCATGGCTGCTTGAAGTGCGCTATCACCTCGCACTCTCGCCACTCGCTGGATATCTGCACTTCCACCACCGCACCCACCGGTGGCAGGCCCTCGCCATTCCAATCGCCTGGATCGACTTCATCTGCTGAGGCTGGCCGCTCGAGATGTTGGACGTGTGCCTGCAACGCCTCTTCCCATTGTTCCCGGGTAATGACAATGCGGCGCTCATGGGCGCCTATCCATGCGTAATGCCATTCGTTGTTGGTCGGGCCCTTGATCCAACCCTCGAGATCACCGTGGCCGTTGTCGGTCGGCAGGTTGCAGTCCGTCTCGGGCCGCGGCCACGGGTGAGGGAGGTGCAGCAGGCTTTCCATCAGTTGATCGCGGGTCATTGGCGCTTGTCCTCTTTCAATATGCTGTCCATGGCACCTGCTCCCCAAAGAGCCAAGACGATGAGCGCGCCGCCTATGAGGAACAGATAGAGCATGGTCACTCTCCCTTGGTGAGCAGCGTGTCGAGCCAGCCACCGGCGAGCAGGTAAAAGAAAGCCGCCAGGCAAGTGGCGGCGATGAGTAGCGGGTGAATCATGACGATGCCTGTTTGAGTGAGGCGTAATCCCCCAGTCGTTTGGCAGTTGCCAACAGGCCGGCGGGCGTGCGCCTCAAGGTGCTGATGATCTCTTCTTGACTGGGTGATGGCACTGGCTTGCGAGACCTGGTGGCTGGCTCAAGCAGTAGTATCGGGTCATGACGACCCAAGCGCGTCATGCGGGACATGAGTGTCCCTTCCCCGATACCGAGCCGCTCGGCGTGTTCCGCCATTGTCGCGGTGATGCCATCGACGGTGACCCGAGATCGAAGAAAGAGCGTCATGCTGTCCTCCTTGAGTGGTTGAGCGCACAGGTCAGCCCCCAGAAGAGACTGGCGTGTGAGCACAAAAAAGCCCACCGGTTGGGGTGGGTAAAATGCGCCGAGAGACACGATGAAAAGGGGAGTACCAAAAGGCCCCGCCATGGGCATGGCGAGGAAGCACAGGCACTACAGGGAAAGCGTATCGGTAAGCCGTCGCGCTGTGTGATGGCTTGCCAATGCACTCTCGGGTGGGCTCTGCCATTGGCAAAGCCCCGTACCATTCCCAGTATTTCGACAGCCCTGGGCGGGCGTACTCCCAGCGGCCTCTCACGTGTCTAGCGCTACGGGCGGGCTGGGCATTCCGGATTTTTAAAGAACGTGCTGTTGGTATCCGGTCAGCATCCGGAATGCTTATGCAGCGGTCTCGTGCGAAATGACGCCTCGCTTCTGCCGATTGAGCTGCATTGGGATGAGCTGCCAATTCCCATGCCAATGGAGCCCGCAAACCTTGTCGTCGATGATCGGGATGATGTGATCAACCTCGAACTTGATGCCGGTCCATTCTTCGTACTGCTTTGCCACCTCTCTGAGGTGATTCAGCCGGGTTTTATTGATGAGCTGCCAAGTCGGGTCATTGACCCTTAGGCACCCATTCGCCTTCATGCGGCTCCGGCGCCGCTTGCTTGCCATCGATTGTTCGTAGTTACGGTTATGCCAGGTTCGGAAATACTCACGGTTCTCTGCTTGGTACGCAGCGTTATAGGCGTCAACGTGGCCCTTGTTCTTGCCTCTCCACTCCTTCAATCGTTCCGCATGGCACTTCATGCACTCGCTTGTGCTGGTCCTCCTCTGTGCGATATGTCCTTTCTTGCAAGGGTCGCCAGTGAAATACAGCTTGATGCCTCTGCTCCTGGCTGTTGCTCGACTCATCACGTGGAGATGCATTTCCATGACTGCCTCCTGCTTTGGTCTTCATTGCCCTCTGATAAGCGCTGTCTCTCCAGCTGTCACACCACTCGCCCAGGTGTCGGGGGTAAGGCCGCTAGCGCAAGGGAGGAGCCAGCGCCTTACCTGCGGGTGGTTATGCTCGCAATCCCACTGGCACCACCTGCTGGCCGTGGGGCGAGGTCCGATCAGCGACTGGCAAGCTGCTGACCATGCGTAATCTGAGGGGTGCAAAGGCTGGCGGCATTGCCGTGGAAGTCCGGCCATCCGATGCGATCGTCTTCGGCGAATCCGTTACGTCCGTCTTGTTCAAACAACGCAGTCATCTCGCAATATTCTTTTTCGGAAGCGGTCATCTGCTGATCGCCATCGCCTTGCTGAGAGAGGCTTGCGAGCGTTACCAGGCCGCCGACGATGAGGGCAAAGCTGATGTCTGAACGAATGCTGCGGGCTGTGTCGGTCATGGGCTGCTCCAATCCACTCAGTGACGATGGCGATGTGCCGTGTCGATGCGAGTAATTATGGGTAGGCCCGTATTGATGGTCAAGGGTTTGCCCGTATTTTTTCAGGGGGGAGTATTCCTGCCCATGTCGGAGGCAATAAAAAACCCGCCACGATGGGCGGGTCAGGTGGCCTGCGGGAGGCTTAGCGGTCTACGTTCTCGATACGGCGCTTGTACGCTTCGGCGGTCTGAGTGTCTGCCTGCTGGGCCGCTCGTTCGAAGATGTTCGGCTCGCCCGCGCCAGAGAGAGAGGGGTTAGGATCATTGGTACCCTGATTCGTCGGATATTTTTCCGACCCTGGCACGGATATTTTTCCGACCCTGGCACGGATATTTTTCCGATCCTGGCACGGAGATTTTTCCGACCCACGGTGGGCGGGTTGAGGAGTTTGTCATTCAGCTATCAAGCTGGTGCGGGGTCGTGGTGTGTATTCGGGACCAAGTTCATCTCGATGTGCATTCCCAATGCCTCAGCGGCTTTGCTCATGGTGCTGAGGGTGACCGATGGGTCGTTTTCATCCAGCAGGCGGTCTAGCGCGGAGCGGCTGGTGTTCATGCGACTGGCCATCTTGGTCTTCGAGAGGCTGCGCTCTGCCATTCTTTGCTGAATTTGCCAGGCCAGGACCTTCTTGATGGCGTGAGCCTGTGTTTCGTGGAAGAGGCCTTCCTCCACCATGAGATCGTCGAAACTGGAGCCGATGTGCTGGTTCATGCCTATCCCCCTTTGACTTGCTTGAGGCGGTCTTTCGCGGTTTTCAGCTCGCCCGCTGGTGTTGACTGGGATTTCTTCACGAAGCCATGCAGCAGGATCATCTCGCCCTCTACCAGCGTGAACAGCACCCGTGCGATACGCTTGTCAGACATGTGGATGCGAACTTCCCAGAGGTCAGTATCCATCTTTCTCACAAGCGGCATACCGATGGGCCAGCCGAGCTGCACTTCTGCAATGGCACCCCCGATGGCTTTCATGTCTGGCCGCGAGAAGGATTTAATCCATTCTCGAACGGGCTCTCTCCCTGAATCGGACTTGAAAAACCTTGCCTGTAAGCGTTGCTGTTGTGCCTCGCTTATCAATGTACTTATTTTGGTACTGTCTTGCAAGGTCTTCTCCCTCCATACGGTAAGGCGCGGTAAGACGACCTGAGTGTCCGTGTCGCCGCGCTTGACGTAGTTGAAGCTTGAGCTTGGCGTGCTACCATCAGAATTTCTTATCTATTCTTTCAGGAATTCTCATGCCTAATAAAAATGATTTGATCGATATGCTTGATTGGCGGCCTATGAACGAGCCGCCAACAGAAGAGAATGAGGCACATCTGCTCTATAGCGGATGCGACGGTTATCACGTTGTGTATAACTACGAAGGAGAATTTTGCTCATTCGAAGATGTGGCTGGCCGATATCCATATGAGGCTGAAAGCTATTTGGCGTGGGCTATATTGCCATTATCACCTAATATATCTCATCTGACCGATAAAGGCCTGGCAAAAATCTAAGCGTGTCATTCTCTATAATACTCATTATTAATGGAATGGCGCTGTCGAGAGATTCTTTGGCAATGGAAATATTTCTTTCCATGTCTTGTATCGATTTTCGATAATTATCTAAGCTTTTATCTGGTAGGCAATTTATTTCATCATCTGATAGTTTAGATATAAGCTCTGCCGGTGTTTTCGTGTTGTTGATTAGTGTTTCTTTATACGGGAAGGAGAAAGAAGATAATCCAGCAAGGCGAATTTTCAAGTCTGATACTGTCGGGCGAGTGTTTTTATACCAGTCGTT
>ERZ1673962.340-NODE-340-length-35263-cov-5.099494_pt1 | contig 35263 bp, 57 predicted proteins | sample MGYA00580188_ERZ1673962 | MGnify/ENA primary metagenome ERZ1673962 (study PRJEB41334, sample SAMN05608104) | rock metagenome | biome: terrestrial subsurface; feature: shale formation; material: shale | place: USA: Pennsylvania ... | reverse complement strand
ATAGAGGACGAGATAGAAGAACCAGAGATAAAGAACATTGAGCCAGAAAACAGCAGCACATTATCTTTACAGCAAGAAGAACCTGAACTTAATTTAGTAGATCCTTCTCAGGATGAAGAAGAGATTCAGAATAATGAAGAGATAATAGAAGATGTTGCATATATCCCAATAGATTTTACTTTGTCGCGAATAATGGTAGGAATTGGTGTATCAATTGTTGGCGTAATATTCCTGAGAAAAGAAGATTAACCTCTTTTTCATTTCCACTTTTTTTATATTCATTTTTTGGCTAAAATCCCGGTTGTTTGGGAGAGTGTGCCGCGAAGTGGCACATACCCCTTAATCGTGTACCTAAGGGTACCAAGGAAAAAAGCCCCGGACGGCGCGAAGCGCCGTAAATGCTGGGTAGGTAAGATTACAAAATCAGGCAATCATATTTTAAAATCGCTATCGGCTAATTATTGATAGCTCAAAATAACAGTCCCACACAGATACTTTGATTCTACAGGTTCCACCGGAAACAAAACGCAAAATGCCCTTAAAATTCATCCTGCAATTTTAACCTAAAATGACAGGTTTCTTATATGATCCCCCAGAGAACCGGGACAAAATAGAATAGTTCACAGGTTCAAAACCTGCGATTATAATTAAATGAGTGGTTTTTCGTTGGCTACTTCTTTCATCTCAGAACGTGAAGGCCAAGAATAGTGATGTTGAATAACTCCTATCGTATCACCTGTAAGCCTGGCTACCTGCTCTATAGACCAGCCTGCAGCCTGACAACGCTTCACACAAGTAGCTCTAAGAGCGTGAATAGGTCTCCGAGGTATTCCGGCCTTGTCACAGTATTTTTGAAGCCTGTCGTAAGCTGTGCGGCCTGTCCATGGATAAATATACTCACTTTGATGTTTACCTCTTGAATTGAGAAGTTGCTTAATTAGCCTGGACATCTCTTGTGATATTGGCACTGTGTGTATTCTGCTTTTCTTTTGCTCGTAAAAAGAAACTGTGAGCTCTTCAAGATCAATGTTAGATACTTTGATGTTTGCCAGATCTTCCCGGCGAGCTCCTGTACAAATGGCCAATTTAAAAATAACTTCATCGTCCAGGCGATCAACGACCGACATTAATTTCTCATACTCTTTTGGAGTAAGAGCTTTCTCACCTGTGCGGTATCCTTCCTTTTTGTACTTCATAGAGGAAAATAGTTTCCAATAGTATATAAATCAAAAGACTGCGAAGTGAAACTAATTTCCTTTATTGGGTGGTTTAGGAATCAAGTACCCACTCTAATTCCCACATACGTTCCATTAAATCAAATTTCCTCATCAATAGACTATCTTTCGGGATTTCCTTTCTTGAAAAAATCGTTTCTATTTCCTGATCGATCTTAGCAATTTCAGATTTTCTGTCATTAAATCGCTTCTGGATTTCTTCAATAGATTTCATTAAAATCACTTCCTTTTCTATGGGGTTTAGGTATTACATTGAAAATGACCAGCGCAGGTATTTACCTTCTGATAGCTCAATATCTACTGTTCCATGAAAATCATCTCCAAAATACCCGGAGTACTGATCAACCCACATATTAAGAAAATAATCATCATATTCATTTGAACGGTCTTGAAAATCACCCTTTGGAGCATCGACAATTCGATAGTCGTGGGTGTATCCTGATTCCTCGATTTCTGATTGAATCTGTTGGTAAATTGTAGGAGAGACTTGTTGTTTAACCTGCTCAAGAATGGCCTTATCTTTGCGCTCTTGCTCTTGCTCTTCTGCATGAATCTCTGCATTTATTTTATCCCATTCGGGTTCTTCCATGATAAAATCTTCATCTTCCATCGTTCCACTTCCTTTATTATGGGGTTTCTGAATACTTCTGATCTATCCACTCACGTAGTTTTCTGTTCATGTTTTCCTTCTTTATGGGTTATCTTCATTCTGTTTTCCTTTATTGGGTGGTTTAGGTAGTCCACTGTTCAGCCATAGCTTTAGCAATACCCGTATAAGTCCGGCTTCGTTCCTTCCATCTATCCTCTGATGGTGGCATTCTATGCACTCTGTTTTCTCTGCCTTCTACTATTTTAGTAGGTTTCAGACAAGGCAAACCCTTTAACCACAATCCTGTTTTTTTGGTTTCTGGGTGTCCGAATTGCCACGGTTGAATATATTGATCTGGTTTCCTGATATGTGAACTAATTATGCTCACAGGATTCTCCAGAGCTATCTTTTCAATAGGAGCAGACATTAGAATCCTGACAAACTCCAGAGCTTCCTTTTGTTCTTCCTGCTTGCCTTTGAACCATCTAGCACCAGACACAGCCAGATGAGTACACGGAGGATGACAAACCATCATATCCCAACCATTATTAAGAACCTCTCTAACATCACCTTGATAGTGATTACCTGGAATCTCCGAAGGCAAAAGATCGCATGACATAGCATCGTGTCCGGCTTCCTCAAATGCAGTTCTGACAATTCCGCTAAACTCACAAGCTATCAAAACTTTCATGTTCAAAACTTCCTATACTATGGGAGAGCGGAACCCAAAAAACGTATTCATATTCTCATCCCACCTGAAATTCCAAAACCTGTATTGAATTTTGGAACCTTTGACTCTCTCTTCTGAATCACAAGCTGAACTGCATAACTCAAAACATCAACCTGGTCATCATGCACACCAGACGGGAACGATAAAAGCTCGTTCTCAAAATCACCCAACCATGGAGCTTTTGCGGGAAAATATATTGTACCGGCTTCCATTCGTGCAGCTGCAGGTAAAGCCCTTGTGACCTTGTCTTTGTCAGCTTTGAGTTCCCTCACTGGCAGTCCTTCCCTCACAAGCATCTGATAGAGAACCTTACCAGCACCGTTTGATTCAACTGCCTGGAATGCTGGACTGTACTTTTGATATTGAGATTTGAAGAGGTTGACCTGGTCAGGTCCTTCGAGCCTGTTCCTCAACAGATCAAGCAGAATCAAGTCGTTATCTTTTGTCTGTGCCCATGTTCCAAGTACAAAATAATCAGCAGTGGATTTGGTAGAAGCCGCTGGATCACATGTCTGAAATACCCTGCATGTTGAAGCAGGAACTCTCTTCCCACCGAGATCATATCCGTCTGAGATAGGTTTCCAGTATTTGAAATGTGGTTGTTTGAAGATAGCTCCTTCAAGTGGCTGTGGATGCTGCTGATAAAGAGCACTGAACCAATGTGGACCAAGTGTGTTCTTAATCTCTGTGAGATCTTCAACGGTGTAACGATGAGGTGATAGTGCTTCACCAGGCATCCTGCCCAAAGGATCTTCTTCCTCTGCAATCGCAGGTAGATTGATAACGGTCCATTTGTCAGGTTCTTCTTCAAGTAGTCTGCCTGACAGATCATCTTCATGCCACCTTGTTTGAATGATGATAACAGCTCCACCTGGTTCAAGTCTGGTATATGCAGTTGACTTGTACCATTCGGCTGCCTTGTCTCGCATGGTCTTTGAATTGGCATCCTCGGAGTTCTTGACAGGATCATCAATGATTAGAAGGTGAGCTCCCTTTCCTGTGATTGGGCCACCTACACCAGCAGTGACCATTCCACCGTTGTGTCCTTCAATGTCCCACCTGTTTCTTGCGGCAGATGCACCGGATACTTTCAGGCCAAACAGGTGACCATTTTCATCAAGGATGTTTCTGGCCTTGTATCCCCAAGAAGCTGCAAAGTCTGCTTCATATGAAGTCAACATGACTCTTTTGTCAGGGTTGTGTCCAAGGAACCAGGCAGGGAAATACTTTGATGCAAGCTCGGATTTCCCATGTCTTGGTGGCATGAATATCATGAGGTGCTTTGTTTCCCCGGTTGCAACTTTGATAAGAGCATCTGACAGCACAAGAAGATATTCATAAGCAAACCACTTGAACCGGCTGCAGTACTGTGCAAAGAGTGCCGGTGTGACTGTATACATTTCGGGAGGTATTTCACTGCTCATCAGCTTCCTCCTGCTCAATCGCATTCAATGTCAAAATCCTTGACAACTCGTTCGCCTTTTCGGAAACCTCTGGTGACATCACAACTGCAGTAGCATTATTGATAATGAGATCACCACCTTGCTTTGTGTGGCCCTGGAACTCTGAGATGAATTTGAGATAATCCAATTCGGTGGTCTTGTCATCGTCGACTTTTTCTGTCTTCTTTTCAAGCGAATCCATTGCTCTTTTGAGAATGCCTGCCTTTGTTGCTCTCTCATCGAGGAGAATCAACTCTGTAACCTTCTCTTTAAAATCGGGATGTTGGTTCCAAACGGTGACAGTCTCTCTTCTGACCCCACATTCTTTTGAAATTTCTTCATGTGTCATGCTGGTGGTTGCCATCAGTTTAGCTGCTTTCATCCTTTGATGGGTCCAATTCCATTTTGTTAGTTTTTGTGTGGACATTATTTTCCTCCGGATGTTATCTTCGATAACTTCACTTTCTTGCGAATCGTGAACGTGATGTTCCACTTATCACCACAATTTGCACAGAACACTGTCTTCTGATCTTCTGACATGATGTAGATGTGTTTTCGGCAGGAAGGACACCGGGTGTGGAAGGGTTTGAAATATGGTTTCATTTCCACCCTCTAGACCTTAGCTTTTCAGCACGACTCTGAACAATTGATCCTCTGTAAGGATGTTCATTGCAGAATTCAAGAACAAACTCGTTAAGATCAGGAACAAACATTGAAGGATACTTTTTCCTCACATGATTGATAATTGCCTGATCTAAACATGCAAGTTCGCCTCTTACGTTTTTTATTTCCTTCCCGTCTGTCCTAATTTCCAACTTCGGTTTTGGCAAATCTGGGAACCTTGTCAAGTAGTCGTCAAGAAACTTGCTCATAGTAACCACCCTATTTTTACAGGTAACCAAGCAAATTTTACAAAAAACGATATCAAAAGGCATAGGTAACCAAAGTAACCACTGTAACCAAGTTTTTGTGTGTATATATGGGAATTTAATACTTTATAAATTGTTACTAGTAGTATGTGGATTTTACACACATTATGTAATATATTGGTTACCTTGGTTACCTTGGTTACTATATGTCTACTGTTATTGTTTTTATTATTATTATTATAGGTTACTATATGGTTACCGTAGGTTACTATATGATTATTACATTGTTTATCTATGCAGTACATTATTCACCTCTTCTAACAACAATCTAATTACCCTGTGATTTTTGCCATTGTGTTTGGCAAGGTAGTCGTTTCTCCCCTTCGATGTTTTTGTTATACCGTCGTCTTTCCAGTCGTTGATTGATCGGGTGGGATCATATCCGTTCTTTTCAAGTGTCTTTCTTGCTTCTGTGATTATAATATCAAGATATCCGTTCTCGATCCATCCATAGAATTCGTTTCCTTTCTGGTTCTCGGGATTTCCAGCATCATAGAAACACGCGTTCTTGGTTTGCACCCAGTCGATCAATGTTTGCAGTGCTCTTGTAGAATAGTTCTCTGTAACACTGTTGTCTATAGTTTTGGCAAAGAACCTGTCAACAATAGTATGTGGCTCAGCTGGATCAATACCCACGTCGCTGAAGATATCCTCAAGTAGCATACCCGCAACCATCATAGCTGCGAAAGAACTTGCAACCCGGTTTGTTTTGACGTTGTCCTTGGTCGTGTACCTAGACCTTGTCATGTCGTACATGTCGCGAAGTCTTGGAGCATATTCGGCAAGTTTAGCAAAATATAGCTCTGCAAAATGTCCATAGTTCTCCTTTCGAACATCTGCAGCAACTTTAACATCATCAATAACACCCTGTGACAGTCCACCCCGGACCTCAATGACTCTCACCTGCTGGCCAGAGAACGACTTGTGGGAGGTTAGTGGCTTTTCCCCTGTAGTGAGTGCCACGGTCTTCCATTTGCCCGTTTCACGCAGTCCACCGTCCTTGTGGCCTCTCATCCTCCCCTGTTCATTAGCAAGCATGTATATGAGTGCCTTCAAAACATCATCAGATTGTTGAGTACCCGTCTCATCCAGGTAGAGTGGTAGATCTGTGTACATTTCTGCGAGGATCTCTGCAGCTGTCTTGGTTGTATCACCATTGAACCTCAGGGTATCAGCATCACCAATCATCGACATTGCCAGATCGTTTGTGAACGTTTTACCAATTGACGACTCACCATTATGATCAAGAATGAATGATTGTACGTTCAATAATCTCAGCAGAGGAGATGCAAAAACCGCATACATCTTCAACCGCACAAGTGGCAAGTGTATGATTGGTCTGACTGCATTAATCCATGTATTGATATCACCACATACCCGGAGTCCATTGTATGCCTCTTTTCTAAGTGGAACTATGTTCAATATCTCACCATTTGAAAATCCACGTTTTCCGAATGCAAATATGGTATTATCACATTTCCATCCGTTTTTCTCCGTCACGAATCTTCGCGGCATGTCCATTCCGTTCACTTGTAGACATGTACTGAGATATGCATTCATCGTTGAGCTGTCCTTCTCGATTAGATTGATCCCGCGGTCCGCAAGTTTCATGATACCTCGTCTACTCAGTGCATCTTGTTGAGATACCCACTCATCATGCACTCTGTTGTAGATATTCATGAACCTGAGCTGAACCCAATATTCACCGGTGTCGATGTTCTGACCGGTGGCAATTGGTATACAGGGTGTCCTACAGAAAGTGATGTAGTATGGCTCGTCGCCCGAGTACTTTTCCAAACGGATACACCCAGCATTGATGTCATAGCCGGGTGGAACAGTGTACCCGAACCACTTCCCCTTTCGTTGACTATTCGAGTAATACCAATCCTGTTCACATACCTCTTCGCATATTTTGTGAACAGACAACCCAATAGCAACATCTTCCCGCAGGGCACTGTTGTCCATGTCATCACGATTATCGTCTATTAAATAGTCAAGCACACGTGATTTAATGATGTTCACGAGTCTACTATCCAAGATACCATTTGGAAACGTGTCTGTAGCGGGCTGTTTTTCCTTGTAAAAGATTGGAGAGTGAATTGTGTATCTGATGCTGTCTCCTTCCGGACAGAAAGCGAGTTTGCAGTGCTTCACATCATTGATACTGAGGATATCGCCTTCGACAACCACCGCGTATCACTCCAACTCTATTATCAGTCTCTTCCTGTCATCAGATACATCGATACCGACCTTTTTCGGCACCAGACCAAGCTCCCGCACCACCGGCGCAGGAACACCAACAACAAGAGAATTGCCTGCCATCCTTATACTTGATGGAAATTTGTAATCCATTATATACACCTAAACATTACGTATGTATCACATAATATATAAAAGTAGCCGTATTGATATGCATTATAAATGTATTGCAACCAGTATGTTACATAAAAAAAAATGAAATTGTATAAAAGTAAAAAAGGGAGTTTCAGTGGGTTACTCAACACTTCCCCTATTATGGGTTTTTGTCAGCCTCTTCTATGCGCTGAACCTTACTCTTTGCATCGTTGACAATCCGCTTAATTTCACGATAGCAAATATGACTCATCGGAATAACTGAATGTGAATATGGTGTTGATATTGCCAGGACTGGCTCATTATAGTTCCATGACTTAAGCATTTCAGGATCTTCAACATATTCTTTTTTGACATCTATCATCGTTCTTCACCTTCCTTTATTATGGGGTTCAGGTTGTCACAAATTCGTCTAACTCATCCCTTTTTCCTTCAAGGATTAAGTCAAGGTCTAACTTAAGCTGGTCTTGATCAAGTCCATATTTCTTGAGATATTCAGTACAGAGATTGACAATCTTTTCAAGATCATCACATTGCTCTTTCATTTCTTCTGCTACTTCGTTTATTGTTTCCAAAAATAATGACATCTTTATCACTTCCTTTATTATGGGGGTCAGGAATGTTTGCATTCCTTGAGCTTTTCCTGAAATACCTTTTTGCTAACATCTTTATCAAGATCAATCTCTTCAATGAATTGTTTTTGCCTGGAATCCTTAAGCTTTTCATGATACTGATAATAATATAATGCATCCATGACATACTCATATTCCCACTCATTGAGAGTTAGCTCACATATCTGATATTTATCTACGTAACTTGTGCTCATCGTTTACACCATTCTTTTCAAATTCTCTCCATTTTCCACAATAAGATCCACCGCCGTTCATACACACATATGATGCAGGCGAGGCATAGGAACATCGTTTTGAAACAAGATATTTACACCTCATGCAAATCCCAACCTCCCAACATCACATACCTGTTCAACTTCAGCATGTCCATTGATGATTTTACGATAATTCTTCAAACAATACTGCCTGCAAAGTTCCCGGTACATCCGGCAGGCAATCTTCCTGTTACCATTCCAGACAACATGAGCACCACGAGCTTCCAATGATGCCACAGATGCAAGTTTCTGTGGAACCATCAGGTTACCAGAGTTCCCAGGTGGAACATAATTCAACCAGGTGATGAAGTCACATTCAACGAAGACGTAGAACTCGTCAAAGCGAGGATCTCTCTCAAACCGGTCCAGTTCCCGATAGAACCTATCCCGGTTCTTCCCGCTCTGGCCTTTTGAGAACAATGTCGAATAGAAATCAGAACACTCCTTGCGGTCAACTACAAAAGATGCAAAGTTGTCCTGCATCCTGCCGCCCCGATCAATGTAGCATTGATAGTCACCGACCTGGTCTCTCCCTATCATAGCCTTCGTTGGCATTGGCCTGGTTGGATATCCCAGTTCAAGTTCAGACCATGGTTTCTGCTCATTCCTGGCTACAAAGATTGTGATTTCGAGGTTGTCTACCCATTTAGATAGACGTCTTTTGAGTTTCCCTTCTGTTTTTGTATCATCCGGATAGCGTCTGAGGTGGTCGTCGTACTGGATGATTTCGGTTTCGAGGTCAACCAGTTTGTCAATGTCATGGAGTGGCATTACCTTTCCACCTCCATTTTTATGAGCCATGCTGTACCAGGAATTGCCACCAAAACGCCTGATCTGCGTTCGTGTATCCAAGCATATCCGATAATCGGGTCTCCTTCCTTTGCTTTCCTGACCTTTCCGTTTTTGCCGACGGTGATCGGGTCGTGGCGTTGAATTGTAGTCATCAGACCACCTCCTTATCCAGCTTCTTTTTCAGTTCATACCTACACCCACCACATAGGACAAGAATAGTCTCTGATCTGTCCCCGATAGGTGAGACATGGATAGCTTTCAAATCCCAGTTCGACGGGCAGCTGTCACATGTCTGTACGAAGGTGTTGTGTATTTCTATCAATTCAACCACCCCTTCATAACAGCAAATGGAGTCACATACACATCCTTCGCTTCAACCTTCAGTGAATCTCCCCAGACTACCCGAGCATGAGCACCAATCAAGGAAAGCTGAATGTAACACATGTGTGCAGCTGTCCTGTCAACATCTTGAGCAACTATCCTGATACGGTCCTGATAGTTGATTTTCCTATCATTGATGAGATGATCACATAGAGCAACACACATAGCACCGGCTCCGCAAGCAGGCTCATTGACTGTAACAATATCCTTGCTGTCAAACGGTTCATCACTCATTGAAAGTGCAGACATTGCCTTGCAGAGAGGGTATGGAGTGAAGAACTGGCCATGCCACTTGTTCCCCATCTCCAATTCCATGAACATCTCACCAAGAAAGTCCTGAAACTCTATCTCAAGAGCTTCTGTGACCATTCCAAGGAGGCGAGGGAAGAGTTGTACTTCCTCTGGTTCATATCTCTTAATAGTGGCCATATACCGGGCTTCTCGCTCATCTGAGAACAACATGGAGTTGGCAAGTGCCATGGCACCAAGTTCGCAGAAATCTTCCCACACTTGCCATGTGTGACGGGAATATGAGAGTTTCTTAATGGTGTCGTGGAAGTCTTTTTTAATTTCTGGGAGTGATCTTAAGTTGACTTCTGGTTGTGGTTGTTCGATCAGGTGGACGGGTGACGGTGGGACAGCATCAAAAGTAAGTTGGGTGCTCACTTTGAACACCTCCTTTTTTTCAGTTCTGTAACCAATTGCTCAGTGGACCATGCACTGATTGTTCTCAGATGAAACCCATGACTACAACAGTCAATTGCATATGGGGCATTTCCGTAGTCACTTAGTTGTCCAAGTAACGAGACGATAAGCTCATCTGCAGGACGATTGTACTCTTTGCTAACTTCATTAATGTGGTCTTCCATTGCCTGAATAGCATCGTTGTAAGTGTCCACGCCATATTGGAGTTGGTACTCTTCTAGTATGTCGAGAGTTTTTCGAGTGAGGTATACAATCTCGCCCATCAGAGCAACCTCCTCAAATCTTCCTTCAACGTATACTTCACACCAAGATCATCACAAAAATCAGATATCTCTCGGGCAAACTTCACCCAATCGACATTCTTGCTCTGTGGATGGTAATTCAACTTTCCAATCCTGAACTCATCAACAAATTCATGAGTTCGTTTTATGAGTGCAATTGCATCTGTGGGAGTCCAGACAGGTTCCAGGGATACCCATGTTTTGAACTTGAGGCGGTGTGCCTGCCAGAGAAGATTAAGCCGGTCTGATGTCACTGGAGCACCCGGTTCGAACCTTTCAGAGTGCTTATCCTTGCAGAATACCAACGTTGAACCTATGGTTGCCAGATCAGGAGACATGAAGTACAAAAGATAATCCTTGGCCTGTTGATATCCCGCCTTTGTGAGTATCCTGTACGGGACACCCATCTTTTCCATGTGCCTGATAGCTCTCTCGGTAATCTCTTCGGTACCTTCTATCGGCTGCAATGGGTCACATGTAAAGCAGAGGAATACTTCCTGAATATCACCTTCAGCAACCATTTTGTCGATGTCAGCAAAATGGTTTTCAAGGATATCCTTGCGTGGTTTTGGGTCATTGAAGAACTCATCACTCTTCATATGGAGTACCCGTGGAGCATAACAGTAGGTGCATTTGTGACCACATCCTCTGTAGAGATTGGCTGCATATCCGTCGCAGTATTCCCCGGCTTTGCCTTTGGGTTTGTAGATGACCTTGTAGTTAGACACTTGCCATCACCCCTCTCCATGTCCTACCACAAGACCGCCCAACAATCTCACCCACTGCAGAAGCCCTTTTAAGACAAGTTCTCTTGATTTCACCGTCTGAGTGAACAACAAAAGCATAAATGCCATTGTTCTCAACGAGATATTGATGCTGTTCTTCGTTCAGTTGAAATCTGCCTGATCTTCTGCCGTTGTTGTGACTGGAATCACCGATATACTCTTGACATGACTTGATCTCAAATGGATGGCCATCGAGTTCAGCATCAACAATGTCATTATAGTTGTGGGTGATTCCCAGATAGTCACAGATTGTGGATTCTATTGTTCTGCCATTGCGGGACGCTATAGTGTTAGATTCCGGAATCATTCGGTGACCTCCAGTGTCGTTTGTGCGGTATCTGTTTTGTTCAGACTACATGCAACGGCTCCCAGGTCATCTGGTATAGGTTCTTTGTTGTCGAGATCAATGATCCATATTTGTTTGGGATTACATTCTCTCAGAAGAAGAGACGCTGCACCGATGGCAGCTTTTTTGGTATCTGCTTCTTTCGTGACACATTCGTATTCTTTGCCGTTCCACCAAGCAGCGTATACTTTGAAGGTCATACTTCAAGCACTTCCAGTATCTGAACACATCTGCAATCGTGCCTGTAAAAAATAGAAATGGAAGTCATTGAATCAACCCCCTCTTCCTCAAAACACGATATGCCTGTGCAGCACCTGTCCCCGCAGTCCTGGTGACATTTGCTATTGTGGGCGTTTCTTTCCAGGCATTCACAATTGCCTGTTCCTTCTCAAGTGAAATGCCGTGTCCCATTCCTGCACGACTTGCACGGAGTTGGTGTTCGTTCCATCTCTGTTGTTCTTCAGGAGTGAGCTTCATTAGTACACCCCCAAAGGACATTCTTTCATGTCACCAGGAACCTTGTCAGTGACAGAACAATAAGTACGCATACGAATACCACCGGCAATCTCAACACGGACACGCTTGAGCTTATCACAGCCATGCTGACGGCATAACATTGCTGAACAGGTCATCTAATCACACCCTCCTTTTTCAAAATGTCTCTTACAACATGTACAGAATGACCACATCTTCGATTCGTTTTTGAAATGCTGCGGTTCACAAGGTACGAAAACAATACTCTGTTTCTGATGCGAGGGTCTTTTGATTGTGTCCTGAATGTTCCTGTACCGCTGTTGTTTTTGATGACATCGCGCAGTCTCTGTGACTCTTCTAGGGTGATTTCAAGTGGCATCACTCATCACTTCCCGGAATCTTCACAATTCCTTTGCTCACTGCCTTACACAGCTGATTCAATGCACTTGCTTTCAGGATACGGTTTTTTTCATCTGCCAGTATCTCATCAATCCGTGACATCCATTTGGATTGTGGGGAATCAACTATATCCCAAATCATATCAGAAGCGTAGGCATTACAGTCACTGCCTTTGTACTGCAGTTTGATGGTGTCCTCGTCTATGCAATAGGATACTGTTCTGGAATCTGGAAGCGGGACGTATTCTGGTTCAGGTGGTTCTTGCTCCACGGGTGCATCTGTCCATGATCTGTCTTTCTGATCGTTGCACGCAGCACAGATTTTCAGGCCATCATCACTGTAGTATATGACAGAAGCATCGTTGAGAGTGCCACAGTATGCGCAAAGGAATTGATCATCGTCTGGTTGAGTTCCACCCCTGTCTTCTTGGTAGGCCACATTGTAGCAGTCATGACAAACGACTTTGTTTTCGAGTTCACATGGTTCCACATCTGCATCGGCAACGAATTCTTTGCCACACTTCGAGCAGGTGTAAGTGTTTTCTTTGATATGTTGCTGGACTTCTTCCTCCGTGGGAATTTCAGGTGAACTGAGAGCGGTAGTCACGGGTGACAACAGATACACTGTGCTTATTTTTTCAACTCGTTCCACGAAAAAAATATCACATTCACTGCATCTCCACGTGGTTATCTCATTCAGTGTTCCGTTGATGGTTTTTGCGTGGTAGCTGATATGGTCGGTGTTGGTCTCTCTTCTACATGTGGGGCAAACGGTACATGCAATCATTGAGAATCACCATCCCCGTTCATCCTCTCAACAAGTCTACTCAACTTTGCTTGTTTTACCTTCTCGAACTCGTCCGAGGTGGTGAATATTTTCTTCATTTGAGAGGTTGTGATGGAGACGTCGGCGAGTTCAGAAACAACTTTGTCCGCTTGGATATCATCATACATGGTGATATCCTTTGGATTGATTTCTTGTGTCCAATGCCATATGCATCGGGCTTCTTGCTCAATCTGGTGTAAATGACACCATGGTTTGTTTTCCTCGTTTACCATTGTATCGAGGCTCTGTATGAGTTCAATTTGAAGTTCTGCAAGTTCTTCAATACACTTCAAAACCTGAGCAGGTTTGCCATAATGTTTAATGGCTTCTGTGCGTATTTCCTCTTCTTTATTTTCAGAAACACTTTCTGGCAACAAATCACGCGCATTAAAAACAGATTGGTACAAAACCGGAATACCCACTGAAATACAGTACTCTATTTCTCTTTTTGTTCCTGGAGATTCATTCCAGTTATCAAGAACGTAAACGGCATCACATCTTGAAATAATATCAAAGTCGATTTGAAGATATGTTTCATAATCTACATCTTCGTACTTTTGATAATCGTAAAAGTTCTTATGGGGGGTAAAAACAGCAAATCCATTGCGTATTAAGTCAATGCTTGCTTTTTCTGCAATTTCCATGTTTTTTAATGGGTTGCTTGTGTATGCTCCAGCTACATATATTAATTTCATTTATTTATCTCTCCTTCAGATATTCAATTGCGTTCTGATGTTTTTCTATTTGTGTTGTCATTGTTTAACTCTCCGTTACATCAAAAAAGAAAGAGTAACTTACAAAAAATTACTCTTTTATCACTCCATTGTCAATTGCAGCTTGCCTGCGCTTTTCTACCATGCCTTCAATTTCATCGTGGATGAATGGGCTGAAGCGTTCACGCTTGATTTGGTATGACTTTTTGGTCATGCTTCCACCCCCATCTCTTCCTGAGTCACCAGACCACTAATGCCAAACTGTCTCTTCAAGGCAAAAACCTCTGCAACCTTACAGCACATTGCACTCTTGTAAGTCTTCCAGATCGGGTTGTTCTTGTTGTACTCATTATAGTCAGCATATGCAATAACTGGCCTGCGTCCTTTCCTGTAACAGACAGCCCACGCACCGATTACAGACCCCCGGTCACCCTTTCCAAACGAGTGATTGACAACATTGTTCACCATGTCAATTGAGAAGTCATCATTCTCACATACTGCCATGGACTGAATTCCATCGAATTCAGGATCTCTCTGTGCAACCTTCAGGTACCCATCTCTCGATGTGATGATGGTTTTCATCTGGCTGGAATAGAAGATCTCCTTCAGGAACGGATCAAGGCCATATGTATTTGCCAGGTGCATGAACATTGCCAGCTCATCATCAGTTGCACCTTTGGCAACAGTGTTCCTTATCGTATCGATCTGGTCGGGTGTGAAGTCCACGCTATGTGCGGCTGCAACTTGTCTCTGTGTGACTGGTGCAGGTACAAAAGATTCATGTGGTGGATTGTCATATTCTGTATTGGTGTATCCTTCTTCATCAGTCTCCTCCACACTTGCGCTTTGGTCGGTTGCATCAGATGGGGCAGACTTGGAAGGTTCACCACTACTCTTATTCTTAGAAAACATTGCACCAAGGCAGATTTCCTTGAACTTCTTGAGCTCTTCACAATTACTATCATCAGACATTCTGGTGAGATCGTCCATCCAGAAGAACTCGTTTTTCTTGAAATCAATTCCACATTTGACACCATCGACAATGAGTGAATATACATCATCGTTGGCTTTCATTGCCTTGTTTTTTTCCAGTGCTGGAATTATCGCATTCTTATCCAATTTCATTATTTTTCACCTCTTATTATTCTACCTCAGCAATTGAAATACTCACATTGGGTTTGACAACCGTCTCCTTCTTGAACTGCAATATCTCATCATGGCCACCGGCTGCATATCCTTCGAGTGCTTTTGTATCCCATGATGTTCTGACATGTTCTTTCCGGAAAGTGACCTTACTTCCATCATCACCTTTGTAGGACGTCCCGTTCATCAGTGTGATATTACGGATGTTATCTTCGTGTTCCTGTATTCGAACGATGAATGGATCCATAATGTCTCTCATCTTTTCCTCCAGGAGAGCACGCTGTTCAGGCAGATCACCGAGTTCAAGTTTCATTTGGAGTTTGAGTTCCTTGATGGCTTGTATTTCTTCTATCATTTCGCTCATTCTCCTGCCCCCGTGTAATCCCATACCGTGAATGTTCCTCTTCCTGGATTGATGCAGGTCAACTTCTGACAGTTCATGTCACGAAGGAGTGCACCGATATACAGTGAGACAGGTCCGGGACATCTGCCAATTAGTTCTACACAGTACTCATCACTGGCTGGGACCATGCTCTTGATCCACGACTCTATGTCGTTGAGCTGGTGTTCATCTACTTTCAAAAATGGATTCTGTGATCCTGTCCAATATTCCCGGGGGAATCTGGCTAGATCAATTGTCACAGTTGTTTCACAATCTTTCAATCTATCACTTCTTTTCATTTTGTTTTGGCATGTGGTGGCAGTGGGAGTGGGGTTTCGTTGGGTGGTATAGAAAAGAGCCACCACATGCCTAAGCCACATACCTGATTCGAACAGGTTACCCGCCGCTTTCGCGGTTGGTACGCACCAATTGCGCTTTGTGATGTGGCAGAATGTGCCAGTTATCGCACTGGCAAGCGGGAGGATTCATTTTTCCGTGTCTGGAGGTAGATCCCCCGGACATGTTGGTTGGATTGGGGTTATGTGGGAGTGGAGTTGTCCGGGGGCGATCATAGTTATCACTCAGGAGTGTAGCCTTTCAGTGCCTTTGCGATAGCATACTCTGACTCACCAAGGATCATTCTCAGATCCTTATAGGTGACAGATGGATTATCGTGCTTGGCTTGGCGAATGGCTTCAATTCTCTCGGGACCAATCATTTCAAAGGGTGCTGCACTCATGCTTCCACCCCTTCGTTACATTTAGGACAGTACAGACTGTTGTGCCGGCAGGCCCATGCTACATTGAATGTGTGTCCATGAGGACAGACACACCTGGCAACGGATATCCCGTCAATGATCTCAGGTATCTCGGAGATCATGGCTGATCATCTCCGGAGACGCTGTCCAGGCACGACTGGCAAAGGCCTGATATCATGTACTCTTTCATTGATAATCCGTCACGGAATCCATCTACAGGGTCAATCTTTTCACCACACTGCGGACAGATGCGCTGGTCGATCATGTCCTGTGCACGAGGAAACATCATGCGAGCTACCGGATTGAGTTCCGGAACTGGTAATGCAGTGCTCATGCTTCGGCCTCCTGTGGCTTGCTGTGCATCTTGGCAAGATCTTCCTGGTAGTATTGTTCCATCTTCTCCGATGAGATCTCTTTGGTGTACTCTCTTCCACAGTCAGTACACTTCCAATATGCTCTGACACCGAAGTTCTTGAGGACAGCTGCATTGATACATCCTGCAAGACCACCGCACTTCTTGCACGTCTCTGTTTTGTTCAGTGCACCGTTTGCAGTATCCATAGCGTACCTGTACCTGCGCTGTTCCATTCCTTCAGATAGCCAGTTCTTGTCTTTTCCACGGATTGTCCCCGGGGTGACACCTCTTCCTCTGCTGCGTCTGGATGCCATCAGATCACTCCTATGATTCTCTGTACGGTTGTCAGGTAGTCCTCGGATCCTTGAACGTCGTCGGCAAACTCGTTCTCCATTGATTCGTCGTATCTGAGGTCGTACTTCTCGATCTGCTCTTCGAGTTTTCCACTGTATGTCCGGGACATCTCAGTCAACTCCTGCGATCTTCCTGACACCACAAGCTGCTTGTATGCAAGTGGTGACACCGTTCCGCCTATCCTTACTTTGCTCATTTTCTTCCTCCATTTCACATATTGCTAGTTTTTCGCGTGCGGCCTGTCTCATGAAATCGCTAAGATTCATCGACTCACCCCGATCAACAAGGCGCTCAATTCTCGCGACTTCGTTTTCCGGCATTTTCACGCCTATAAATTTGGATACCATGATATGACCTAAGTATGACTATGGTTATACCAATATAAATAGTTAACCATAGTTAAACCAACGTTTAACTATAGTTAAAACCAGCCTTAAATAGTTATACCATGATACTACCTGTTATGCAGCATACAAAGAAAGAGAAGATCGGGGTTTCGATAAGCCCGAATCTAAAGCGGGAAGCGGAGGAGATAATGCAGGAGGAAGGTATTCCCACAATGTCTTATTGGAACACTATGGCCTCAGGGAAAAAGAAGAAACGGCATCCGACCTGTTGCCGAGAAAGTGTCCGCGCTGCAATACCATGAATGGACCTACTGCAAAGTACTGTTCATCCTGCAGTATGGCCCTGACAACAGAAGCAGCTCTTGAAGTAGAAGACGATGAACAACAGATGCTGAAGGTCCTGTCCGAATATGTCAAGAAGCATCCGGAGAAATTCGAGGAATTTATGTAAGTTCGTTCTTTTAATAGCACTACGTAGTGGCCAAGTTCATGTTACTTCCGGATATCCAAGTTTCCAACCTTACAGACTTAGCAATATTATATGGAAGTTATTTTCCTCGACACATGACAAAACGGAACACATCACATCAAAACAAATCTGATATCCCACTCTTCAGGAACCTCAAATACTTCATCCGACTGAGGTTCCACCAAGTACACCTTTTTTTGTGTGGATATCAATACATTCAAAGCATGATAGTCGCCATCTTCCTTCACAACAAATGCAATTCCGAAAGCAAGTGAAGAATCCCATCTCGTGACATCTCCCAGGAGAATGAGCGCAAAATCATCACAGTCATTAGAATCAGAAACATATTGTCTTGAACTGGTTGAGTTACGAGCGAGGAATGTCTTCAACTTATCAACATCTACAAGTTTGTAATTTGTATCTGTCAGCTGAAGATTGTCCACTGATTTGAACAGCTGCATCACATATATCTTTGACATTGTTGTTTCAGATTTCTGCTGTGAAACCGGTAACACTATATTAAGAAGTTCTGCAAGCATCAGTCTGTCCTCACAAATCCCCATGCACCAAGGTACACATTGTTCACATTTGATGTGTTCTTGATTACCTTGAATTGTACATCGTCCCCGTCATCAGCACTATCTATTGTAAAATCAAGTTTCACAAATGCGTATTCTGGAAAAATTTCACCCATCGTTGTAGTATATGTGTCAGAAGCAATGGCCGTGTCATCGATATAATTCCTCACTTCCAGGGTGATTTCATCAGTAATATTGTACTGATCAACCACACGTGCAAAAAATATATAATCTCCTGCTGGCAATGTCCATTCGCTCTGCTTAACAAAATTACGAACATAACTGCCAGACTGGTATAATCTTACACTGATTCCGTTCACCGAGTCATCGTCTGATTCAACTGCACAGTTGGATGTGCTGAAGTAGTCGGTTCCGTCCCAGAATTGACCTTCGGAACTCCCATCACATACGACATCAAGGGTTAGAGGAGTATATGTTCCGACCGCTTTGTTGAAAGCGCATGACCTAATCTTTGCCAACGTAGCCAGTTCCTCGGCTCCCATCATGATATAGACTTGTTCTCCTATAAGGTAGTTCAACTGTCTTCTGATAGTGTTCTCATTGTCCGTCGATATCTTTCCTTCCAGTGTCATTGACCTTGGTCCCTGAGAACGTATGAACGTTTTCAGGTTTCCGTCTCCACTCCCATGATAGTCCACGACGTCGGCATAGCGAACGTTCCCTATCCTCTGCAGGCTGTCCAAAAACACTTCTATTCCAGTGTCGGCATGGTATATGATATTTGGATATAGTGTCATATTGATACCTCAGACAAACGGGATGGTGGCATAGGTGTCGTCAGTGTCTTTTGTATGATCTAATTTCAGCCAAGTGAAACTATCTCCAGACCCCGTGAGTTTGATACTGAATGCCAATCGTTCGTCCGGCTTGATCAACTGGTCCTGTATTGGTACCCACCCAAATATTTTCTTGACAATCGTCGTGTCGTTCTCACTGTAGGTAGTTCCACCAAGAATATCCACTCCATCCGGATCCTCGAGCAAACTTGTCTCTATTCCGGATGAATCTACCTTGTATAGATTTGCATAGATATGGGTGAGTGTCTGGGTGTGTGTGTAACTGCCTGTGTACCCATGTAGCTCAACCTGTGCCGCCACGAACATGTCACCATCTATGACAGCATTATCAAACGATTTTGGAATAATGAACTTGTACTCTGGTTCCATTGTCGCGGAACCCCCTGTCTGTGAACTATTACTGACAACCGCGTTGCTACCAAGTGTGAGGTCAGATGGCACTGCTAAATATGTCCAGTTTGAACCACCATGGGAATATGCATTGTATCCGAATTTCTGTGCACGCACATCGTATTTTATCCTGAAATCCATTTTGTCCACCTCATGATGTATATGTAATATCCCTCTGCAGAATCTCAGCTACTTTTTTTGCAAGTTCTTTGATGTCTGTGTGGTTTCTGATTTCGATATCGGCATCTACATCAACCTGACGTGGTTCTTGCTGCAGCGTTGATAGAATATCCGTTAGAATCCTTTCTGTCATGATGGATGATTGCCCACTCTGTGATGATTGAGAGGATACAATACTTGGACTTGTAACCTGTACCTGTTGTGTCTGTGGAACGGATGATACTCCGGTATTCACGATATCATCAATGCTCATGTGAGTTGATCTGTCGCCAGAATCAAACTCTATACCAAGTTCACTTCTTTTGTTGGATATTTGTCCACGGATATAATCGGAATGGCCTGCCCAATCTGGAATAGATGACGTTGCGTTTGCCAGCTGGTTGGTTTTGTCGATTTGGTCATCAATCTCATCGTTCTGTTCCTCGATGAGCTGTCTCCTGTGTTCCAGCTTTGCCGCGATTTCGTCTTCGTTGTATCCAAACTGTCTGTATATTTCTGTCATTTGTTCATCTGAAAAACCAACGAAGTCGCTGATATTACCACCTGGCATTGTTCCACTTGTACCCATTGCTTCCGGCATTGGTCCTTCTGAAACAAATGTTCCATACAGGTCACCAAATGTCTGTGTCAGGATCGCGACGCCCTTTGCAGCGTCCGCGGCCAGCGAAGCAACATCGCTCAGGAACATTGTGATGTTGTCATAGCCACCTGATGTTCCCCATTCGTTGAATTCAACAAGTGTTTGAGTCAGGTCCTCCATTCCCTCCTTACCGGCCTCTGCCATCACATCACGTATATTGCCTTTCAATGCTCTCATCTGGTTAGCATATTCATCAGCTGTCCTTGCAGCATCGCCCTGCGCATCCTCGGTTGAATTCATTATTATATTGAGACGTGCCATTACTTTCTCTTGTTCAGTTGCACCCTGTATTCCTTTCTCAATACCCATGTTCATGAGCTCTTGATCAAGTGTAGTCTGAGTGATTATGACACCATATCGTCTCATCGTCTCATGGTTTCCGACCAGTGCGGACTGTAATGCAGTTATGGTTTCAGTATCTGCCATATTGTTGAAAGAAGCAAGATCGACAGACAGCTCAGTGAGTTGTTCTGACAAAAGTGCTGCTTCTGTCCTGTCAAATCCCAGCGGAACAAATGTATCCTGGAATGTAGAGAGATACTGCAATGTTTCAAGAGTAGAACGACCAACAGTGTCGGAGAAGTCTTCAGCCCATCTCCTTGCGCTGTCCGAGGTATTTTTGAATACTGCCTCAAACTTGTTCTCTATTTCTACCGCATCTCCGGCAATTTGTATAGCTTTGACACCAATTGCACCAAGGGCAGCTGCAGCAGCCACGGCATATATTTTCATGGACGCAAGGACAGCGTTAATTTTTTGACCAGATGTTTGAACTTTGTTCCCGGCTACAGCTGCTTCATCCCCAACATCACCGAGCGAACCTTTGACTTTGTTGAGGTCATGTTGAGCTTTGGCTATGTCTGCCTGTATTTGTATTACAAGTTTCTCGATTGTTTCTCCGGCCATGTACAAACCCCTACATTTTTATACAATGTTATCAGTGTCTCTGATATGGAAGATGACTCAATTTCAAGTGTTCTTTTGTTTGTTCCGATTATACTGTTTCTTTTGATTGTGAATGCTGCCGGATTGATCACCATCGACAGCGGTGCTGAATTCTTTGCAGTTGTGTTCGCAGCAATTATATCTGCCGTTGTTGGAATGATCGGCGTAGGAACTATACTTTCAAAGTTCATCTGATAACCACTCTCCTTTTCAAATTAGATTCCACAATTGCATCATGTGCAGTAGTCGAAACGTCAGATGCAGTATAAAATATCCACATTTTGCCAGCATCAATTACAGAAGAAGCAATTGAAAAACTGACATTTGATGCAACGTAAAGGCCAGTACCCAATTCCAGATAATTATCAGTTGACGTGCTCTGATCAGAAGGAGACAACAAAGAACATTCCAGATCAACTGGTGAATTGATATAAGGGATTCTTCCTCTTTCCAGTGAGATCTCAATTGAATTATCCGTTTTGACTGTGCAGATATCCTCATTCAATTCCAGAAGTGTAATTGTATCGAAGGTGCCCGCTGTAAAATCATCAATCTTGACATACCCTGAATCATAGTAATAGATGGATATCGTGTTCTCCGAGAGAATAATCTGGTACAGCCCATTTTTGATAGTGCAGTTGCCTGAGAAGGAATGATGGATTGATAACACTTCAGGTGAACCATCGAAGCACTGAACATCATCTGCAGCTTCAACTGCATCCTGGTCATATGTCCCGGTGATTGAGAAATTATTTGCCATGGTGACAGGATTCGAAGTGTACTCTTCTTTGTATTGCGAAGCATCAAACCACGTTCCCTGTATGGCCAGTGGCCAGAGTTCACCGACTTCATCATCTACATCAATGTTGGTGCAGGATATCCACCCGGACCTACCTTTTACATTGCTTACATAATTGTAAGCTGCTCGCCTTTCCTGGAGTGCAAGAACATCTTCTCTGAATTGCTGCAGTGTTCTGGATCCACCATACAACTGCAGGAGATATCCGGAGAGTTCCACAGAAGGAAGATTTTGTTTGAACTCGGCCAATATATAGCCACGGGCACCCATTCCTTGTACAGCTTCATTAGGACTCTGTATATCTCCTATCTTGAATGTATTGATTGCCGATAGAGTTACATTACCTATATCCATTAAGGACCACCTCTTCTACTCATGAAAATAGTCCACTGCAATGATTTCTCATATGGCACCATTTCGAGTTCTTCCGGTTTCATGTTCCATTCCTGGCAGAGTATGTAATCATCTAGTTCAGGCAGTTCGCACCGTTTTCCTTCGTAAGCGTAGTCTACTCTTGAGTGGAACCACCATGCTGGTCTGGTGAGTTCGTAGACGAATTGTTCTCCGTGACTTTCTCCGGGTTCTTCAAGTTGATATCTGAACCGGATTCTTTGGAAAAATCCTGAACACCACCACCGGTGGCATTCTTACAAGCTTCAACAAATTCATTGAACTCTTTCACACTAAGCTGGTCCTCAAGTTCCAGGACACCATCGTAAGTGAGAGTAGTTGCAAGCATGATATTCTGAACAGTCTCAACGTCTGCCTGGAATGTCATGAACTCTGCCATAAGCGCAGGATCCTTTTTGATTGACTCTTTGAATGCCTGGTCAATTGTCATCTGCTGATAGGGTTTACCGAGTGGTAAATGCTTCAGGTACCAGGATGTTTTGAGATTCTGGACTCTGCGAACCGAACCTCTGCGTGGTTCTGAATAGATTTCAATTCCATGTAGTTGCATTTGAATCAGCCTCATGCAATTGCTAGTCTTGTTGCATCTCCGTCACTGGTGAACGACATTCCAACTCTGGCGGCTGGACCCATTCCTACAGTTGGATTGTTGGTCCACTTTAATGCACTGAATGTGAAATTCTTTGTGTCACATGTGAAATCGATAGTGTGGTCATCGCCTGCTATCAGGTCATCATGTGCACCCATTGCCATTGCGGTTGCACTTGTATCCACCTGTATGCTCCTTGAATTGAAGGAAAACTCGGCAATCTTTGATGGTGCACTCTCGGATAGATCAGTCACACCTTCCATATCATAAGAAAGTGTCATCTTGAATGATTCGATGATAAGATTCGAACTGGATGGAGCTGCACTGTCATACTGGAAGGAAGTCAGGTCAGCAAGTGTGTACGGCGTATCGGTTGGTGCAGTTGCGTGTGAACCTGTTCCGATGTAATCTGTGCCTGACCAGTCGCTCTTATCCTGGCACATGTACGTGAGTGTCAGGGTGTTTGCTGTTTTCATATCAGGGAAATCCCACACTGCTTCCTGCAGAACACAACCAGAATAGACACAGTATTCTGAATCAGAAACCAGACCAATTGAAATAGGATGTTCTACCTTCCCAGTTGCATACGTGGTCGTGTTCGTGGCCATGAGTGCATATGGAAGCCATGTGAGCGCAGATGCTTTGATAGTAATCTTGATTCCATGTGTTTCCCCTGTTTTGACGGTTTTTCCACATGATAGTGGATCTGTCACGGATGCACCCTGCAACACTTTGTAGCTGTCTACTTCCGGTCCTGACGTGGGTTCAATGTTGATCAATTCCCCCGGGAATGCACTCATTGTTGGATTGGTGGGTGTTGTTCCGAATGAGGATTCGTCTACCCAGTCTGCGAATTTGACCGTTCGGCCATCGATTACCGTCATTATAGTTCACTCCTAATGTACATCTTAAGTTTCTCCTGTCTTTCCTTCAGTTCATCAATCTCCACTTGTCTGGCATCCTTCAGGACCTGGACTTCCTTGCTGGAAAGTCCTTCAGGGATATCCACGATTGCAGTCTGCTTCTTGTTAATATCACTGGATATTGCAGCTGCAGCTGTGGAAAGTATTTCCTGTGCCGGCTGGTTGTCCTTAATGAGTATCAGTATCTCATTTCTTTCAGCTTGTAGTCCTTCGATTTTTGCTTTCTGTTCAATGATCGTTGCTTCTGCTATTTGCAGTTGTGAAGTTAGAATCTCGACTTCTGTAGGTCCGGTTGTTTCCGATGGTGCTTCATTTTCTGCCATAGTGATTCCTCTTATGAATGATAGAGTGTGATTGAAAGAACATAATCGAAAATCTCATCTTCATATCCATTGTTGCCAATGCTGTTGATGTCCTCATCAGGATTGAAAATACGAACATCAGATGTGAGTGGAGTAGTCCACGTTTCTATTTCCTCACAAATATCAGATGCAAATTGTTCGGCTATTATAGAACCGTTGAAGCCCTGTGCGTTTTCAGTAAGAATATGGACTGTGAGGATAGTGGTGTAGTACAAAATACCATCATCTACGTCACGGATGGATGTTACTCCATCATTTGAGATGTTGAGAGTGATAGTAGGATATGACGTGATGACCTGGTTTGACCATATCTTTGATGCGGTGATGTCTGTCTCATCAATTGTTACGGTTGCAGGTAGATTCGTAAAAATTGCTTTCTTCTGAGTGTTACTGATTGCTCTTGACATCGTGGGTTCTCCACTTGTGATTAGAATGTAGGTTCTCTACAGAGTGGAGTTTTGTTTTTGAGTATTTAAAGGAAAGTTGAAAATCATCATTTCATCATCTTAACAATTTTCCTTTTCGACTCACCAAATGCCGAACGCATGAATGACCTCTCCGGAATATTAGCCCTTGGCGCACCAAACTCATGATGACGGGCCACAGAAGCACGTGAACCAAAAACACCAACTTCGACGGAATCATCTGTCAACAAATGATCTATCTGATCATATAGTTCACCAGTATCAAACAGAGGTTGTGAACTTTTCTTGCGTGCAACCGTACTTGATTTCAGCGGTGGTCTTAATCTCGAATCTATCTTTTCAGTCATCTTTGATTCCAGGAACACACCGACAATTTCAAGTTTTTTTGAAGTATCGTCTTTGAGGTTGTCCTGTAGTTTTTTCAGTCCTCTCAGGACATCATCGGTGTCAGCATGTACATTTAGCACCTTTGAGTTCCTCCATATGCTTTTTTTGACAGTCCTTACAGCAATACGGCAAAACAACCTGACCGTACTTGACATAGTACACTGAGAAGAACTTCCGCTTCTGTGTTGTTGTCATTGGGATTAGATTATTACAGTCAGGATTGCTGCAGGATACCTGAACTATGTTTGTCATGGTTAGCGACCTCGTTGATGTAAGAGTCTGGGTGTATTTCAATACCTGAAAAAATAGTAATGGGAATGTCGTCCACGGTCTGCTTCGGAGACACGCACGACATATTGTTCGAATGTAGCAGAAGAGAAAGCCTGTGCTGTTCACAGGTACTTCTATAAGGACAGTCTGATGTACAGACTCGGAGCAATCCATCACGTCGGCAAACGAACATTTTATACAACTACATATAGTTATTAACATGATATAATTATTTCCTTGTTAACAAGAACGTCTCTCGAGATTCACTCAAATAAGAATTCAAGAGATTGGTTTCAGATAGTCTTTGATTTACAATCCATTCAGTTACAGTGGAATCTTCTTCCGTGATCTTGATACGATCTCCAACTGCCAGAGCTATATCTGAACTGCAGCTGAGTTTGCGAGTTCCCTTTTCGATCACACTGTCATCCAGATATTGTCTTTCTTTCCACGAGATGTCACTGATATGTGCTTCTATCGAAGTCTCTGACGTGGATTCTGGGATCCAATCTCCTGTGCTTTGATCAGTGTATCCTTCGGTGACATCAACCTTGAGGATTGGACGCGGATAGTTAAAGGACGAGAACATTAGCCCACCCTCCCTGCCAAGTACATCAGCACCCATGCAAATACAGATACTGCCAATGATATTCCTGCCATTACTCCTTTGTCGTGTTGCCTACACTGCTCAAGGAAAGAAACTCTCTCATCAAGCTTGTCGTGTGCTGTTGATTGTTTAGCATTTGTATCCCTGACATCATCGACTTTCTGTTCAATTCTTCCCAAGGACCTGCATATCTCACTGAGTAGGTCCTGATCGGCCATTTGTCACTCCTTACTCGCTGGATGTGCTTGTGCTTGTAGTGGCTTTCTTGACAAAGTAGTATGTCATCACCATGGTTCCCACCGTTGACAGCCAATTGAACCACTCGCCTATTTCCACCTGATTCACTATGATGTATAGAATACCCGCCATCATGAGAACGGCAAGGACTTCGTCAACAAGCTTAGTGAACATGGTTGCAAGAGCATTCATGATTGCTATGATAGCAAGTGCTGTGGGGTTCGTAGTCGTTACTTCGTCTTCAGAGACTTCAAGAGTTGTTTCGTTGTCGGCATTTTCAGTCATTTTCAAGACCTCCGTCTATTTAACCATGAATTAATAGCAAAAACCAATCCCGCAAATGAACTTGCCACAAAAGTAGCAACTACAAATGTATTATCGCTGGATTCTTCTGTAGGAATTGAATATTCAATTATTAATTTTGGTGCTAATGTAGAGTCATCATCATATGAATTTGCTCTCATTTCACTATTTGTTGCATTTACAGTTGGCATTAATATTATTGAAACGTCATTACCACTTGTCCATCCATCCTGATTTATAACTTCATTAAATGCACCTGTTATATCAGGAGATGACGACCATCCAATAGATATTCCTTGTTCATACCATAGTGTACTATTTGTTGTAAGTGCTCTATTTAATACCTTTGTATCTGACGATGCAGAGCTAAATGTTTCAGTATCTAATTCCTTTATGAAGAATATAGACAAATCAGCATTATCATAAGTGGTTGATGTTAAATACAAATCCAATGTCACTGATTCTATTGTTGCATTATCTGGAATTGTTATATTTTGGAATCGAATACCCGCACCAATATAATTACTTGAAGATGTATTATCACTTGTTTTCGTTACAATTGGTGTTGTTAGTGAGAAATACCCAGAACCTTGTTCGTATGCATCATCTGATGACTGTGATACTTGATATTCTAATACTTCATTTGTTGGAGTTTGTTCTATTACAATTGTTTGTGATGCAATGTTCAATGCTGTTGGTGCAAATTCTACAAAACCATTAGCATCGGACATTGCAATTTCTATATAAGAATCGTCTATTGATAAAGTATAATTTGTATTTGCTTCTTCCATTGTTGCTGATATAGTAGTATCTAACGAATCTTCTGATGCCGATATTGAAAAACTATATTTATCTCCCGATGGGTTAAATTCAGTGAAGGAATCCAAATATCCAGAGCTTGGAACTAAATACAAATCATATGCAGTCACAGTTGCGAACAGTGTTCCAACCGAAAATGTACTATTTGTATTGTAGAACGTTATTGGTAGGTTACGAGTATTAGACGTTACTTTCCCATTTGTGTATATTACATTTGTAGTTCCTGGTTCACTATTTCTGCTTACTAAATATGAAGTTCCGACAGGATTCAATACTGAATCATTAAAAGGATACAATCCATATGATGTAGCTGAGTTATTGTTTACAGTATTTTCATCACCAGTAATTTTGATTCCATCATCACAAATATTATTACTTATAGTATTATAATTAGGATAAAAACTTGTAGTTGTATTTGCATATGTTGGTAAATATATACTCTCTGACATTGTATTTGTTATAATATTATTATTGAATGTACTGTTACTTGCTAATACATTTATACCATAACTAGAAGTTGTATTTATAGTATTATAACTTATGTTTGAATACAATAATACATTTTTAGCTTCCGTTGGTGTGGTGTGATAATATATACTTCCTGAATCAGTATCTATTCTATTATACGTCACAGTAATATTTTCCATTTCTCCAAATAAATCTATTGCAGAGTGGTCTACATGTCCATGTATCCATGTATCATTCAAAGTTATATCATGTGTATATAATCCAGAATCTTTGTCAGGATAAGTACCATATATACCTATTATGTTACCATCACCACTTTCATCATTGTCATATACTTCACATCCATCTATAAGAACATCATAACCAAATGGGTCTATTACAATAGCACCTTTATATATATCATGAATTTTCAAATTATCAATTGTTATATCATGATAAGGTGAAACTCCATTATAATCAAACCATACTCCTGAACGATAATCGTAAATTTCTATATTTGAAATTGAAATGTATGATTTACCTATTCCTCCAAATGCTACATATTCAGAATCGGTTATTTTATTGTAATCTCCTTGAAGTATTGGAAATGCACCAGTATAGTTTGTTATTGTTATTGGATTTCCTTCTGTACCAGATTCATTGAAAAATGAAGAGTTATCATACCACGTTCCATCCATCAAATACAGCGTGTCTCCAGCCGAAAGTGCATCAATACCCGTTTGAATACTTAGGAATGGTGCACCTGTACTTAGTCCATCATTAGAATCTGAACCCAATGTAGGTGAAGCGTAATAATTAGTTGCAGATGCACTACCAACAAACAACAATCCAATTACAAGAAAAATAAGAAAAAGTGACCTGTACTTCATAGCACGGTCACCTCTCACGAGAACTGCCGTTCACACGACCATCATCAAGAAAATCAGTTGCAAAATCCTTGATACCCTGTAAATATGAACTCTGACTGTCTTCGTTCAGGTCATCGATGACCTTGTTTGCATTTATTTTGTTGTCCAGTTTTTCGTTGATCTGGCGAAGCTGTTTGATGATCTCTTCCTGGTAATAGAGTTCAATGATCTTGACTTCTCTATCAGAGAGTGACCTAATGTCAAGGATCTCGTCTTCTTTAGCTGGCCACTTGCCTGAACGTATCTGCTCTTTGACAAATGCATGTGTTGGGTAGTTCATGCTTTGTACCTCCCCATGACATTGAGAGCCACATTTGCAGCTCCGCCTGTGGCCACCTCAATCCATGCCTGTGTACCAGGAGGAACATCCTCAACAAGTGGATATGCGGTACTACATCCATTCAGAGCCTGTGTTCCCGTCAGTGACATCGAGTATGCATACTTCTCCTTGTCTCCTCCGAGAATACGCCATTTGAGGGACAGTGCAAGTGTCACATTTGCATCTGCTGTGACGTTGACATCCATCATGCTGTAGTATCTCAACTTTTCAGCATCAATGTAGAATTTGAGAGTTTCAGCGCCCGTTGCTTCGAGAACATAGAAAGCAGGTGCATCGGTATCTGGTGTGAGTTCGGTTCCACCAGAATCTGTCAGGGGGATTCCGCGTGGTTTGTCCCCCACTTCCTGTTTGAACTCATCAGTGTACTTCATTCAGAATCCTCCTCAGAATAGAATGTCGTTTCGTTAGTGTACGTGTAATTGCTTCCACTGTTCCGGATTCGTAATGATGCTATCAGAGAACCATACTCAGTTGCATATGTTGCCACTCCGCGACCATTACCAAACGTGATCTGGGAATCGCCTTCTTTGATCTGTGTGACAGATCCTTTCATCAGAGACGGATTTGGAGAAATCAGAGCGCTGACAATCCAGCATAGAACAGCCCGCGAATAGAGATCAGCTGCACCACCTGTGAATGATGTTCGATTGGTTTCATTCTGGATGATGCTCTCTGCGGTGTCCGATAGAGATACGATGAAACTGTCAGTGTACCCGGTGGGTAGACTCTCCTGAAGTTCCAACTCAACATCTTCTTTTGAAATCAAAGATGGCATGATAGCCTCCGGAAAAAGTGCAGGACGGGATTATCCGTCCAGTCCGGTGAGTTTGTACACTGCTGCGTTGGTGGAGCTTCCAGTATCGTGGATGTTGGAAACTACTTCTCTCCACACATCGATCTGGTACACCTCGGCACCACTCATGAGGTCCTTACGTCTGACCTTCACAGGCCCGTTACCAATGACCATGCCGGGGGCCTTTGATGCAACCACAACTGCAGCTGCCTCATCGATGACATCATCAATCTCCGTGGATACCATTATTGGAATGTTGTATCCGGGAACCACCGCCATTGCATTACCAAGCTCGGTGGTTGTGGCAATGTCGAAGTGGCTGGTATAGTTGGCAAATGCAGTTGAACCCATGAGACAGTAATCTGCCTTATATGGTCTGAGTGCAGCTACTGCAGTTGCGATGTCTGCAATTGGATTGTTGGCTCCGGACCAATCGGCACCCGCGGAAGTCTGTGGTGTGGTGTTTGCAGCTGTGACGATCTTCTTGTTCAGGAGCTGTGCAAGTCTGTCTGATGCACCGCCTATCTGAAGTGTGAGAGGATCTCCGGCCCTGCTCTTGTATCTGGCCTCGTCGGTCACTGCAACCTTGACACGGTCTTTCTTGAGGTCAAAGTCCACATTGGTGAACTCAGAGCCTTCAATGTCAGACTCTTCCATCGGTTCAAGGTCTTCGTTTCCAGCTGGCACGGAATACACTGGCACGGTTGCCACGAGTTCAGGCACCTGTACGGACATACAGAGAGGTGCAAGATCGGTCAGTTCGATTGCGCCCTTAAGGACACGCATTGCAATGTTCTTGGCATCTAATGAGCCATCAATAGTTGTTGGGGTTGTAGTTCCTGCCATGATTACACCATTCCTACAAAGAGTGTTCCAGTTTCACCAGAACCAAATGCTTCCATCACAGTACCTACGAGAAGACGTGGATCCTGTATTTTGTCAAGCTCGGTCTGTACTGTTGCCTCGACATATGATGCAGGTGCATCGAGTGCAGTCATCGCTGTAGCTTTCACTATCTTCCCGGTTGAGCCTGCAATGACATGAGCACCTTTTGGAATTGTGGCTGCGGTTGCCTGCACTTCCACGCGACCATATACACATGCCATCACTTCTTCTGTATCATCTCCACCCTCCAGTGCTACAGCGAACTTACCAGGCATCCCGGTTGTAACAGGGTCCCATTTGCCGTCTGCCTGGAGTGCGATGACCTGGCCTGTAGTAGCCGTTGCTCCGAGTGTAAGTTTTATACAAATCGCTTCCTCACCCTTGAGATCTCCAACTGCCATTATTCCACCTCGATTGATGTTACACCCAGTGAGGCATAGTCCTCCTCATCTGTGGTGCTCTGTACACCGGTCCCGCTGTTTGCTCCCACGCGCTTCCCTGCGCTCTCCTTGATTGCTGCAAGTGTACTTTTCAGTGCAAATGTTGGTACATCTTTGAACCCAGCGAGTGTCTCATCAGAAACGGTTGACTTGAGTTCGGTCAGAATAGAGTCGCGTTCGGTCTGTTCCTTGAGTGCTTTGTCGTGTGATTCCAGAGCAGCTTTCACGGCTGCATTCACCGTGCTCTCAATCTTTCCGTCCTTCTCTTTGAGCTCCTGACGGAGTTCAGTGATAGTGGACTTGAGATCCTTGTTCTCTGTTTTGAGATCAGAGACAGTTGATTCAAGTTTTGCGCTTTGGTCGGCTTCAGTTATGTTTACCCCTCCAGGAGTATTTGATTCAAGTTTTTCATTATGGGTATTTAAAGGAAAGTTGAAACTCTTTAACATTGATACAGAAATATTCACATCATGAACAACTTCTTTGTCTGCAGGAATTACATCACCGGTTTCGAGTGAGGTATCAACATTGAAGATTTTGTACTGACCGGCACCTATGAACATGGCTTCTTGCAGGATCCTTTTCTTGAGGATATCTTTATCACCAATTTCATCACCATCTAAGTACACCGATATCTCACTAACTTTTACAAGGGTACCTGCATTGTTTTCGACAGCTACATCAAAAGAATGTCTCTCATAGTTCCCATCTGCCGTTACCATGGTAGAAGCAATCGGAACACCACATCCTTTATTCAAAGGACATGCAGGATTCTCAGGATAGAACACAAAAGTTACACCAGTTCCTTTGAGTTTGATAATATCGGTGCTGTTCTTGTCAGCGAACTCTGCGTCAGTAGATTCCTGCGAAACACCACGATAAGCAGCTGAATTAATAGCATCCACACATGCCTGCGAAAGTCCTTCCACGGTGGCTTTGATGAACTCTCCGTCTTGCCAAGACTTTGTGATCTTGCCATTTTCTTTGACTTTGTGATTGATGGTGATGATTCCACCTGAATATGTATCGGCACTTGAATCGATTGCAGATTGTGTGATGGTGTACTCTTTACCCTTTTCGTCATATGCTTTAGTGCCTGCTCGGCAGATGGCCAGAGTTACACTGTTACCTTCGACGAGTGGTTTTTCTGAAAGAACAGTTGAAATAATCATACTCGGAACTTTGAAGAGTGACTATTTAAAGGAAAGTTGAAATCACTCTCTGAACTTCCACTCACCTGCATCATCATCGAAGTACAGGCCAGCTTTCTCTTTTTGTTCTTCAAAGAATGACATCGGTGTGTCGAGCTTCGGGTCACCAAATATAGGAATCTGACGATGTCTGCAATTGGGTTCTTCTAATAATGAAAGTGCATAGTTACCTTGCTCGGTTCCATACTCGTAAACAAACCCTAAAGCTGCGACATGATCGGGGCGTGCTCTCTCATCCACGGGACCTGTCAGCCGGAATTTAGAAAAACCCATACGTTGGTATTCCGTTGCTCTGCCCTGCTCCCATGCTGTATGTGTTGCAGTCCTCGAAAGCATGTCAGAATATGCTTGAGTGTTGGTCACATACGGACGTTCGATAATCTTTGATGTCTTTCGAATTGTGCCATCCTTTCCCACTTTGAAGACAGTTCTCTTCTTTCCTGTATTGTCGATAACAACCCTCTCTGACCCGCCAAATACATCTTCTGCGTAGGTTCTGATTTCTTCTGAGATTTCAGCATAGCCTTTCCCCTCGTTCAGTAGCTCTCTTGCCTTGTTCTTGATCTGGTCACCGACATTGCGATTAAACTCACTGATGTAGCCGAAGTGTTCAGCTGAAAGCTTCTTAATAGCATTCTTCTGAACATTGGTCAGGCGAGTATTGGGTCGAACATCATCAGAACCTGCTTTGTAATAGGCTGTAATCAACTTCACAAGCTCATCTGACTGAGTGGCAGTGACACCTAAGAGTAGTTGGTCTACCTGCTGGTCAAACGTCTCAGGATCAATCTCAGAGGCCAATTGTGAGCACTCCACATGTGTAGATGAAAGCGGTTACAACACCAATACAGAACCACATCAGGCCGGTCATACTAACTCCTTGATTTTGTCCTTTGCATTGAGGTAGACTTGGTATAGTTCGTCAGCTGGGTCAGTTGCTTCAGAGGGTTCTAGGTCTTCTGCAGTACTCCGGGTTGACATGCCGGCACCGTCCCCGAAGGGTGTTTGTGGGATATCCTGAGCATTGTCGTAATTGTCAAGGTCGAGCATTCCAAAGCCGTATTCTTCTCCGAGCGCCTGAATGTCTGACCTGTCAGCTCCGACCTGCTTGGCTATCTGAAGTATCTTCATCTTCTGCAACTTGGCCTGGGCTTCCTTCAGCTGGTCACTTACATCAGTAACAGACAATTTGAAATGACAGGCCATATCATCAAATGTGAACGTGCCTGTTTCGGTACCGCCATCTTTTGTAGGTACCTCATACTGCCATGACATGCCCTCAAATCTCTCTCTGATGAGTTTGTCAGCTACTTTCTCATATTCTCTTCTCACACCTGCATAGGTTGTGTTGAAAAGTTCCAGGATAGTACGTGAAGTTGCCAATTCAGAACCATTCGCCTTCACAAGTGCAACCGGGAACCCAAATGCCTGTCCTATTTCCTGATCAAGTAGGTCCAGCATTGTTTTGATGAATGAGGAAGGTACCGACCTGCCGGATTCAACGACCTCGAGTTCTGTATCAGGACCTGAACTGAAGATACCACCATCTTTCAATGATGTAAGTACGTTCTTTGCAGCTGTCTTGCATGCAGTGACCCATGCATTGTAGATTGAACTCTCGGCTGCATATCTCTCTGGATCAGTTGTCGACATTTCCTCTGGTGGTTGCTGCGGTACCGTGGTGATGAGATCCTTTCCACCATCTGCTCCTGTGGTCTCAAGGACAAGTCCATTTTTGATGTGAACGAATGGCGAGAGTACTCTGAAAATGATATTAGGTGAGTTTGTCAGAAGTAGACGCTTTAACCATATGGCCAGAATTGCAGAATCAATCGGTGCAGGTTCGTCCGGATCCACCCGATGCATGGCAACAATGCGGTCTGATGAATCTACTCTCAGGTTTGTAGTATCTGTGATTCCATACTTCGTTTTGATGAAATCAAACTGTGCTTTTGCACCACGGTCTTCATACTCACCTTTGATGTATCTGCCACCATTGGGAATGAACCAGGAATTATACTCAGATGTTGACGGATTCTCGGTCCACGAATCATCTACATATATCTTCTGATGATATGCCACTGTAGTGCTATCCCACGGATCCCGATATGTTGTGATTGTGGCATTTTTGAGAGGTGCAAGGGATTCTATACTGTCCTTGTCAGGATCCTTGCGGCGGTATGCATGACCATGGATAATTGTAAGGTCCTTGAAGTCATCTCTGAATGCATCAAGTAGGCCAATTTCGTTAAGATATTGCCTGATCTCCCTGAGTGCAGGTTCGTATTTCTTGTTGTCTTCTGTTGCCAGCTGGTAATCTCCTAAAATGGAATTCTTAAGAAACGGTGTGATCGTTCCTTTCAGTAGAGGATCTGTTTCGAAGGCTTCCTCTCTCATGGACGGTGTGACTTCGAACACCGACCCGTCTGGCATTTTGGCTTTCGTGTCTTTGATCCATTTCAATGTTGTTATGTAGGTTTGATAAGGATCATCGCCTACATAGGCACCAACAGGTGATGTTTTCTTTTGCTGTGGTGGAGTCGATGAGAAGAGTTTGTTGAGAATTGACATGTAGAAAAATTCAGGCGATGACTATAAAAAGGAAAGTTGAAATATAAATTTCAGATTTGTGCATTGTATAGGAAAAAAACTTCCTTATAATAATACTGAAAAAGGAAAATATCAATTTTCTATTGGAAGTTTTCCTTTATTGGGTGGTTTATTCATCTTGATTTAACCGTTTCATTGCTTCCACGTACAAATAAATGAAAGGTGAAGCCACGAAAGTACATGTTAATCCTTCCTTCTTTATGGGGTTTAGGTATTACATTGAAAATGACCAGCGCAGGTATTTACCTTCTGAT
>ERZ1673962.339-NODE-339-length-35307-cov-44.360178_pt1 | contig 35307 bp, 31 predicted proteins | sample MGYA00580188_ERZ1673962 | MGnify/ENA primary metagenome ERZ1673962 (study PRJEB41334, sample SAMN05608104) | rock metagenome | biome: terrestrial subsurface; feature: shale formation; material: shale | place: USA: Pennsylvania ... | reverse complement strand
TTGGTAAAGCGCTACGAGGCCCGTCGTAGAGCGGTTTTTCATGCATTTTCCCTGAGGCCAGCGCCCAGCCGCCGATGACGCTGTAGAAGGACAGGATCAGGTAGGCGCCGAGCACGCCGGCCACCCCGATCAAGACCCAGGCGGGACTGCGTTTGAGCCGAGCACTGATGTGGCTCATGGTCGAGATGGGGTTCTTCTGCCCCAGACGACCCAGCAGCCATTCCGACATCAGGATCGGCAGACCGATCAGCAGTATGCAGATCAGATAGACGAGGACGAAGGCACCGCCGCCGCTCTCACCTGTCATGTAGGGGAATTTCCAGATATTGCCCAGACCGACGGATGAACCGACGGCAGCCAGGGTAAAGGCCAGGCGAGAAGACCACTGTGCGTGGGAATGCGGTTTGGATGACATGTGAATCCCTGATTCGTCGCGAGGGTGCCAGTCGCTGGTAGCGACTTCGGGCACCTTGTTGTGCTTGTTGCATCATGCTGCCAATGCGGACGGATCATCCGTGGCCAACACGATGGCGTCGCAGGATCACTGCTGTGGTGCTCCCGGCATTCACGCTGACCGGGTAGGTCGTGGGGAATGACAGGCAAGTGCCGATAGGCACGCCGGAACGGGCAGACTGCCCATCTCCGGTAAATATCGCCGCGGTAACGGCAACATGTGGCTAAAGCTACTCGATTGAGGGGCCATCTGCCAGCAAGCCACCATCAGACCATGGCCTCACAGGAGAAACCTCACGGCCAGGTGGAGCGTCAGAACAGGCTGCCCTGCCCCTCTCCCGGAAAGGCCCCGATCAAGGGGCGGTCCAGTTTCGCCAGCACCTGATTGGCCAACAGGCGTGCCAGCGCGGGCGCTGCCTTGTTGTCCGGTGTATGCACAAAGAGAAACGGGCTTTTCCCCTGACTTATCCACAAGAAAAGTCGCTCTACCCAAGGAGCGAACAGTGCCCGGTTGGTGGCTTCATCGTAATGACCGATGAAGCGCACCACGGGATGTTGTCCGCTGGAGAACACATGCAATGGGCGGTGAGGCTTTTCCGAGCGCGCCACCGCAAGGCCCGGATGCGCGGTGGTGGGGCCACTGAAGAGTGGACGCACATCCAGCATCACGCGATCGACTGCGTGAGTTATCAACAAGCGATTCAACTGTCGTTCCGCCTCGCCCTTGGCGAAGAATACCGGGTCGCGGGGCTCCACCGACCAGGCAAGCCCTGCTCCCTTCACCGACTGCAGGAATTGCTCGAGGCGTGGCAGGACTTCCGCCCCGAGGTCACGCGGTAGCTGAATCATGATCGGACCGAGGCGGTCCTTTATCGGCGCCAGGCAATCGAGAAATTCCGCCAGCTCGTGCTCGATGCCCTGAAGGCGCAATTCATGAGTCAGTCGACCCGGCAACTTGAAGCAGAAGCGAAAATTGGCCGGCGCCTGACGAGCCCAGCTGGCGATGGCAGCAGGCGTGGGTTGGGCATAGAAGCTGGTATTGCCCTCGACGCTATCGAAGACCCGGGCGTAATCCGCCAGATGTTCCCGCGGGCCGCTACCCGGCAGCAGACTGCCACGCCAGTCGTCATTGGCCCACATCGCGAGCCCGAGATGAAGATGCCCCGCCGAGTGCGAGGCATCCGACGGTGCGGAGGCTGCATGAAAATGGTGCATGAAGAGGCCAGAACTAGAGGAATATAAGGGTCAAAGAGCCAACAAGCCGAAGAATATCGTCTGGCAGAGCGACGTAAGCACAATAAAAACTGTCATCACGGCGTGCTATGGTCCGCATCCTGCATGACACGTCAGCAGGCGGTCCACCCACCGCCCTGACTCCGCTTCCTGCCAGCCACAAGCCGCGCCGGAAGACACTCTTGTTGACTGCCCATACCCCGGAGCCTGTCATGACTGCTTTCCAACGACTCATTCTGCGCGCCAGCGGCAGCCGCTCTCGCGCGGCCAATGCCATCACCCTGCGCAGCCTGATCACGCTCATCGAGGGCTGCCTGCTGGTGGCGCTCGGCGTACGCCTGCTGCAGGCCGGTGGCCTGCTGGTCAGTGGCACTGCCGGCATGTCGTTGCTGGGTGCCGACCTGACAGCGCTGAGCTTCGGCAGCCTATTCTTCCTGATCAACCTGCCTTTCTACGGCCTGGCCTGGAAACAGCTGGGGCTGAATTTCACCCTGCGCACGCTGGGCTGCGTCAGCCTGCTCTCCGTACTGTCCGATGTGTTGGCAGTCAGCTTGCCGCTGGGCGCCGTCAGCCTGCCGGTCGCGGCGATTGCCGCAGGCCTGTTGATCGGCCTGGGCATCACGCTGCTGTTTCGCGAGAACGCCTCTCTGGGCGGCCTGAACATTCTGGCGCTGCATCTGGAGCGACGCTTCGGCATCCATGCCGGTCGCACCACCTTCGCCTTCGACCTGCTGCTGATCGCGATCGCCGCGCTGGTCTACCCCTGGCCACAGGTCATCTGTTCGGCGCTGGCATTCGCGACACTGTCCTTTGTGCTGGGCCGCTATCATCGCCGCACGCCTCATACCGCACAGCCTGCCTCACCGGAGCATGACAAGCAGGTGCAGACGGCTCACTAGCGGCGACCGCGTCCCCCGTTGGAAGAACCGCCACCCTTGTACGAGGCGCCCTTGCCAGCCGGGCTGTTTTTCCCCGAGCTCGTGTTGCCGTAACTCTTGCTGCTGCCGCCCTTGTTGGCAGAGCCCTTGTTGGCAGAGGTCTTGCTGTTGGCCGCGCCACGCTCATTGCGGCCATCGCTGGCATTGCCACGCGTGCGCGGCTTGAGGCCGCTGGCGAGCTTGCCGGCGCCGCCCGCACTCTTGGTGGCATTCCTGCTGGAATTCCTGCCGTCGCTTCTGCCTTCCTGATTGCCACGACCCGTGGTGCGCTCGTCAGAACGCTCGCGACGCCCTGCACCCTCTTGCTTGGCTCCTGCCTGAGGAGTGCCTGAACGCTGGCCCGGATGGCGTTGATCAGCATCGCGCTGACGTGTATCTCGCTTATCAGGGCTGCGCTGACGTGTATCTCGCTTATCAGGGCTGCGCTGATCTGAACTGCGCTGACGTGTGTCGCGCTGGCCGGATCCGCTCTTGCCACCTTCCTGACGCCGAGTCCCGCTACGCCGGCCAGCATCCGTATCCTGGGCGGCGCGCTGATGGCGCGCGGCCGTCGCATGCTGGGAAGGAGGCGGTGCCGCCGCCAGGCGCGAGGCTTCCTCAGTGCCGCTGGAGCCCTCGATCATCTGCTGGATATCCGCCATCTCGCGCTGGGTGAGATACCGCCATTCGCCGACTCCCAGCCCGTCCAGGCTGACATTCATGATGCGCACCCGCTTGAGCTTGAAGACCTCATAGCCCAGCGCCTCACACATGCGACGGATCTGACGGTTGAGGCCCTGGGTCAGGATGATGCGGAACACATAGGTCGAGATCTGCTCGATGCGACACGGCTGGGTGATGGTGTCCAGAATCGGCACACCAGCGGACATGCGCTTGAGGAAATCGCCGTTGATCGGCTTGTCGACCCGCACCACGTATTCCTTCTCGTGGGCGTTGCCGGCACGCAGGATCTTGTTGACGATATCGCCGTCACTGGTCAGGAAGATCAGGCCATCGGAGGGCTTGTCGAGGCGACCGATCGGGAAGATCCGTTTGGGATGACCGATGTAATCGATGATGTTGCCATCGACATGGCGCTCGGTGGTACAGGTGATGCCCACTGGCTTGTTGAAGGCCAGGTAGACCGCTTCCTGCTTGGCTTTCAATGGCTTGCCATTGACCAGCACCTCATCGCCCGGCGCGACCTTGGTGCCCATTTCGGGCACGACGCCATTGATGGTCACTCGCCCTTCGGCGATGTAGCGATCCGCCTCGCGTCGCGAGCAGAAGCCCGTTTCGCTGATGAACTTGTTGAGGCGGGTAAGCGATGCGTCGCGATCAGTCATGGCAGGTCACGTGCGTGCGCCGGGCGATGAACGCGCAGCGGACGGAAGGGGATAAGAAGGCAGACGCACAGGATACCAAAAACGGCAGCCCTGAGGCTGCCGTTGGCACAATGAGACTGGGCTCATCTGCTGCTGCGCAAGACATGACGCAGCCGTCTTGCATCGCAGATCACTCGACCGTGACACTCTTGGCCAGGTTGCGCGGCTGATCGACATCGGTGCCCTTGAGCACGGCGACGTGATAGGACAGCAGCTGCAGCGGCAGGGTGTAGAGAATCGGCGCCAGCACTTCGCTGACATGCGGCATGCGCAGCACGCGCACGCCTTCGCTCTCTTCAAGGCTGATGTTCTCGTCAGCGAACACGTAAAGCTCGCCGCCACGCGCGCGCACTTCCTGCAGGTTCGACTTGAGCTTCTCGAGCAGCTCGTCGTTCGGCGCCACCGCCACTACCGGCATGTCGGCATCGACCAGTGCCAGCGGGCCGTGTTTCAGCTCACCCGCCGGATAGGCCTCGGCGTGGATGTAGGAGATTTCCTTGAGCTTGAGCGCGCCTTCCAGTGCGATGGGGAACTGGGTGCCACGCCCGAGGAACAGCGCATTGTGCTTGTCGGCGAATGCCTCGGAAAGACGCTCGATCTCGCTGTCCATGGCCAGTGCCTTGGTGACCAGCGACGGCAGCTGACGCAGCTCGCGCACCACCTCGGCTTCACCCGCCTCATCACCGCCACGCACACGACGCAGCGACAGTGTCAGCAGCATCAGGCCGACCAGCTGGGTGGTGAAGGCCTTGGTGGAGGCGACGCCGATTTCCGGGCCGGCCATGGTCATCAGGCTGAGGTCTGATTCCCGCACCAGTGAGCTGCCCGGGACGTTGCAGATCGCCAGACTGCCGAGGAAGCCACCCAGCGACTGGGCATAACGCAGCGCGGACAGCGTATCGGCGGTCTCGCCGGACTGGGACAGAGTGACGAACAGGGTGCCATCGGCGACCACCACCGGACGGTAGCGGAACTCGGAGGCGACCTCGACCGCCGCCGGAATACCGGCCAGACGCTCGATCCAGTAACGCGCGACCATGCCGGCGTGGTAGCTGGTACCACAGGCGACGATCTGCACCTGCTTGACCTGACGGAAGAGGTTTTCCGCCTCGCTGCCGAAGCTGCGCACCAGCACGTGATCACCGTTCAGGCGCCCTTCCAGCGTGGCGGCCAGCACACGCGACTGCTCGTGGATTTCCTTGAGCATGAAGTGACGATAATCGCCCTTGGAAGCGGCATCCTGCGCGTGCTCGAAGGTCTGCACCGGACGCTCGTTGGCCTCGGTAACCAGACGCTCGCCCTGCTCGAAGATCTCGATCTGCTCGGCGGTCATGCGCACCAGATCGCCTTCCTTCAGGTAGATGAAGCGATCGGTGACTTGCAGCAGCGCCAGCTGATCGGAGGCCAGGAAGTGCTCGTCGATCCCGACACCGATCACCAGCGGGCTGCCCTGACGCGCGCCGATCAGCACGTCTGGCTGGGCACGATGCACCACGCCCAGCGCGAAGGCGCCATCGAGCAGCGCCACGGCCTTCTGCACCGCGGTCAGAAGGTCCTGACTCAGGGTGTATTCCCGCGCCAGCAGGTGAGCGACAACCTCGGTGTCCGTCTCGGAGGTGAAGACGTAGCCCTGACCTACCAGCTCGCGCTTGAGGGTCTCGTAATTCTCGATGATGCCGTTGTGGACCACGGCCAGGCTATCGCCGGACTGGTGCGGGTGGGCATTGGCTTCGCTCGGCGCGCCATGCGTGGCCCAGCGGGTGTGCGCGATGCCGACACGGCCCTTGAGCGGAGCTTCCTCGAGGCGGCTCTGCAGCGCCCCGACCTTGCCCAGCGCGCGCACGCGGTTCAGGCGACCCTCTTCGGAGAGGACGGCCATGCCCGCGCTGTCGTAGCCACGGTATTCGAGGCGGTGCAGGCCCTCGAGCAGGATGTTCTGGACGTTACGACTGGCGACGGCGCCGACGATGCCACACATGAGCGATCTCCTTATGCAGTTGCTGGCTCGATGAGCGGGGCGATCAACACCTCGACGCCATGAGCACGAATCTGGTCACGCGCAGCATCAGGCAACGCGTCATCGGTTATCAGGGTACTGACGCTGGACCAGGCCAGCTCCAGGTTGGGAATGCGGCGGCCCAGCTTGTGGGATTCCGCCATCACCACCACTTCACGCGACACCTCGGCCATCACGCGCGACAGGCCGATCAGCTCGTTGAAGGTGGTGGTGCCACGCTCGAGATCGAGACCATCCGCGCCGAGAAACACCTGATCAAAGTCATAGCTGCGCAGCACCTGCTCCGCCACCTGGCCCTGGAAGGAATCGGAGTGCGGGTCCCAGGTGCCACCGGTCATCAGCAGCACCGGCTCGTTTTCCAGCTCGCGGATGGCATTGGCCACGCTCAGCGAGTTGGTCATCACGATCAGGTCATCCCGGCCCTTGAGCTCGGGAATCAACACCACCGTGGTGGTGCCACTGTCGATGATGATGCGCTGGTGCGCGCGGATACGGCTCGCGGCGAGACGGGCGATGGCCTGCTTGGCGGCGCTGACCGGCTCGTCATGCACCAGCAGCTCACGCGGCATGGCCACGGCGCCGCCATAGCGCCTGAGCAGCAGGCCACTCTTCTCGAGGAAGGCCAGGTCCTTGCGGATGGTGACCTCCGAGGTGGCAAGCTCCCGCGCCAGTGCCTCGACACTGACCTCACCGTCACGCGCCAGCTGATCAAGAATCTGGTGACGCCGTTGTGGTGTCAGTCGCTTTGACATCGGGGTCTCCCATAAAGTTTCGAACCGAAAGATAAGAGAGATGAATCGGAACATCAAGTGAAAGACGCTAGAGGATGAGACGATTCACTCCCGGCAGGTCGTCCAGCACAATCGGCCGTGACGAAAAACGGGGAGACACCTGTCGGTGCCTCCCCGCCGGTGATGCTCATCTCCCCTCAGGGGCAAGCATCGCTACCACTGCTGCCGATCACTGCAGCCGATCACTTCTTGGTCGGACGCGGCCATTCCGGCTTGTCGATACGCTTGCCACGCGCCACGCTCAGCGCGCCCTCGGCGACATCGCGGCTCAAGGTAGAACCGGCACCCACGGTGGCACCGGCACCGATCTTGAGCGGTGCCACCAGCGCCGAGTTGGAGCCGATGAACGCATTGGCGCCGATTTCGGTGCGGAACTTGTTGGCACCATCGTAGTTGCAGGTGATGGTGCCGGCGCCGACATTGACGGCCTCACCGAGGGTGGCATCGCCGACATAGCTCAGGTGATTGATCTTGGCATCGACACCGACCTGGGCATTCTTGGTCTCGACGAAGTTGCCGATGCGTGCGCCACGCGCAAGCTCGGTGCCCGGACGCAGACGCGCGAACGGACCGACGTTGTTGTCGCCTTCCAGCACGGCGCCGTCGATGACGCTGTGCGGCGCGATGTTGGCACCGGCACCGATGGTGGCGTTGCGGATCACGCAGTGGGCACCGATGACCACATCATCCGCCAGGGTGACGTCGCCTTCGAAGATGCAGCCGACATCGATGCTGATGTCAGTGCCGATGGTCAGATTGCCGCGCACGTCGATGCGTGACGGATCGGCCAGGCTGGCGCCTTCAGTCATCAGGCGGTTGGCCTCACGACGCTGGAAGGCACGCTCGAGATCGGCCAGCTGCAGGCGGTTGTTGACGCCCTGCACTTCCTCGACCGCCGCCGGCTGGGCGGTGGCGATGTTGACGCCTTCGCTGGCCGCCATGGCGATGATGTCGGTCAGGTAGTACTCGCCCTGGGCATTGTCGGCGGACAGCGCCGGCAGCCAGCGCTTGAGCTGGGCACCGGTGGTGGCGAGGATACCGGTGTTGCCTTCCTGGATGGCCAGCTGCTCCGGCGTGGCATCCTTGTGCTCGACGATGGCGCTGACGCGGCCTTCGGCGTCACGCACGATACGGCCATAGCCTGTCGGGTCTTCCAGAATCACCGTCAGCAGGCCCAGGGTCTGCTCACTGACTTCGGCCAGCAGCGCTTCGAGGGTCTCGCGACGAATCAGCGGCACATCGCCATACAGGATCAGCACCTTGCCATCACCAATGGCGTCCAGTGACTGGACCACGGCGTGGCCGGTGCCCTTCTGCTCTGCCTGTACCGCAAAGCTGGCGCCGGTATCGGCCAGCTGCTGCTGAACGCGCTCACCACCATGACCGATGACGACATTCAGATGCGCACCGTCCAGGCCTGCAGCGGTGTCAGCCACATGACGCACCATCGCCTTGCCTGCCAACGGGTGCAGCACCTTCGGCAATCTGGAACGCATGCGGGTGCCCTGGCCTGCGGCAAGAATGACGACGTCGGTACGCTCTGCGCTGCTCATCGGTGAACTCCTGTAGAAAGCGGGTCTTCATACCTGAAGCCCTGAAAATAGTGGCGCCATGATAGCAGCTGATCCGTGACCTGCCAGTGACGAGGTTTACCCACGGGACTGTCGCCGAGAACAGACCCGAGAAAGTAGCAGTGCTCCCGCAAGAGCTCTCAGCCAAGCGGCTCAGTACTCAAGGCACTGGCGAATGAGCACGCTCAACCTTGAATCACGTCAGGCTGCCCCAGCGGCAAGACTGTCCATTCCCAGGTGATGAGCACAAAAAAAGGCGACCCGAAGGTCGCCTCTTTCCTGTCACTGGCCGTCATGGCCCAGTGCATCTCAGCGCGTGTGACGACGCATCTGCTGCACGGTGCGCAGCTTGGCCATCGCCTCGGCCAGTTCGGCCGTGGCGCGTGAGTATTCCAGTTCGGAAGCCTGGTCGTTCATGGCCTTCAAGGCCACTTCCTTGGCTTCCTGGGCTGCCGCCTCATCCAGATCGTCGGCACGTACTGCGGTGTCGGCGAGGACTGAAACGAGGTTCGGCTGCACTTCGAGGAATCCGCCACTGACGTAGTAGATTTCCTCGGCCCCACCCTGACGCTGAACGCGAATCGGGCCGGGTTGCAGCTCGGTCAGCAGCGGAGCGTGGCCCGGCATGATGCCGAGGTCACCTTCGCTGCCGGCAGCCACGAGACGCTCGACCAGGCCGGAAAAGATGCCTTTCTCAGCGCTGACGATGTCGCAATGGACGCTCATAGCCATACCTGTTTCCTCATGCCTGAACAGGGAAATTACATGCCCTTGGCTTTCTCGACAGCTTCGTCGATGGTGCCGACCATGTAGAACGCCTGCTCCGGCAGTGCGTCATATTCGCCGTCCAGGATACCCTGGAAGCCGCGGATGGTGTCCTTGAGGGACACGTACTTGCCCGGCGCGCCGGTGAAGATTTCCGCAACGAAGAACGGCTGTGACAGGAAGCGCTGGATCTTGCGCGCACGTGCCACGGTCTGCTTGTCTTCGTCAGACAGCTCGTCCATCCCGAGGATGGCGATGATGTCTTTCAGCTCCTTGTAGCGCTGCAACACACCCTGAACGTTACGGGCAGTGTTGTAGTGCTCTTCGCCAACGACCAGCGGGTCGAGCTGACGAGAGGTGGAGTCGAGCGGGTCAACGGCCGGATAGATACCCAGCTCGGCAATCTGACGGGACAGTACGACAGTCGCGTCAAGGTGCGAGAAGGTGGTCGCCGGAGACGGATCGGTCAAGTCATCCGCGGGGACGTAGACGGCCTGCACGGAAGTGATCGAGCCAGTCTTGGTAGAAGTGATGCGTTCCTGCAGGACGCCCATCTCTTCCGCCAGAGTCGGCTGATAACCTACCGCGGACGGCATACGACCCAGCAGTGCGGACACTTCGGTCCCCGCCAGGGTGTAACGATAGATGTTGTCGACGAACAGCAGAACGTCACGACCTTCGTCACGGAACTTCTCGGCGATGGTCAGACCGGTCAGTGCCACGCGCAGACGGTTACCCGGCGGCTCGTTCATCTGGCCATAGACCAGGGCAACCTTGTCGAGAACGTTGGATTCCTTCATTTCGTGGAAGAAATCGTTACCTTCACGAGTACGCTCACCCACGCCCGCGAACACGGAATAACCGCTGTGCTCGGTGGCGATGTTGCGGATCAGCTCCATCATGTTGACGGTCTTGCCGACACCGGCGCCGCCGAACAGACCGACCTTGCCGCCCTTGGCGAACGGGCAGACCAAGTCGATGACCTTGATGCCGGTTTCCAGAAGCTCGCTGGACGCTGCCTGTTCCGCGAAGCTCGGGGCTGCACGGTGAATCGGCATGTGCTCTTCAGCACCCACGTCGCCAGCTTCGTCGATCGGCTGACCCAGCACGTTCATGATGCGACCCAGAGTCGCCGTGCCGACCGGCACGGAGATCGGAGCACCGGTGCTCTCAACTGCGAGACTGCGCTTGAGGCCTTCGGTCGAACCCATTGCGATAGTACGGACCACGCCGTCGCCCAGCTGCTGCTGGACTTCGAGTACGGTCTCGCTATCGGCGACGTTCAGGGCGTCGTAGACCTTGGGCACTGCGTCCCGCGGAAACTCGACGTCAATCACCGCGCCGATGATTTGTACGATACGTCCGCTCATTCCTGGTTCCTCTTAAACCTGCGATTGAAACCTGCTTGCCTGTTGCCACGCTGTCATCAGACGGCGGCGGCACCGGATACGATCTCGGAGATTTCCTGAGTGATCGCTGCCTGGCGGGCCTTGTTGTAGACCAGCTGAAGGTCGTCGATCAGGTCGCCGGCGTTATCGGTCGCACTCTTCATTGCGATCATTCGCGCTGCCTGTTCGCAGGCGATGTTCTCGACCACGGCCTGGTAGACCTGGGCCTCGACATAGCGCTTGAGCAGCTTGTCGAGCAACGAGACGGCATCCGGCTCATACAGGTAGTCCCATGTAGTGGGACCGGTTTCTTCGTCATTCAGATCAGCTTCGAGAGGAAGCAGCTGACGCACGACCGGCTTCTGCGTCATGGTGTTGACGAACTCGTTGAACACCACGTACAGACGGTCGAGGCTGCCCTCGTCGAATGCGTCCAGCATGGCCTTGACGCTACCGATCAGATCCTGGGTACCCGGGGAATCCCCGAGACCGGACTTGGCGGCAAGCAGGTTGCCACCGTAGTTGCGGAAGAAGGTACCGGCCTTGGAGCCGAGGGCACAGAAGTCCACCTCGACACCCTGGTCGCGCCAGCTCTTCGCATGCTTGGTGACAGCCTTGAACAGATTGGCGTTCAGGCCACCACACAGGCCGCGATCACTGGAGACCACGATATAACCGACACGCTTCACATCGCGTTCCATCAGATACGGATGGCGATATTCCGGGTTGGCCCGGGCGATGTGTCCTACAACCTTGCGGATCTGATGAGCATAAGGCTGGCTGGCCGCCATGCGATCCTGCGCTTTACGCATCTTGGACGCAGCCACCATTTCCATGGCGCTGGTGATCTTTTGCGTATTTTTGATGCTCCCGATCTGGGAGCGAATCTCTTTTGCAGCTGCCATAGCGATCTGCCTTATTCATGCCACCCGAAGGGAAACGACAGGGCCCGGACTGGCCGGGCCATGCCACTTACCAGCTTTGAGTCGCCTTGAACTTCTCGACGCCAGCCTTGAGACCATTCTTGATCTCGTCATCGTAGCCGCCGGACTGATTGATCTTGTCCAGAAGATCCGCGTGCTCGGAGCGCATGAAGTCCAGCAGCGCCTTCTCGAAGCCCAGCACCTTGGCGACGTCGACGTCATCCAGGTAGCCTTCGTTAGCCGCGAACAGCGAGATCGCCATGTCGGCCACGGACATCGGAGAGTACTGCTTCTGCTTCATCAGCTCGGTGACACGCTGACCATGCTCGAGCTGCTTGCGGGTCGCTTCGTCCAGATCAGAGGCGAACTGGGAGAAAGCTGCCAGCTCACGGTACTGAGCCAGTGCCAGACGCACACCACCACCCAACTTCTTGATGATCTTGGTCTGAGCGGCACCACCGACACGGGAAACAGACAGACCCGCGTTGATGGACGGACGGATACCGGAGTTGAACAGGCTGGTCTCGAGGAAGATCTGACCGTCGGTGATGGAGATCACGTTGGTCGGAACGAACGCAGACACGTCGCCACCCTGGGTCTCGATGATCGGCAGCGCAGTCAGGGAGCCGGTCTTGCCTTTCACTTCACCCTTGGTGAACTGCTCGACATAATCGGCGTTGACGCGTGCGGAACGCTCAAGCAGACGGGAGTGGAGATAGAAGACGTCACCCGGGTAGGCTTCACGGCCCGGCGGACGCTTGAGCAGCAGGGAGATCTGACGATACGCCCATGCCTGCTTGGTCAGATCGTCATAGACGATCATCGCGTCTTCACCGCGGTCGCGGAAGTACTCACCCATGGTGCAACCGGCGTACGGTGCCAGGAACAGCATGGCAGCCGGGTCGGAAGCGCCAGCAGCGACGATGATGGTGTGTTCCATCGCGCCGTGCTCTTCGAGCTTGCGCACGACGTTGGCAATGGTGGACTGCTTCTGGCCGACGGCGACGTAGACGCAGGTAATGCCCTTGCCCTTCTGATTGATGATGGCATCAATCGCGATGGCGGACTTACCAATCTGACGGTCACCGATGATCAGCTCGCGCTGACCACGGCCGATCGGCACCATGGCATCGATGGACTTCAGACCTGTCTGCACCGGCTGGTCGACCGGCTCACGGGCGATGACGCCCGGAGCGACCTTCTCAACCGCGTCAGTCAGCTTGGCGTCGATCGGGCCTTTGCCGTCAATCGGGTTACCCAGCGCGTCGACCACACGGCCGACCATTTCCGGGCCTACCGGCACTTCGAGGATACGACCGGTGCACTGCGCGGTCATGCCCTCTTCGAGCTGGAGGTAGTCACCCAGAACGACAGCACCGACGCTGTCGCGCTCAAGGTTAAGCGCCATACCAAAGACGCCACCCGGGAATTCAATCATCTCACCGAACATGACGTCTGCGAGGCCGTGGATCTGCACGATGCCGTCGGAGACGCTGACGATGGTGCCCTGATTACGGGCTTCGGATGCGACGTCAAGCTTTTCGATACGCTGCTTGATGATGTCGCTGATCTCGGAAGGATTCAGTTGCTGCATGCCATGTCCCTCGGACTCAGGAGTTCAGTGCTTCGGAAAGCCGGGCCAGCTTGCCGCGCACGGAGCCGTCAATGACGGTATCTCCGGCACGGATGATGACGCCGCCGAGCAGCGTACTATCCACCTGAGTGGTAATGGAGATGTCGCGGTTCAGACGCTTGCGCAGGGCAGTGGCGAGCTTTTCTTCCTGCTCACTCTCCAGTGCAAAGGCAGACACCAGGGTCACCTCGACACGCTGTTCCTGCTCGGCCTTCTGGGCCTCGAACAATTCGGCCACGGAGGGCAGGGCCGCAAGGCGGTCCTGCTCACCGAGAGTCCGGATGAAGTTGCGGGCGCTGTCATCCAGCGCCTCACCGCACACGTCCAGGAAGGTGCCAACCTTGTGCTCGGTGGAGAGCTTGGGGTTGTCGAGCACCGCCTTGACGTTTGCGTCGACAGCGACGAGCGCCGCTGTCGACAACATGCCGGACCAGGCCTCTAGCGCCTGCTGGCCGCGTGCAAACTCGAACGCCGCCTTGGCGTACGGGCGAGCCGCGGTGGAGGTAGACGTTTCAGCCATGGAATCAGTCTCCTCAGAGCTCGGCAGCGAGCTTGTCAATCAGCTCGCGGTGCTTGGCTTCGTCGATGGAGGATTCCAGGATGCGCTCGGCGCCGACCACTGCAAGAGCAGCGACCTGACCACGGAGCTCGTCCTTGGCCTGGTTGATCTCCTGGGAGATTTCGGCACGGGCCTGCGCAACGAGACGCTCGCCTTCCGCACGTGCAGTTTCACGTGCTTCCTCGATCATCTGGTTGGAGCGCTTATGGGTCTGCTCAATGATGCGTGCTGCTTCATCCTTGCTTTCCCGCAGAGTCTCGGTGGCTTTTTCCTGCGCCAGTTCGAGGTCACGGGTAGCACGGCTGGCAGCATCCAGACCATCTGCAATCTTCTTCTGACGTTCTGCCAGAGCCTGTGTGACCGGCGGCCAGACATACTTCATGCAGAAATAAACGAAGACCGCAAAGGCGATGGCCTGACCAATCAGGGTTAAGTTCAGATTCACGCCAGCACCTCTCGCTTCACGATTGTTGGGTCAAAAACACGGTAGGCCGGAGGCCAGCCGATGTTTAACCGACAAACGGGTTGGCGAAGGTGAAGAACAGCGCGATACCAACACCGATCATGGTCACGGCATCCAGCAGACCAGCGACGATGAACATCTTGACCTGCAGCTGCGGGATCATTTCCGGCTGACGCGCTGCGCCTTCCAGGAACTTGCCACCGAGGATACCGAAACCGATGGCGGTGCCCAGGGCGCCCAGGCCGATCAGCAGGGAGACGGCGATAGCGGTCATGCCAAGAACTTGTGCTTCCATTGTGGAACTCCAGTTTTAGTCAAGTTTAAGTCAAGGGTTGAGGGTGTGAGCAGAGCTCGGAAATCTTGCCCCACGCCACGGATGGCGTGGGGCGAATTACATCAGTGGTCTTCGCTGGCCATGCTCAGGTAGACGATGGTCAGCATCATGAAGATGAATGCCTGCAGGGTGATGACCAGGATATGGAAGACCGCCCACGGGAAGTGCAGGGGCAGCTGCCAGATACCGACCAGCGAGATCAGGATGAAGATCAGCTCGCCTGCATACATGTTACCGAACAGACGCAGCGCCAGAGAGATCGGCTTGGCGATCAGCGTCACGAACTCAAGCAGGAAGTTGACCGGAATCAGCGCGATCTGTGCCAGCTTGTTCGGGGTGTTGAACGGGTGCAGCGTCAGTTCGGCCAGGAAGCCCTTGAGGCCCTTGACGCGAATGGAATAGAAGATGATCAGCGCGAACACGGACAGTGACATGCCCAGCGTGGCATTGATGTCAGTGGACGGGACCACCTTGAAGAACACGTGAGCCGGATCGGCGCCGAACATCTCACCGACCTTGGCAGCAACGCCAGGCAGCCAGTCGACGGGGATCAAGTCCATCAGGTTCATCAGGAAGATCCAGCAGAAGATCGTCAGTGACAGCGGTGCGATCAGACGTGAACGACCGTGGAAGGTCTCACGCACGGACTGATCGACGAACTCGACCATCAATTCGACGAAGTTCTGCAGACCGCTGGGAACGCCAGTGGTGGCGGACTTGGCGACCTTGCGGAACAGGCACAGGAAGATCAGGCCCAGACCGATGGACCAGCCCATGGTATCCAGGTGGATGGCCCAGAATCCCATGTCGGCCGCTTCCTGAGCGCTGTGCGCCAGTGACCATCCGTGTTCCGGGTGGTTGCCGTACGTCAGATTCTGCAGGTGGTGCTGAATATATTCGGAGGGACTCGGGTTGGTGCCTGCCATGACTCTGCCTCAGGTTCGTGTGTACGGTGTTCGCTTCACCAGCCAGGGGCCCAGCCAGTGAACCGCCATTGCCGCCACGTAAGCGCAAAAAAATAAAGCGGGGTTTGAGGGCGGCACTGCAATGAAGAAGAACGCAAACAATACGGCCGTCAAACCGAACTTACCGGCCTCGGCCTGATAGAAGGCCTTGACCATTGCCTGGGCGTAGCGTGCACCGGTCACACGCAGTGAACGCCAGGCGAAAAACAGATTGGGCAGCAGGCAGACCAGCCCACCACATAGCGCGGAAAGCGCCGCACCACTGCCTTTCATCACTCCCGCCAGCAAGACGGCAATCACGATGACCAGCGCCTGGCCCCAGAGCAATCGAGCCACCTGAGGGCGTTGTAGAGCAGCGGGTGTCGTCTTGTGCATCTTGGACCTGTGTCTCGCAATGATGGCCTTCGCCATTTCTGGCGCTGCGCTGGACACAGCCCGGGAGCAAACTCGCCGGATTATAGGGGAGCGCTTCACCGCCATCAACCAAACGACAAGCTAAATTCCTTGATCTTTCGCAAGCTTACGACCAAAGCCTCACTATCTTGCGGGAAACCGATGACAGTTTGCTTACGTTGACAGTCGCTTGCGGTGCGAGCGACACAGGGTTGCATGAATCACAACCTGACGTCAGCAACATCCTTCAATATCTTGAATGTCAGATGCATTTCGCGCCCCTGCGACAATGAGTCACAGGGGCGCGAAAGAGGATCGTGATCCGTCACGCGGAAAATTGCCGCCCGGGGAGGTGTGACGCGCGGTCAGCCCTCCCCCGCTCGCCCACTAGTGGATATGGCCGAGAATGCCGTCCAGCTCATCCAGACTGGTGTAGGAGATGGTGACCTTGCCCTTGCCGCTCTTGCCATGACGGATATTGACGGCAGCGCCCAGTTGCTCCGAGAGGCGCGTTTCCAGACGCTGGATGTCGGCGTCCGGTCGCGCCGGTGCCGGCTTGGGCTGCTCACCCTTCTGCACGCTTTTCACCAGCGCTTCGGTCTGGCGCACGGTCAGCTCGCGCTCGACGACTTCATGGGCCAGCTTGCGCTGGCGTGCCGGGGTCAGGCCGATCAGGGCACGCGCATGGCCCATGTCGAGCTCACCGCGCTCCAGCAGGGTCTGCACTTCCTGTTCCAGCGTCAGCAGCCGCAGCAGGTTGGTGACCTGGGCGCGTGAACGCCCGACGGCGTCGCCCACCTGCTGCTGGGTCAGCTCGAATTCCTCAAGCAGGCGTTTGAGCGCAAGGGCTTCCTCGACCGGATTGAGGTTCTCGCGCTGGATGTTCTCGATCAATGCCAGCGCGAGCGCGATCTCATCGCTGATACCTTCGCGGACGACGGCGGGAATGGTATCCAGCTCCGCCAGCTGCGAGGCACGCCAGCGGCGTTCGCCGGCGATGATCTCGTAGCGCCCCTCCCCCACCGGACGCACCACGATGGGCTGCATCACGCCCTGAGCCCGGATGGAATCCGCCAGCTCCTCGAGCGCTTCCGGCTGAATGTCACGCCGTGGCTGATACTTACCACGCTGCAGCTGCCCGAGCGGCAGGCGCTCGAGGCGCTCGCTGGGCAATTCCGCCGTGGCAGCGGCCGGATTCGCGGCCAGCGCGGCATCCGGTGACGCATCGATGGCGTCGCCATCGACAGCTTCTATATCGGCTTCGACATGGCGGCGGCGGTTTCCGGCGCCAATCAGGGCATCCAGGCCCCTTCCCAGGGCACGCTTACGCGTCATGGACCTTCCTCGGTGAAGTTACAGCGAGAGACGACGAATCAATTCCTTGGCGAGCACCCGATAGGCCTGGCTGCCACGCGACAGACGCGCATACTTGGTCACCGGCAGGCCGTGGCTCGGCGCTTCCGCCACCCGCACGTTGCGCGGAATGGTCGCCTTGATCAGGGTATCGCCAAAGTAATCGGAAAGTTGCTTGCTGACATCGCGGGTCAGACTGTTGCGAGCGTCGTACATGGTACGCACGATCCCGAACACGTCGAGGGCCGGATTCACGTTGCCTTGAATCTGCTCGACGGTATCGAGCAGTGCTGACAGACCTTCCAGCGCATAGAACTCGCACTGCAGCGGGATCAGCACGCCATGGGCGGCGGTCAGGGCATTGACGGTCAACATGTTGAGCGAGGGCGGGCAGTCGATCAGTACCACGTCATATTCCGCGGCGATCGGCGCCAGAGCTTCCGTGAGGCGGCGCTCACGCCCCTCGACACCGAGAAGATCGACCTCGGCGGCGGTAAGGTCGCCATTGCCGGGCAACAGGGCGTAGCCGGCATCGGGACAATCGAGAATCACGTCACTGGCACGCAGCTCGCCCAGCAGCACATCCAGCACGCTGCCTTCGAGGTCGTGCTTGTCGATGCCGCTGCCCATGGTGGCATGGCCCTGCGGGTCGAGATCGATCAGCAGAACGCGGCGATCGAGTGCCGCCAGCGACGCCGCCAGATTGACGGCAGTGGTGGTCTTGCCGACACCACCCTTCTGGTTGGTCAGCGCGATGATCTTGGTCACGAGCGACTTCCTTGGTTCCTTGAGAAGCGGGGCCATTGGCACCAGCCACATGCTCACGAGGACAGATCAATGATCTGCCCTCGTGAAAACATCAGGCTGCCTGCCTTTTGCGCCCGGCACAATCCCTGCGCACGCCTTGAGGCGCTTTATCAGTCGCGCTTGAGGCGCAGAAGGTGACGCTCCCCTTCCTCGCCCGGCACTTCCAGCACCAATGTCTCGACCAGCGAGACACCCATCGGCAGGCGGGCAATCTCATCACTGGGGATGCGCCCTTTCATGGCCAGCCATTCGCCGCCCTCGGCGAGCACGGCCGCCGACAGATTGACGAAGGCATCGGTATCGGCGAAGGCACGCGAGATGATCTGCTCGAACGGCGCGCCATCATAGGCTTCGATACGGACCTGGGTCGGGCTCAGATTCTTGAGGCCCAGTTCATGGCCGGCCTGAATCTGGAAGCGCACCTTCTTGCCATTCGAATCCAGCGGCACGACGGCGATGTCGGGACGCATGATCGCGATCACGATGCTGGGCAGGCCCGGGCCGGCGCCGACATCCAGAAGACGTGGCCCACTGATATAAGGCAGCACACTGAGGCTGTCGAGCAGATGGCGAGTCACCATCGCCTCCGGCTCACGTACCGCGGTGAGGTTATAGGCGCGATTCCACTTGTGCAACAGCACCAGCAGCGTCATCAGCTGGGCGTGCTGTTCCTCGCTCAACTCTACTCCCATGGCGCTGGCACCACGACTGAGCAGCTGAGCGCAACGTTCACGCTGGGTCTCGTTGAGCGTCTGGCTCATTGCGCGACTCCCGTGTCAGTCGTTGCGGCATCTGCGGGTGTCTCCGCCTTGATCAGCTGACGCTTCTTCAAGTGAATCAGCAGGATAGAGACCGCTGCCGGCGTGACACCGGAAATGCGGCCGGCCTGGGCCAGCGTCGCCGGGCGCGCTTCGTTGAGCTTCTGCTTGATCTCGTTGGAGAGACCATCGACGGAATCATAATCGAGGCTGGTCGGCAGTTCGGTGTGCTCGTGACGGCGCAGACGGTCGATCTCTTCCTGCTGACGCTGGATATAGCCTGCGTACTTGGCAGTGATCTGCACCTGTTCGGCGATGCGCCAGTCGTCGACCCCTTCCCCCTTCAGGCCTGCCACATCCGGATACTCGAGCTCCGGACGCTTGAGCAGCTCCATCAGGCTGGCTTCGCGCTTGAGCGGCGAGCTGAGCTTGTCGCTCAACGGGGCCAGCTCCGGGCTCTTCGGCGTCAGCCAGGTGCTCTCGAGACGCGCGGTCTCGCGGGCGATGGCTTCACGCTTGCGATCGAAGGCTTCCCAGCGGGCGTCATCGATCAGGCCCAGCTCGCGACCCTTGGCGGTCAGACGCAGATCGGCATTGTCCTCACGCAGCAGCAGGCGATATTCGGCACGCGAGGTGAACATGCGGTACGGCTCGCGCGTGCCGAGGGTGATCAGGTCATCGACCATTACACCGGTATAGGCCTCGTCACGCAGCGGATGCCAGGACTCGTCGTCAGTGGCGCGCAAGGCGGCATTGACGCCCGCCAGCAGCCCCTGGGCACCGGCTTCTTCATAGCCGGTGGTGCCATTGATCTGACCGGCGAAGTACAGGTTCTTGATGAAACGCGTCTCCAGGGAGTGATGCAGGTCCTGGGGATTGAAGAAATCGTACTCGATGGCGTAGCCGGGACGCGTGATATGCGCGTTCTCCATGCCACGGATCGAGCGCACCACCTCGAGCTGCGTGTCGAAGGGCAGCGAGGTGGAGATGCCGTTGGGATACAGCTCATGGGTATTCAGGCCTTCCGGCTCGATGAAGACCTGGTGGCTGTTCTTGTCGGCGAAGCGATGCACCTTGTCCTCGATGGACGGGCAGTAACGCGGCCCGATGCCATCGATGACGCCGGAGTACATCGGCGAGCGATCGAGATTGGCGAAGATGATCTCGTGAGTGCGCTCGTTGGTGTGCGTGATGTAGCAGTTGACCTGCTCCGGCTGCATCTCACGGTTGCCCATGTAGGACATCACCGGACGCGGCGTGTCGCCCGGCTGGGCTTCCATCTTGCTGAAGTCGACGCTCTTGGCATCGATGCGCGGCGGGGTGCCGGTCTTGAGGCGATCGACCCGGAACGGCAGTTCACGCAGACGCGATGCCAGGCCATTGGCGGGCGGATCACCGGCACGGCCACCGGCATGGTTGTCCAGGCCGATGTGGATCACGCCGCCGAGGAAGGTCCCGGTCGCCAGCACCACCGTGGTGGCGTGGAAGCGGATCCCGGTCTGGGTGACGACACCCCGCACGGTCTCGCCTTCGACGATCAGGTCTTCCGCACCCTGCTGGAACAGCGTCAGGTTCGGCTGGTTTTCCAGCACGTTGCGGATCGCGGCCTTGTACAGCGCCCGGTCAGCCTGCGCGCGAGTGGCACGCACTGCCGGCCCCTTGCGGGCATTCAGGGTACGGAACTGGATACCCGCCATGTCGGTGGCCAGGCCCATGGCACCGCCCAGCGCATCGATCTCCTTGACCAGATGGCTCTTGCCGATCCCGCCGATGGCGGGATTGCAGGACATCTGGCCCAGCGTCTCGATGTTATGGGTCAGCAGCAGGGTCTGACGGCCCATGCGGGCAGCAGCCAGTGCGGCTTCCGTACCGGCATGACCGCCGCCGATGACGATCACGTCAAAGCGGTTCGGGTAATCCACGTTGGCACCTCGGGGTATCACGAAACTTGGGTGAAGCGCTGTTCGCTGGTTGGCGAAGCAGGCAAATCGGCCAGACAGGGCGATGAATCGATGCCTGGATGAATCAAGGACTGCCAGACGGCATGGCGAATGATGTCCGTCGCCGAAGGCATGTGCTCGACCGGTGAGGGAGCTTGCAAGCCAGCAGGATGACGTCCGGGCCGCACAGTATAAACCGCCTGTGGGTAAGCGTCAGGAGTTTTCCACAGCGCCTTGCCCTGGCAGGCCATGAGCGAATGCCCAGGTTGTTTCTTCTGGGGCATCAATCCACGCCGTGACGATTCACGAGCCTGGCGGATACGACGCGTCGATTTCCCGGCAAGGGATGCGCTGTCCAGACAGCCGTTCGTTATCCCGAACACTTCGGATTCGGCGAGTTCACGTCAGGTCGATCGTGAGGTCTCGGTCCGTCCTTCGGGTTTCCGGATAACAAGATTATATAAAGAAAAGAAAAAGGGGTTCTGTTGATGTTGTAACTACTGTTGTGGACAAAATCAGTGGGAAATCGACTTTATCCTTTACAAATCAAAAGCTTACGATGTTGATATAGTTGGGGAGAAAATGCGGAGTACCTGAGGACGCCACCGGTCGCTTCCTGTGGATGAAATGCACCCTTGTCCACAGCCCCGATTATCCCCTGATTCATACCGAGCTGGTACCCGACTTTTCTGCCCTGCTGTGCACAAGTGGCGTTGTTACCCACAACCCCTAGTGCTGCATGGCCTGACGGCAAGAAGGCCGCGGATAATGCCGGAAAATGTCCACAGAGGCAAATGTCGATTTCCTGCGCTGCCCAAGGCTGTAGACAGTCATGGGATAAGTGGTGCGTGAATGGCTACAGCCCTCGCCAATGGTGCCAATGACGCGACGCGCCCCAGCCTGTGGATACTTTTTCGCTTGTTTTGCCCGTGTCGCCCGCTGAGATTGCCTGAACGCTGTCCCAGCGGCCGACGGTGCACGTTATCCTCGTGTGGTTTTCCGGCTAGGCCCCTGATTTATCCCTGTTTTTCACTCGCTAAAGCGACGCCTCAGCGAGGACTGCCTGGCGGGGAAAGCGTCATTCGTTCGAGCGCCAAGGCGTGTTTGCGTGACCTGGCAAGGGGGTGGCTGGGGCCAAAAAAATTCGTTTTTTTCTTCTCGAAATGCCGACAGATGGCGTGGAGGGAGAAGATTTTTCATCGTTTGGCGATCCGCAGGGCTCGCGAGGGCCTCTGAGGACAAAAAAATGCCCCGACCTGACGGTCGGGGCATGCCCGCTGCACGCATGGCAGCGGGTAGGGTCATCACGTGCTCAACGCTTGTCTGACCAGTGGCTCAGCGAGCCTTGTGGAAGGCGCTCAGTGGGACAGTACGCGGGCCAGGAAGCTCTGGGTGCGTGGATGTTGCGGCGTATCGAAGACCTGCTCTGGCGTGCCTTCCTCGACGATGCTGCCCTGATGGATGAACACCACCCGGTCTGCCACTTCACGGGCAAAACTCATTTCATGGGTGACGATCATCATCGTCATGCCTTCGCGGGCCAGCTTGCGCATGACATCGAGCACCTCGCCGATCATTTCCGGGTCCAGTGCCGAGGTGGGCTCATCGAACAGCATCAGGCGCGGTTCCATTGCCAGTGAACGGGCAATGGCCACGCGTTGCTGCTGGCCACCGGAGAGTTGCCCCGGGTACTTGTCGGCCTGCTCGAGGATATTGACCCGCTCGAGCAGCGTATCGGCTTGCTGCTCGGCCGCCGGTCGCGAGGTACCGCGGACCTTGATGGGGGCCAGGCTGACGTTGTCACGCACGCTCATGTGCGGGAAGAGGTTGAACTGCTGGAAGACCATGCCGACTTCGGTGCGTATCGCCTTGAGCGCCCTGTGGCTCTTGCCGTGGGGGATCAGCGAATGCCCATCCACCTCGATGTTGCCGTCCTGAAACTCTTCCAGGCCGTTCACGCAGCGAATCAGTGTCGACTTGCCGGAGCCACTGGCGCCGATGATCACCACCACCTCCCCCTGGGCGACCTCGAGCTCGATGTCCTTGAGGACATGCAGGCTGCCGAAATGCTTGTTGAGCTTGTGCATCTTCACGATGGCAGTCATGGGGCACTCCGAACCGGCGCTGCATGCCGGAAGGTCGTCAGAGGAATGAGGTCAGGCAGAAGGAGAGATGGCGCGGCTATATCCGTCGCGTGTGGGGGGCAGAGAGACATCATTGGCCCACCAACCCGCGGCGCTCGAGCATCCGCAAGCCAAATGACAGGCTGAGGGTGATCACCAGATACAGCAGCGCGACCATGAAGTAGGTTTCCAGCGCATTGAAGGTCGTGGCGATGTAGATCTGCCCCTGACGCACCAGCTCACCGACGCCGATCACCGAGAACAGCGAGGTGTCCTTGATCGAGACGATGCCCTGGTTGCCCAGCGCAGGGATCATGCGGCGCAGCGCCTGGGGCCAGATGACATAGCGGAAGGTCTGCGGGGTGGAAAGGCCGAGTGACAGGCCGGCTTCCCGCTGGCCACGGGCGATGGACTGCACGCCACCGCGCACGATTTCGGAAATATAGGCCGCCGAGTTCAAGGCGATCGCGGCGATGCCGGCGGTCAGGGCATCGATGGGGCCACCGATGATCTGCGGCAGGCCATAGAAGATGAAGAGCACCTGGACGAGTACCGGGGTGCCACGGAAGATCTCGATATAGGCGGTGGCGACCCAGCGCAGGATGCGACTGGGAGACAGGCTCAGCAGTCCGAACAGGATGCCGAGCACGAAGCCGATGGCGAGGCCACCGAAGGAAATGGCGAGGGTCCAGGGAATGCCCTCGAGCAGGTAGGGCACCGAATTGAGTGCGGCTTGCCAATCAAACTGGAACTGAACGTCCACGGGGGGCTCCTTGGCACGAACCTCTCATACACCGCTGGGCGCGCCGGAGGTTCGAGACGACCGACATTCCGGCAGGCTGTCGCTGCCGAAATGTCGTGATGATGATCTGCACTACGCGACGTGGGGCGTCTGAGGCGAGTCGAAAGTGGCTTACTGGCTGTCGCCGGGCATGGCGCCGAACCACTTCTGGTAGATCTCGGCATAGCTGCCATCGGACTTCATCTCGGCCAGCGCCTTGTTGGCGGCCTCGGTCCACTCGCTGCCTTCGGTGAAGGCGATGCCGTATTGCTGGCCTTCATAGAGCGGCCCCACCGTCTTGACGCGTCCATTGCCCTTGGTCTTGGCGAAGTAGCCGACGTTGGGGGCATCGTAGAAGACGGCATCGACGCTGCCGGACATCAGGGCCATGTACATGTCGGCGCTGCCCGGGTAAGGCGTGATGGTGGAGTCACCGAGGTTGGCGGTGAGGTAGTCGTAACTGGTGGAGCCGATCTTGGTGCCGATCTTCTTGCCTTCCAGGCCCTCGATATCCTCGATGTCGCCGTTGTTGGCCGAGGTCAGAATCTGCAGGCCGGAGTCATAGTAGGGATCGGTGAAGTCGACGATCTTCTCGCGCGCCTCGGTGATGGTGATGCCGGCGATGGCGACATCGATACTACCGGTCTGCACGGCCGGGATGATGCCATTGAAGTCCATGGTCTTGAGGTCGATATCGAAGCCGGCGCGCTCGCCGATGGCATTGAGGATGTCGATATCGAAGCCGACCATCTCGCCGCTTTCCTGGTCGAGCATCTCGAAGGGCACGAAGCTCGGGTCGGTCGCCGCCTTGAGGGTGACGGCATGGGCAGCGCTGGCCATGAAGGTGGCGGCCGCGAGGCCAGAGAGGGAGGCCAGCAGGTGAGATCTGCGCATTTTACATTCCTCTTTATATTTAGATTTTAGGATGTATAGCGTTTTTAGATTGACGAGCACACCGGACCCCGTCAAGTCTCCCGCTGCTGCCATGCGGCGAAGGGAAGCTTGCAAGCCACTGAGATGACGAAAAAAAATCGCCCCCTACCGGGAACCGGTAGGGGGCGATCAGGCGTCAGCAAGGCGCCAATGTCGTGTGCGGGCCTGTCAGCCCCGAAGGTCAGACGCTCACTGGTCAGACCCTCAATGATCAGACCATGAAGGAAGACCCGCAGCCACAGGTGCTGGTGGCATTGGGGTTCTGGATCATGAAGCGGGCGCCCGCCAGACCTTCCTCATAGTCGATCGTCGAGCCGACCAGATACTGGTAGGACAGCGGGTCGATCACGATGGCGGCTTCGCCCAGCTCGACCACGGTGTCGTCATCGGCCAGATCGGTGGCGATATCGAAACCGTACTGGAAGCCGGAACAGCCGCCGCCAGTGACGTAGACCCTGAGACGCAGCTCCGGGTTGGCTTCTTCCGCGCGCAGCGCTGCAATCCGGGCACTGGCGCGCTCGGACAGGTACAACGGCGTCGGGATGAAGCTTTGTGCTTCGCTCATGCGGGCCTCCTGGAAGGAGTCGGAGGCCGGACGCTGAAGACAGCGCCCGGCACGGTATAGAGAACGGAATGACGCCTATTATCCCTATATCCGAGCAAAAGGGTCAACTTTGTCTGACGTGCTGCCTTGCGGGCGACGCTGGCGGCTCAGGGCATCATCGCCGGCGCGCCGATCCCCATCATCTCATCGAGACCGAACATCAGGTTGAGGTTCTGGATGGCCTGGCCTGACGCGCCCTTGACCAGGTTGTCGATCACCGACAGCACCACCAGGGTGTCGCCGTTGCCCGGACGATGCAGGGCGATGCGGCACAGGTTGGTGCCCCGCACGCTGCGCGTCTCTGGATGGCTGCCCAGCGGCATGACATCGACGGCGGGGTGGTCGGCGTAGCGCTGCTCGAACAGCGCCTGCAGATCTTCCAGCGTGCCGCTGAAGCCGCTCAGACGCGGATAGAGGGTGGAGTGGATGCCGCGGATCATCGGCGTCAGGTGCGGGACGAAGGTCAGACCGACTGTGCTGCCGGCTGCCAGGTCCAGCCCCTGGGTAATCTCCGGCAGGTGACGATGGCCGGAGGCGCCGTAGGCCTTCATGGACTCGCCGGCTTCACACAGCAGTGAGCCGACCTTGGCACCGCGACCCGCGCCGGAGACGGCGGACTTGCAGTCGGCGATGATGTTGTCGGTCTCGATCAGGCCGGCTTCCAGCAGCGGGATCAGCCCCAGCTGCACGGAGGTCGGGTAGCAACCCGGCACCGCGATCAGGCGCGCTTCGTGGATGGCATCGCGATTGACTTCCGGCAGGCCGTAGACGGCCTCGCCGAGCAGCTCCGGCGCGCCATGCGGCTGGCCATACCACTCGGCCCAGACGTCGGCGTCCTTGATGCGGAAGTCCGCGGACAGGTCGATGACACGCGTGCCGCGTGCCAGCAGATCGCCGGCCAGGGCGTGAGCGACACCGTGAGGCGTGGCGAAGAATACGGCGTCACAGGCGGCCAGCACCTCGGCATCCGGCTCGCTGAACGCGAGGGTGTCGTAGTGGCCGCGCAGATTGGGGTACATCTCGTCGACACGCACGCCCTTCTCGCTTCGCGAGGTGATCACGGTCACTTCCACCTGCGGGTGGCTGGCCAGGAGCCTGAGGAGTTCCACTCCGGTGTAACCGGTGCCGCCGACGATACCTACCTTGATCATGCTGCCTCCCCGCCTTCGGGCGGTGTCCTGTTGGTGCGAGATGTAATCTTGTGTCCGATCTGCTGCTGCGACCTTTGGTGGCCTGTGCGCGAGACAGGCGTTGCGCCATGCTGTGCCGAGGTTGTCGGATTGCGCACGGTCGCGACGGTTCGCAATCGATATGATACACAGGTGTCAGGCGGGCAGTAATGCGCTGCCGACATGGATGTCCTCTGTCATTGCCAGTGCCTTCAAGGAGTCGTGAGTGTCACGCCTGACGCGTCCGCATCTGCCTCGTCCCAGTCTCGACAATTTTCGGCGCAAGCTGGCGGCGGTCGATGCACTCCCGCAACTGTGTCTGCTGGGGCTGGTGGCAGGGCTGCTGACCGGCTCATTGATGGTCGGCTTCCGCCTGCTGTTGAGCGCCGGTGCCCTGGGCTTCATGCCCGATGACAATCCGGAGAACTTCGAGGGACTTGCCCCCTGGGTGCGCGCCTCGCTGCCGCTGCTGGCGGTGCTGGTGATCGGCATCGTGCTGGGGCGACAGCATCCGGCGCAGCGCAAGCTGGGCATCGGGCATGTCATCGAGCGCCTGACCTACCATCAGGGCAAGATGCCGCTGCGCGCCTGGCTCAATCAGGTCGTGGTCGGGGTCGTGAGCGTGCTCGGTGGCCTGTCGGCAGGGCGTGAGGGCCCGGCGATCCACCTGGGCGCCGGCGCCTCGAGCTGGATCGGCGAGCGCCTCAAACTGCCCAACAACAGTCTGCGCGTGCTGGTCGCCTGTGGCACGGCGGCGGGCATCTCTGCCTCCTTCAATACGCCGATCGCGGGAGTCATCTTCGCCATGGAAGTGGTGATGATGGAATACACCCTGATGGGCTTCATGCCGGTGATTCTGGCCTCGACCACCGGCGCGGTGGTCACGCAGATGGTCTACGGCTCGGCACCGGCCTTCGCGGTGCCGTCTCTGCTGCTGCATTCCCTGCTCGATCTGCCCTGGGTCATCTTCACGGCGCTGGTCATCGGCCTGCTGGCGGGGGGCTTCGTGCATCTTGCACGTCAGCAGGCGCGCGTGGCACACCTGTCATGGGGGATGCGCATGGCGCTGGTCGGGGTCTCGACGGCCGCCGTGGCCTGGTGGTATCCCCAGGTGCAAGGCATCGGCTATGACAGCCTGGCTCAGCTGCTCGACGGCCAGCTGGCGCTGGATATCCTGTTGGCGCTGGTGATCGGCAAGCTGGTGCTGTCGGCACTGTGCGTGGCCTGTGGCGTGCCGATCGGCATCATCGGTCCGGTGGTGGTGGCGGGCGCCGCTGCCGGGGCCTTGATGGGCATGCTGGGCGGCTGGCTGTTGCCGGACCAGGCCTCGGACATCGCGCTTTACGCCCTGCTCGGCATGGCGGCGATGATGGGCGCGGTGCTCCAGGCGCCACTGGCCGCCCTGATGGCACTGCTCGAATTGACGCATTCGCCGAATATCATCCTGCCCGGCATGCTGGCGGTGGTGGTGGCAGGGCTGACCTGTCGCCAGCTGTGTCACTGCCAGGGCTTCTTCATCTCGACGCTGACGGCGCAGGGCCTGCATCCGCTCCAGCAGCCATTGATGCAGGCGCTGTCGCGGGTGGCGGTGCCGGCGGTGATGGAGCGCTCGCTGGTCAGCGTGCCGCGCCGCATCACGCGTGAACGCGCTCGCGCCCTGCTCGACAGCAAGCCGGTCTGGCTGGTGGTCACGCGCTCGACGCCGGAAAAGCCGATGGTCGCGCTGCCGGCGGCGGATCTGGTGCGTGTGCTGATGGATGAGCACTGGCGGGAGCAGGAAGAGCTCGACCTGCTCGAGATCCCCGCTCAGCGTCTGGATCTCGCGCCCATTCATCTGCAGGCTACCTTGTCCGAGGCCTATGAGCGGCTGCTGCCTAGCGATGTCGATGCCCTCTATGTCGAGCACACCACGGCACCGATGATTCGCAAGATTTCAGGTATCATCACGCGGGATGCAATAGAGAGCTACTATCGCTATACGCCCTGAAGCGTGCCGTGGCACCTGCTTCTCAGGCGTGAATTCGCTCTGCGCGCGCCTGGCCGCGACCGCATACCGCATGGGCCTTGGCGGTGCCACATGCCATCGTGGCGATCCGATTGCTTCATCCGCGCGTCCACTTTCTGACCTTCCCGACCCTGACTGACGGAGCTCCCTCATGTATCTGTGGATCAAGGCTTTCCATCTGATTGCCGTAGTGTGCTGGTTTGCTGCCCTCTTCTATCTGCCCCGGCTGTATGTCTATCACGCCCAGGCGCGTGATGCCGACGACCACAAGGCCATCGAGTACTTCAAGACCATGGAGCGCAAGCTCTATCGCGGCATCATGATGCCGTCGATGATCGCTACCCTGGTGCTGGGGATCTGGCTGCTGGCGCTGGTGCCGAGCTTCATGAGCATGGGCTGGATGCACCTCAAGCTGACCATGGTCGTGCTGCTGGTCGGCTATCACCATGCCTGTGGCCTGTATCTGAAGCAGTTCGCCGCCGATACCTGCAAGAGAACCTCGCGCTACTTCCGCTTCTTCAATGAAGTGCCGGTGCTGATGCTGGTGGTGATCGTCATCTGCGTCATCGTCAAACCGTTCTGAGGGATGGTTCAGCCATGACCGAGTGCTCAGCGCAATTGCCTTACGTGCTGGTATTGGCGGGGCATGATCCCAGTGGCGGCGCGGGTCTGGTCGCCGACAGCGAGGCGATCCGCGCCGGTGGCGGCTGGGCGCTGACGGTGCCGACGGCACTGACGGTGCAGAACTCCTGCAATGTGCAGGCGGTGATCCCGCAATCGGGCGAGTCGATGCTCGCCATGGCCCGCACCCTGTGTGAGGACTTCCGCCCGGGCGCGCTCAAGATCGGTCTGCTCGCCAGCGAAGCGGCGCTCACGGCCTGCGTGACGCTGATCGAGGAACTCCAGCAGCGCTGGCCGGGGCTGCCCGTGGTGTGGGACCCGGTGCTCAAGGCGGGCGGTGGGCTGGAGCTTTCCACCGAGTCGCTGATCCATCAGGCGCGTGAGAGCTTGCTGCCGCACGTGGATGTGCTCACGCCCAACCGCGCGGAGCTTGCGCGGCTGGCGGCCTGCCCCACGGGGACGGGCGACGGCCAACTCGCCGAGCATCTGCTGGCGGCAGGCGCCGGGGCCGTGCTGGTCACCGGTACCGATCCTGTCGAGCGCGATGCTGATTCGCTGGCTGAGCCGTCGGTGATCCATCGTCTGTATCGCCGTGACCACGCCACGCTCGCACTGGACTGCCCGCGACTGACTGGCAGCTTCCATGGCAGCGGCTGCACGCTGGCCTCGCACCTGGCGGTGCGTCTGGCGCGCGGCATGGCGTTGCCATCGGCATGGCAGGCTGCCCAGCAGGCCACCTGGCAGAGTCTCGTCGATGGCCAGCAGCGTGGGCGAAAAGGCGCGCTGCCTGAGGCCCAGTTTCTGCCCTGGCGATAGCGCTATTGCCCCTTTCGCTGCCGGCACCCCTTGCGCTCGCGCGGCTGCAACTCACCCGTGAGTCGCGTTAAGCTGTCGCCATCGATGGCATTCGGGTTATCCACACCCCCTTGCCGCCCCGAGGCTATCGGGCCGTTTCATCGCCTGTGGACAAGCTGCATTCACGTTATCCACAGCGTCTTTGTGTCTGATCCCCCTTTTCTCCATTTTCGCGGCCGATGGCCGCTCGCCGCTTATCAAGAGGTATGTCATGACCACGTCCGCTGCCCAGTTCGAACGCGCCAGCCGTCATATTCCCGGTGGCGTCAACTCGCCGGTCCGCGCCTTCAAGGGACTGCATCGTCCGCCGGTGTTCATCGACCATGCCAAGGGCGCGTATCTGTTCGATGTGGAGAACACGCGCTATATCGATTACGTCGGTTCCTGGGGCCCGATGATCACCGGTCACGCCGATGAAGATGTGCTCAGCGCCGTGCGCGAGCGTCTCGAAAGTGGCCTGTCCTTCGGCGCGCCCACCGAGATCGAATCCGAGATGGCCGAGCTGATCTGCGAGATGCTGCCGAGCCTCGACATGGTGCGCATGACCAACTCCGGCACCGAAGCCACCATGTCGGCGATCCGCCTGGCGCGGGGCTTTACCGGTCGCGACAAGATCGTCAAGTTCGAGGGCAACTATCACGGTCACTCCGACTCGCTGCTGGTCAAGGCCGGCTCCGGCGCGCTGACCCATGGCGAGCCCAGCTCCCCGGGCGTGCCGGCCTCGCTGGCCGAGCACACCATCACGCTGGACTACAACGACGCCGAGGGCGTGCGCCGTTGCTTCGCCGAGCTGGGTGACGAGATCGCCTGCATCATCGTCGAGCCGGTCGCCGGCAACATGAACTGCATCCCGCCGGTTCCGGGCTTCCTCGAAAGCCTGCGTGAAGTGTGCGATGCCCACGGCAGCGTGCTGATCCTCGATGAGGTGATGACGGGCTTCCGTGTCGCCCTGGGTGGCGCTCAGGCGCATTACGGCATCACGCCGGACCTGACCTGCCTGGGCAAGATCGTCGGCGGCGGCATGCCGGTGGGTGCCTTCGGCGGCAAGCGCGAGATCATGCACCACCTCTCGCCGCTGGGGCCGGTCTACCAGGCCGGGACGCTGGCAGGCAATCCGCTGGCGATGGCCGCTGGTGTCGCGCTGCTGCGCAAGCTCAAGGCGCCCGGCTTCCACGCCGAGCTTTCACGCAAGGTCGAGATGCTGTGTGAAGGCCTGGAAAGCCGTGCCAAGGCGGCAGGCATCCGCCTGATCACCCAGCATGCCGGTGGCATGTTCGGTGTCTTCTTCACCGATGACGCTGAGGTCAGCAATTTCGTCTCCGCCACGCGCTGCCGTCAGCAGGATTTCGTGACCTTCTTCAACGCGATGCTCGCCGAAGGCGTCTATCTGGCGCCCTCCGCCTATGAAGCCGGCTTCATGTCCGCGGCGCACACCGATGCTGATATCCAGGCCACGCTGGATGCGGCTGAGCGGGTCTTTGCGCAGATGTCCGCATCGAACTGAGTGCGACGCAAGACAGTACCTGAGTCCGCGGGTTGGCCAACGCAGACAGGAACCCGCTCGGCAGGCTGCCGGGCGGGCTGCCATCCGGTACACTTGTCGCCAACGATAGCGATTGCGCTAATGACCTTATAGCCAGCTTGCCTTAGCGGAGACGACCTTGAGCCAGGCCTTGATTCGAGCCCTTCACACAGCCGATTGCTTCGATCACCCCGTGAAGGATATCGAAGTGCACGAGACGCATATCTCGTGGATCGTGCTGACCGGCGACTACGCCTACAAGATCAAGAAGCCGCTGGATTTCGGCAGCTTCCTGGATTTCTCGACCCTTGAGCGCCGCAAGCTCCTGTGTGAACAGGAAGTGCGCCTCAACCGCCGTCTAGCACCGACGCTGTACCTGGATACCGTGGCGATCTCGGGCACGCCCGAGGCTCCGCGCATCGGAGACGACAGTGATGTCTTCGAGTACGCGGTCAAGATGCGCCAGTTTTCCAATCGCCATCTGTTCAGCGCCCTGCAGGCCAGTGGCGAGCTGTCGCTGGAATTGCTGGATGATCTGGTCGACCAGCTGGTGGCCTTCCACGAGCAGGCCGAGCGCATCCAGGGCGATAGCGAGCTGGGTAGCCCGCAGATGGTCAGTCGTACCATCGACAACGAGTTCGAGCTGATTCGCCCGCGCCTCGGCGATGATGCCGAGGCCATCAAGCGACTCGCACTGCTCAAGCAGTGGACCGAAGAGACCTTCCAGCGCCTCAATCCCGAGTTCGAGCGTCGCTGGCAGGAAGGCTTCGTGCGTGAGACCCACGGCGATATCCATCTGGGTAACGCCGTGCGCCATGAAGGCCGTGCCTTGCTGTTTGACGGCATCGAGTTCAATGAAGAGTTGCGCTGGAATGATGTCGGTTGTGACCTGGCCTTCCTGGTGATGGATCTCGAAGCGCGTGATGAGCAGGCCTTTGCCCATCATGCGCTCAACCGTTATCTCGAGCTCTCCGGCGATTACTCGCTGGTGCGTCTGCTGCCGTACTACAAGATCTATCGCGCACTGATTCGGGCCAAGGTGGCGATGATTCGCTATCACCAGCCGGACCTGTGTGAAGCGGATCGCGCCGATGTGCTGGCCGAGTACGAGCGCTATATCGGGCTGGCGGAGCGCTATAGCGAGATCCGCTTCCCTTACATGATCATCGGTGTGGGTGTCTCCGGCAGCGGCAAGAGTCGCTTCACCGAAGAGATGGTGCGTGAACTGGGCGGTGTACGCATTCGCAGCGATGTGGAGCGCAAGCGCCTGTATGGCTTTGCGGCGGATGCCGATACCGAGTCGGGACTCAATGGCGGCATCTATACCCCCCAGGCCACCCATGCGACCTACGAGCGACTCTCGAATCTGTCAGCCACGCTGCTGGAATCGGGTATCCCCGTCTGCATCGATGCCACCTGCCTGAAGAAGGTGCAGCGTGATCGCCTGCGTCATGAGGCAGAAGCCCGTGGCCTGCCGGTGCTGATGATCAGCTTCGAGGCCGATGACGAGACTCTGCGCAAGCGCATCATCAAGCGTAGTCAGCGCAGTGGCGAGGCTTCCGAAGCGGGTCTGGAAGTGCTCGACAAGCAATTGGCCAATCGCGAGCCGTTTGCGCCAGAAGAGCATGGTCAGCTGGTCCATATCGACACGACAGCGCCCAACGCCAATGTCACCTTGGCTCGCCTGATTCGTGAGCAGCTCAGGCTGCATTGAGACGAGCGATCGTTGTCATGGGGCATGGCGGGTTGACCGCCATGCCCTTTTTTTATTGCATGGTGCGCTCCCGAATGAGCCTCGGCTTTGGTTGGGAAGCTATGCATCTGGAAAGGAAATATCATGCGCCAACAATGGGTAAATACCGCCGCCGCTGCCATCAGTCTGGCACTGCTCGCGGGCTGCTCCAGCCAGCCGACAACCGCTGATCTCATGCGCGGTCAGGCTGAGGAAGCCAAGGCCGTCGCCAAGGTGCGTGATCAGCTGGCCGATAATTGGGAGAGCGGCAAGTCTCTGGTGGCCGCGGGTGAGAAGCAGATCGTCAGTGGTGAGAATCTGGTCAATGATGGCGAATCCAATATCGCCAAGGGCCAGGCGCTGATCGACAAGGGCAATGGTCAGATCAAGAAGGGCAAGGCGCGGATCGCCAGCGGTAACAAGCAGGTCAGCAAGGGCCGCCAGATGGTGGATGAAAGCCTTGAGAGTTATCGCAAGTCCTTCCCGGAGAATTCCGTGACACCACCAAAGAAGTAACTTGCCGCTGCGATAGACGTTTCGCAGCTGGTACTGGAAGGCCGCTGACAACCCTGTCAGCGGCCTTTTTCATGATATGGATCCACCGGGTGGAAAAACGAAAAACCCCGCTTGCGCGGGGTTCTGTAAGACATCCTGGCTGGGGCGTGATCAGTACTGCATCACGTTGGCTACGTTGCCACCGCCAGTCTGGGTAATAGTGGAAGAGTTGGTGAAACCAGTCTGCGTCACATTGGCAGTATTCGGCGCAAAGCTCATGAAGCCGCCAGCCTGCTGCAGAATGGTGGATTCGTTATGTCCGCCTACCTGCAGCACGGTCGCACTGTCGTTGTAACCGGTCTGAGTAATGTAGGACTCGTTCTCAAAAGACAGATACTGCGCGACATTGGCATCGTTGTTGATGCCGCTTTGCTCAGTCATGGCCAGATTGCCTGAACCGGCCTGCTTGATATCAGAGTCATTGAAGGCGCCACTCTGAATGACCATGCTGCGGTTTCCGTAACCGTACTGGTCTATCTCGGAGTCATTATGGAAGTCCGACTGGGTGACGTTGGCACGGTTGTAGCCACCCGCCTGATTGATCTCGGAATCATGTAATTTTCCGCTTTGCATGACTTGAGCTAGCTGATGCTTGCCGGATTGTGCGATATCCGAGTCACTGAAGGCCCCCGTCTGCATGACACGTGCCTTGCTGTACTTCCCGCTCTGCAACACGCTGGAGTCATGGTAGATGCCGCTCTGGCTGACGGAAGCGACGTTGTAGTCACCGCTCTGCTCGACATCCGAATCATGGCCGAGGCCCATCTGGTTCACGGTAGCTTTCTCGTGACTACCGCTTTGTGTAGCGATGGACGAGTTGAAGGCGCCTGTCTGGGTCACGGTCAAGTCATTGAAACGACCGCTTGAGTTCCGACCGCTATCGCCCTGCTTGGAGACGGAGTTGTTGCGCTGGCCTTCCTGGGTGATGGTGGCCGTGTTCTTGAAGCTTTTCTGGTCGACATCAGCGTGGTTACGGCGGCCATCCTGGTAGACAGTTGCTTTCTGTGCCTGACCCCTCTGCAGGACATCCGCCATATTGGCCAGGCCTTGCTGGTTGACACTGGCAATGCTCGCGACGCCGCTCTGGTAGACAGTGGCGCCGTTGAAGGCCCCTGTCTGATCGATATCGCTGGTATGCTCGCCGGCGTTGAACGGGTTTCCATTGCGATCACCTTGGGTGACCGTCGCGCCATTGGCGAAACCGGTCTGATCGATATCGGAAGCATTGTCCACTGCCATCGCATGTGAAGAGAAAGCAACAGCAATGGTGAGTAGGCTCATTTGGATTTTCATGGTTTGTTCCCTTGTGTAGATCATTTTTTGAGTTGTGTTTTTATTATTGACTTGATTCTGGTCATGCATCCCCTGACATGATGGCGGTCTGGTTTTCGTGATCCACGACATCATGTTGTACTGCTACTGCTCTTTTATGGCCTTGCCAGAAGGTTGTATTCGTCATGCAGGACTCTTGACTACATATAAGTGAGAACCTCTCCTGGCCAGGCAAAATCCGTATTGGTGATTCGATGAAAGCGAATATTCAGCCACCACCTTCACAAGCATCATTGTCATGGAGCGATGTCATGCGAGCCATCGTGGTAAAGCTCACTTTTGTATGACCTGGACACGCATATGGCCCCGTGAATATTGAGTGATACTTGCCGGTACCTGACTACTGGCCTGTTGTAGAAGCGTGGCGCTTCCCCTGTAGTGGCACAGTGAATCTGGCCACCTGACTTTGAGTGTATGATGGCTCACA